>Ga0209709_10000161_pt1 | contig 64227 bp, 62 predicted proteins | sample ArcticOcean_MG_C_2_FD_187435 | JGI IMG/M metagenome (GOLD analysis project Ga0209709, IMG submission 187435) | Marine microbial communities from western Arctic Ocean - ArcticOcean_MG_CB4_136 (SPAdes) (version 2) | ecosystem: Environmental > Aquatic > Marine > Oceanic | place: Arctic Ocean... | reverse complement strand
CAGTTTTGTCTAAACCTAAGTATCTTGAATCTAATCTACCTATGGTATAACCACTTTTGTCTCTTAATAAATCTTTCCAAAAAAATTGAGTAGGTACATCTAAGTTGTGTTGCAGTATAGACTTTTCACTTAAACCTGAATAATAAGACATTTTTTCAGCTATAGACTCTTTCTCATCTGCTGAAATAAACCCTCCTTTAGCAAGAGCAGGAATTAATGTGTTTATTGTGAAATTTTCTGATTCAGGTAATATTTCTAATAAATCTTTTTCTTGTAGCTTATTATCTAAAACTTTGTGATACCAAGCTGCAGCAGTAAAATAGGGTAAGTTTATTGCTGAGCTAACTGCACCTCCAGTACTGTAGACTTTATAATCTGCTGGAGAAACCATAATAACTCCATTAAGATACATCCATTGTTTTTCTTGCAATTCTAAAGCCAATCCCATTACTCTAGTTCCACCATAACTTTCCCCAATAATATATTTTGGAGATTCCCAACGATTATTTCTACTAACAAATGTATTTATCCAACCAGCTAAGTATTTGATATCTGCATTTATGCCGAAAAAATTACTTTTATCTGGCATTTTTCCATTTGAATCAGCAATCATTCTAGAATAGCCGGTGTTTACCGGATTTACAAAAACTATATCAGCAACATCTAAAATAGAGTAGGGATTGTCTTTAACCCCATATGGCTGTACAGGAAACCCTTCACTATCAATTTTTAATATCTTAGGACCAGTGTATGCAATATGCATCCATACAGAACCAGATCCTGGGCCTCCGTTAAAAGATATTACTAATGGTCTTTCAGTAGTGTCTTTAACATCTGTTCTTTTATAATACGTATAATACAAAGATGCGATGACTTTTCCCTTGGAGTTCCAAACAGGTTGAGTTCCTGTAGAGGCTAAATAATCAACAGTTGCATTCTTAATCTTTGTAGTATGACTACTAGTAATTAACGTGTCTACGGGTAATTTTAAATCCTGACTATGTACTAATGAAGAAAATAGATATGCTAATAAAATAAAATTGAGTTTCATAAATTTATGATTTAGATAAATAAATTTAATGATTTTAAAATGAAAATATCAAAAATATATTGTTAAAATGATTCGAACACACCTAGCCCAAATAGCGCATAATCATATTTTACTGGATCATTAGAATCCAGTAACCTTAGCCGAGAATCTAGTTCAATTAAAGCTTTTGAATCATTTTGCTTTCTGTTTAATAAGCCTAATTTTCTTGCAACATTTCCAGAATGAACATCCAGAGGTATTGATAGATAACTTGTGGGTATGTTTTTCCATATTCCAAAATCAACTCCATTGTTGTCTTTTCGAACCATCCATTTTAAAAACATATTAATTCTTTTAGCTGATGAACCTTTATATGGATCAGCAATATGTTTAGTTATACGTTTATCATGGGGGTGTTCAAAGAAAATTTTTTTAAAAACATGAATAGAATTTTGAGTTGAGTTATTTAAACAGTTGTCTGTAAAAATAGGTTCTAAACCATTATGCTCATTGTATATATATTTTAAAGCTCTAATAAAATAAATTAGATCTAATGAATTAAAAGTACGGTGAACAAATGAATTGATCAATTTTAAATCTTTTTCAGTGTGGTTTAAAATAAAATCATGTGGGCAATTGTCAAAAAAACTCATCATTTTCTTAGCATTATTGATAATGACTTTCCTGTTTCCCCATGAAATAACTGAAGTTAAAAAACCTGAAATCTCAATATCTTCTTTAACATTAAAAGAGTGTGGCACCTGTATTGGGTCAGTTGAAATAAACTTTATATTATTATATTGTTTATACTTTTCGTCTAAAAAGGATTTTAACTCATTGTGATTAAGATTTCCCAATACTATTTAATTTATTTCTCCATCAATAATTTCGATTTTTCTATCTGCCATATCTGCTAATCTTTCATTATGGGTAACTATGATAAATGTAGTATTGAATTTATCTCTAATTTTAAAAAAAAGATCATATAAATTATTTGCACTTTGAGTGTCTAAATTCCCAGATGGTTCGTCTGCAAATATCAATTTTGGACCATTAATTAAAGCTCTTGCTACTGCTACTCTTTGTTGCTCACCCCCAGAAAGTTCATCTGGCTTGCTATTTAATTTGTCCTTTAAATTTAGATAAGTTAATAGCTCTTCAGCTCTTAACTCAACTTCAGCTCTCTTTTTTTTATTTATATAAGCAGGAATACATACATTTTCAATTGCTGTAAACTCTGGAAGTAATTGGTGAAATTGGAATATAAACCCAATATTTGTATTTCTAAATTTTGAAAGTTCAATTTCTTTTAATTTTAAAATATCAATACCATCAATAAGTAACTCACAATCTTTATTTGAAGGAGTGTCTAATGTGCCAAGTATTTGAAGTAAAGTTGTTTTACCAGCACCTGAAGCACCAACTATAGAAACGATCTCAGATCTATCTATATTTAAATCAACTCCATTTAGAACTGATAGAGATTTATACGATTTTTTTAAATTTTTACTTCTAATCATTGTAAATAATAAATAATAATGTGAAATTACCAATTATTAATCATTAGACAAATAAGTTTTAGATTTTATACTATGAGTAATTTAAAAAAAGCGTATTTAGCCGGTGGCTGCTTCTGGTGTACAGAAGCAATTTTTTCAAGATTAAAGGGTGTTATTGGTGTTTTACCAGGTTATACTGGTGGGGGAGTAGCCTTTCCTAAGTATAAACAAATTTGTTTGGGTATTACAGGACATGCCGAAGCTATTGAAATTGTATATGATAAAGATATTGTTTCCTATACAACTTTGCTTGAAGTTTTTTTCAGTACACATGATCCTACAACATTAAATCAACAAGGAAACGATAGAGGAACTCAGTATAGATCAGCAATTTTTTGTACTGATGAAGCTGAGGTTTTAGTGGCTAATAATTATATAAAAATATTAACCTCAGGTAATATTTTTCAAAATCTAATTACGACTGAAGTCAGTTTACTAATTAGATTTTATGAAGCAGAAATTGAACATAAGGATTATTATGATTTAAATTCGAATCAGCCTTATTGTAACGCTGTAATCAGTCCAAAGATTAAAAAATTAATAGAAAACAATGAAGGTCTTTTGAAGTAAATTATTTCTTAAAAAGAATTCCAACCGATAAAACTCTTAGCATTGCTTTGGACATTTTTGATGCCATTTTACAAAAAAAGTTGAATATAAATTTATCTTTTTGGAATGTTATTACACTTACTAATATTCCAAAAACAAACCCAAAGCATACTAGTAAAACTTGATATATTGGAAATACTATCAATATTCTCAAGGGCCAATATATTATTGGGTAAAAGGCCTCTTTTTGAATATTTAAAAAATCTAAAGCAGGTCCAGAAACTAAAGTTGAAGCGGAACCTGTTACTCCAAATACAATGAATATAACCACCAGCTGTAAAGATGAAGTTATTCCCCATTTTTCTTTTATTCTTTCAAGCATTTTTTATTTTAAAATTTCAGTAATCTGGTCTGCTAATTCCACTCCTATTCTGTCTTGCGCTTCATTGGTTGCAGCACCAATATGAGGGCTCAAAGATATTTTTGGATTCATTAAAAGCGTTATTTCAGGCTTAGGCTCATTTTCAAATGTGTCAAGTGCAGCAAATGAAATCTTACCTTCATTAATGTTTTTATTTAAAGCAACTTCATCAATAACCCCACCTCTGGATGCATTAATAATTCCTGCATCAGTTTTCATTAAATCAAACTCTTTCTCACCAATAACATACTCTTTCTGAGCAGGTACATGTAAAGTAATAAAATCAGACTTACTCAAAACATCTTTAAACGAAGATTTTTCAAGATTAAAATCTATTTTCTTATTATCAAAAAACTTAAGTTCTATGCTAACTTTATCATTATGAAGATCATAGTATATAACATGCATACCGATACCAATTGCAATTTTAGCAACTTCTTGTCCAATCCTTCCAAAACCAATTATTCCTAGAGTTTTCCCTCTTAGTTCAATTCCTTTGGCAAATGCTTTTTTTAAACTTTTGAAATTAGTATCACCCTCAAGTGGCATATTTCTATTTGAAATATGTAAGAATCTAACACAGCTATATAAATGAGCTATAACTAATTCTGCTACAGATAAAGATGAAGATGCTGGGGTATTAATTACTTTTAAACCCTTTTCTCTAGCATACTCTACATCTATATTATCCATTCCAACACCACCTCTTCCAATAATTTTCAAACCTGGACAGCTATCGATAATGTCTTTTCTAACTTTGGTAGCACTTCTAACCAATAAAACAACTACATCGTTTTTATTTATATAATTTATCAATTGACCCTGTTCAACACTAACAGTTATAATATCAAATCCGTTTTTTATTAACTTATCTGCTCCGCTTTTGGAAATACCATCATTTGCTAATACTTTCATTTTTTTTATGCTTTTGTTTCTAATTCACTCATTACCTCTACAAGAACTTTAACACTATCTAAGGACAGTGCATTATACATTGATGCTCTATAACCACCAACACTTCTGTGTCCATTAATACCTTCAATACCAGCTTCTTTTACCATGTTTTCAAAAGTATCTTTCAAGCCTTCATTAACTAAGCTAAAAGTAGCATTCATAGTTGATCTATCCTCTACAGCAGCAAAGCCTTTAAAAAGAGGATTTAAATCAATCTCAGAGTACATTACTATAGCTTTAGTTTTATTTATCTCGTCAATGGTTTCTACCCCACCTAAATTTTTAAGCCACTTCATAGTTAGAAGAGAAACATATATAGAAAAAACAGGAGGTGTATTAAACATACTGTCTTTATTAATCATTAATTGATAATTCATCATAGATGGAATTTGTCTTGTTACTTTTCCTAAAACATCCTCTTTAACAATCACTATAGTAGTTCCAGCAGGTCCCATATTTTTTTGAGCACCAGCATAAATCAAGTCAAACTTAGAAAAATCCAATACTCTAGAAAAAATATCACTACTCATGTCACAAACTAATGAAACAGGACATGATTTGAATTCTTTCATCTGAGTGCCATATATTGTATTGTTGGATGTACAATGAAAGTAATCACTATCGTTGGGGATTACGTAATCTTTAGGAATATAATTAAAATTTGAACTCTTTGAACTTGCTAGTTCATTAACAGAACCAAATAATTTAGCTTCTTTAATAGCTTTATCACTCCATGAACCAGTGTTTAAGTAAGAGGCTTTAGTTTCAAGTAAATTGTAAGCAGACATTAAAAACTGAGTACTTGCGCCACCCTGTAAAAATAAGACTTTGTATCCCTTACCTTTTAACTTTAAAAGATCTAAAGCGGTATCTCTAGCTTCATCCATAACATCAACAAAAGCTTTACTTCTATGTGAAATCTCGATTAATGATAAACCACTCTCATTAAAATCCATTACAGATTCTGATGCTTTTAATAAAACTTCCTGGGGAAGTATGCATGGACCTGCACTAAAATTATGTTTTTTCATAGTATAAAATTAAAAGAACAAATTTGATAATTATTCACTAAATATTATAGTTTTTTAAGATAAGTTTTAAACTATATTGTTAACAAAAAACTCATAACATCAATATTGTCTGCATATTGACTTAGTGATGGGTTTTGAGTTTCACCAAAATCAACTTTATTTTCAATTTTTAATTTACTAACGATACATTGAATTTCTTTTTCTTGTTTTGTAATACTATTTTTTAAAATTGAAATATCATCATAAAACTCGTAATTAATTGTTGAAATAGGGGAATGTAAATCATTACCTTCTTTTATCATAAAAAAGCCATTATCAAGAAATTTATATTCACTCATTAAATAAATTGCTTTATTGTAATCATAGTTATTAGCGTACTTATGATTGTTAATTAAATCACTTCTTTTGAAAATTGAGTTATAAAAAGAATCAAAACTATAATTTTTAGGAACATATAACTTCGAAACATTTCTACATCCAAGCCCAAAATATGTAAAAATATCATTTCCTAATAACGAAAGTTCATTTTCATTTTCTGTACCATCTAAAACTGCAATGGAATTTCTATTTTTTCTTATAATAGATTTTTTATTTTTAAAATAATAATTGAAATACCTACTAGTGTTGTTAGAACCCGTAGCAATAACTCCATCATAGTTTTTTAACATTCCATCTAGATAAACAATATCTTCAGAAATATTAATATTTTTAGAAATTAAAAGACTAGTCAAAAATGGAAGTATGTGTTTGTCATTTGAAGATAATTTAATTATAGATTTATGTCCTGCAAGAAAAACACACAAAAAATCATGAAACCCCACTAAAGGAATATTTCCAGCCATAATTATTGCTATATTTTTTTTGTTTACATCTTTGGCATCATAATTACTCATCCACTGAGTTAAATATTTTTTATTTAATATTTTCGCCCAGTACGTTAGGTTAGTCTTTATGTTTTGATATGTAAACCAAGGATTATTCATTTGACCTTGTTTTATTGTTTTTTCAAAAGCAGTTTGATTACTATCTTTTGAGTTATCATAATTTTCATCTAAATAGTTAGTCAAAAACTTACCTATTTCAGATATAAGATCTATTCTGTTATTTAAATTCATTTAACTTCTTGTTTTTAAATTCTTTTGGAATTACTTTTGTTACAAATTTATAAAACATTAATCATATGGCAATCATAATAACCGACGAGTGTATTAATTGTGGTGCATGTGAGCCAGAGTGCCCTAATACCGCTATTTATGAAGCCAGTGATGATTGGAGGTATTCTGATGGAACTAGTTTAAAAGGTGACGTGATTTTGACTGATGGTGAATCTGTTTGTGCAGATAATAATCAAGAAGCCATTAGTGATGAGGTTTATTATATAGTCCCTGGCAAGTGTACCGAATGTGTTGGTTTTCATGAAGAGCCTCAATGTGCTGCTGTATGTCCAGTGGATTGTTGTGTGCCCGATGATGATAATGTTGAAAATGAAGATACTTTATTAAGAAAGCAACAATTTATGCATCCAACAGACTAATGAAAGCAGGAATAGTAGGATTACCAAACGTAGGAAAATCAACTTTATTTAATTGTTTATCAAACTCAAAAGCCCAAAGTGCAAATTTCCCCTTTTGTACAATTGAGCCAAACATTGGAGTTGTCAATGTTCCTGATGATAGACTCTCGGTCTTAGAAACCTTAGTTAACCCAGAAAAAGTTATTCCAGCATCTGTAGAAATTGTAGACATAGCAGGTTTAGTTAAGGGTGCAAGTAAAGGAGAAGGATTAGGAAATCAATTTCTAGGTAATATTCGAGAAACAGATGCTATTATACATGTTTTAAGATGTTTTGATAACGATAACATTATTCATGTTGATGGTTCTGTTAATCCAGTTAGAGATAAAGAAATCATTGATCTTGAATTACAATTAAAGGACCTCGAAACTGTTACTAAAAAAATAGAAAAGACTGCTAGAACTGCTAAAACCGGAAACAAAGAGGCGCAAAAAGAATTAGCAATTCTCAATCAAATTAAAGCTCATTTAGAATCTTTTAACTCAGTTAGATCTATTGAGTTTGATGCCGAAAGCTATTTGACTTTTGTAGTTCCTTTACAATTGATAACTGATAAGCCTGTCTTATACGTTTGTAATGTAGATGAGTCTAGTGCGAATATCGGTAATCATTACGTTGATAGCATAAAAGATTTAGTTTCGAATGAAAATGCTGAAGTTATTACTTTAGCTGTTGGTATAGAGGCGGATATAAATGAATTAGATGATTTTGAAGAAAGAAAGATTTTTTTAGAAGATATAGGTTTAACAGAACCTGGCTCCTCAAAATTATTGAAGTCCACATATAAGTTACTCAACTTACAAACTTACTTTACTGCAGGAGTTAAAGAAGTGAGAGCTTGGACAATACCAGTTGGTTCTACAGCTCCACAAGCAGCCGGAGTAATACATACTGATTTTGAAAAAGGCTTTATTAGAGCGGAAGTTATTTCTTATAATGATTACGTTACTTATAAAAATGAAGTAAAGGTAAAAGAAGCTGGTAAAATGAACATTGAAGGGAAAAACTATATTGTTAGTGATGGTGACGTAATGCATTTCTTATTTAATGTTTAAAAAATACCAGATCTAAAAGTTTAGTTTCACTTTCTCAACAAACAATAGTTTTTTGTTAATTACTTTGTTGTTTCTTGATTTCTTTTTTTATTATGATATACTATATTAGCAACTTGCTTATATATATTTATTCTCATGCCGTCAAATAATAATTACACAGAAGATAATATTCGTTCTTTAGACTGGAAAGAACATATTAGAATGCGTCCTGGGATGTATATTGGTAAACTTGGCGATGGATCCTCCCAAGATGATGGTATTTATATTCTTTTAAAAGAAGTTTTAGATAACTCTATTGATGAGTTTGTAATGGGTGCAGGAAAAACTATTGATGTTTCTATAAATCAAACTAAAGTTACTGTAAGAGATTTTGGTCGTGGAATTCCACTAGGTAAAGTAGTTGATGTAGTTTCAAAAATGAATACAGGAGGAAAGTATGACTCTAAAGCGTTCAAAAAAGCAGTTGGATTAAATGGTGTAGGTACTAAAGCAGTTAATGCGCTTTCTGAGTATTTTAGAGTTGAATCAACTAGAGATGGTTATTCAGTTGCTGCTGAATTCAGCAAAGGTTCACTAACAAATCATGAGGATAAATCAGAATCTACAAGGAGAAAAGGCACAAAAGTTTCTTTTGTTCCAGATCATACTATTTTTAAGAACTTCAAATACAGAAATGAATATATTTCTAGAATGCTCAAGAATTATGTTTATTTAAATCCAGGTTTAACAATAGTCTTTAACGGGGAAAAGTTTTTTAGTGAAAACGGTTTAAAAGATTTATTAAGTGAAAGAATCAATGAGAGCGATACGTTATATCCAATCATACATATAAAAGGAGAAGATATAGAAGTTGCTATTACTCACAGTAAAACACAATATAGCGAAGAGTATCATTCTTTTGTTAATGGTCAAAATACAACTCAAGGAGGAACTCATTTATTAGCATTTAGAGAAGGTTTGGTAAGAACAATCCGAGAATTTTATAATAAGAGCTATGATGCTTCAGATATTAGAAAATCTATAGTTTCTGCTGTTTCTATAAAAGTTATGGAGCCAGTTTTTGAAAGTCAAACAAAAACAAAACTCGGGTCTACTGATATGGGAGGGGAATTACCTACCGTCAGAACTTATATTAATGAATTTTTAAAAAACAGTTTAGATAATTATCTTCATAAAAACCCTAAAATTGCGGACTCTATCCAAAGAAAAATACTTCAAGCTGAAAAAGAAAGAAAGGAACTTTCAGGTATTAGAAAACTAGCCAGAGATAGAGCTAAAAAGGCTAGTATTCATAATAAAAAACTTAGAGATTGTAGAATTCATTTAGGAGATCTTAAAAGTGAACGTAGACTAGAATCTACTTTATTTATTACAGAAGGAGACTCTGCTTCTGGAAGTATCACTAAATCTCGTGATGTTAATACACAGGCAGTATTTAGTTTAAAAGGAAAACCATTAAACTCCTATGGTTTAACGAAAAAAATAGTCTATGAAAATGAAGAATTCAACCTACTTCAAGCAGCTTTAAATATTGAAGAATCTATCGAGTATTTACGTTATAATAATGTGGTAATCGCTACAGATGCTGATGTTGATGGTATGCATATTAGATTATTACTTATCACATTTTTTCTTCAATTTTTTCCTGAACTAATTAAAGAGGGGCATATTTACATACTTCAAACTCCACTTTTTAGGGTTAGAAACAAAAAAGAAACTATTTATTGTTATTCTGAAATTGAAAGAGTGAACGCTTTGGAAAAATTAAAACCTAGTCCTGAGATTACAAGGTTTAAAGGTTTAGGTGAGATTTCTCCAGACGAATTCAAGCATTTTATTGGAGATAATATTAGATTAGACCCAATAATGTTAGACGAAGGAATGTCTATTGAAGACTTACTTAGCTTTTATATGGGGAAAAACACACCAGACAGACAAAGTTTTATTATAAATAATTTGAAGGTTGAATTAGATTTGATTGAAAATAAAAAATAATAATGACAGAACATATAAATGAAAGTAGTCAATTAGAAAACAATGAATCTATTACCAGAATCACTGGTATGTACAAAGATTGGTTTCTAGATTATGCTTCTTATGTTATATTAGAAAGAGCAGTTCCTGCTATTGAAGATGGTTTTAAACCAGTTCAAAGAAGAATCATGCAGTCAATGAAAGATTTAGACGATGGTAGATACAACAAAGTAGCTAACATTGTAGGTCATACCATGCAATATCACCCTCATGGAGATGCAAGTATTGCAGATGCCATGGTTCAAATTGGTCAAAAAGACTTATTAATTGATACACAAGGGAATTGGGGAAACACATTAACTGGAGATAGAGCCGCTGCATCAAGATACATTGAGGCTAGGATATCTAAATTTGGCCTAGATGTAATATTTAATCCGAAAATCACAAAATGGCAAGCGTCTTATGATGGTAGAAGAAAGGAGCCTATAAATCTGCCTGTAAAATTCCCGTTATTATTAGCTCAAGGAGCAGAGGGTATTGCTGTTGGCTTATCTACTAAAATTTTATCTCATAATTTTATTGAACTAATTGACTCTTCAATAAAACATTTACAGGAAAAAAAAATAAGTATTTTACCTGACTTTATTACAGGTGGTATAGCAGATTTCTCAAACTATAATGATGGTAAAAGAGGCGGTAAAGTTCGTCTAAGAGCCAAAATATCTACATCGGATAAATCAACTTTATTGATTTCTGAAATACCATATGGAACAACGACAACCTCTTTGATTGATTCAATTTTAAAAGCTAACGATAGAGGTAAAATTAGAATTAAGAAAATTGATGACAATACAGCTTCAAAAGTAGAAATTCTAATATATCTACCAAATGGTATATCACCCGATAAGACTATAGATGCTCTTTATGCTTTTACTAATTGTGAAACATCTATTTCTCCTTTGGGCTGCGTTATAGAAAATAATAGCCCGCTTTTTGTAGGAGTTTCTGACATTTTAAAGACATCAACTGATAACACAGTAGATTTATTAAAACAAGAGCTGTTAATAAAATTAGGTGAACTTGAGAATCAATGGCATTACTCATCTCTTGAAAGAATTTTTATTGAAAACAAAATTTATCGAGATATTGAAAATCAGGATACTTGGCCAGGTGTATTAATGGCTATAGAGAATGGATTAGATAAATTTATAGCTCATTTAAAAAGAGGTGTCATTGAAGAAGATATTGTTAGGTTGACTGAAATAAAAATTAAAAGAATATCGAAATTTGACAAAGATAAAGCTAGTGATAAGATTATTGATTTAGAAAATCAAATCAAAGAAGTGAAGCATAACCTTGATGATATAATTAATTTCTCTATTTCTTATTTTAAAAAATTAAAAAAAGATTATTCAGAGAATCGTGAAAGAAAAACTGAAATAAGATTATTCGATGATGTTGATGCTACTAAAGTAGTAATCAGAAACACAAAACTTTATGTAAATAGGGAAGAAGGTTTTATTGGTACATCATTAAGAAAAGACGAGTATGTTTGCGACTGCAGTGATATTGATGATTTAATTGTCTTTACAAAAGATTCTAAAGTAGTTATAACTAAAGTAGGTTCGAAGACTTTTATTGGTAAAAATATTATACATGCTGCTGTTTTCAAAAAGAGAGACACGAGGACCATTTATAATATGATTTATAAAGATGGAGATAAAAGCTTTTATTATTTAAAAAGGTTTGCTGTGTCTGGAGTAACTAGAGATAAATCATACAGTTTAACTTCCTCTAAAAGTGAATCAGATGTAGTGTATTTCTCTGCAAATCCTAACGGGGAAGCTGAAATTGTTACTATTTTATTAAGGCAGTCTGCAAAGTTAAAAAAGCTAAAATGGGATTTAAACTTTTCAGATCATATAATTAAAGGTAGGTCCTCACGAGGTAATATTGTTTCTAAAAATAGTATCAATAAAATTGAATTAAAAGAAAGAGGAGTGTCTACATTAAAGCCAAGAAAAGTCTGGTTTGATGATGCTGTTCAAAGGTTAAATGTTGATGGTAGGGGAGAGCTTCTTGGTGAATTTAGTGGTGAAGACAAGTTGTTAGTAATTAGACAAAACGGAACTCTCAAAACTATTTCACCAGAAATAACTACTCACTTTTCTGAAGATATGATTGTTTTAGAAAAATGGGTTCCAAAAAAACCTATTTCAGCAATATATTATGACGGAATAAAAGAAAAATATTTCCTTAAAAGATTCTTAATAGAAAATGAAAATCGAGAAGAGGTTTTTATTACAGAACATAAAAATTCATTACTAGAGATCATTACTACTGATTGGAAGCCAGTAATAGAAATAGCTTATACTAAAGATCGAAATAAAGAGCAAAAGCCAAATACTATAGTAAACATTGATGAGTTTATTTCATTAAAAGGTATTAAGGCTAAAGGCAATCAATTAACTAATTCTAAAGTAAAGCAAATTAACTTAATTGATTCATTAGATTTCACCCCTCCAGTAGAGGTCTCTGCAAATGAAATTGAGGTAGTAGATGTTAGTGAAATTAAGAATAAAATTGAAGAATCTGATGAGGATTTAGGCCAAGGTCAAATAACCTTATTCTAAAATAACAGCCGTTCCTTGTTGTTTTGTTGTTTCCCCAACATACGAATACTCAAAATCATAAGAATCTTCAAAAGTTCTTAATATTTTAACTAGTACTGGTTTTTTCTGCTGAATATTTACAGGATTAATTGTAGTAAAGACGACTTCGCAATCATTGACCCATCTAACATAGCTTGAGTCTACAACATTATTAAAAATTTCAATTTGAATACTATCATTTCTAGTAAAAATAGATACATATTCTATTTCATCTATAGTAATTACACTTTTATATTTTCCGTTTTTAAAGTTCTCACAAATCCTTTCTTGTTTGGAGTTACAAGACAAAAAAAGTATAAGAAAAAATAGACTGAAATATTTCATAGTTATTTAAATGTTCTGTCTGCAATTTAATTAAAAATTATAACTTAGCTTACTATCTTTGTCAATGAAAAATATTAAAAATATAATCCGGGTTTTTGAAAAATTCAAACTATTAGGTCTAAATAGTAAGTACTTAAATAATGATCATCTTGAATTTAATAAATCAAGTTCTGTTTATAAGTTCAATGAAATTGGACTCAGCGTAAATGGTGAATCGATTAAGTCTCTTCGTATAGGTTCTGGAAAAATCAAAATACTTATTTGGTCTCAAATGCATGGAAATGAATCAACATCAACCAAAAGTTTACTAGATTTAGTTAATTGCTTTCATAATAATGAGTTTTTTGAAATATTAAAAAAGTGTAGTTTATTTATTATCCCCATACTTAACCCTGATGGTGCTAGATTATATACCAGAGAGAATTTTAATAAAATAGACCTTAATAGAGATGCAAAAGAAAATTCACAACTAGAGTCAAAGCTGTTGAATTCTTATTTTGAAAAAATTAAGCCTAACTATTGTTTTAATCTCCATGATCAAAGAACTATATATGGTAGTGAGAAAGATTTAAACCCTTCAGGATTAAGCTTCTTGGCGCCATGCTATGATAATAGCAGTTCAATTAATACTACTAGAAGTAATGCTATGCATGTGATTGAGCATATATATAATGATCTATCTGTTGTTGTTAAAGACAGAATTCGATTATATGATGATGATTATAACGAGAATTGTTTTGGTGATCATTTTCAGAAAAAAGGATCGTCAACTATATTATTTGAATCAGGTTTTTTTGAGTTAGATTATATGAGAGAAATTACAAGAAAATATATGTTTATCTCAATTGTAACTGCGTTAAATTTAATTTCAGACCAATCAAACACTATTATTACTACAGATTATTTCTCTATTCCTAAGAATAAGGTTAAGTTTTATGATTTAATTTTAAAAAATGTTTATAAAGAGAATTTAAATATTGATGTTGGCGTAAATTTCAAAGAAGTTCTTAATGCTGGTGATGTTGAGTTTATTCCTTATGTAGTATCTATAGGAAACCTTTCTAAGTACTTTGGGCATAAAGAAATTGATATTTCAAATAAACAATTTCAGATAGGTGAGAAGTCTTTTATAGTGGGCAAGAAATTGAATGAATCCTTAATTAATGATCTAAAAATTAAATTAAATTTATAAAAAATAAACTTTTAACGAGAATAGTTCAAAGTTTTTCATAAATTAGATTGATAATAAATATAGGTTATGCCAGCTAAATTCAAGTTAGATGAAATCGATCATCAAATTTTAGATATGTTAATTGACAATACTAGGGTTCCTTTTACGGACATAGCTAAAAAGTTATTAATATCAGCTGGAACAGTACATGTAAGAGTAAAAAAAATGGAAGATGCTGGATTGATAAAAGGTTCATCACTTATACTAGATTATAATAAATTAGGGTATTCTTTTATAGCTTACGTTGGAATATACATTGATAATACATCTCAGATAAAATTCGTAATCCAAAGAATTAATGAGATCCCCAATGTTACAGTAGCTCATATAACAACAGGGAAATTTAATATATACGCAAAGATAAGGGCTAAGAGTACTATAGACGCTAAGGATATCATTTTTAAATTAGACGATATTGAAGGTGTTTATCGTACAGAGTCAATGATTTCTTTAGAAGAGAGTATTAATGACAAAAAAAGGTTAATGCATTCAATTTTTAATGAACTGGTTTAATATCATTTAAATATAAGAAGGACTTTCTTATTAACCCTATATCAACTTTTTGATCAATAACAGGTTTTCCTATTTCTTTTAATAAAACAAAATTTAATTCCCCATTCTTATTTTTTTTATCAAATCTAATCAGTTTTATTATTTCTTCAATATCATTACTTGAGAAGTTTATTTTTTTAAAATTGTGTAAAATAAGGTTGTTGATTGTGTTGTTTTGATTCTTATCAAAATTCAATTTTACAGTTGATATGTATCCTTCTAGTATCATACCAATAGCTATACTATGCCCATGTGTTAACTCCTCATGATTATTAGATGTTAAACAAAAAGATTCTATAGCGTGACCAATTGTATGGCCATAATTTAAAATTTTCCTTATATTTTTTTCGTAAGGATCTTCGTCAACAATTTTAGTTTTAATTAAAATTGAATTATAAAAAATATTTTCACTGTATAGATTTTTATGTTCGATCGATTTAATTGAATTCCAATAACTTAATCCTGAAATTAAAGCATGTTTTATCATCTCGCTAAAGCCAGATTTTATTTCTTTTTGTGAAATAGTTTTTAAAAAAATCGGATCAACTACTATCATTGACGGATTATTAATGATGCCAATTTGATTTTTTAATTTGTTCAAATTAACTCCGTTTTTACCGCCGATTGAAGCATCTACGATAGATAAAAGGGTTGTTGGAATGTTAACAAACTTTAGACCTCTCATATAAGTAGATGCAACAAACCCCCCTAAGTCAGATACAACTCCACCACCTAAATTTATTATTAATGAATTTCGATCAGCTCTTAATTTCGAAAGTTGATCCCATATAAACTCACAAGTTGATATATTCTTGTTGTTTTCACCATGTGGAAATGTAATATTAGTAATTTCATCAGTATTTAGGTTACTAAGTTTTGATCTCAATATCTCAAAGCAATGTAAACTTGTGTTAGTGTCTGTCAATACTATTATCCTTGAGAATTTATTATCTTCTAAATATGAATTCAGCTTAGCATAAGCTGTTTCTTTGAAATAAATAGGATAGTTTTTTGTTATAATTGAGTTCATATGGTACAATTAAAATTAAAAATAATAGTTTATTATTTAAAAAGTACGATGTATATAAATATATTTGTTTAGTTTTTTAAATCATGCAAAATAAATTATTTGATAATACAGAAATAGCATTTAAGAATAAGTCATTATTTGACTTATTAAGAGCTTATTTTATTTTTAAAATTATTTCTTTCCCCAGACTAGTTTCAATAAGCAAATCTATTTTGCTATTGTTTTTAAAAATTAGATTACCAATAAAATTTTTAATAAAACACTCTATTTTTAAACAATTCTGTGGAGGTGAAAATGAGGATGATTGTAAAGTAACTATTGATAATTTAATGTCTAGTAACATTTATTCCATATTAGACTACTCTGTAGAAGGGTTAGTAAGTAATGAAAGTTTTGATAATACAGTTTCGAGAACTTTAAATCTGATTAAATTAAATACAAGTAATAATTTTCCTTTTATAGTTTTTAAACCTACGGCAATTGGTGAATTTAAGTTATATGAAAAAGTTTCTCTTAAAATGAAATTATCTGAGAAGGAAGTTGTGGAATGGAATATTGTATTAAATAGATATAACTTAATATGTGATAGTGCTTCAAGAAATAATGTATCTGTGTTGATAGACGCTGAAGAGACTTGGATACAAGCTAGTGTAGATGAGATATATGAAAATTTAGTAGTTAAATATAACTCTGACCGTGCTACTGTTTACAATACGGTTCAGGCGTACAGAGTTGATAGATTAGATTACATTAAACATCTTCAGAAAAAATTTGACTCTAATAGTGTTAATATTGGAATTAAACTTGTCAGAGGAGCTTATATGGAGAAGGAAAGGGAAAGGTCAAATAAACTTAACTATCCTTCTCCAATTCATAATAGTAAAAACGAAACAGATACGTGTTTTAATACTTGCATGAATTATATGTTTGAGAATATTGATTTGTTTTCAATATTTATAGGAACCCATAATGAAGATAGTAATGCATTAGCTATAAACAACATTAAGAAACATAACTTAAATATTAATGACGGAAAAGTTTGGTTTAGTCAACTATATGGCATGAGTGACCATATCAGTTACAACCTTTCTTTTAATGGATATAAAGTTGCTAAATACTTGCCTTTTGGGCCAGTTAAGTATGTTATTCCGTATTTATTAAGAAGAGCAGATGAGAATACATCAATTGAAGGTCAAACATCAAGAGAGCTATCACTCTTTAGCAAAGAGTTAAATAGAAGGAGGATTTAATCTAAATTGTAGGTCAATACTTTAACTTCATTTTTACAATTTTCTAGTTCTACAGAGTAATTTATTTTATCAATTTTTCTTTCAATAACATAGATTTTACAACTATCTAATTTAGTGTTACTTTTTGAAAAATTCACATCACCATCTTTTATTATATTTAAAACTATTGATGCTGTTATTTTGTTTTTAGAAAAAGCAGAATGCAATTCATTTGAATAGTGTACGTTTTTACCCTTAATATCGTTTAATACTCTAGCGTTAGGGCCGTAATTGAATTTAGTGTCTTTTTTATCCCAAATAAAAACTACAAACAGTATTCCTATAGAAAATCCTGCAAAATAATAAACAAGTCTGTTACTTAATTTCATATAATGTTATTTATGTCTTTATAATCAATTTCGAACAATTCGTGGATGATTTTTTTTGTATTTAATCCATTAAATAAATAAATACCATTTTTTAGAGAATTATTATTTCTAATAAAATTTTCTAAACTTCCATATTTTTTTGACTTAGCTAAATAAGGGGTAATAATATTACTTATACATAATGATGAAGTTCTTGAGTATCTAGATGGTATATTTGGTACGCAATAATGTGTTACTCCATATTTGTCAAAAGTCGGATTATCGTGACTAGTTAACCTGCTAGTTTCAAAGGTCCCTACAGTATCTATACTAATATCTACAATAACAGCCCCTTTTTTCATTTTCATTACCATTTCTTCTTTAACTACACAAGAATTCGTGTCATTTCCTTTTATTGCTCCTATAGCCACATCACATCTCATTAGAGCTTTTGTAAGTTGCTTACTTTGAATAGTTGAAGTGTATATAGAGTCACCAATTAATTTCTGAATTTGATTTAGTCTAAAAATAGAGTTGCTAAATAATTTAACTCTAGATCCAAGTTTAGTTGCAGTTATAGCAGCAGACTTAGCTGCATTTCCAGACCCAATGATTACAATTTCAGTTGGCGGAACCCCACTTAAGTTACCGAAAAATAAACCTTTTCCGTTTTTACTGGTGTTTGACAATAGCTCTGAAGAAATTAAAATAGAAGCTTGACCTGCAATTTCACTCAACTGACTTAATACAGGAAAAGAACCATCATCTTCTCTAATAAATTCAAAGGCAATACACGTAATTTTTTTACTAATTAATTTATTCAAACTCTTTAAAGAGTTCTTGTTCAAATCTAGGGCAGATATTAATATTGAGTTTGATTTAATTAAATTAATTTCATTCTCATTTGGTGGCGCTATCTTTAAAATGATTGGACATTTGTAGATGTCTTCCTTGTTTTTCACAATTGTTGCTCCTGCTTCAGAATAATCTAAATCACTAAAGTTAGAACCAAGGCCAGCTCCAGTTTCAATACTGATTTTAAAATCGTTAGAAACAAGAAAACTTACCGAGTCAGGAGTTAGACAAACTCTTTTTTCATTTAAAGATTCTTCTTTTGGAACGCCTATAAAGAATTCCTTTTTAATTTGAGTAAGTTCTAGCCTTTCTTCTTGTGGGATTAACTCCTCTTTACTAAATGGATAATTGATTTTATTCATTCAATTCAATTTCGATTATTCTATTGTTGTCATCTAAAACCTTAAAATTAATATAATTTATATTATCTGGTATTAAATTTGGAATTTTTTCTGACCATTCTAAAAAACACCAACTATCTTTAGCGAAATAATCCTCAATCCCTATATCAAGGACTTCTGTCTCATTTTCTACCCTGTAAAAATCAAAATGATAGGCAATAGAGTTATTTATTTCATACTCATTAACTATTGAGAAAGTTGGGCTTGATACAGGGTCAGCACTTCCTAATTTACTAACAATAGCTTTGATTACTGTTGTTTTACCTGATCCCATTTCGCCGTTGAATAGCAAAAACTTAGTATTAATATTACTTAAAATAAAATCCACAGCCGATTCAATATTTTCTAATTTATATTTAATTTTTCTGACCATAGCTATTTTGGATCTAATACAACATAAGGGATTATAATTTCTTCCATAGATACACCGCCATGCTGATACGTTTCTTTGAAATAAGAGACATAATGATTGAAGTTGTTTGGATAAGCAAAGAATTTATCATCTTTTGCGAAAACAAAAGGGCTATTAATAGATACAGATGGTAAGCCAATCTTGTTTGGATCTAAGAATGAAATAACTTCCTTTTTATTATAAGAGAGGCTTCTGCCAGTTTTATACCTTAAGTTTGAACTTAGATCTTTGTTTCCTATTACTTTAGTAGGGTTTTTTACGTTTATAGTTCCGTGATCTGTTGTTATGATCAGTTTATAATTTAGTTCACCTGCCTGTTTAATAATGCTCATAAGAGGGGAGTTGTTAAACCAACTTGCTGTTAGTGATCTATAACCCTTATCATCCGAAGCTAATTCTTTAATCATATCCATCTCTGTTTTAGAATGAGAAAGCATATCAACAAAGTTGTATACTAAAGCTATTAAATCATTTTTTGATTTTGAACTAAATTCTTCTTCAAGTTTTTTGCCTTTTTTAAGATTAGTGATTTTTATATATTCTGTTTTTAGATGAGATAAGCCCAGGGTTTTTAAGTTCTCTAATAATAATTCCTTTTCATAAAGATTTTTACCACCTTCTTCGTGATCGAATTTCCAATATTGAGGAAATCTTTTTTGAATATCTAGTGGCATTAAACCAGAAAACAATGAATTTCTAGCATATTGAGTTGCTGTTGGTAAAATACTAAAGTAGGGTTGTTCTAAAGTTTTATTGTAATACTTTAAAATACCGGGTTCAATTGTTTTCCACTGATCATATCTAAGATTATCTATTACTATAAACAGTGTTTTTTGGTTTGGAGATATATCCTTAACTAATCTTTCTGATATTAATTTATTAGAAAGCAGTGGCTTGTCATCAGAACTATTAATCCAGTTCTTATAGTTATTTTCAATGAATTTCCCAAAAGCAGTATTGCATTCAGTCTTTTGGGAAATTAATATTTCTTGCATTGTAGATTCATCAGTTTCGTTTAATTGTAATTCCCAATAAATTAGCTTTAAATATAAATTAATCCAGTCGTTATAACTGTTTGCGTCTGTTAATTCATTTGATATTTTTCTAAATTCCTGTTGGTAATTACTTAATGTCTTTTCAGAAACTAATTGAGTTTTTGAAATGGATTTTTTCAGACTTAGTAATATTTGATTAGGATTAACAGGTTTGATTAAATAATCTGAAATTTTATTACCAATAGCATCTTCCATTATGTTTTCTTCCTCACTTTTGGTAATCATGATAATAGGAATATTGTAATCTAATTCATTAATTATATTTAGCACCTCTAAGCCATTTAAACCAGCCATGTTTTCATCTAGTAATACCGCGGAATATTTGTTTTTTTTAAACATTTCAATCCCTTCAATTCCATTGTTTGATGTATCTAGTGAATAGCCTTTGTCCTCTAGAAATATAACATGTGGTTTTAATAATTCAATTTCATCATCTATCCAAAGAATTCTCATATTTAATCGATTATTATTAATATAATATTAAACGTATAAAATTAAACAATTATTATTATCAAATAAATATATATCTATTATATAATCATACATTATGATTTAGTGTATCTTTTATCATATTTTTCATATTTTTGCAGTGTATGAATTATAACGCTTTAAAACTAGCAGAATATTTAAATGGAGACCTTGAAGGTGATCCAGAGGTGATCATTTCTAAAATTGCTAAAATTGAAGAAGCTGAAAATGATTCTGTAACATTTCTTTCAAACAAAAAATATACTTCGTTGGTTTATAAAACAAAGGCTGCAATATTAGTTGTTGATAAAGATTTTAAAGCTGAAAGGGAAATTACTCCATTATTAATTAAAGTTGAAAATGCTTATATAAGTTTTGTTAAACTATTGCACCTGTTTAACACATCGAATGAAATTAGAACAGGAGTTAGTGATCTATCCCAAATTTCAAAAAAATCAGATCTATCTAAAGATGTTTTTATTGGGGCTTTTTCAACTGTTAGTGCAGGTTCTGTAGTTTCAGATAAGGTTCAGATACATGAAAATGTTTTTATTGGAGAAAATGTTAAAATCGGTAAAAACTCTATTATTTATTCAGGTGTTAAGATTTTAAAGGATACTGTTATAGGTGAGAACTGTATCGTTAACTCAAATGCAGTTATCGGTTCAGATGGTTTTGGATTTGCACCGGACAAAAGTGGTGTTTTTATAAAAATTCCACAGATTGGTAATGTAGTAATTAAAAACTCCGTTAGCGTAGGTGCATCTACTACAATTGATAGAGCAACATTAGGTTCGACTATTATAAATGAAGGAGTCAAGCTTGACAATCAAATTCAAATCGCACACAATGTTGTCATTGGGAAAAACACAGTTATTGCTGCTCAATGTGGAATAGCAGGATCTTCAATTATTGGAGAGAATTGTCAAATTGGCGGACAGGCTGGCGTTAGTGGTCATTTGAATATTGGCGATAATGTTATTATATTAGGTAAATCTGCCGTTACTAATAATGTAAAAAGTAATACAACAGTAAAAGGTTCTCCTGCATTTAATGCGTTGGATTTTAATAAATCGTATGTACATTTTAAAAATTTAAACAATAAATAAAATGATTACTACTGAAATTAAGCAAACTACAATATCTAAAGCTATCTCATTGAGTGGGGTGGGCTTACATACTGGTCAAGATGTTAAATTGACATTTAAGCCTGCTATAGCGGACAATGGCTACACTTTTACAAGAGTCGATATAGAAGGCAGTCCGATAATAGAAGCTAATATAAATTTTGTTACTAGTACCCAAAGAGGTACAGTGCTTGAAAAAAACGGTGTTACAATACAAACATGTGAGCATGTTTTAGCTGCTTTAGTTGGATTAGAAATTGATAATGTTAATATTGAACTAAATGCATCTGAACCCCCAATAATGGATGGTTCTTCTAAATACTTTGTTAAAGCTTTAGAAAATGCTGGATTAACAAATCTTGAGGCTTTTAGAAAGGAGTATGTTGTTCAAAATGTTATTACATACAGCGATAACAAGTCAGGTAGTGAGATTACAATTATACCAAGTGATCATTACCAGGTAACAACAATGGTGGATTTTGGAACTAAAATCTTAGGAACTCAGAATGCAACTTTAAATAACTTAAAAAACTTTAAAAAAGATATTTCAAATTCGAGAACTTTTAGTTTTTTACATGAGATTGAAATGTTATTAAATGAAGGCTTGATCAAAGGCGGTGATCTAAACAATGCAATAGTTTATGTTGATAAAGAGCTTTCAGAGCCTACAATGGCGAAATTAAAAATTGCTTTTAATAAAGATGATATTAAGGTTAAATCAAATGGTATTTTAGATAATTTAACATTGCATCATCCGAACGAAGCTGCAAGACATAAATTACTTGATGTTATTGGAGATTTAGCTCTTGTAGGTCTTAGACTAAGAGGAAAGGTAATTGCAAATAAACCAGGGCATTATGTAAATACTCAGTTTGCAAAAAAACTGAGTGATATTATTAAAATTGAAAGAAAAAATAATGTTCCAATAATAGACCTCAGCAAAGAACCTGTAATGGATACTAATAAGATAATGGAGGTTTTACCCCATAGACCACCTTTTTTATTCGTAGATAAGATATATGAATTGTCAAGCTCTAAAGTGATAGGAATTAAGAATGTCACTATAAATGAATCCTTTTTCCAAGGTCATTTTCCTGGATTCCCAGTTATGCCTGGTGTTATTATTGTAGAGGCAATGGCTCAAATTGGAGGTATACTTGTTTTAAACACCTTAGAAGACCCAGAGAATTATTTAACTTTTTTCGCAAAAATTGATAAAGTTAAATTCAAAAACAAAGTCTTTCCAGGGGATACAATAATTTTTAAATGCACACTAATATCTCCCATAAGAAGGGGGATTTGTCATATGCAAGGATATGCTTATGTAAATGGAAAGCTTTGTGCTGAAGCTGAATTGATCGCTCAAATAACTAAAGTCAAATAAATGAAACAACCATTATCATATATACATCCAAGTGCAAAAATAGCAAAGAATGTTGTTATTGAACCTTTTACAACAATTGATGGTAACGTCATTATTGGTGAAGGGACATGGATTGGTCCTAATGTTACTATTATGGACGGTGCGCGTATTGGAAAAAACTGTAGTGTGTTTCCAGGGTCAGTGATTTCTGCTACTCCTCAAGATTTAAAATACAATAATGAAGAAACAACTGTAGAAATAGGAGATAATGTAACGATTCGAGAGTGCGTCACTATAAACAAAGGTACTGCTGACAGAATGAAAACTGTGATTGGTAATAATTGCTTAATAATGGCTTATTGTCACGTTGCTCATGATTGTATAATTGGTGATAATTGTATTTTCTCAAATAATTCAACTTTAGCAGGGCATGTTACTGTTGGTGATTATGTTATTATTTCAGGATTAACTGCTGTTCACCAGTTTTGTTCAATTGGAGATCATGCTTTTGTAACTGGTGGATCACTAGTGAGAAAAGATGTTCCACCGTATGTCAAAGCTGCAAGAGAACCTTTGTCTTATGTAGGGATTAATTCTGTTGGTTTAAGAAGAAGAGGTTTTGATTCAAAAAAAATATCAGAAGTACAGAATATATATAGATATTTATATCAAAAAAATTATAACAACTCACAGGCTTGTGATATTATTGAAGCAGAAATGGAAGCTTCTCCAGAAAGAGATAAAATTTTACAATTTATTAGAAATTCACACAGGGGTATTATGAAGGGTTACTTTAAATCAAACTAAAATGGCAAATACAAGTGATATAAGAAACGGATTATGCATTAATTATAATCATGACATTTATAAAGTAATAGAGTTTTTGCATGTTAAGCCAGGAAAAGGTCCTGCATTTGTTAGAACAAAATTAAAAAGTGTTACTAATGGAAAAGTTATAGACAACACTTTTTCTTCTGGACACAAGATAGATGAAGTTAGAGTAGAAACTCATAAATTTCAATTTCTATATAAAGATGGTGATGATTTTCATTTTATGAATACTGCTGATTACGACCAGATATCATTAAGTAAAGAACTTATTGACAATTCTAATCTTTTAAAAGAAGGAGTTTTGGTGACTGTAATAATTAAATCCGAAGATGGACTTCCTTTATCAGTAGAAATGCCAGCTAGCGTTGTCTTAGAAGTTGTTTCTTCTGAGCCAGGGGTAAAGGGCAATACAGCAACAAATGCAACAAAACCAGCTACTGTAGAAACAGGTGCAATAATCAATGTCCCGCTATTTATAAATGAAGGAGATAAGATAAAAATAGAAACGGTAAAAGGAACTTATAAAGAAAGATATAAAGAATAATATATGAGTGTATTAGTTAATAAAGATTCAAAAATAATAGTACAAGGATTCACTGGTGGTGAAGGAACATTTCATGCAACTCAGATGATTGAATACGGAACAAATGTTGTTGGTGGAGTTACACCTGGTAAAGGAGGTTCTTTACACCTTAAAAAACCAGTATATAATACTGTACAGGAAGCAGTAAAAAATTTAAACGCGGATACTTCAATAATATTTGTACCACCTGCATTTGCAGCAGACGCAATAATGGAAGCGGCAGATGCTAAAATTAAAACAATCATCACAATAACTGAAGGTATTCCAACTTCAGATATGATTAAAGTAAAAAACTACTTAAATGATAAAGATTGTGTATTGATAGGCCCTAACTGTCCAGGAGTTATTACCCCTGGAGAAGCAAAGGTTGGAATAATGCCAGGATTTGTTTTTATGAAAGGGAATGTTGGGATTGTGTCAAAATCAGGAACTTTAACATATGAAGCTGCAGATCAAGTTGTGAAACAAGGATATGGAATAAGTACAGCTATTGGAATTGGAGGAGATCCAATAATTGGTACAACAACAAAACAAGCTTTAGAAATGCTTATAAATGATGACGAAACCGATTGTGTAGTCATGATAGGAGAGATAGGAGGGCAGTTAGAGGCTGATGCAGCAAATTGGTATAAGTTAAGTGGAAGTACAAAACCAGTAGTTGGTTTCATTGCAGGAGAGACTGCGCCAGCTGGTAGAACAATGGGGCATGCAGGGGCAATCGTAGGCGGAAGTGATGATACAGCGCAAGCAAAAAAAGAAATATTAAATAAATGTGGAATTAACGTAGTGAATTCACCTGCTGATATTGGCAAGGAAGTTAAACTAATTCTTAATTAAATATATGTTACTGAAAAACAAAAATGTAATCATAACTGGTGCATCCAGAGGTATAGGAAAGGGTATTGCTTTAGAGTTTGCAAAACAAGGAGCTAATATAATATTTACATATAGCAGATCTAAGGAGGAAGCTAGAAATCTAGAAGATGAGCTAAATAATCTTGGAGTTAGAGCTAAATCATATCAAAGTGATGCATCAAAATTTGATGATGCACACGGTTTAATAGAAAAGGTATTAGTAGAATTTGACACGATTGATGTCTTAATTAATAACGCTGGAATAACAAAAGATAATTTATTAATGAGAATGCAAGAATCTGATTTTGATATAGTTATAGACATTAACTTAAAGTCTGTATTTAATATGACTAAAGCTGTTCAAAGAACTATGCTTAAACAAAGGTATGGCTCAATAATCAATATGAGTTCTGTTGTTGGTGTAAAAGGAAATGCAGGACAAACTAATTATGCAGCGTCAAAAGCAGGTATAATAGGTTTCTCAAAATCTGTTGCCCTAGAACTAGGATCAAGAAATATCAGATGTAATGTAGTAGCTCCAGGGTTTATAGAAACTGAAATGACTGCAAAACTAGATGAGAACGTAGTAAATGAATGGAGAAAAGGTATTCCACTTAAAAGGGGAGGAACTCCTCTTGACATTGCCAATACCTGTGTATGGTTAGCTAGTGATCTTTCTTCCTATGTAACTGGTCAAGTAATTAATGTAGATGGCGGGATGCTAACATAAATAATAATTTAATAACTTAAATAATAATAATTTTAACAACTTAAAACATAAACAATGGACAAATTACCAAAAATTGGATTACCCTTAATTATTCTCTTATCTATTATCTTATTGGTAGGAGGTAAGACCTTAGTAACAATTAATGCTGGAGAAGCCGGCGTTGTATTTAAAACCTTTGATGGAGGTGTTGTAACTGACAAGCCACCATTAAGCGAAGGTATACAATTCATATGGCCCTGGAATTCAGTCGTCGTCTATGAGGTTAGACAACAAGAGGCTTTTGAGAAAATGAATGTATTGTCTTCTGATGGATTAGAGATTATACTGGAAGCTTCTGTCTGGTATCAACCTGATGCTGAAAATTTAGGATTATTACACAAGGAAAAAGGAATTGATTATAAAAATAAAATATTATTGCCTGCAATTAGATCTGCAGCTAGAAGTGTAGTAGGTAATTACGAACCAAAAGAACTTTATTCTACAAAGAGAGATGATATTCAAGAGGAGATTTTTGAGGAAACTAAATTGTTAGTAGCTGATCAGTACATACAAATTAATAGAATCTTAGTGAGAGATGTAACATTACCTTCAAAAATTGTTAAAGCAATAGAGAGTAAACTTGAGCGAGAGCAAGAACTTGAAGCATATGAATTTAGAATACAAACTGCCGAAAAGGAAGCTGAGAAAGTAATAATTGATGCGCAAGGTAAAGCTAAAGCGAATAAAATACTAGAAGCTTCTCTAACAGACAATATTTTAAGAGATAAAGGTATTGAGGCTACTGTTAAATTAGCTCAATCTAATAACTCCAAAGTGGTTGTTATAGGAAGTGGAAAAGATGGATTACCTCTTATCTTAGGGAATAATTAATCTCTACTTTTAAAATTAAAAAAAACCTCATAAAATATTTATGGGGTTTTTTTTATAAAATTCACATCAAGTAAATGAATTTAGATAATTATTATTTAATACATATACAATTTTTAGGATACAGGTTTCATGGTTGGCAAAAACAACCTAATCTAAAAACTGTACACTTAATGATTGATAGAACTATTAATTATGTGTTAGAAGGTGATAATAAATTTAAAACATTAGGCACAGGAAGAACAGATGCAATGGTTTCAGCAACCGACACAGCTTTCGAGTTATTTACTAATAAACCATTAGTTGATCTACTAGAATTCCAGGATTTAATAAATAAAAACTTCCCACAAGACATAAGAGCCTTATCTATAGAAAAGGTCAGCAAAGAGTTTAATATTATAAATAGTCCTAAACTAAAGGAATACAAATATTTGTTTTCTGAAGGGATTAAAAATCATCCTTATTGTGCGCCGTTTATTACAACATTTTTAGAGGATCTAGATATTAATAAAATGAAAGATGGAGCTAAATTGTTTGAAGGAAAGCATAACCTGAAGTCATACTGCTATAAGCCAAATGAAAATGGATTGTTTGAAAGAGAAATAAACTATTGTAGGATCTCAACAAACGAAACATTGAAAGCAAATTTTTTTCCAGAAATCAGTTATGAATTAACAGTAATAGGAAAAGGATTTATGAGAAATCAAATCCGCTTAATGATGGGGGTTCTTGTTGAACTGGGTAGAGGAGAGGTAGACCTTAAATATATCAAAGAGTCTTTAATTGAATATAATCCTTCAATAAATTACATCGCACCTGCTTCAGGATTAAGACTTAACAAGGTAATATTTACAACTTAAGGTTTTTAATACTAACACTAGAAGGCATTTCAAATATGTGTAGATCGAAATATTTAACAGATGAAATAATATGGTCAAATATATCTGAAATTATATACTCGTAATTTTGCCATGCTTTATCTGAACTAAAAGCGTAAACTTCAAGAGGAACTCCGTGTATTGTTGGATCTAATTGTCTGACCATTATAGTCATATCCTTATTTATTGCCGAGTGAGTTTCGATGTAAGTTTGCAAGTACTTTCTAAAAACCCCTATGTTAGTTAAATTTCTTCCGTTAAGAAGAAGATCTTTATTAACATTATTTTTTGAATTAAAACCTTCAATATCATTTATCCTGTCAATAACATAAGATGAGATAATTTCAATTTTCGATAATTTTTGTATATCCTCTTTATTAAGGAACTTTATACTATCAAAATTAATATTTATGGATCTTTTAATTCTTCTGCCCTCAGAACTTACCATGCCTCTCCAGTTTTTAAAAGAATCTGAAATAAGTGCATAAGTTGGAATAGTAGTTATAGTCATATCAAAATTCTGAACTTTAACAGTAGCTAAATTAATCTCAATTACATCCCCATCAGCTCCATACTTTTGGAATGTAATCCAGTCTCCAATCCTAACCATGTCGTTTACTGAAACTTGAATACTAGCAACAAAACCCATAATAGTATCCTTAAATACTAAAATGATTATTGCAGAAGCAGCACCAATAGTAGTGATAAACTCCATAAAACTTCTACCAGTAATAAGAGCTAATACACTAACTACAGAAATAACCCAAATAAACATCATTATCACCTGAATGTAACTGTCTATGGGCTTATCTTTTAGATTAGGAAGTGTCTTAAAATAATCTCGTATAGTGTAGATTAAACTTCTCAATATAAAAACAATTACTAGTACTAGTATTATTTTATTGAATTTTAACAGTAAATCAGAGACTACCGCAACTTCATTAAATATTATAGGTATAATTGATAAACTTATGTAGAATGGTATTAGATGAGCAATATATTTTGGCGTTCCATTCGTGATTAAAATGTCATCAAATTTAGACTTTGATTTCTTTGCTAAGTTTATAAATACAATTCTAATAATTTTTTTACATATAAAATCAATTATGTATAGTACCGAAAGACTTATTAAACTTAGTAGAATTACATTTAGTACTAATGTGTTTTCTTCACTCATGCCAGTTTTCACTAGATAATCATGCAGTAGGCGAGATAGTTCTTTCATTTCTTATAGTTTATCATAGTTATGAATCCTATTTTACATAATATAAATTATAGGACAGATTAGTCGTGTTAGGTAGTTATTGAATATCATTTACTGGAATAATCATTTCTCTATCGTATTGACAACACATTGGCAATTTATTATAATCTTCAACTACCGCTACACTTAGTTCAGTATCATAACCTGACTTAGCAATAGCAACATGAACATTATTCATCATAGTTGGATTAACATCTGAGTTAAAATTAATGTTAATTAATTTAGATTCTGTAGACCAAGAAGCGTTTTCAACGCCTTCAACAGACATAGCTGCTGATTCTATAGTAGATTTACACATACCACAATTACCTCGAACTCCAAAAGTGATATCACTTTCAGTTTTGTTTGGTATTATTGTTTTTGTTTCTGTATTTGGAACTACTATTACCTCAGGAGTGTTCTTGTTAAAACAAGAAACTAAAGATAAAACACTTAAAATTAGATATATTTTGTTCATAATTTAGATTTTAGATATTAATATTAGATTTTTTTCTGTTTGCTTTAAAACTTTTTATAAAATAAATCATAGATAATAAAGAGGTGAATGTCATCACTAAAACACATATCAACTCTATACCTCCATCATTATTAAGTAATTTAAATGGAAAGTATGCTAATAAAAGCATCAATGTTAGTAAAACCGCAATATGAGCTATAAGTTTATTTTTATTTTTCACACCATTGCTACATATTAATAGAACAACTCCATATACGACTGGAATAAGTACTAATGAAGATGGAGCTTCTAAGTAACTCCACATACCAATAAAAACCAGTACAATAGAGTTAATTATGTTTGCCTTATTAGAGTCCATGAGAAATTATTTTATCAGTTGGTTTAAAAAATAAGCTATAATAAATATAATTAAAATTAACTAACTGTTACAATCTCTTTAATTTTATCGAAATTTTCTCTTAAGTAAGATCTTAATCGTTTCTTGTAATCATCGGTTAGCCAATCTAAAAAATTATGTGTACTCTTACTGATACACTTTGAGTATCTACTTATTCTAAAATCTATATCATCATTTAGCTTCTTAGATAAAATTAGCGCATCAAAGACATCTTCACTGTTTTCAATACATATTTCAGCATGTTGAATTATAGATCTCTCTAAAACAACTTTTGAGGACTCCCCTTTTCTTATAGATTCTACATAAGTCTTATTTATATCAAAATAAACTTCTTTAGAATTTAAAAACTTTTGCCTTAACTCCTCCGGCATTTCATATCTAAAATTACCTTCAATTTCTTCATCAGTAATTATACTGTCTAAATAATAATTTGGAGATTTAAATATTCTTTGCCAATCTAGATCAATTCCCCATTCTCCAAATCTATGGAAGTTGTTTCCTAAATCTATAACATTAAAATGAGATTTATTTTTCAATATTCTAGACCCCCTACCAATCATCTGGTAGTATAAGGTTAATGATTTTGTTGCTCTATTAAGTATTATTGATTCAACAGTAGGTTCATCAAACCCTGTTGTTAATATACTAACTGAAGTTAATATTGCTCCAGGAGTGACTTTAAACCAATGTAAAATTCTGGCTCTCTCTTTTTTAGACGCTGTGTTGTCCAAATGAGCTACGTCATAGCCGGCAGTCTTAAACATGTCATAAACAATAAGTGATGTGTTTATACCATTGTTAAATATCAGTGTTTTTAATCCTTTACATTTCTCTTCATATGACATTAACAACTTAGACAACATATCGTTGTTAGTATACAAGTCTTCTGAAGACTTGACTGTGTAGTCACCATTAGCACCTATAATTAAAGAGGTTAGACCAACATTAAATGAATACATGTTAGCATTGGCTAAAAATTCATTGTTTATCAAATCTTGAATAGACTCCCCTACTATTAATTCATCATAGTTGTCGGTCATTGGTAGCTCAATATTAGAGCTTAAAGGAGTGGCTGTTACACCCAGTATGAAAGAATTACTGAAAAATTTAAATAGTTTAGTGAATGAGTTATAGTGAGCTTCATCAATTATAACTAATCCAATTCCTGAAATATCTAACTTACCATCATGAAGTCTGTTGTTTAAAGTCTCAACCATAGCAACAAAACAGCTATACTTAGATTGATCCTCTAGATTAGCTTTACTGTCGATGACTTTATTAAATACTCCAAACTCAGATAGCACTTTTGATGTTTGCTTACACAACTCTATTCTATGAGTCATGACTAACACTTTTTTATTGTGATTTGATAAGTACTGTCTCACAATTTCTGAAAAAATCACAGTCTTTCCTCCACCTGTAGGTAATTGATACAACAAATGATAATCTTCTCTAGAATTCTCAAAACTATCAAAAATCTTATCAATAGCACCTTTTTGATAGCTATATAAGCTTTTGTCCGCTTTTCTTTCTTCTTTCTCGTTTAGGGTAATTATCATTTGAAAAATGTTGGTGGGCAAAAATACCAACTTTAGTTAGTTTTTCTACTATAAAACATTATTTATTTTATATTTTTATCATTAAACACTTACTTATGAAGCCCTATATCAAAGCCATTGTTTTGCTTATTATTATTAGTGTTATTTACTTATTAAAGTTAAATAATGATAAAAACACTGTTAATAACGATAAGAACATTCTTATAGAGAAAGCAAAATCAATACACAATAACATTATAACTCTTGATACACATTGTGATATTGATATTCAAAATTTTACAGACTCAATTAATTATTCTCAAAATTTAAATACTCAATGTAATATTCCAAAAATGGAATCTGGCGGCTTAGATGTTGCGTGGTTTGTAGTATACACCGGTCAAGGGGAGTTAACTGAAGAGGGGTATAAAAATGCTTATGACAATGCAATTTCAAAATTTAATGCTATTCATAATTTAGTTAACTCCTATGCCCCTGAAAAAATTGAATTAGCACACACCTCAGAAGAGGTTAGAAAAAGCCATAGTAGTGGTAAAAAAGTCGCAATGATTGGTATTGAAAATGGATACCCAATTGGATTAGACATTAAAAACGTTGAAAAATTTTATGACTTGGGAGCGCGCTACATGTCATTAGCTCATAATGGGCATAGTCAATTAAGTGATAGCAATACTGGGGAGTCTGATGACATATATCTTCACAATGGTCTTAGTGAACTTGGTGTTGAAGTAATTAAAGAAATGAATCGACTAGGTATAATGATAGATATTTCACATCCATCTAAAGAAGCTATTAAACAAATGATACGTTTAAGTAAAGCACCAGTTATAGCCTCACACTCATCTGCTAGAACATTATGTAATCATAGTAGAAATTTAGATGACGAGCAGCTAGGATGGATTAAAGAAAACGGTGGTGTAGTTCAAACAGTTGCTTTTAAATCATACTTAAATTCTGAAAAGGTTAAAGCAAACAGTACTGAAAAAGTAGATGTGTCGGATTTTGTTAATCATATTGATTATTTAGTTAATTCAATGGGGATAAACCATGTTGGGATAAGTAGTGATTTTGATGGTGGTGGTGGGATAGAAGGCTGGAGTGATGCTTCAGAGACATTTAATGTTACCTTAGAGCTAGTGAAAAGAGGTTATACTGAGATAGAAATAGAAAAATTATGGTCAGGAAATTTACTTAGAGTTTTAGATAAAGTCTCTTTGATTTCAAATCAACTAAAGAGTCTATGATTAATTAAGAAACACTAATCTTTCTTAATAAATAAATAATAAAAATTAATTATAATAATGGCAAGATTAGTTATCACTATTGGGTATTGAGAAATTAATGAACCATATATTACGAAAAACAGACATCCAATACTGTTAATTATTCTAAGTTTGATTACGTTTTTCATCATAAATGAAACAAGTAAAACTGTCATTGCTAAATAACCTACCCACTCAGTTAACTCTATACCTAATAATAATGTGTCCATTTTATTTTTTTTCAAATGTAATCAAATCCAACACTTAAATTAAATATTAACACCTCCTTTTAACCTCTCTTACAATATCTTCTAACCCGTTTAATTGTAATTCATAAACAAGCTCTAATTGTTTACCGATTTTTCCAGCTGGAAACCCTTTGTTTTTATACCATACTACATAATGCTCAGGAAGATCTATTAGATACCTCCCCTTGTATTTACCAAAAGGCATTTTCATTTTAGCTAAATCTATTAGGATTTGTTTGTCTTGTTGCATAATAGTTTAAACTTATACTCAATAATTAAGCAGTTTATTTAGCTCTATTTCAAATCTATTGTACGGTAGGTACTGATCTTCCAGACTTTTTTCAAAAGGAATTGGAGTATCTAAACTAGCAACTCTTATAACAGGAGCATCTAAGTATTCAAAGCAATTCTCCATTATAATTGAAGAGATTTCAGAAGCTAGTCCTCCAAACATGGAATCTTCTTGTAGTATTATTGCCTTTCCAGTTTTTTTAACAGAACTAATTATAGCACCTTTATCTAAAGGGCACAACGTTCTTAAATCAATTAAATCAAAGGAGTATTGATCTCTATTTTTAACTATCTCTAGAGCTTTATGTACAGGAGCTCCATAGGTTATAATCGTTAAATCATTACCCGTCATTAAATTGCAAGCTTTTCCAATTGGTATATTATAATAACCTGTTGGGACATCTTGTCTAATACTTCTGTATAATGCCTTATGTTCAAAAAACAAAACAGGATTTGGGTCTTCTATTGATGCTGTTAAAAGACCTTTTGCATCAGCCGGGAAAGCAGGGTAAACAACCTTTAAACCAGGTGTTTTAGTAAACCAAGCTTCGTTTGTTTGAGAATGAAAAGGACCTGCTCCTACTCCAGCTCCACAAGGCATTCTTAATACTATATCTGCATTTTGTCCCCATCTATAATATGATTTAGCGAGATAATTAACTACTGGATTAAAACCAGAAGTTATAAAGTCTCCAAACTGCAATTCAACAACAGATTTTGTATCACAAATAGATAAGCCCATTGCTACTTCAATTATAGATGATTCGCATATAGGAGTATTTCTAACTCTATCTTTGCCGTACTTCTCTACAAAGCCTTCGGTAATTTTAAAGACACCACCATATTCTGCAATATCTTGTCCCATTATAACTAATGAGTCATTCTTTTTCATAGCTTCATCTAAGCCCTGTGAAACAGCATCAACGAATCTTATATGTTTGGTTTCTGTAGAAGGAGATATATGATTAAATTCAAATTTTTTAAAAATATCTGACAACTCTAATTCTACATTTGCAATTGGATAATCCTCATTGTATGCGATTTCTAAATTATCATTAATCTCTTTGTTTAAAATTTCTTTTATGGATTTAATATCTACATCATTAATTAACTCATTTTGTAATAGAAACTCTTCAAAGTTTAAAATGGGATCTTTTTTGGTCCAGGTATCTATAAGTTCTTTAGGAACATACTTTACCCCACTAGCTTCTTCGTGACCTCTAATTCTAAAGGTCTTAAACTCTATTAATACAGGTCTTGGATTTTTTCTAATATCTTTTGATATTTTAGATATTTGGCTATATACTTCAATAATATTATTTCCGTCAATTATATGTGATTCCATTCCGTAACCAATTCCTTTGTCAGCTAAATTAACGCAATTATACTGTTCACTTGTTGTTGTAGACAAACCGTAACCGTTATTTTCAATACAAAAAAGTACTGGTAAATTCCATACTGAAGCAACATTTAAAGCTTCATGAAAATCTCCTTCACTAGTACCTCCGTCTCCAGTAAAAACAGCTGTAACTTTACTTGTTTTATTAATTAGTTGATGTAAAGCTATACCATCCGCAACACCCATTTGAGGACCTAAATGAGATATCATCCCAACTATATGGAATTCTTTTGTTCCGAAATGAAATGATCGGTCTCTACCTTTTGTAAAACCTGAAGCTTTTCCTTGCCATTGGCTAAATAATTTTGATAGAGGTATATTTCTAGAAGTAAATACACCTAGATTACGGTGCATTGGTAAAATAAACTCATCGTCATTTAAAGCATTTGTTAATCCAATCGAAATTGCTTCTTGTCCAATACCAGAAAACCACTTAGAAATTTTCCCTTGCCTTAGAAGAATCAGCATTTTCTCTTCAATAAGCCTAGACTTCATCATAGCGGTATATAACTCAACTAATTTTAATGTTTTAATACCACCAGTTTTGTACAACATGAAAAATAAAATTTTCACTAAAAATATAAAATATTAAATTCTAATAAGCCTAATTACTAATTAAGTTTATTAACTTTATTAACTATTACATAATAGTTATAATTTACTTTAAAAATATGGTTACTAATAAAATTCCCAGCGTAAATTTAGCAGATTTCCTTTCTGCAGATATTAATAAAAAGAATGAATTTGTTCAGTCAATTGGTAAAGCTTTTGAAGAAATTGGCTTTGTAGCCTTAAATGGGCATTTTCTTAATTCTAAATTTAATAAAAAATTATACAAAGAAATAAAATCATTTTTTGACTTACCTCAAGAAGTTAAAAATAAATATGAAATACCTGGCATTTCAGGACAAAGAGGGTATGTTTCCTTTGGAAAAGAATCAGCTAAAGGAAGTAAACATGGAGATTTGAAGGAGTTTTGGCATTTTGGTCAATATGTAGAAGGAGATGAAAAACTTTTAAAAGAATACCCTTTGAATGTTAAAATTTCTGAAAATAATGAGTTTAACATAGTAGGTAAACAAACCTATAAGTTATTAGAAAAAACTGCTAAATATGTTCTACGAGCTTTAGCTTTATACTTAAACCTAGATGAGTTTTATTTTGATCAATACCTTAATAATGGTAACTCTATACTAAGACCAATTCACTATCCTCCTATCTTAGATAAACCTAAAGACGCTGTTAGAGCTGCTGCTCACGGGGATATAAATTTAATTACTTTATTAATGGGAGCTCAAGGGAGAGGTTTGCAGGTTAAAAATAATAAGGATGAATGGATCGACGCTATAGCTTCTGAAGATCAATTAATGATAAACGTAGGAGATATGTTGTCTAGACATACTAATAATAAATTAAAATCTACTGTACATCGTGTTGTTAATCCGTCTAAAGAGTTAATGAAAAAATCCAGATATTCTATACCATTTTTTATGCATCCTATAAGTGATATGAAATTAAATGTTCTTGAATCATGTATTGATAAAAAAAACCCTAAATCATTCGATGATATTACGGCAGGAGAATTTTTAAATCAAAGGTTAGTAGAACTAGGTTTATTGAAAAAGTAATGGATTTACAAGATCAATTAAAAAACATTTTTCCAGAGCATAAGTTAACTGAAACTAATTATTCTACTGATGAAGTTAAACGATCTCAAGAAGAGCCTATTATCTGCAAATACGAGAAAAGAAAAGGTAAGCCAATAACTATTTTAGAAAATTTTAAGATTAATAATATTGAAATAAAAACTATTGCAAAAGATTTAAAAAAATCTCTTAGTGTTGGTGGGACTGTGAAAGAAAATTATATTATAATTCAAGGTAATTACAGGGATAAAATCATGAAAATATTAAATTCTAAAGGCTTTGAAACAAAGAGAGTTGGAGGGTAAAGTTAAAATATGTTTAAGCAAAAAGAATCTGAATTAATATTTAATGAAGATGGTAGTGTATACCATTTGAAGTTAAAGCCTGAAAATATATCTAATACAATTATACTAGTCGGAGATCCAGCTAGAGTAGATTTGATTACTCAGTATTTTAGCTCAATTGAATTTACTGTCCAAAATAGAGAGTTTAAAACTGTTACTGGCATATATAAAAGTACTAAACTTTCAGTTTTATCCACTGGAATAGGTTCAGGGAATATCGATATAGTATTAAATGAATTAGACACTTTAGTTAATATAGATTTTAATACAAGAAATGTTAAACCTTCACTGTCAAAGCTAAATTTAATAAGAATTGGAACGTCTGGTTCAATACAAGCTGATATCCCTATAGACTCTTTGCTAATAAGTTCTAAAGCAATTGATATAGATGGTTTTCTTAATAATTACAAAATAAGCAAAGAGCATACGGATAACTCTGCAGACAAATTTTTAGATAATTATAAAGCGAATAACAATAAACTTTTGCCTTTATGCTTTAATTGTTCTGATTACTTAATGGAAAAATTAAAGGGCATAACAGATTTTAGAGGTGTTACAGTGACTTGTAATGGGTTTTACGGTAGTCAGGGTAGATCAATAAGAATACAGTCTTCTAATGAAGATTTCATTAAAGAACTTAATAAAATTCAATTTTTCAATGATAGGATAACTAATCTAGAAATGGAAACAGCAATTATCTATGGTATGTCAAAACTATTAGGGCATGAAGCGATCTCATTAAATGCAATATTAGCAAATAGAGAAAATGGTACTTACAGTGAAAAACCTAGTGAAACAATAAATAAATTAATTCTTTTAACACTAAATAGCTTATCGAACTTATAATTTCAACCCTTTTCATTTTCGTACTTAGACTAGCAGATCAGAGTTTAGGTACCTTACGATCATTGTTAGTTTCAAGGAACAAGCCATATCATGCTGCTTTAATTGGTTTAATTGAGTCTGCTATATGGATTATTGCTGTTTCAAAAGTAATACAAAATGTTGCTGACCCTTTATTAATTGCTGGTTATGCTGCTGGGTTTGCTGCTGGTACAATTCTTGGTTCATATATAGAGGGTGTGATTGGCGTTGGTAGTATGGTAATAAAGGTGTTTGCTCCAATTGAATCTAACAACTTAGCTGATGTGTTAAGAGATAATGGATATGCTGTAACTGTTATCAATGGAGAAGGGAGAGATGGTGCAGTTAAAATATACTGGTGTATTGTTTCTAGAAAAAAATTAAAGAAAGTATTAAAAATTATAAATGAAACTAACCCAAAAGCATATATCACTACAGAGTTAGTTAATCCTATTTCTTTGAAAAAATAGAATTTTCACCAATTTATCTGTTCTTTGTTATTAGTAAGTAAATAAGCATTTGTCTTACTGAAATGTTTATTTCCAAACCAGCACCCTCTATTTGCACTAAGTGGCGATGGATGCCCAGAAGTCAATAGTAAATGTTTACCACTGTCGATTAACTTAGATTTTAATATTGATTTATTACCCCATAGTAAAAAAACCACATTATTTTTATTTTCAGAAATACAGGATATAATACTATCTGTAAATATTTCCCAGCCAAAGTTATAATGACTACCAGCAGAGCTATCCCTTACCGATAAGCAGGAATTTAGTAGCAACACGCCTTGATTAGCTAAATAAGTAAGATCCCCATTTTCAGGAATTGGTTTATTTAAGTCATTCTGTAATTCTTTAAATATATTTTTTAAGGAAGGTGGAACTTTAACCCCTTTGTTTACTGAAAAAGATAAACCATTGGCTTGATTATTTTGGTGGTAAGGGTCCTGCCCTATTATTACAACCTTTAATTTTGAAAAAGAACACAGGTTTAAGGAATCAAAAATATTTTCAATAGCTGGATAACAAGAATGTTTTGAGTACTCATCTTTAACCGTATTACATAAATCATTAAAATAAACTTTATCTAATTCATTTTGTAAAATAATTTTCCAGTCTTGATTTAAATTAAATAGCAATGTTATATGTTATTTAATTCCTTTAAACTTACCGACTGAGCGTCCGACGATCATAGATACAGCCGCATCCCCAGTCACATTAACAACAGTTCTACACATATCTAATGGTCTATCTACAGCAAAGATTAAAGCTAGACCTATAGCAAGTTTATCTGAAGGGAATCCAATAGATTCTAAAACAATCACTAGCATGACCATGCCAGCTCCAGGAACTGCAGCACTACCTATAGAAGCTAGTAACGCTGTTAATACGATTGTAAGTTGATCCGCTAATGTTAAATCCCAATCTAATGCTTGTGCTATAAATACAGCAGCAACCGCTTGATATAAACTTGTGCCATCCATATTAATTGTAGCACCTACAGGTAAAACAAAACTAGAAACCTCCTTGTCAACACCAATATGGTTTTCAACCCTATCCATAGTTAATGGTAAAGTTGCAGCACTACTACTGGTTGAAAATGCTAGAAGTTGAGCAGGGCTAATTTTTTTTAAAAAAACTAAAGGATTAGAGTTAGTGAAAAAGTAAACTGCTGCACAATAAAATAGTATCATAATAAATAGACCTAGACATACCACTCCACTATATTTTAATAGTGCTAGTAAAAGATTTGGATCATTAGAAGAGGCTATTACACTAGCAAGAAGCGCAAATACAGCATAAGGAGCTGTTTTCATAATTAAATCAACCATCTTTAATACAACATAGTTAAGTGAATCGAAAAAAGATTTAAGAGGTTTTGATTTTTCTTCACCAATCAAAAGCATACTAATTCCTAAAAATATTGTAAAAAAGATTACCTGTAACATCAATGAGTTTTCAGACATAGCTTTAAATGCATTGTCAGGCACCATATCTTCAAGGAATTGTAAAGGACCACTTTCTGATTGTGTATTAGCATTTTCAATTATGTTTTTGTCTGTGATTTTTTCAGAATAAGTAGCAGTTAATCTTTCTACAGTTTCAGTAGATATACCAGCACCAGGGTTAATAACATTAACTAAAACTAAACCAATTGATATTGCAATAACTGTTGTAACAATATATGTTACAATTGTCTTAGAGCCAATAATCTTAAACTTTGATATATCTTTAAGATCAGAGATGCCTTTTATTAGTGATGCAAGTATTAAAGGAATGGCAATTAATTTTAAAAGTTTAACAAAAATAGTTCCAAGAGGTTTAATCCAATTGTTGACAAATAAATCACCACCATCAATATTTAGCATTAAAATACCAAATAAAACTCCAGATAACATTCCAATTAAAATCTTCCAATGTAAAGCCATTTTTTTCATAGTTATAATTTATTTAATCTGGATAAAAGTACGAAGTCAGCAATTACTAGTGCTGCCATAGATTCTACTATAGGGATAGCCCTTGGCAAAACACAAGGATCATGCCTGCCTTTACCCATCATAGTTACCTCTTTACTATCGGAGTTAATTGTTGTTTGCTTTTGCATAATAGTAGCAACAGGTTTAAATGCAACATTAAAATAGATATCCATTCCATTGCAAATCCCTCCTTGAATTCCACCAGAGTGATTAGTAACTGTTGTGTTATCTTTATTAAATAAATCGTTATGCTCGCTACCTTTTAGTAATGTTCCTTTAAAGCCACTACCGAATTCGAATCCTTTTACTGCATTGATAGATAACATAGCACTACCAAGTTTTGCATGTAATTTATTAAAAACAGGTTCACCTATTCCAACAGGGACATTTTTTATCACACATGTTATTATCCCTCCTATAGTATCCCCATTACTTTTAATATCCTTAATCTTTTCAATCATAAGGTCTGCTGTAGATTCATCTGGACATCTTATAGAGTTATTTTCTATATTATTTAAATCTAATTCAGAATAATCCTTATTAAGTTTAATATTACCCACAGATGAAGTATAAGCAATGATTTTAATATCATTGATTAATTGCTTTGCAACAGCACCAGCTACAACTCTACAAACAGTTTCTCGAGCAGAGCTTCTACCCCCACCTCTATAGTCTCTTAATCCATACTTTTTTTCATAAGTAAAATCAGCATGACTAGGTCTAAATACATCTTTTATATGATCATAATCTCTTGATTTTTGATTTAAATTTTTAATAATAAATCCAATTGGAGTGCCTGTAGTAATTCCTTCAAAAATTCCAGATAAAAACTCTACTTTATCATCTTCTTTTCTTTGTGTAACAATTTTTGATTGACCTGGCTTTCTTCTTTGTAATTCATAATTAATTTTCTCAAAATCAATTTTAAGTCCAGCTGGACAACCATCAATTACGCCACCTAATGCTACTCCATGAGACTCTCCAAATGAAGTTAGTTTGAATATGTTTCCAAATGTATTAGCTGACATAAATTACAGATTAATAAGTAAAAATAGATTATTAAGATTAAAACAAAAAATAATGCAATAATATATTAAATTATATTTATTTTTAAACATTACTTTAATTAAATATCAACCAATGTTTTTATAAATATTTAAATGAGTTTTGAAAGTGATTTTATTAGTGATTTAAAATCTGTCACAGGAGATAAGTATATTCTTACTGCTCAATGGAGTAAAGAACATTATTGTAATGGATGGAGGTATGGATCAGGTGAGGCACTAGCGGTAGCTAAGCCAGCAACTTTACTTGAAATTTGGAAAATTCTTCAACTTTGTGTAAGTGCTGATGTTATAGTTATTATGCAAGCTGCTAATACAGGCCTAACTGGAGGGTCTACACCAGACGGAGATGATTATGATCGACCTATTGTTATTATTAATACAATGCGTGTAAATAGCATACAAATTATAAATGAAGGCGAACAAATTATTGGATTTTCAGGAAGTACATTATTTGGACTTGAAAACAAGTTAGCCCCATATGGAAGAGAGCCACATTCAGTTATAGGCTCATCCTGTATAGGTGCTTCAATAGTTGGAGGTGTATGTAATAATTCAGGTGGTGCACTTGTAAAAAGAGGACCAGCGTACACAGAACTTTCAATTTATGCACAGATCAATATAAACGGTGATTTAGTATTAGTAAATGATTTAGGTATTGATCTAGGAAATTCACCAGATGAGATTTTAACTAATTTACAAACGCATAATTACAATAAAGATAATATACTTTTTTCAGATAAATTAGCTTCTGACAACGAGTACCAAGAACGTGTACGAGACGTTGAAGCTAATACACCTGCAAGATATAATGCCGATGGACGACGCTTACATGGCGCTTCAGGTTGTGCAGGTAAAATTGCTGTTTTTGCTGTACGATTAGATACTTATCCGATTCCAAATCGTCAACAGGTTTATTATATTGGTACTAATAGCTCGTATGTATTAGGGAAAATTCGTAAAGAAATATTATCTAAATTTAAACACCTCCCAACATCGGGAGAATACGTACATAGAGACTGTTATGATGCTGCAAAAAAATATAGCAAAGATACTTTTATCGCTATTGATAAAATGGGGCCAAGCTTTATTCCAAAGTTGTTTGAAATTAAACGAAAAGTTGATCGTATTTCTAATAAATTTATATTCCTTCCTGACAAGTTTTCTGATAGGCTAATGCAGTTTCTAAGTAACTTCTGGCCTAACCATTTACCTAGAAGAATGGAGCAGTTTAGAGATAAGTATGAACACCACTGGGTAATAGAAATGTCAGATGAAGGGATTGATGAAGCGAAAATATATTTTGATAATTTTTTTACTGAAAACGAAGGAAGTTTTTTTGAATGCACTAAAAAAGAAGCTAAAAAAGCGATCTTGCATCGTTTTGTAGCGGCTAGTGCATTGAATCGTTATCATGCTATAAACTCAAGTAAGACTGGAGGAATGATGTCTATGGATATCGCTTTTCCAAGAAATGAAAAAGATTGGTTTGAGAACTTACCACCAGAAATTGATGATTTGATAGAATTAAAACTATATTATGGCCACTTATTTTGTCATGTGCTACACCAGAATTATATAGTTAAAAAAGGAGTAGATACTGAAGTATTGAAACAGAAACTATTAAAAAGTTTTGATGCTAGAGGAGCTGAGTATCCAGCCGAACATAATGTTGGTCATGAATACTTTGCAAAACCTTCGCTTTCAGATTTTTATAAAGAGCTAGACCCAACAAATGGATTTAATCCCGGTATAGGAAAAACAAGTAAATATAAAAATTGGAAATAGTTTATAGTAAGAACCTAATTAAAATCAATTTTTAAATAACTCTTAAAAGTTCAGATTTTCTTGAATTTTGCCACTTACCAGCTGTAAAATCTGGAATTTTAATGGTTTTACTCTTATTAAGCACAGACATTTCCGAAAGAGGTATTATTGAACTCCACATGACACTATCATAAACGTTTATATCAAGAGGCAAGCCTTTATTTAAACATCTAATAATTCTATATATCATAACAAAGTCCATACCTCCGTGGCCTACCTGATTTTTAGATATTTCATTTTCCATTTTATCCCAAAGAGGGTGATTATATAAATCTCTATATTTCTTGTATTGCTCTTGATTTAACCAACTGTGACCCCACTGTAACTCAGGGTTATTGATAAATAATTTTGATGGGTATCCTTGATGAGAAGCTTTTGTTCCGTTTACATTATTTAATCTTGTGTAAGGTCTGCCAGTATGGACATCAAACTGAAGTTTAATTGTTTTACCTAAATTGGTTTTAATTAAAGTAGTGTTCATATCACCACATGAAAAATTTTGAAAATCACTATTTATAGATTTTGCTGCAATACTTAATGACTCTTCATTAGAACTCATAGAAACTAAGTGATTAAAATTATCACCTCTTCCAATATCCATATAGGAACAAACTGGCCCAAGGCCATGAGTAGGATACAGGTTGCCATTTCTTGTTTGATGATGTTTTATTCTCCATTGATTATGATAATAATCATCATCTAACATGTGTTTTCTTAAATCATGAATATAAGCACCTTCTGCATGATTAACACTGCCAAAAACTCCTTTATCTATCATATTTAACAACCATAACTCTTCGTTGTTAAAACAACAGTTTTCCATCATCATACAATGCTTTTTTGTAGATTCCGCAACTTTAATAATCTTCCAACAATCTTCTAAATTATTAGCTATCGGAACTTCGCAAGCAACATGTTTATCATTCTGCATGGAATAAATACACATTTCTGTATGCGTATCCCATGGAGTAGCGACGATTACTAAATCTATATCATCTCTTTTTACTAATTCCTTCCAAGAATCTACACTGCCTCTGTAAACTTCTGGAGTGTGTTCTTGAATTGTTTTTAAATACTTTAAGTTTTTATCAATATTATTGTTATCCAAATCACATAAAGCAACAACTTCAGATAAGTTATTTTTTATTAAATAGTCAAACATTTGAATCAAAACACTACCCCTATTTCCTAAACCAATTATACCAACTTTAACATTACTAATTGGTTCATGTTTTAAATCCATACAAGATCCATCATTTGTATAATCATTACTTAAATAGTCAAGATTATCAAATGGGGAAGCAATGGTTTTTGGTGAAACACCTAAAAACATAGCAGCACTAGCTGAAATTTTTAAAAAGTCTTTTCTTTTCATAATAAAAATATTTAATGGTTATTACATCGCTAATGTCCTTCTGTATATATCTTCATAATTAGGAACGATATTGTGAACATCAAACTTATTAGCTTGAATTTTAGCATTCTTTTTAAATTTAATCAAGTTATTAGGATCTTCTAAAATCTTGATTGCATTTTCAGCCATCTGATTAATATCTCCAACATTTGAAAGATAACCAGAGAATCCATTTAAATTTACTTCAGGAAGACCTCCTGTATTGGTAGATACTACAGGGACAGACGAAGCCATAGCTTCAAGGGCCACTAATCCAAAGCTCTCTGTAGTAGATGCTAATATAAAGACATCACTTAAACATAATATTTTTGCAGTTTCATTCGATGCACCTAAAAACAAAACTTTATCATTTAGATTTAACTCGTCACATAACTTCTCTGCTTTTATTCTCTCAGGTCCATCACCAAGTAAAATTAATTTTGAACTGATTTTATTATTTATAAGATTAAATGAATTTATAATATCATCAATTCTCTTTACTTTTCTGAAATTACTTATGTGAGTAATTATTTTTTCATCATCATTTGCTAGAATACCTCTGTCACAATTTTCATGTAAGTGATTATATTTTTCTAAGTCTACAAAGTTTGGTATTACTTCTATATCCTTTTCAATATTAAACAAACTTATAGTGTCATTTTTTAGATCTTCAGAAACTGAAGTAACTGCGTCAGAATTATTTATACTAAACTCTACTGCAGTTTTATAATAAGGGTGACTACCTACTAGAGTTATATCAGTTCCATGTAATGTGGTGACTATAGGTAAATCTATACCTCTAGTCTTTAACATCTGTTTTGACATGTATGCCGCATAAGCGTGTGGTATGGCATAATGTACATGAAGGATTTCTATTTTATGCAACTGAACCATATCTACAATCTTGCTCGAAAGTGCTAGTTCATATGGTTGATAATGAAATAAAGGATAGTCAGGAACAATCACTTCATGGTAATGAATGTTCTTGTTGAATAAATTTAATTTAACAGGTTGGTTGTAAGTTATAAAATGAACCTCATGACCTCTTTTACTTAATTCTAAACCAAGCTCTGTAGCGACTACTCCACTGCCTCCATATGTTGGATAGCATACAATTCCTATAATCATAATCTTTATTTTATTATTGATTCATAAATCAGTTTCTGGATTTCCGTTCTGATATTGCTATTTAATAACTTGTTTTCTTTAGAATCAGGATATGATCTATTTGATAAGAAAACATAAACTATTTTTTCCTCTGGATCGGCCCATGTGTAAGTTCCTGTCCAACCAGAATGACCAAAACTATCCATAGAAACACATCCACATGTTGGACCATCTCCTTCAATTTGGGGCTTATCAAAACCAACCCCTCTCCTATTGTTATCATCACAATAGTAACACTTATTAAATAAATTTATAGTTGATTTGTTGAAATATTTCTTATTCCCATAAAGACCTTCTTGCAAATACATTTGCATAATTTTTGCAACATCATTTGCATTGCTAAATAAACCTGCATGTCCTCCAACCCCTCCTTGCATAGCAGCTCCCATATCATGAACCGTTCCTTTAATTTCTTGAAATCTGAAATAATTATCCATTTCTGTAGGCGCTATCTTTTCTGTTGAAGTAATCTCTTTTGGAAAATAGGAAGTGTTAGGTAATCCTATTTTATTAAACAATTGTGAATCAATTATATTAGACAAATCTGTAGTGTAATGATTTTCAATATATTCTTTTAGTATATAATATGGCAAATCACTATATCTATATCTTTCATCATTTAGTTCGCTACTTTTAATTTGAATATTTATACTGTCTCTATATGATGACAACAGGTATAAACTATCAGTTATCTTGATGTTATATCTATTACTATAAACATTGTTATAATATAGTGAATTGGGTTTTTTAGTCAGACTATCTAAAGTTGATTTATAAAATGGTATCCAAGATTTTAGATTTGAATAATGAGATAACATTTCTTTAATAGATATATCTGATTTGTTTGAATCTATATAGCTAGGTAATATTTCTTTTAGTTTTGTATCTAATGTTATTGAACCATCTTCAACAAGTTTCATGACAATAGGTAAAGTAACCAGAATTTTAGTTAACGAAGCTAAGTCATAGATTGTATTGTTTTTGACTTTTATTTTTTTATTATAAGTCAAATAACCAAAGCTTTTTTCATATATAATTTTACCATCCTTAGCGATTAACAACTGTAACCCTGGTGTCATAGTTGAGTCAATAGCTATACGTGCCAAGGAATCAACTTTTTTTAATTTATTAGAGCTAATTGAGACAGATTCTGGAATCCCATAAGACAATCTGTTAATACGATCTACCTGAATACCTTCCCCTGCAGAAAACAATTTACCAATACTAACTGGGAGAAAGCCTTTAGAGTCGATAGCTCCAAATATAAGTTGTGCAGACTTTTGTTGAAATATTATTGAGTTTTGATATGATATTATAATTCCTTCAGTGTGTTTTATGTTTTTGAAAGAATTTAAACTGTAAGGGCTTCCAAATACATTTAGGATAACATTAACCTTCTTTGATATGTGATTAATCAAATTAATCTCTTCCTTCTTTATTTTATAACTTTTCCATGGAGTCTGACTATTGGCATGAATTCCAATTATAATAGTGTTGTATTTACTTATTAAGTCATCCACATTTGTAAAATCAAGATTTGATAAGTGATCAACTTTCGAATATTTATTTAAATAAGAGAAAAATGGAACATTAGAATCATTTCCAAAACTTAAATAACCAATCTTTTTACTTAAATCTGTTAATGGAATGATATTTTCTTTATTTTTTATTACTGTGAGAGAATTTTCAATCAACTTTTCGTTTAAAATTTTATCAGATATATTGTTCAAATCCTTATCTAAATCATTAGTTGAAATAGGTAAAAATTTATTTAGTCCAACTTTGTATTTGGCTTTTAATATTTTTTTTACAGAATAAGACAATCTTTGTTCAGTAATTGAACCATTGTTATATTCTTTGATTATGGAATTAACACCATCTGATATATTTTCTGACATTAACAAAATATCATTACCTGCCTTAAAAGCTAACATATCTAAATTACCTTTAGACTTAAAGCTAGAAAGACCATTCATTTCTAAAGCATCCGTTATGATTAATCCCTTAAATCCATATTTATTTTTTAAAAGTTCAGTTACTATTGAAAATGATAAAGTTGAAGGTAGACCACTTATTTTTTCTAAACTCGGAACTTCTAAATGAGCGATCATAACACTTTCAAGCCCATTATTAATTAAATGTTCAAAAGGTTTTAATTCAACGTTAAAAATTCTTTCTTTTTCATGATTAATAACTGGTAAAGTTTTATGAGAATCTGTACTTGTATCTCCATGTCCAGGGAAATGTTTTGCACTAGATAAGACATTCATCTGCTGTTGTCCAACCATATAGCTTAATGATTTAGAAGATACATTTTGCACGCTTTCACCAAAGGACCTATTTCCTATAATAGGATTGTTAGAATTGGTATTTATATCTACAACAGGAGCAAAATTAAAGTTAACTCCAATTCTTTTACAATGTGCTGCAATTCTATAACCAACTTCTTTTATAAGTTCATTATCCTTTATCGCGCCTAATGTCATATTCCAAGGGAATGAAAAAGTAGAGTCTAGACGCATACTAAGGCCCCATTCAGCATCCATACCTATCAAAAGGGGTGTAGAGGAGGTTTCCTGGTATAAATTCGTTAAATCTACTTGCTTTTCAGCAGATCCATTAGAGAATATAATTCCACCAATTTGATTGTTAATGATTTCATCCAAAATTTTGTTTTCATGAACAACACCTCTATTAGAAAAGGCTTGTATAACAAATAATTGCCCTACTTTTTGATTTAATGTCATGGAAGAATAGACACTATCAACCCATTTCATTTGATACTCATCCCCAATGACTAAAAGTGGATCAATAGATGTTTGACTTGCAACTCCACTAACTAATAGTGATAAAATAAGAAAACATCTTATTCTCATAATTAAACATTTAGTATTAGATTAAAAGAATCTATTATGCCAACTCTCTTCCATAGGTACTTCCCAGTTATTTAAAAACTCAGACTTACTATTGATTAGATTATTGAAAACAATAGTTTTTTTGGAAATAGATCTATTTTTAATCATCTTCTTAAATTCTATCAAAGGTTTGTAAGCAATAAATTCACCATGTCTGTATGAGACATTCATTTTGTCTAACAAACTAATATCATATTCTATTTCAAGTTCTTGAATAAATCTCACAGATGAATCTATAGAACAGCCTGTTGCAATATTGAATGATTCATTCAATGTAATAACTATGAATCTACTATATTTTATTATAAAACTAGCTTGTAGATCAATACCGTGAGCAGTCCAAGAAATTAAAAAATCTTTTATTTTAGATTCAATTTCACTAATCTCTGTTGGAGATAGAGTTCTGTTTGATTGGTATATCCATATTCTAGATTCTTCACTTATTACATCAAAGTCGACAATCATATTTTACAAATCTTGAGCATTTACTATTAATTCTACTATATCTAAAACCTTAACCTCATTTTCTTTTTCTTTAGCCTTAACTCCATCCGTGATCATAGTATTGCAAAATGGACATCCTGCAGCTATAATACTTGTCTTAGTGTTAAGTGCTTCCTCAGTTCTTTCAATATTTATTTCTTTGTTACCTTTTTCTGCATCTTTAAACATTTGAGCTCCACCGGCACCACAACATAACCCTTTTGACTTACACCTTTTCATTTCAATCAATTCTAACTCTAACTTTTGGATTAGCTCTCTAGGTGCCTGATATTCATTGTTTGCTCTACCTAAGTAACATGGATCGTGATAAGTTATTTTTTTTCCTTTATACTCTCCACCTTCAATTTTTAACCTACCTTCTTTCAACAATTTGTTTAAAAATTGTGTGTGGTGTAATACTTTGAATTCTCCTCCTAATGAAGGGTATTCATTTTTGATTGTATTAAAGCAGTGAGGACACGTAGTAACTATAGTCTTAACACTGTAAGAATTCAAAACTTCAATATTTGACATTGCTTGCATTTGAAATAAAAATTCATTGCCGGAACGTTTAGCAGGGTCTCCTGAGCAAGACTCTTCAGTACCAAGAACTGCAAATTCTAAGTTTATTGAATTTAATATTTTAACAAAAGCCTTAGTTATCTTTTTTGCTCTATCATCAAAACTACCAGCACAGCCAACCCAAAATAATACTTCTGGTTGTTTTCCATCAGCGGCATATTCTGCCATCGTTTTTACATCTAAATTATTTTCCATTGTAATTATATTTCGTCGTCAAAAACTTGCACCTTGACTTTTTTTTCTACTAAATCTGTAAATTTACCATTATATCTAGTAGCCCTTACTAAATGATTATCAATCCAATGGTAATTCCCTCCCCTAGGTTTACCCATTAATAAAGAGTGGTATTTGAATCCATGTTTGTTTAACCAGTTTTCAGTTACAATTCTATTTTCTTCAATTCTAGAGGTGAAAAAGCATATCATATGTCCATCATGATACCATTTATTACATGTCTCAAGAGCATCATAAAATGGCTCACAAGTCACCATTCTTTCAGGTTCTTCGTTTGGAATATCATCTGTAATGGTACCATCAATATCTATTAAATAGTTTTTTATACCCTTTGGTAAAATTGGACTAACTTTCTCGCCAGCTTCGACTTTATCGTGAAGTATTTTATCTATATCTTCTTTTCTCATCCTATTAAATTATATTTTAATTTATTCTTTCCAGTTTAATCTATCCATTTGATTGTAAGGCCAAGGAGCTCCATTATTTTCAATATTGGACATCATATTATTCAACTCTAATGGTGCCGACGATTCTTCCATTACTAAATACCTTCTCATGTCTAGTATAATAGATAAAGGGTCTATACTAATTGGACATTCTTCAACACATGCGTTGCAAGATGTACAAGCCCATAATTCTTCCTTAGATATATAATCGTTAAGCAAGGATTTTCCGTCATCAATAAATACACCATTATTCATGTCTATATTCTTCCCAACTTCCTCTATTCGATCTCTTGTATCCATCATGATTTTTCTAGGAGAAAGCTTCTTCCCTGTGATATTAGCAGGACAAACACTAGTACATCTACCACACTCCGTGCATGAATATGAATTTAATAATTGTAATTTATTTAAATCAATAACATCAGAAGCGCCAAATTTTTCTATCTCTTCCGATTCAGAAGTATTATTTGAAAACGCCATATCAGGATCCATCATCAATTTAACTTCTTTTGTTACACTATTTAAGTTATTAATTTCACCTAAGTTATTAAGCTTAGCGAAATATGTATTTGGGAAAGCTAAAAGAATATGCAAATGTTTTGAAAAGTACAAATAATTCATAAAAATTAATATACCGATAATATGAGCCCACCAACAAATCCTTTCAATTATATGTAAAGAATCATTAGAATAACCTTTAAATATCTCTGCGACATAGCTACTAATTAAATTGCCAGAATTCATCTCTTGAAAACTCAAATCTGTAGCATTCATAGTAATGAATAGTGTCATTAATATAACTTCAAAATAAAGAATATAATTAGCATCATTCTTAGGCCATCCTCTCATGTTATCACCAAAGAATCTTTTTATTTTAAGAACATTTCTTCTAATCCAAAATACAGAAACTGATATAATAACTAATAGAGCTAATAATTCAAATGTGGCAATTAAATAACCATATAAACCACCTATGTAATCAGAAAACAATCTATGTGTGCCTAATACTCCGTCTAATACGATTTCTAAAAGCTCAATATTAATGACTACAAAACCGATGTATACAATTACGTGTAGAGCCCCAGAAACTGGTCGTTTAATTATTTTACCTTGACCTAAGGCAATTTTGCACATGTTTAAAAACCTTTGCTTTTTATTATCATTAATATTAATTTCTTTTCCTAGATTGATATTTCTGTAAAGACGACTTAAATTTCTTACAAAGAAATATAAACCGAAAAACAAAATACTAATAAAAATTATATTAGGTAAATATTCAGACATATACTGTTAATTACTTTTTTTTAGTTTTTTTCCAAATATAGAAAAATGGAGATATCTATTTGGGTTAGTTTTGATGTCATTAATTAAAATTTCTAATTCTAAAGTTGCGTTTTCTAAATTATCAAACACAGCAGCGTTTTCTAGAAATTTCGAAACACTACCCGCTCCGTTATTAGCTTTAGCAATTATTGAATTAAAATCAGCAACAGATGAACTAATGTTGTTAATTAAATCTTTAAGGTTAGCTTCTGAAATGTTTTCAGTTATAACACTAATTTTTTCAGTAGTTAATTCGATATTTTTTAAAGATTTGTCTATAGAATTAGAATTATCTATTATTAATGAATTTATATTTTTATTAGTTTCGTTAAGAGACTCTGAAAGATTCTTGAAGTTTCTAATGCTTTCTTGTATAGAATTTTTAGTTTCATTATCAAAGACTCTATTGATAGTTAGCATAACCTCATCTGCATTCTTAATCGCACTCTCTAACTTCTCTTGTAGTGGAGATAGTCGTTGATTAACTAATTCTGTAAGTCCTGGTTTAATTGTACCTATTAAGTAATCCCCGTTTAACGCAACAGATGAGTCATTATAATTAGGAATAATAGCAATTGCTTTACCACCGATTAAACCGGTCTCATATAGTTCAGCCTTACTGCTTTTAGAAAACTCTACTTCTTTATCAATTAAAAGTTTAATTTCTAGTTTATTAGTTCCATCATTAATGATGTTAATCTTCTGAACTTTACCTATTTTGTAACCATTAATTGTGACCGGATTTGAAGGTTCAAGTCCTTCTACATTTTCATATAATACAGTAAAAGTTCTTGACTTTTCAAAAAGATTTATACCCTTTAAATAATTAAATGAAAAAATAGTCATTACTAATCCAGTAATTACCAATACCCCAATTCTTATTTCTTTTGTGATTTTCAAGCTATTTTATTAAGACTCTAAATTAATAAATAATTCATTGATTTTTTTATAATATTAAATTATAATGAATTAATCTAAACTAATTTGAATTCCATTTTCAAAACCAACAATAAATGCATTTTTAAAACCCTTAGAAATTGCAAAATTATGATTTTTTTTCATTTCATCTAAACTGGCTGAAGTACTATAATAGTATTTGTATAATTTTCCAGATTTTAATCTTGAAACATTTCTTAATCCATTAAAATTATATGATTTAAGTTCAATTTTTTTTTTACTAGCTGCAATTTGTACCTTATAAATAATATCAGAGTTAGCATATTCTAATCCTGAAATTAAATTATCAATATTTAGAGCTTCTTTATATTCAATAATGGCAGTATTAATATTGCTGGCAATATCTCTCTGCGCCTTAGCGGAGTTTAAATACTCTGCTTCTTTGCGATTACTTATAAACCCTGTTTCTACCAAAACACTAGGCATGTATGTATTATGTAAAACCCAAAATCCAGACTGTTTGACTCCTCTATTTTTTAGATTTAAATTATTTTTAAAATTATTTTGAATATTTGTGGCTAATAATATACTTTGATCTAGATAATCCTCTTGCATTAAAGTGAGTCCAATAAGGCTTTCTGAAGAATTAGGATCATAACCCTCATAATTATTTTCAAAATCTTCTTCTAGAAAAATAACCTCATTCTCTTGCTTTGCAATATTAAAATTCCTTTCATTGGCATGTAACCCTAAGACAAAAGTTTCACTCCCAGATACAGATGGGTCATGAAATGAGTTACAATGTATCGATATAAATAAATCCGCATCTGCAGTGTTAGCAATCCTAGCTCTTTGTCTAAGACCTAAATAGACGTCAGTTTTTCTAGTGTATATTACTTCATTTGAGGGGTCTTTTTTAAGTAACTCGCCAAGGTTTAATGCGATTTTTAATACAATTTCTTTTTCGGTAAAACCAAGTTTAGTGGGCTTTCCAGGGTCCTTACCTCCATGGCCGGCATCAACAACAATTTTAAATTTTTCTTGAGAGTAAAAATCAGTTATATTAAATAAAAAAATAACAAAAAAAAGATATTTTGTTAAAATCGGGTTAAAAATTCTACTATTTTTATATGAGTGATACATATTTTTATATATTAATTTTTGAGAAAAATATACGTAACTTTATCAAATATTTTTATGACAATAATTCATTTCAAAAATACATTATAAACATTGCATAAATACATTTTTAATATAGTTTTAGTTTTAAGTTATACAATGTTTATAAACAGCCCTTGTATTGCTCAAGAAAATAGTCCTTTAACAGTAGAGGAAACCAATGTTGTAATTAAAGATAGTGTAAGTACTGATACTACTCAAGTTAAAAAAAGTTTTTTCAACAGTGGAGCTGTATATAAAGCTTCAGATACTGTTTCAATCAATCCTAATCAAAAAAAAATAACATTATTCAATAATGCAAAACTGGTTTATGGTGATATGGAAATCACATCTGGTAAAATCGTAATTGATTATTCAAAAAATGAAATATATGCTGGAAGAATAAAAGATTCTAGTGGTACTTTAAGTCAGTCTCCAATATTTAAACAAGGTAGCGATATTATTGAACCTGACTCAATTAGATTCAATTTAGACAGTAAAAAGGCTTTAATATTCAACTCAAAAACAGAGCAATCAGGAATGAATATCATTTCTGAAATAACTAAAAAAGAGAACGATTCTGTTTACTTTATGGACAGAGCAAAGTTTACAACTTCAATTGACTTAGAGAATCCGGAATATTATTTCTTGTTAAGAAACGCAAAAGTTGTGCCTGGTAAAAAAATAATCACTGGATTTACTAATATGTATATAGCCGATGTGCCTACTCCTATAGGTTTACCTTTCGGTTATTTTCCACTTACTAAAAAAAGAACATCTGGTGTTATATTTCCATCTTTTGGTGAACAAAATGATAGAGGCTATTTTTTACAAAATGGTGGCTACTATTTAGCTATAAGTGATTATGCTGATCTAGCAATATTAGGAGATTATTATACTAATGGAAGTTATGGATTTAGATTAGAAAATAATTATGCTTACAGGTACAAGTTTAGAGGAAATTTAAGTTTTAGATACGAGAATTTAATTAAAAGTGAAAGAGGTTTTCCTGATTACTCGAAAAGTGCAATCTATAATTTAAGGTGGTCTCATAATCAAGATGCAAAATCAAATCCTAATTCTAGGTTTTCAGCATCTGTAAATTTAGGTAGTAGTAAGTATTTTCAGCAATCAATTAATCAATTAAATGCGTCTAGTTTTTTAAACAACACTCTGTCCTCTTCAGTATCATATTCAAAAACATTTATTGGAGAGCCTCAAGTTAATATGAGTTTGACCGCTACACACTCTCAGAATACAAATACTCAAACAATTAACATGACCTTACCAACATTTCAAGGTAGTGTTAGCAGGGTTTTTCCATTTGCTCCCAAAAACGGAACAAAAAAAGGGATTATTCAGAATATGAATTTACAATATAGTGTAAGAGGAGAAAATAGAATTCAAACAACTGATTCATTATTTTTCAAAAAAGAGATGTTTGAATCGGCAAAGTCAGGTTTTCAACATTCAATTCCTTTAAGCACAAATTTTAAATTATTCAAATATTTAAGTTTATCTACAAGCGCCAACTACAAAGAAACCTGGACATTTAATACTGTTACAAAATCTTTCGATAATGAATCAAATGAAGTTATTACTCAAGAATTAAATGGATTTGATTCATTTAGAACATATAATTTCTCATCAAGTATTGGCACAACAGTTTACGGTATGTATGATTTTGGCAGCGAAAGTAAGGTTCAGGCTATTAGACACGTAATGAGGCCTTCAATTAGCTACAGCTATAATCCAGCATTTGATAATTACTATGAAACATATGAAGTAATTAATGCGGATGGACTAACAACTTCGGAATTAGAATACACTAGATTTGAGGGATCAATATTTGGCTCTCCAAACAATAATTTTTCTAGTTCAATTGGAATGTCTGTAAGTAATAATGTTGAAGCTAAAGTTACAGATAGAGATAGCACAAATACCGAGGCTAAAAAAGTAACTATATTAAATAATTTAAATTTTTCCACATCCTACAATATGGCTAGTGATTCACTAAACTGGAGTCCAGTAAGATTATCAGGTGGAACGCAATTATTTGATAACAAAATGTCTATAAATTTTGGAGCAACTTTAGATCCATACGCTTTAGATGAAAACAATAATAAGATAAATGAATTTAACATTTCTAATGGAGGAAACCTATTTAGGCTAACAAGTGCTAATTTAACTTTCAATTACTCTCTTTCTAACAAGGGAAAAAAAAATGAATCAAAGGAAAATAGTAGGTCTATAAACGAATCTTTAAGAAGTGGCGGAAGAGATGATGATTTATTTGGTCAGTCCTTAGATTATGCAGATAGTTCATTTTTAGAAGATGATGAGCCTGAACAAGAAGAAATACCTAGTGAATTATTTAATTATACTATTCCATGGAGCTTAAGAGTTGCATATGCTGTAAATTATAACAATAGTAGAAATCAAAAAGAAATATCATCACACTCTATAATGTTTTCTGGAGATTTAGATATATCACCTAAATGGAGCGTTGGAGCATCCTCAGGGTACGATTTAAAAAACAATGGAATAACATATACTCAACTTAGATTTGAAAGAGATTTACTCAGCTGGAGAATGAATTTTAGTTGGATTCCTTTTAGTTCAAATGCTCAATGGAACTTCTTTGTTGGTATTAAGTCAGGAATGCTTAGTGATATCAAATATGATAAAAGACGTCAAAGAGATAAACAACTTTAATAAATATAAAATGAAAAAAATCTTTAATACATCTAATGCACCTAAACCGCTTGGGCCTTACAATCAAGCTGTAATGGCAAACAATATGTTTTTCACGTCTGGTCAAATTGCAATAAATCCAAAAAATGGTGAATTAGTTTTAGATAATATTAAAGATGAGACACATCAAGTAATGATTAATCTTAAGGAAGTTCTTAATTCAGCGAACATTGATTTTAAAAATGTTGTCAAAAGTTCGATATTTATCTCTTCTATGGAAGATTTTAATGACATCAACGATGTTTATGGCTCTTACTTTAATAAAAATCAAGCTCCAGCAAGAGAAACAGTGCAGGTAGCAAAACTACCGAAAGGAGTAAACGTTGAAATATCTATGATTGCAATTATTTATTAAGAAGTTTAATATGGTATTTCAATAGGCCATCTATAGGTCTTCTCACAATATTACCAGCCATTAAGCCATGTTTTTTAAGCGCTTGCGTTAACTCATCTTTTAGGTAATAAGCAATAGACCCTGTAAAATGAATTGGTAGATTCTTAGCGTTTGGAAATTGTAGTATTTGTCGTTTAATAAATTGCTTCATGCCCTTTCTTATTAGCTTTTGAGCATATTTACTTTCCTTGTTTTCAATAAGGAATTTTGCGAACTTAGCTAAGTAAGTGTTAGGATTAGGCCTTTTATATAAGTTGTCTTTAATAGTCTCTGCATTTAAATCAAAATTTTCTTTAAACTTTTTTGCAGTTAACTCAGGAATTCTATTGAAATAATAATCTCTTAAAAGTTTTCTTCCAAAATAATTTCCACTACAATCATCCATTAGTATATAACCTAAAGATGTGATTTTCTGAACTACATTAACACCATCAAAATAACTGCAATTTGAACCTGTTCCTAATATACATACAATGGATTCATTATTTATTTCAGCAGTAGCATAGACTGCAGCAAACGTATCTTCTTTCACCAATACTTCTGCAGATTTAAAGATCTCTTGAAAAACACCCTTTATCATTACTCTTGGTGGTTCAGTTCCACATCCAGCTCCGTAAAAATACAATTTAGTAACAGAGTTTCTGTTTTGATATAAATCATAATTATTTACTATTCTTTCCTCAATAATATAGTTAGTAAGTACTTGAGGGTTTAATCCAAGAGTTTGAGTTTGGAATAATATATCCCCTTTATCATTTATAGCTATCCAATCAGTTTTGGTAGAGCCACTATCAACAATTAAAATCATAAAACAATAGGTGTTATTTGTTATTAATAAAACACATTAAATCTACTAATTTACTAGAGTATGCATACTCATTGTCATACCAAGAAATGATTTTAAAAAACTTAGGACCTAATTCAATTCCAGCATTCGCGTCAAAATTACTAGTATAAGAACAACCAACAAAATCTTGAGAAACAACAGCATCTTCCGTATAGCTTAAAACACCTCTTAGTTCGTTTTCAGATGCTTTTTTAAATGTTTTCTTGATTTCATCATAAGAAGTTTCTTTATTTAATTTGACTGTTAAATCTACTACAGAAACATTAGCAGTAGGAACTCTAAAAGCCATTCCTGTCAGCTTACCATTAAGTTCTGGTATTACCTTTCCAACAGCTTTAGCGGCTCCTGTCGTTGATGGTATGATGTTATTTAATGCTGATCTACCTAACCTGTAATTTTTAGCAGGCCCATCTACAGTAAATTGAGTAGAAGTTGCTGCATGGACAGTTGTCATTAAAGCTTCATCAATACCAAAATTATCGTGTAATACTTTAGCAACAGGTGCCAAACAATTTGTAGTACAAGATGCATTAGATACAATTAAGTCTGTAGATTTAATACTGTTATGATTAACACCCATAACAAACATTGGTGCATCAGCAGAAGGAGCAGAAATAGCAACTTTTTTTGCGCCAGCTTGGATATGTAAGTCTGCTTTTTCTAAAGTTGTAAATATACCTGTGCATTCAGCTACAACGTCTACATAAACTTCGCCCCATTTAATATCAAGAGGGTTTCTTTCCGCTGTAACCCTTACGTGTTTATCATTTACAATTAAGTTATTTCCAGAAACCACTATAGATGCATCACATTTACCATGAACAGAATCATACTTTAGTAAGTAAGCCAAATGATCTATATCTAATAAATCATTAATTGCTACTACTTCAACATCATCACGATCTAGAATAGCACGAAATGTTATCCTACCTATTCTACCAAAACCATTAATTCCTACTTTTACTTTACTCATTATCTTATTTTATTTTTAAATTGACATTATATCTGAAATTCTCAAAAGTTCTTTATTAATTTGTGTTTTTCCTTTTATTGCTTTTTCTAGAGGAGTTAATTCAATTAACCCATCCTTAAGACCCACCATTAAATTGGATTTTTTTTCTAAAAGACTATCAACAGCTTTTACTCCCATCCTACTAGCTAAAACTCTATCAAAACAAGATGGCGAACCACCTCGCTGCAAGTGGCCTAATACAGATACTCTAGCGTCATAACCAGGTAAATGTTCGTCTACATAATCCTTAAGTTCAAAAACATTCTTTCCTGTTTTATCGCCTTCTGCTACAACTACTATACTAGATGATTTTCCGGTTGCTTTACTTCTTTTTAAAGATTCTACTAATCTATCAAGACCTAAATCTTCTTCGGGGATTAAAATCTCTTCAGCTCCAGCTCCAATACCCGAATTAAGAGCAATATGTCCAGCATCTCTACCCATTACTTCAATAAAGAATAACCTGTTGTGAGAGCTAGCAGTATCTCTAATTTTATCTATTACTTCAACAACAGTATTTAGTGCTGTATCGTAACCAATTGTATGAGATGTGCCAAATATATCGTTATCTATAGTTACAGGTATACCAATTACTGGAATTTTAAATTCATTATAAAAAACAAGTCCACCTGTAAATGTTCCATCTCCACCAATAATAATTAAACCATCAATGTTGTTTTCTAAAATATTTTGATAAGCCTTTTTACGACCTTCCGGATTTCTAAACTCCTCAGATCTAGCTGTTTTTAATATAGTCCCTCCCTTATTTATAATTCCTTTTACACTTCTAGCGTTCATTTCAATAAAATCACCACTAATAAGTCCATCAAATCCCCTATAAACACCAACTGGAATAATATTATTATAGGAACAAGCACGAACTACAGATCTAATGGCTGCATTCATTCCAGGGGCATCCCCACCTGATGTTAAAAAAGCAATTTTTTTCATATAAATAATTAATTTGTAAAATTACATAAACAATTCATAAAAATAAAGAAATAAAGATGTCAAATAGTATAATAAATGAGGCGAATTGTTAATAAAACCTATCTACAACGTTTGAGTTGTAATTATTAATTTTTTTTTGTAAGCTTTTTAAAAATTAAGCTAAAGCTCTATTTAAAATTACCTACTCATTTAAATAAAAAATATAGCTATTGCTATCAATAGTAATTAGAATACGATACTTTTAAAAGAAAATATATTAGACTTCTTGCTAATAAGATTAAATTTGTCTGTTAAAATGAATAATAAAAAAACTTATATACTTGGAATTGAAACTTCATGTGATGATACAGCAGCTGCGGTGATCTATGACTCCAATATACTAAGCAATGTAGTTGCAAGCCAGTCAATACATGAGCTCTATGGTGGGGTTGTTCCAGAGTTAGCTTCAAGAGAACATCAAAAATTAATACTACCAGTTGTAAAAAAAACTCTTGAAGAAGCTAAAATAAATACATCTGATTTATCTGCAATTGCATTTACAAATGGACCAGGGTTAATTGGCTCATTGATGGTTGGTACATCATTTGCTAAGTCTATGTCTTTAGCATTAAATATTCCTTTAATCGATGTTAATCACATGCAGGCTCACATATTAGCACACTTTATAAATGATCCTGGTAATAAAAATCCGGATTTTCCATTTTTAGCATTGACAATTTCTGGAGGACATACGCAAATAGTTAGAGTTGATAGTTATTTCGAAATGTTTGAGTTAGGCAAAACATTAGATGATGCCGTTGGCGAAGCTTTCGACAAGTCAGGTAAAGTAATTGGCTTAAAATATCCAGCTGGACCTGAAATTGATAAACTATCAAAAAAAGGAAACCCTAATAAGTTTAGTTTCACAAAGCCAAAGGTTAGTGGTTTAAATTTTAGTTTTTCTGGTTTAAAGACTAATTTTTTAAATTTTATTAATAAAAAAGTTAGAATAAATGAGAACTTTGTACAAGAAAACTTGAATGACATCTGTGCATCTCTACAAAATATAATTGTTGAGATATTAATGGAAAAAATAATAATGGCTTCTAAAGAAACGGGTATAAATACGATAGTTTTATGCGGAGGTGTTTCAGCTAACTCTGAAATTAGAGATAGACTTAAAATTAACAGTGGTTTATATAATTGGAATGTACACATTCCTAAAATATCTTATACCACTGACAATGCTGCTATGATTGCTATTACAGGCCAATTAAAATATCAAAATAATATGTTTTCTAATTTTGAAACATCTGCTAATCCCAGATTAAAAATTTAATTATGCGATTATTTTATAACAAAAATATTTCTAAAACTGATTTAAAAGTAAGTCTAGAAAAGGAAGAAACTAAGCACTTAACTAAAGTTTTAAGAAAAAAAATTGGGGATGTAATCTATATAACTAACGGAGAAGGTGTATTGTTTGAAACAAAAATAATCTTGATTAATAAAAACAGTGCTGAGTTATTAATTATAAAAAAAACCACTCATTCTAAGTCCAAAGTTAAAATAAATATAGCAATAGCACCTACAAAGATGAATGATCGTACAGAATGGTTTATAGAAAAATCAACAGAAATTGGAATTGATACTATTAGTCCAATTTTGTGTGAAAAAAGTGAAAGAAAAACTATTAATAAAGATAGGTTTGAGAAAATTGCAATAAGCGCAATGAAACAGTCCCTAAAGTACTTTAAACCTAATATAGAAGACCTTATCAATTTTGAAACTTTTATAAATAACTGTAAATCTGATGACAAATTTATAGCTCATTATAAAGATGGTAACAAACAATATCTTGGTAATTATAAATTAAAATCAAATTGTCTAACAGTATTAATTGGGCCAGAAGGAGGGCTTAGTGATAAGGAGATTAAAAACGCAATGAATAAAGGTTTTAAACCTGTCTCTTTAGGTAACTCTAGACTAAGGACAGAAACAGCTGCAGTTGTAGCTACGCAAATTCTTTCTACATATAACACAGATATTTAATATATTTACATTATATGATTTCAAAAGTTTTTACAAATGGTATTTTAAATGCGTTAAAAAATATAATTATTTTTTCGCTCATTTTATATTTCTTTTATCTGATAAGACCAATATTAATTTACTTATCCATATCTCTGATAATCACGATTATTTTAAAACCTCTAATTTCATTCTTAAAAACTAGATTAAAGTTCAATAACTCTATAGCTGCGATAACATCAATGTCAGGTCTAATACTAATAATTGGACTATTAATAAAATCTTTTATTCCATTATTAACAGAACAAGCTAGAAACCTTTCTCTATTAAATTCTACAAAGTTACAAACCTCTGTAAATAATATTATTGAAAAATATAGTGGCCCCTACTTTAATAGTGATTCTAATTTTATTAACTCCATCATTAGCTCAGATCTTTTTACTCAATTAGACTTGAGTTATATAACAGAGTTGTTAAATAACATTATAGCTAGTTTAGGTAGTTTTAGTATAGGTATTTTTACAATCATATTTATTACATTTTTCTTTATAAAAGATTCTGAGATTATAATAAATAAAATTAAACTACTTATCCCTAAAAGCATTGAGTCAAATGTAAACAAATCAATAGGTCAAATTAATGATTTACTTTCTAGATATTTTTTAGCATTAATTATTCAAATTACAATTTTATTTGTACTGTATTTAATTTTACTATCAATCGTGGGTATTAACAATATCCTTATAATTGCATTTTTATGTGCATTACTAAACCTAATACCTTATGTAGGCCCATTAATTAGTGGCTTCCTTCTTACAATTCTTACTCTTACTAATTATTCTGTTACTGAAGCCATTACATCTGGTTTACCTATTCCTATAAATATTGATTTTGGGGCTATTATAATCTCTAAGGTAATGTATGTTACAGTTGGTTTTATTATTGTTCAATCAATCGATAATTTCATAATTCAACCTGTTCTTTTTTCTAAAAGTGTAAAATCACATCCGTTAGAAATATTTTTAGTCATTCTAATTTTTGGATATGTTTTTGGTGTTACCGGTTTAATATTAGCAGTACCATGCTATACTATAATTAAAGTTGTTTTAAAAACTGTATACTCGAAAAATTCGGTTGTAAAAGCTTTGTTTAATTAATCAGGTTTTGAATAAGAGTATTCTAGATAAAGAAGTACAAGAATTTATTTCTAATAATTTAGAAACAGATATTTTTCAATTGATTTTAAAAAAACAACTTTTTACAAAAGTTTCTAATAAAGAGATCGCTGTACAAATCACCTCAAAATTTAAGTCAAAAAAAAAGCTGCCAAACTGGTTTGCTACAACTAATATATACTTTCCAAATAAAATTAATATTGAGCAAACTTCATCTGAACAAACTGCAAAGTTCAAGTCTAGTCTTGTGAAGGGTGAAAATATGATTGATTGTACTGGTGGATTTGGAATAGATAGCTATTATTTTTCTAAAAGTTTTAATAGTGTTATTTATTTAGAAAAAGACAAATCTCTCTTTAATATAACAAGGTTAAATTCTGAAAAATTTGGTATTAAAAACACATTACATTTAAATGAAGATGGGATTGAATATGCTAAAAAATCAAAAAAAAAGTTTGACCTTATATACATAGATCCCTCAAGAAGAAATGAAACTAGTAAAAAAGTTCATTTTTTAAACGAATGTGATCCTGTAGTCGATCTTAATTTAATTAAACAATTAGATAACTTTAGTACAATTTTAATTAAATGTTCTCCTATAATAGATATAAAAAAAACTATAAAAGATTTAATATTTGTAAATGAAGTTTTTATTGTTGGAATTAAAAATGAAGTAAAAGAAGTTTTATTTAAGCTTTATAAATTTAGAGAGTTCGATATAAATTTTAGATGTGTTGATTTGAGTAATAGAAAAGCTGATTTTAGTTTCAACTATAAAGAGGTTAACAATAAGACTGACAAATCTTTTTCTGAAATCAAAAAATATCTTTATGAACCAAATTCAATGATTTTAAAATCTGGAGCATTTAATTTAGTAAGTAAAAGATTTAATTTAAATAAGCTTAACCCTAATACTCATCTTTACACCTCAGATAAACTAATAGACTTTCCGGGAAGAATATTCAAGGTTATAAAAACTGTTAATTATACTACAAAAAATTTGAAAGAATTGAATTTTAAAAATGCTAATATTAGCACCAGAAACTTTCCATTAGAAGTGAAAAATATAAGAAAAATAAATAAAATTAATGATGGCGGGAATGATTATTTGTTTTTTACAACAAATAATTTAGAAGAGTTAATAGTTATACAAACAAACAAAGTAAATTCTACTATTTAAGAAGTTGATATCTTTTCTTTCCGTTTTTTAAAATTAAATATACATACGTTACATTTTCCTAAATGCTTCAAGTCTTATATTAATCTATTCAATATTATTACTAAGTTGTTATAGTTTAGATACTTGCGAATTTAACATCACTACAAAATTTTAAATATGATCAAATATCAAAGTAAAATATTATTTTTTATGTTAATCTTTCCCTTTCTACTTATTTCTCAGTAGTTA
>Ga0209709_10000160_pt1 | contig 64520 bp, 61 predicted proteins | sample ArcticOcean_MG_C_2_FD_187435 | JGI IMG/M metagenome (GOLD analysis project Ga0209709, IMG submission 187435) | Marine microbial communities from western Arctic Ocean - ArcticOcean_MG_CB4_136 (SPAdes) (version 2) | ecosystem: Environmental > Aquatic > Marine > Oceanic | place: Arctic Ocean... | reverse complement strand
AAAGGATGGGCGAGGGAAAAAGATATCCTTTGACCATAAAGATGGCACAGAGTGTAGCGAGAAAAAGCCAAATGAGCGTACGCAACCACTTTGAAGAGAGTAAGTCCATGCAATCACCAAGTTCGATTACTTAGTTTTTCCAGCATCCTTTTTATCATCCGCTTTGGCTTTAGCTTTAGCCTTAGTAGCTGGTTTGGCTTTGGCTACAGCCTTAGCGACTGGTTCACCATCAGATTCATCACTCGATGATTCATTTAAAATCGCCTTCTTAGCAATTTTAGCTTCTTGTCGTTGAGTAAACCGGTCTCCGTAAGAAGCCATACTTTCGAGTTTACCAATAAATCCAGTAGATACTTCACCTTCAGCAGGAATATGCTTGACTAGAAATGCCCCGAAAATTGAATCGTAAAGTCCTTGATTCATTTCATTGCTTCCCTTCATAGATGTATTTATGAAGAAGAGGATGATGAAAATAATCCCAAAAATCGACCAAATCGATGCCCACATTTGTGTACTGCCCTTTTCAGAGAATACTGAGCCTGCGAAAATCATCAAAAAGACTAAACCGGTGAGGGCAAGAATTCCCGTTGAATTTACAACGAGTGCATGGAGGAAGTTCGGTTTACTGCCCGAATATGTGATGTTCTTAGTTCGAGAAACAAAATTACCGAGAGTTCGCCCGGACATGATTGGTAATACAATCAAGTTTAACGTCAAGGCGGCAAGGGCGACAAGGGCGAAGATTGTCGTAAATGCATCCAGAACCGCTACTGAGAAAAGGAACCCAAAGACTGGGCCGAGATTGACTACGAAGTTCGTAAACCAAGCAATACGTCGAGCATTTGGAGAAGCGGTTTCATAATTTTCAGGAAGGCCTTGTGGGGTTGCTCTCACTTTAACAGCCTTCGCTGGTTTTCCAGTGACCGCTTTTGGAATGACTACTGCTTTAGGCTTTGCTTTGGCAACAGCCTTAGCCACCGGTATGGCCTTGGCAACAGCCTTAGCAACTGGTTTGGCCTTGGCAACAGCCTTAGCAACTGGTTTCTTTGCTGATTTTGAACCTGCATCACTTGCTTTATCGAGTAATCCCATTTATTTCACTTCCTCTTGTATAATTTCAACTATCATCTGATTGATAGAGTGTTGCTACGGTGCTGTAAATTTCAAAGTTTGACGATTGAACGAATGCATTGATTGAATCTTCGCTCATGTTACCGAGTTGACTATCAACGATGCTAACGAATTGTCTGCGCAAGTCGTCGTCAGCAGATGATGCATCACTTGCAACTTCTTGATAAATTTCAAATTCATCACTCTCGATGAAAGAAGATACGACTTCTTCCGAAAGATCTGAGCCAAGCAAATCATCAACAATGCCAACAAAAGATACGAAGAGGTCAGCGTCATCTCCCGTGGCATCAGAATGGGTTGCTTCTTCAGCAACAGTTGGTTCAGATGACTCATCCATCATCGCCATGATCGACTTACGTTCGGACATGAGACCCTCAAGGACTGGGCGGAGTTGAGAGAGAAGTTCTGAGTCACCCGAGGATTTAGCAGCCTGATATTCAGGCTTTAGCGTGCGGAGTTCATCTTCAATAACCGACAGTTGGGACTGTAAGCCTTCAGAATCTTCATCCTCAAGCAACACAACAACAGGTGCATCGCGTATTTCAGAAACCTTAGCATCGTGTTCTTTTTTACGTAGAACGATGATTTCACGGTCGAGTGAATGCCCGAAACGTTCGGAATACCGATCCAACAAGGAGCCCGTTTCACCTTTAGCTAATCGGTCGATGTGACCGTATATTTGCTGGAGGGGTTTATCGGAGCGTTTGGCCCACATGCCTCCGTATTCATTCGACTCGACTGGTTGTTCAATCGGGAGGGGTGCAGGTACTCCAGGAAGGGGGAGGGGTTCAGCCGCTCCAGGGAGCGGGAGGGGTGCAGGTGCCGCAGAAAGTGGGAGGGGTGCAGGGGTAGCAGGAAGCGGGAGGTGTGCTGGAAGTGGCGCCGGGAGCGCACCAGGTGAGGGAAGTGGCATACCAGGGAGCGGAGGCAGTGGCATACCAGGGAGAGCGGGCATTGGCAAACCCGTTAAAGGGGGGTTTTGAGCATTCTTTTTCTTGCCTTTGCGCTTACCCATGTGGTCCACCTCTAAACCGCTGGATGCGGGTGGAGTCTTGAACCTTACCTTCGGCTACGCACATTATTATCCCAATTTAATGGTGGAACTAAATCTAGGAAACGATTTCAGCCCAACCTTTCAAAATAAGAAAAGTTGCTCCTGCCTCATGGATTTCGAATCGGTCTCCTGACTGCTTATCGAATACTTGATCGCCGAATTGAGCAATGGAGTCATCGACTATCATTTCCACTTCCATCTTATCTTGCGTATTGAGCACTATTGCTTCATGCAAAGCAGAATATGGGTTTGAACCATCGGGGTCAAGTCGACTGAGTGGGAATTCACTGACGCGCATACCGGTCTTACCATGAAGTGATGTAGGCCAGCGGATTTGCCTCCTCACATCGATTGTAACCACTTCATCAGTTTCGCCAGCAGAACCAAGAACAACGGATGAATCTGTTTTGAGCAAGTCTAAAAATAATCCTTCATATTTTTTCAAAACGCCAAAGCTACCACCTCTTAGACGTTCAGCACGCGCATCATGATTCACTACATCGGCTAAACTTTGAATCGACACTTTTCCTTTGGTCGATGTTCGCCCTTCACGTTGTGATTGCCCTAAAAGACCTTGATGGAGAGAATTCAATTCAGTCATGTATCCTGTTTCCTTTCGAGAAATCGTACGTAATTTTTCAATCATTTCACCCATGCCATCGCGTATGCGGCGAGTCCAACCCTCTGATGAGAGGTCATGGTATCGTGCAAGTCCACCCTTCACATCGACTCCCTCCCCACGGATATACGATACCATTTCACGACGAGCCTCGGAATCTAAGTGGAATAAAGTAGGGTCTCTATAATGCAAATGGAATCCACGGTGACCCGAAAAAGTCACTTGTAAATACTTCTCATCAAATCCAAATTCGGGTTCGAGAAAATCATTCCATAGAGACCATGCCTGTTCTTGAATCGCCTCGAGCATTCCTGGAAAATCCCTGTCAGTGACGCCAGGTAGGTGATCACCATCCAAATCAAAAATCAAGTCGGCACCACGCCAGAGTTTGTCTGACATTTTGAGTTCAAAGGGGCGTTCCCAATATGCAGTAGAATAAAAGCAGGAGTGCATAGAACGTTCGGTTATGAATTGCCGAACCGAATTCATGTCACTGAATCCTTTGTGACGTATCGGGGGCGAGCCGCCAAATGGAATGAACATCCATTCTCTCGTTTTTAATCGAGGAGGTGTCCAGAATTCAGCGCTCCGATAATACGCACCAAAACGGTGTGCAAACCTTGCCCATCCTGCAGCCATAGAATTCCCCAAAGGGAGGGAGTGGGTGAGGGTTATTGAATACACGCCGAAGTTATTTCGTCATCCAGAAACGTTCTTCTGCTTCTCCGACGGTAGTTGAGGTGTCTGCACCAGTTGCTTCAACATAATGCTCCCAGCACATGTAATACTTCCCAACCACCATGGCATTACCAAAAGTTAGACGGACTCCACACTTTTCACAGCGTGGGCCAATTTCACCATTTGGGGCCTGAGCGAGTGTAATATGTTCGTGTGGCATAGAATCCCTCTGTTACATGGCAGAAGCATTGAGTCTTTGAACTTGAGGCTTCGAAGTGTTCACCATTCTATGTATTTCCATGCGTTAGAACAACGGCAATACTCCTCACCGGGACATTCAATCAAGTTACCATTGTACTGATAAATTTGGCGTGTATAAGATGAATCAATGTATTGAGCCACACAGGGCATGCACTGTTCTGAAGGAAGTTACATCACTCATTTGAGCCGATAAAAGACATCGATTCTATATCGAAATCAGATTGAATAAGACCAAGTTCTTGACCTTCTTGAATAAAACGCCGTACGGATGCCCGACCTTCTGCTTTGTAATCGATCGTTCGGTCGTTGACATACATGCCGACAAATTCACGATTCGTATCATCATCGATACCTCTGCCCCATTTCTTGGCAAATTCAAGAGCCTCATCGGGTGAATTAAGTGCAAATTCAATACTCATTTTTGTATATTTGGTAATATCCTCCATAACTTTCTCGCCAAGGTCTCTTCGGACAACATTACCACCCAATGGCATTGGCCATCCATCTGTGCGTTCATTCCACCAAACGCCAAGGTCGAGATGAACCTTGAGGTTATTGTCAACATAGGTCAATTGACCTTCATGGATTATCAATCCACTTTTGTAGGTACCATCGAGAATTCGAGGAATGATCTCATCAAAAGGAACGACCGCAATATCACAATCGCCCCAAGATAAACGCAATCCTAAATATGCACTCGTTTTGAGTCCTGGCACTGCAATCGTGGAAGATTTTACTTCATCAATTGTTGCCCCATCAAGTGAAACAACCATTGGCCCGTATCCTTCTCCCATTGAAGCTCCACAATTCATCAAGGCATAATCTTTAGAAATTTCTGGGAAGGCGTGGATTGATACTGCGGAAACTTCAAGCTCACATTTCATAGCTCGGTGATTCAGTGTTTCGATATCCTGCAATTCATGAATGAAATTGTAACCAGGAGTAGGAAATGCTCCAGTGGTCATAGCATGGAACATAAAGGCATCATCAGGGTCTGGTGAATGTCCGATACGTACGATTTTGTTGCCGTTTTTATCGAGGGGTAACTGGGCTACCATGGTGCTCCCACATTGGGGACCTTGATGAACCAACCGCCCGACAAATATCAGATTATTCATCGCTGTGTGCGCGAAGTATTCAAGCGGAGGCGGGCATGGTGGTACGGGGCAGAGGTCATGTTGGGGGGGATTTCTAGATTCCAAACACAAATGTGCCTCCTAATGGTGTTTATTTTTATCGTCCCATCAGGTTCAGGGCAGTATTCAGATATTGCCTATATTGATGCTACGATTACTTCTTCGGCAAGTGAATCGCGAGCAGTAGACATCAATTCAAATGGCACATATCTCGCGAGTGCTTACGATGGCTTCGTTGCCGTCCACGATGTAGATTCACTTGAACTCATCAAGTCATTCACCATTGAAAGTGATGTATTGGACGTCCAATTTTCTCCCGATGGGTTGTTGTTAGCATTTTCTCGTTCCGGCTCTTCCTCTGAGACGAATACAATCCAAATTATTGATGTTCTTACTCTACAACTCACCTCCAAACATTATGGGTCGAATTCTCAGCCGGATATGATACAGTGGTCGCCTGATGGGGATTTGTTGGCTCTACCGAACAGCAACAATGGAATTGACCTTTTGCGTGTTGCAGATATGGAGGTCGAAAGAACACTCAACGGTGAACACAATACCCGCATCACTTGCATCTCATTTTCCTCTCTCGGGAGTTATATTCTAACGGGAGATGAATCTGGACGACTCGTAATGTGGTCATCTCAAGGCAACCCAACGGATAAGGAATGGGATCTTGATTCTGAAATTAAAGCATGTAGTTTTGACTCAGCCGACGAACAATTTGCAGTGTTGACTGTTGAGGGTCAACTGTCCACTTGGTCGTTCGCTGGTGGATCTCTTGCAGAAGTGAAATTCGAAGGTGGCTCTGCATTGCATTGGTCAACAGATAGCAGTGTCATCCACGTATTGGAAACTGGAGACTCTCCGCGGCTCATAACTGTGGATTCGACAAATTTAGAGGAATCAGTTTCGGTATACCTTGCCCATCAAGCGCTTGATTTTACGCACAAAGAAAATGAGTTTGGAACTCGAGAAATGGCATTTATTGCTACAAATACCGGCCATATTGCAGTCTATGGGGCAATGCCTCTACCAGAGGGATACGGTGAGACTGGAGCAGATTTAGATGGGGATAGGATCCCAGACTCTTTCGATGATGATGATGATGGTGATGCAATAGTAGACCAAAGAGATAACGATTGCCAAGAGGTCGCACAATCATGCAGTAAATCGCCCAATATAGAGACAATAAGAGGGATTAATATTTTCGTGAATTCGACTACTTTTGTGATCGAAGACACCTTTACTTTAGATACCAAAACATCTTCCATACTTCGAAATCTTTCTCGTCGTTCATTGGTTGCTGACATCCAATTGAGCCAGGATGAAACAAATCTATTCGCTCAAACAATTTGTAGAAATATGAATGAAAATCACTTTGTAAGTTCATGGGAAAATATTATTCTCCTTTCATCAGGACAACTCACAGACGGAAAAGTTGAATGTCAGATAGAAAGTGGGATGACGCTTACAGCACAGAGCGATTATAATACACATATAGCAGTCACTTATATCCTCACATTTAATTTAAGTGAAATGACCTATCCCTTTGATTTTACTTTACAATCTCAACCATCAGCCACGGACACCTCACTTGCACAACACGCACAGATGCATCCGATTGATGTCACTGCCAAAGCAACGAATTCTCAAACATTCTATTGGTCGCCTTGGTGGATCAGTCAAAGTGAACTTCAAGTTAGCCTCGAAGAACAAGTAGAATCTAAACCGGGTTTGATTGCAAAGGTCGTTCAAGTTTTCTTCTCCTATCCGATTCTCTTCTTGCCGATACTCGGCCTCATTGCTGGAGGCGTTGTTCTCCTCATCCGAACAAAGAACTCCATTGGCATGGGTCTTGATTTTGGAGAGGAAGGTGATGATGAGAGGGATGAAGATGAAAATAATGAACATCACGAAGAAGATGGAGTAGAGAGTGAGAAGGGCATATCCGATTCTGAACAGGATGTAGAAAGCGAGACTGAAACACACGCCAAGTCGCCGCGAAGGGCAATTGGTCGAGAACCGAAAGATACACAAAACGAAGTATCAACTCCTGCACGACGAACTGCAAAATCAATCCAATACGGAATTGATGGACCGATTACGAAGGTGAAAAGGAAACGATTGGACAGCGGCCTCTCTGAACCATTATCAGACGGGCCAAAGAAGACAACTTCAAAACGAAAAACGGTTACAAAGCCTAAGGTCGAAGATGTGGTTAAAACTCGACGCGTTGTGACGTATTCAGAAGATAAAGATGAGAATGATTAACGCCAAGTGATTTCAAATTACGCAACGTGGAAAATCACCACGCGAATTCTGCGCCACTCTGCATGCCACAAGCCTCGACAAGAAACTCATTCAATCCTGATAGATGTTCTTGGTCAATTCGATTGAACACTTCTCCAAAATATCGGTCGAGGCGTTCATAGTCGAGACCAGAACGAGAAAGTGCCCACTGAATGACTTTTTCTCGCTGTTCAGAGTTTTGTTCAAACAGTCGGAGATTTTCAGTTAATATTCCCTGTGCAAGTCGAAGAGATTCAATTGGTGTATCTTTACGTGCTGCAAAGACACCGAATACCATTGGTTTTTGCGTAAATTGTAGCCAATCGGTTCCGAGATCGAGTTTCACAGAATCCGGGTTGCTCTTTGCCTCTTCGAGTGCTCGGTCTCCGATGAGTAAGGCACCATCGCATTTCGCAAGCATACTTTCAAGGTCAGGGCCCATTAATTCAAAATGAGGATTAAGATTGCGCTTTCCAAGAAGATATTTGAGCAATTGAACTGAAGTTGCAGAATCAGTTGGGAGTGCAATCGATTCCATCTGTTCAAGCGTAGTGTTTCCAAACACCAAAACACTCCCCACTTCGCCTCGACTACAGATTCCAATATCGGGCAACAGAATGAGTTCATCAGCGTGGCGAGCATAATCTGCTGCTGGAATCGGAGCCAATATGCAATCTCTGCGAAGGAGATGCCCGGTCAGCCATGCAGGCGGTGCTGCAAGCACTTCCCATTGCTTATCGAGGCCATAAAACAAAGGGTCACAATTTAAGAATGCAACTCGCCCGATTGTGTTCATCCATACTGACTCCTCCATATGATCAACTCAAACATTTGCCATTTTCAATTGTGTTCGCGGTTTCGGTACTGGAGGAATAAATATTTCGAACTTCTCATATGTGGTATTACGTTGAACTGGGATACACCCTGCATCTGAAATGAGTCGGGCCAAACGGATACGGTCATGGTCCAAAGGAGTAGTCGAACCAGCAAGATGCATGATCGATTCTTTTTGCACAGTACCATCGATATCGTCTGCACCATACTGAAGAGCGAGTTCTGCTAATTCATCACCGATGTTCATTCGGTAGGCCTTGATATGGGGGATTGTATCAAGCATGAGGCGAGAGATGGCAATCGTCCTAAGTATTTCACTACCCGTAGCTAATTGTGCTTCGGGTAAGCGGGAGTTATCTGGTAAGTAAGGATAAGGTACGAAACACTGGAATCCATTTGTATCGTCGTTAAGTTCACGGAGATGTATCATGTGCGTTAATCTCTGTTCAAGCGTTTCGATTGTGCCGAAGAGCATAGTGCAATTTGTTGGAATCCCTAACTCATGAGCACTGCGATGAATCTCAAGGTATTCAGATGAACTTTCTTTACCGTTACAAATAACCGCTCGTACATCATCGTCAAGAATTTCTGCACCACCGCCTGGCAAAGACCCCAGTCCAGCATTCTTTAGTCTCAAGAGTGTTTCTTTGAACGAAATATTTGACAATTGGGAAAGGTGCTTGATTTCAACTGCAGTTAAGGCTTTGATTGCAATATGTGGAAAACGATTTTTTGTTGCCTTGAAGAGAGACTCATAGTATTCAACATCCCAATCAGGATGAAGCCCTCCTACAGAGTGTACTTCATCGACAACTTCTGCATATTGCCCCAAGTCATCCAAATAAGCTTCAATGTCAAGGGCATAAGCATCGTCAGCACGTTTCGAGCGACGGAACGCACAAAATTTGCATGCAAGAACACACACATTTGTCTGGTTGACGTGAACATTGGAATTGAAAAAGGCATAGGAGCCAAAACGCGCTACACGTACACAATTCGATAAACGTCCGACTTCTGAAAGATTTGGATGAGAATACAAGAGAAGGCCATCATCAAGAGAAAGTCGTTGGCCCTGAGCTACTTTTTGAGCCAGGGGTCGAATCATTTCACTCCAAGAGGATAATTCCCCAACCAATTCAGGGAGATTCTCTTTCCATTTGACCTGAGAGCCAGCATCTTGGATTGAAGATACCCATGCTGACATAACATAACCTGTAGCGCTTCATTCTTCAATATGTGGTTGTTCCCACGAGGGAGGATTCCGATTATCGAACAGCAAAATATCGTGATTTAACAATGAATTTTCTAAATTCATCAATGATAAATACACCTGATGCAACCAAAGTAATGACGAACCAATCACTTGCTTCAAGGGTTATTGTCGAAAGTAAATTCCCAATATGGATGCTGGTAAATGGAATGGAGTAATTCGAAAGTTGGACGAAGAAGAGAAGCAGACCAAGAGAAATAACGAGGGCGAGATTAATCGCTTTATTTGAGAAAAGTCCTAGTTTGAATACACTTTCATTACTCGAACGGCAATTGACTACATTGAAGAGTTGGTAAAGGATGAATACGGAAAAAGTCATCGTTTGCGCATAAGCAAACTTCTCATCTGCGTATTCCTGTGACTGTTGTACGGCAGTTGAATCACCAAGAAGACAATCAGTCCGGTCAAAACCAGAAAAGGTGTCGAGATCCGTCAGTGGAGCCACCTCACATTGTTCTGCATCAATTCCGCCTCCTGCAAGGAAAAAGACGAGGAGGGTACCTGTAACCATTACAGCACCTAGCCAAAAAATAAGAACGATGTCACTGTAATTCGGTAAACCTTCGTTCACCGGCCGGGGAGGTCGTGACATGACATCACCATGATTCTTTTCAACACCCAAAGCCACAGCTGGTGGCCCATCCATCAAGATATTGATGACCAAAATCTGAGTCGCGGTTAATGGTAAGTTCCAGCCAAATATAAACGTTGAAATAATGATGAGTGCAACGGCAGCAACGTTCGTTGAAACTTGGTAACGGACGAAATTGCGTATATTCTCGTAGATTTTCCTGCCTTCTTCAACAGCGTGAACTATATTTGCAAAATTATCGTCTTGCAAGACCATGTCTGCGGCGTCTTTCGCTACATCTGTTCCTGCGATACCCATCGCAATACCAATGTTCGCGCGTGAGAGGGCAGGAGCGTCGTTAACACCATCTCCCGTCATTGCTACGATTTCGCCACGTGCTTGAAGGCCGGATACGATACGCATTTTTTGTTCAGGCGTTACTCTCGAGAAGATACTTGCTTGAGATGCGGCTTCACTGATCGCATCATCATCAAGTGTTGCAAGGGTGTGACCGTTAATGGGTGCAATACCACCTTCGGTAATATTGAGTTCCCGACCAATTGCTTCAGCGGTATATTGCTGGTCTCCTGTAATCATCTTCACTCGAATACCTGCATTTTGACAAATGGCGATTGCATCCTTAACTTCCGCTCGAGGTGGGTCCATTATGCCAACCAATCCAAGGAATATAAAATCAGATTCAACGGAATTGATATCATGAATATCCTCATCATCGCCTAACCGACGAGCACAAAGAGCAAGAACACGCATTGCCTGACTCGCCATGTCCTTGTTTGCTTGTGAGGCAGCCTCGACATCTGATTTTTCGATGGGGACAATTTCTCCATCTGATATTTTCCAATTTGTAATTGGAAGATAACCTCCTGCACCACCTTTAGAAAAGACCCATCGTGCGCCTTCGTATTCGTGAATGACCGACATTCGCTTGCGAGTTGTATCAAAAAAGAACTCATGAATTCTTGAGTGGCGTTGTGCGGATTTACGAATATCACCGTTGATTTTCCAGCCTAATACTGCACATGCAGAATCTGTTGGGTCGCCAATGGCTTGCCATTGGGATTCAACTTTCGAAATTTGAGAGTTGTGACATAGGCTCAAACATGCTGCAGAAAGACGAAATCCGAGATCTTTCTGAAGTTCTTCCATTTGTGCATCTGAGACTTCAACGCCTTCATAAGTAAGTTTGCCATTTGGCTTGAAGCCTTCACCTGATACGTGAAATGTGCCATCAGTAGTCGTCAACTGACGTACAGTCATCTGATTCTTCGTAAGTGTGCCAGTTTTATCAGAACAAATGACGGTTGTAGAACCCAATGTTTCAACAGCTTTCATTCGACGAATTATGGCCTTATGGCGTGCCATATTGCGCATGCCAAGTGCAAGGGTTATCACCAATATAATTGGCAAACCTTCTGGAACAATTGCCACAAAGATGGCGATGGCGACGATGAATTGGTCTACCGCGACATCCCTCAGACCGGCAGTATCGATATTTGGGTCACCATAAGCAATGAGTACTTTAATCGAAACTAAGAGCGTTGCAACGACTAAAGCGATAAATCCTAAGAAACGACCAAGTGATTCTAATTTGAGTTCAAGGGGTGTTTTTGGAGATGAGGAACCTGCGATATTACTTGCAATTCGGCCAAGTTCTGTATTCATACCAGTTTCAACAACGATACCAATCGCACGCCCGGTAGAAACGCACGTACCCATGTACGCCATGTTGTTACGGTCTGCGAGAAGAGTGGTCGAAGGAAGAGCAACCGTCGATTTGAGGATGCTGTCGGATTCTCCAGTCAATGATGATTCATCAATTTTACATTGATAGGATTCCACAATACGGATGTCAGCAGGAACATTCAGCCCCTCATTCAACTTTACAATATCGCCTGGAACTAAATCCGGCGTTGGAATCGACCATTCGATCCCCTCCCGAATGGCGACGCAAGTTGAGACCGACATCTGTTTGAGCGCGTCCATTGCTTGTTCCGCTTGGCCCTCTTGCCAGAATCCAAAGGTTGCGTTGGCAGTTAGAACAATAAAAATGAAAATAGCATCTCCCGGTTGTTCAGGATGAATGAGCAAGGCAACGATGGCTGCAGTGATTAACAAATAATTCAAAGGGTCGTGATATTGCGAAAAGAAACGGAGCAGGGATGAAGTTTTTTCGGGTTCTTTTAACTTGTTTCTACCATGAATGGTACGACGACTGATAACTTCTTGTTCACTTAATCCATTCAAATCGGAGTCTAAAGTTTCAATTATTTCATCTGAATTTAAATCATGCCAAGAATTTGTCATAATGACCACCTCGTAAGAACCGTATTCTTAGACGGTAACAGGGTGGACTTATCATAATAATGGTGGGGGTCCCTTTTGTACTAAGCGATGTATTCAACAACTGCTTTGATGTGGACATGGTATGAGCGCTTTGGATGAACCTTACATCCCTGCGTCTGAGTCTCCAAAAGAACTTACACTGCGAGTAATAATTGTCGGTATTCTTTTGGGTATTTTGATGACGGCAGCAAATGCATACCTCGGACTCTATGCTGGAATGACTGTTTCAGCGAGTATTCCGGCAGCGGTTATGTCGATGATTATCTTACGTTCACTGTTTAACGATGTATCCATTCTTGAAAACAACGCTGTTCAGACAATGGCAAGCGCCGGTGAATCACTTGCCGCTGGTGTTATCTTTACTGTTCCTGCTCTTCTCGTAATAGGCATTTGGGATGAAATTCAATGGCTTGATACCATGATTATTGCCATTTTAGGTGGTTTACTTGGTACCATGTTTACCATTGCATTACGACGTTTGTTCATCGTTGAAGAAGCCCTTCCATATCCTGAAGGGGTTGCTTGCAGAGAGGTACTTGTTGCTGGTGAAGAAGGTGGAGAAGGCGCTTTGGCGATTCTCTACGCACTCGGCATCGGCGCAATCTATGGACTAATGGTTAAGGGGTTCAAAGTGACGCATCATAATGTTGAGTCAGCTTGGGAATTCTTAGGAACCCGTCTCTATGCAGGAATGGACCTTTCAATTGCGCTTTTATCTGTAGGATACATTGTAGGAATACGTATTGCATCATTTATATTCCTTGGTGGAGTCATAGGTTTCGGAGTACTTGTACCAATGTATGGACTGATTCGCGGATGGCCTGATTCACCTGATTTAGTGACTGGTTTTTATTCAATTTGGGCTTCTGAAATACGCTACGTGGGGGTCGGTGCAATGGTTATTGGTGGCGTGTATACACTTTGGTCAATGCGTAAAACAATCTTTACTGGTCTCTCGAAGGCCCTGGTCAAGAAAGAGCATTCTGATGAACCAAGTTTGCGTACTGAACTCGATTTACCACTTGACAAAGTCCTGATAGTTTGTGGCATCCTCGTCGGTTTGACATTCCTCTACTACTGGTGGGCAACCGGCTCACTGATTCTTGCTCTAGCAGGTGCCATGTTCCTCGGCGTCGTGTCGTTCTTTTTCGCAGCAGTTGCAGGCTATATTGCTGGAGTTGTTGGCTCCTCAAATTCACCAGTCTCTGGAATGACAATCGCTACACTGTTGTTTACCGTCGCATTAGTATGGGTGGTCGGTGACTTCTTCCTTGGCCTAGGAACTGAAGAATTGATGCTTGCAACCTTACTTATTGCAGCTATTGTAGCCACATCAGCAGCCATTGCTGGCGACGTCATGCAGGATCTCAAAACGGGACACATGGTTGGAGCAACACCTTGGCGACAGCAAACTGCAGAAATTATTGGTGTCTTAACAGGTGCAGTCGTCATAGGTCCAACGCTCCAACTTCTTCACAAGGCCTTTCGAATTTCAAAGACTGCCTGTGAGATGAACCCCTTGCCTGACGACCCAACGTGTTCAGATGCATTATTCGCACCACAGGCGGAATTGATAGGAGCTATTGTTCAAGGTGCGTTTGGAGGAGATTTGAATCTTCAGATGGTCATGCTGGGTGCAATTATCGCAGTCGCATTGATTATGCTGAAAATGCCTGTTATGAGTGTTGCAATCGGAATATATCTCCCTCTTGGACTTTCAGTGCCGATTATGTTGGGTGGAGTCATCTCGTATTTCGCCATCAATTCTGCCTATATCCGTATAGATGGGCGTCTGGATGGTACTCCTTCTGTGGAAGCTGAAAAGGCAGCAAAGGATGTTGAAAATAGAGGTGTGTTGATCGGTGCAGGTTTTATCGCTGGAGAATCTATACTCGGGGTATTCATCGCTGTTCTCATCGTTTTAAATATTCGACTTGACATCATATTTGGAGTCTCGACACTTGGTGATTTATTCTCTCTCCTCTTCTTTGGTTGGTTTGTTGCAGTTTTCATTTGGCTCGCAACTCGAGCATTACCGAAAGGTGGCAACCTCTTGACAGAAGCAGTGGCCATTCTCCAGAACATTACTTGGAAATTCTTCAATGCTTTCAAACTCAAGAGTTTAAAATGAGCCATTCAGACAATATTTTCTTCTCGTTCGAATCAAAACCATCAAAGGGCTCCCGCTAAGGCAAAGGTTTGCGAGCCGATTCTATGTCCAAGTCCATTTCCGAATTAGAAGAAATTGCACGAAAGTGTAGAGTTGAAATTGTAAAAATGGTCTACCGTTCCCAAGCAGGGCACCCAGGTGGTTCTCTTTCTGAAATCGACTTGCTTGCAGCATTGTATGCTACACGATTGCGCGTCCGCCCGGATGAACCAAAATGGGGAGACCGTGACCGATTCATTCTCTCGAAGGGTCACGCATCTCCTGGGATGTATTCTATTCTCGCAGAAATGGGATTCATCTCCCATGAAGATTTGAAATCATACCGTGTACTTGGTGGAGTCTGTCAAGGGCACGTCGATATGAAGTGGTGTCCTGGTGTTGACTTTTCAGCAGGTTCACTCGGTATGGGTCTCTCTTTTGGCATGGGATGTGCAACTGCAGCTCGTCTTGATAAGAGTGACCGACGTGCATTTGTCATGATTGGAGATGGGGAAATGCAAGAGGGAAGTGTATGGGAGGCAGCAATGGCAGCAGCACACCATGAACTCGGAAATCTCAAAGTTATTCTCGACCGCAATCGAATCCAAAACGATGATTTCTGTGAAGTTCAAATGCGAATGTTTGATATTCCTGCAAAATGGAAGGCATTTGGTTGGAATGTAAAGGAAATTGATGGACATAACATGACTGAAATAATGGAAGGTCTCGACTTCTTGGAAGCACCGGAAAATAGCAATGGGCCTTCAATCCTTATCGCACACACGATTAAAGGTGCAGGAATTTCTTACATGGAAAATAATCCTTCCTTCCACGGTGCGGCTCCAAATGATGAGCAATTCCACCAAGCCATGATTGAACTTGGGGAGGTGGAAGCATGACCAGAATGGCAGCGACACGAGACGGCTATGGTCAAGCATTGCTTGATTTGGGTAGTAATGAAAAAGTTGTGGTTCTTGAGGCTGACCTTGGGAAATCAACCAAATCGCTCCACTTTAGAAAAGCCTATCCAGACCGTACCATTTCTTGTGGAATTGGTGAACAAAACATGCTCTTGGTCGCTGCAGGAATGGCGGCTTCGGGTTACATCCCATTTGCCAGCACCTTTGCAATCTTTACCGAACGAGCATTTGAACAAATGCGCAATGGAGTTGCTCGGCCAAACTTAGCCGTGCATTTATGTGGCAGTCACGGTGGAACACATACTGGAACTGATGGCTCATCTGCACAATCCATAGAAGACTTGGCTATATTCAGGACCTTGCCGAATGTTGTCGTCATGCATCCTTGCGATGATGTGAGCACACGCATTTTAACAATTCAACTTCCCGAATTAGGAAAACCATCCTACATGCGTACTGCGCGCAATAAAACTCCGGTACTCTATGATGGCCGAGAAGATGAAATTAAAATCGGCAAAGGAATTATTTTGAAAGAAGGAAATGATGTGGCCATTATTGCTTGTGGAGTATTGGTTTCTGAATCACTCAAAGCCGCCGAAGCATTGGAAGCGGAAGGCATTCATGCAACAGTTGTGGATATGCACACACTCAAACCGATCGATGGTGAACTCATCGATAAAATTTCTGCGCAATGCGGTGCACTTGTAACAGCAGAGGACCACAATGTCATTGGCGGCCTTGGTAGTGCTGTTGCAGAACATATCGTAGGCAATACATTTGCACCTCTCGAAATAGTCGGCGTTCCTGATCGCTTCGGTGAATCTGGTCAAGCGGATGAAATGCTCGAAGTGATGCAAATTTCTGCCCACTACATTGCATTGGCTGCAAAGAAAGCAATTTCTCGAAAGTAATTCTGCTGAAAATGCTTTAGACGGATTGACCGTGTACGGTACATGACGAGTAGAGATACCCTTGAAAATACGATGCGTGAAGTTGACGCATTTACCAATGAACGTGATTGGGAACAGTTTCACAGTGTGAAAAACCTCATGGCATCAGTTTCGATTGAAGCAAGTGAATTGAACGAAACTGTTCAATGGAGCAATCCAACTCAGGAAGAGGTTCAGGGTAACTCACAACTGTTAGCGGAGATTGGAGACGAATTGGCCGACGTCATGGTATATTGCTTACGTTTATGCTCAATTCTGGGAATTGAACCAATTGAAATGATGAACTCTAAAATCGAGAAAAATCGTCTGAAATATCCGATTGAAAAAGCAAAGGGAAACTCTGCAAAATATACGGCCTACGAAAAGTAGAGGCAATGTTTGAAGCAAATACTTGAAAGAGTGCCTCCTACAACATCACAGTATGGAGTTCTTCCTTGACACAGCAGATGTAGATGAAATACGTGAAATAGCAGCATGGGGAATCCTCGATGGCGTAACAACAAATCCATCACTGATAAAGAAAAGTGGAAGAGATTTCAAGAAAGTCGTTGCAGAAATTGCATCAATATGTAAAGGTCCAATTTCTGCTGAAGTCACTGCAATGGACACGGCAGGGATGATTGAACAAGGACGAGCACTCAAAGCTGAGTTGCCTCCAAATGTCATCATAAAAATCCCATGCACCCCAGAAGGCCTTGCTGCAACACGAGTGCTTACTGATGATGGAATAGATACCAATGTCACCTTGGTATTTTCAGCTGCTCAGGCATTGATGGCTGCGAAAGCCGGAGCCACCTATGTATCCCCATTCATCGGACGCATCGATGACACTGGACACGATGGAATGAATCTCATCGCTGAAATCATGGACACCTGGGCGAATTATATTGACATTAACACCAAAGTTCTCGCTGCATCAATCCGACACCCCACTCATGTGCTGCAATGCATTCAGTTGGGCGTACATACCGCTACAATGCCTGCAAAGATTTTCCGACAACTGATGAAGCATCCACTTACAGACAGTGGACTTGAAGGTTTCATGAAAGATTGGGAAGAAGTCGAAAAAGCCGGAAATGCTTGATTGAGTAAATTATTCCTATAAGGAGGCTTCTTGAAGGAAGGCTTCACCCGTTAACTTACGGAGGGAGAAGGATGTCATCAAACCAAGACCTACTTAATCGACTCTTATCGGGTGATTTCTCTCCAGAGGAAATTGCAAAAGATCCTGTTTTGATAAGCCTTGCTGAACGAATATACGGTATAAAAATCGACCCAGTTACGGTGACAAAACCTCGTGACTTTGTCTCGCCGACAGGGGTCTCAGAAATCACGGAGATCACAGAAGTAGCGCCGCCGACTGACATGTTGATTGAAGTCATTGGCGATCTTGCTCCAGCAATGCCAGCCCCAAACATGGAACTTCTTGCCATACCTCCACTTCTTCCACTCGAAGTTAAGAAGAAAAAGGGATTACAGAGAATATTGTTTATGGGCTTTACATTTGTTGTACTCAACCTCTTTGGAGTTTGGTCGTATGTTTTCGGTAGTTTTTGCCAGGTCGGAGACCTGTGTCCAACTGAAGGCTATACAAGATTAAATTTAATGGGAATTTACAAACTAAACACCGGAAATGGATGGTCCGAACCGGTTCAAAATGGTGCGTATGGAATACCTGATATCGTAGCAGTTGTCATACTTGGTATTGCTCTCTTCACAGTATGGCGTAAGTAATCAGTGGTAGGAATGATTTTTGAAATCAATACTGAAATTGTCGCTTTTATCGGGATGCTTCTGATTCTCAGTGCGTTTTTCTTAGAAACTCAAAGTATGATTCACAGCAAGGCTCCACTCTATCTTCTTTTGATGGCTACAGGTTCAGGGTTATTGGCAATCCGAGCCTATTTGATTGAAGAATGGGCATTTTTAATTCTTGAAATCGCGTGGTTTTTAACAGCAATGACCGGATTATTTACTCGTAAGAATAGCTCCACTGGAGCAGATTTATCCGATGGCTCTTCGGAAGAGTAAGAACAGCCACAGTAGAGTGGGAAAACAGAAAAGAAAACCATACAAGAGGGAATGAATGCCTTTGTTATGCAATCAAGTACTGGTCCGTATTCTTACCAACGAAATGAGTTCGAGTGTACCGAACAACTCATATCTGCTCTTTTGAAGCGTCATCTTGATGTGCGAGTGATGGGCGAGATGGATTCATGAGCCAAGGACCAGGCAAGGCAAAGCGCGGTATTCCCTCGAAGGCTGAGAATTTTAATGACTGGTATCCATTCATGGTTGAAGCTGCTGAATTGGTCGATAAACGCTATCCAATCAAAGGCATGGACGTTTGGAGGCCTTACGGCTGGAAGACAATGAAGCTCATCGATGCTTTAACGCACGCTGAAATGGAACGGACAGAACATGAAGAAGTTAATTTCCCTTTACTCATACCTGAAAATCTCTTGGAAAAAGAAAATGCACTTGTTGCACGTCTAAAGCGGGCACGTGAAGAAGGTGTAGATCCTGATGACCTTCGTGATGAAGATGATGAAGGCGGATTCAAAAAAGAAGTCTACTGGGTAAAGCATGCTGGAGATAACGAATTAGACATTCCAATGTTTCTTCGTCCAACCTCTGAAACTGCAATGTATACCATGTTCCCACTTTGGATTCGTTCACACAAGGACCTGCCACTCAAAGTCTACCAAATGGTTAACACATTCCGATATGAAACCAAACAGACTCGTTCGTTTATTCGAGTTCGGGAAATTCATTTCTTTGAAGCACATACTGCACATGCTGATGAAGAAGGTGCAACACGTCAAATCGAACAAGACTTGGAAATTGTCAATAATGTCATGCACGATTTATGCCTCCCAATCATCAAAGCAAAGCGTCCAGAATGGGATACATTCCCTGGCGCATGGTATACCATCGGAATCGATGCTGTAATGCCAAATGGCCGAACTCTGCAAGTAGCCTCTTGCCATCATTACCGAGACCAATGGGCCAAAGCATTCGACCTCTCCTATGAGGACCGTGATGCTCAACAGAAATTTTGCCACCAAACGACCTATGGTATGTCTGAACGCCTGCTTGGTGCAGTTGTTGGTATGCACGGTGATGAGAACGGCCTCATTATGCCGCCAGCCATTGCTCCATTCCAAGTCGTGATTTGTCCAATGATTCGAAAGAATTCTGACGTTGATACCATCGCTGTGGCTCAAGAGATGGCAGTTACACTCCGAAAGCATGGATTGAGAGTCAAAGTCGATGCACGAGATATTCATGCAGGTCAGAAATATTACGATTGGGAAATTAAAGGTGTTCCACTTCGTCTTGATGTTGGACCTCGAGATATTGCTCAAGGAACGGCCTTTGCAGCACGTAGAACCGGTGGGAAAGAGCCTATTCCAATGGATGACTTACCAAATGCTTGCCTTACCATTTTAGATGAAATTTCAAACGAATTACGAAAGCGGTCTTCTGCCCATATGGACGATGTTGTTCAACCCCTACCAACGTTCAAGGAAATTGATGGTGACTGGGTCATGGAAGGAGAAATTGAAGATGGCAAAATCTACCAGATTCCATTTGACGGAACCGATGCTCATGCAGAAGCGATTGAACGGGCAACAAGTCTGACGTTCTTAGGCGACTCAACAGAAGATTTCGAAGAAGAGGTGCCATGCCACATGAGTGGCAAGATGACTCGACGTCGGATTATCCTTGCGAAAACTTATTGATTACTCATTCAGTAACTCATGGGAGTGATCCATAAGGATGACTGTGCCACATCACGAGGTCGAGTTTACATGTACCAGCACACATTCGTTTATTCGAGTATCATTGACCAAGACGCGTAGACTATGGTGAATGACGAACGATTAAGTGGAGATGCACTGTGTAGAGAAACATGGTAGAAATTTTCCCTACGATTAACGGGAAGAACTTGAATAAAAAAAGAACTGCCATCCCCGATGATTTTTCTGACAAGAACATCATTGCCATCATAGCCTTCCAACGATGGCACCAAGATTTGGTCGATGAATCCATTGAATGTCTTGAGAAATTGAACATGAATGAAACTCACCATGTCATCGAGGTACCCGTTCTGCAACAATTCTCGAAACTTCGGCAAATGCGCTTAGATGGAGTGATGCGGGCGGCAATCGTGGACTACAGAATTCGTCAACGCACAATAACGGCTTACCTCGATAAGCAAGTGTTCAGGAACAGCCTAAACATACCGAGTGAGGATACAACGTATTGGTTCTTAATCGACCATGTTACCAAAAACATACTCTTGAGAGGAACTGGAGTAATAACTTCTGAAGAAGTAAACCAAATCAAATTGGCTTCTGAATAATGCCATCCATATTCACTATCGGGTTGTGGCACTCGACTGAACAAGCGTCGTATGGAACGAATGATGCCACGTATTCGGGAGCATCGGAGTGGTTGTCAAGGTGGTTGTGGTCATTGGCAATTCGGGCAAAGATGAACCCATATTGCTTTAGGTGGATACCATCGTCTTTCCAGCCATGCATCTAAGTGAAACATAGTATGGCATTTGTCACATGCAAAACAATCATCACCGGAATTAACTTCAACCATACCATCAATTAAGGCCCCTACTTATTCATAATATGGGTGGAGAGAGTTTCAACTCAAAAGGTCAATTGAAAGCCTGAGCAGACGTTAGGCAGTATACTGGGGGACTGAACACCCATTGTACTCTCCCACAATGTCTTGAGGGGTTTGAGAAAACCCTTGCGATTTCATGGAAATGGTATGCCGGTTGTCTGTATCAACCCATTAGAGACGGTGTGAATACGGAATAATCTATTTAATATGGCCTTAAATTCAGCCGACATGGAGGATTCTGATTCATCGCCACCCACAGTAATCATTGAGGCTGATAGTCGGTTACAAGATACTGAAAACTCGGAGATTGTGGGGGACACGGATGAACCAAATGTATCTGAAGAGTCGGCTGAAGATGGTTCAAAAGAGGCCTCACACGACCCTAACAATAAGGCCAAAGATGAGTTTTGGCTTGGTTTTGTAGTTACTATTGTGATAGTAGCACTTGTCCTTGCAGCGATTTTTGTCCTTGATATAATTGGCACATCTATGTCTAATCCTCCTGATTGGATGATGGACGAAGTACTACTTTTTGGAATAATACTATTCGGTATTCCTGCAATGATATTGGGTGCGTTCGCTAAAGGACACAACCGATTCGCACAGGGGTCCTTAGCACTAATTGTAATTCCATTATTGCTTATTGAAGTGTTTAAGAAAGATAATACGGGTAAAACATCTGCAAAAGAAGTTGCAATAGCCGGAATAGTTGTTCTACTCATTTCCGTAATAGTTTGGCCTGTGTTACCTATTTTATTGGGGGTAAATGGCTACGAACATATTGAATGGTTAATTCCTTCATTTTTTATATTTATTTTAGGTGTTATGGTATTGATTGTGGCAGGCATAATGAAAATTGCCACACGAGAGAGTTGAATCGAAATTTCAGTATAACTCTTGGTCCGTCACCTTGCAATACCCACGAGACACCCATTAGTGCAAAACTCACGCATCGGTACCTACTGATTCAAAAGGTTTCGACGACAAGGATTTTGCGCTGCTCGGCGTATTGTATGTAATCATCACGGTCTGAGAAATTCTTCAGAGCCCAGTCAATCCAAAATATGTGTACCTGAGTTAACCGCTCCTGAACCTCGTTTAGAAAGACTGACACCTCGGCGCTATTGCAATCAGAGATTCCCAAATACAGTGCAACAAATGAGCGGGCCTGCGCACCAGTGGGGAATTGCGTCGGGTCTGGCTCAAACCACCGAGGTGATTCGTGATCATACATCCACTCGCAGAAGAAATTGGCGACATCGAAGGGTGGGTCAAGTGGGCCGGCGTATTCAAAGTCGAGAAGGTGAAGAGTGGGGAACTCGTCATTGTCGAATATCAGGACATTGGTGAAATTTAGATCGTTGTGGTTTCGGTCAGCCTCCGAATGCAGGCGTCGTAATTCATTGGCGAGTGCCGCTAATACCGAACTGTTATCGCAATCATTCCGTCGCATCGGTCGGCCAGGCAACCATGTTTCTAGCCTCCCCCAGCCAAGGCGTTGTACTACCTGTGCTCCGAACCCACAGTCCTGAATGTGCCTCTCATCTGGGTTAGATTCGCCGACCGTTGACCCGAATATTCTCAGAAGGACTGGACCATAGTCGCCACAGGTGATTTTGTAGTTGCGATTGCTGAGACCCAACATACAGGATTCGATGTGGAGAGGTTCTGTGAGTTCCCACCCAAGGTCACTGAGCGCCAATATGAGGGCTTGGCTTCTACACTTCCGAATTCTTTCTTCACCCTCGAAAAGGTAACTATCACCGATAATACGGACGGCTTTCGTTCGAGGGTCCTCTTCCACGAAGCAAATTATGACTCGGGTCATTTTAGGGTTTCTGTTTAGATTTCCAAAAAGTTATTTGTTCGTCACTCTCATAAAGCACTCATGAGTGGTGCTGTAGACACATAGAACACAATAAGCCGTTGGGTTCAGGCACAAGCTCTTCACTCACGCAAGAGTAAAAATCCTGGTGTAAAGTGAGTTAAATCAGCGTGAAGCAAGTGTGAGGTTCTTCCACATTTCTTCTGGAACTTCCATAGCAAGTCGCAGGCCACCCATTGCACCAAGGCGCACAGGGTCGTCGACTACGTGGACATTCACATCGCCCATGTCAGAGAGTCTACGTTCAATCATAGCACCAAGTCCTTTGATACCAGAACCGCCACCTGCAAGAACAATGTTTCGACGGAACTCATCGTGGTATTCAGGGTTTGAGCCAGCAATCAATACCTTGACATTCTCAACGATTGGGTCAACGATTGATTCACAAGCACGTTGGATACAATCAGTGATGTCGAGGTTCATTGCTTTTCCTTCGATTGAAAAGTCAACTAAAACCGGTCCATCAGGTGAAGCATTTCCTACAAAGGAATGCTGTTCCTTCCAGCGGCGAGCCATATCTTTTGTGATTTGTGCACCACTGTATTTGGATTGAACTTCTTCGATGATTTTTCGGTCGATGAAATCACCAGCATGACCAGTGTGCATTTGATCGCCGGGTCCTGGGATTGTTCCATAGACACGGCAAAGGTCGGCTGTTCCAGCACCAATATCGATCACTAAGGTATGTTCAATCATGTCCAGTGCATATGCGACTGCGAAAGGTTCAGAGATAATCATTGCAGCGTTAACAGAACCTGCTGCTGCATCGAAGATAGCGGTCTTATCGACATAACTTGCTTCAGCTGGAGCGCCGATTACTGCGACAACACGGTCGTAATCTTCAGGGTCAGAAAGACCGATGAGATGTGTAATGAAGTGAGCGATAAATTCACGGTCTTCTTGGGTATCTTTGATTACACCCAATTCCAAAGGACGGAACAGGTTGAGAGCGAGGCGATTCTTGAGGGCTTCTTCACCAAAAAGAACATCTCGCTTGAGGAAATTACGAGCGATTGGGTCCTTTGGAGTGCCAATAACTGTTAGTTCTTCTTCTTCGTGGCTATCCGAGGATACCATGACGGAACGGAAGGTTCCTAAATCAATTCCAATATACAATATCTCTTCTGCCATAGCACTCAACTACCCTTGCCATTGCGAACTACCTTATGAAGAATACCTCGCTTATGGGAGAAGATGACATCTTAGACAAACAAATAATATTCATTCCCGGTACATGGCGGATTCTATAGAATCGTGTATTCGGGAGGCTTTTAATTTCGGAGCGGCTTCAGCACCATTCTTCACAGCCTTGACAATACCATGCAGCGTATTCTGGGTACAGTTGAGCCATTTTCCCACAAGTGGTACATTCTTTAAGCGCATCTTTACCATACATCTCCAAAACCATTTGAACATGATAAACATCATCGATACCCAACTGTTGGCGCATTGACCAAAGTAATTGGTCCTCACTTGGAGAAATGATTCCGTCTTCTAAAACGAGTTCAACGATATTACGATAGTCGTCAAAGTCCTGTAAGTTTCGAGCATCAAGAATGATGCCATTCTTTTCTGCAACGATATCTGTGCCGCCGGGGTCGTCAACAAACAAGACCAATGATTCGCGTTTCAATTCTTCATGACGAAGTTCAAATGAAATGCGCACTCCTTCAAGCGATGCGAAAACTAAGTCAGAATTATTGTTGATCGTCGTGCAAATAGAGCGGGCTGTGTCTTCAGCGGAACGGCCCTTCCTCCAACCTAGAGGGTCATCGACGTTGAAGCAATAAAATTCTGTACCTTTACCAGGATACTCAAGTCGAATTTCTTCACCTCCGTCAAAACCGTTCGCTACAACTGTAAGTGCTGCAACTTCAGTCGAAACTATGTTGTCTTCATCATCGAAACTAATCATGAGGGGTTTTCTTTCTTCTGTTGCAGTATTGAAATGACCTTGCATCCCTGACATCCATTTATCCTCGAGACGGGCAAGGGATTCTTCCTGAACTTTCGATAAATTTTTGTCGACACCAAGAACTCCAGCAAGGCTTCCACTTTCAATATCACGCTTGAATTCTTCAATTTGTTCACTGTCTTTATGATATGTGGGGATCTCAATTGCAGACGACTCTTCAACGTATTCCGCATCTTTCCATTCGTGTTGACACCCAGCACAATTCAAGTATCCTGCCATGGTCGAAGGTTGTGATTCACCACCGCATCGAGGGCAATCACCCCCCTCTGTGAAACCAAGATTATCAACGGCTTCGCGTCGACCTTTGCGTATGCCTCCAAAACCCGCCATATTGCTGCCACATCCTTGCCTTTCTATCAAGGCTTTGGAGGAAAGAAATGAGAATCGAATACACAATTCAACGCTTAGGAATCGCTTTTAGTCCATATCGTATCTTTCCTTCTTGCGCATATATTCGGCGGACTGCGAAATTGACTGTATCGCCAATCTTCGGTAAATATTCTATATCGTCAGTGACAAGAAAAACTCCTCGAGGACCCTGCTCAAAACGAACCAAAAGAGTTTGAATCCCACCAAGAATTGGTGCGCGTAATGAAAATTCTGATGGGGCGCCAGCAGCGCTTAGTTTCGTCCAAGATTCCACTTGAGCCTCAGGGACAAGTGAATGAGACTCAGGTGAGAGGCGCAGGCCATCTTCGTCAAGTTGACGCGGCGGCCAAATCATACGGTCACCGACTTTTTGAGAAGCAAGGGACAGTCGTGCACGTGCGCCTTCGATGTACTGAGATGGAGAAATATATGCCCCTTGTGAGACATGACTTACTTCTTGTTCAAGTTTCCATGCATTCTCCATATCATGATAGAAGTCTGCATCAATAATTTCGACATCCTCGGGTGCTTCGAAATCATAGGAGTCAGCATTGGATTTTGCTACGACAAGTGTTGCTTCATCACCACTCAAAAGGTCCCATTCAATGGATTCAAAATCTAAATCCTCATTGTGAGCAATTGAATCAACCCCAGTAGCAAGATATACCGTTTGCGCATCGACCGAATCCGAGAGATGAATCGATTCAACAGAATACCCTTTACTGTGCATAAATTGAATGCCTGCAATTGCCATTGTCGTGGCATCACTGTCAGGGCCATAGACGATTTTTTCTTCGTGGACATAAGATGATTGAATGAAGATGGAGTCGCCATTCTCAACCACTAAATAACCCTTCCAATGAGAATGTTCACCCATTCCGCTCCCTCCCGAAGATGTGAACGGCACAGGTAGCTCCTGAGCCTCCAACATTGTGTGTCAAACCAATTTCAGCATCCCTCACTTGACGAGAATCTTCAACAGTTCCCCTCAATTGTTTGAATACCTCTACGGCTTGTCCTGTTCCAGTTGCACCAAGTGGATGACCTTTCGATTTGAGACCTCCACTTGGATTGATACAGACTGAGCCTTCATTCCTCACACCTTGTCCTTCACGTGCAAACACGCCACCTTGACCTTGCTCTGAAAACCCAAGGTCTTCAGTCGCCATCAATTCCGCTATCGTAAAACAATCATGGACTTCAGCCAAATCAATATCGTTCGAAGTTAAACCAGCAGCAGAATATGCTGATTTCGATGCTTTTTGTGTTGCTAATAATTGTGTAACAGAAGGTCGGTCATGAAGAGCTAATCGATCCGAGGCGGCACCAGAGGAACGGATCCATACTGGGTCATCGGTAAATTGTCGAACAACATGGTCCGCAGCAAGAATTACACACGATGCACCGTCGGATGTTGGGCAGCAATCATACAATGTAAGAGGGTCGGCAACCATAAAACCGCTTTCAGCCTTTTCAAAAGATATCTGCTTTCGAATGTGGGCATGCTCATTTTCAAAACCATGCATATGATTCTTAACACTGATATTGACCAAATCATCGTGCGATGAATCGTGTTCATGGAAATGGCGTCGTGCCATCAATGCATAGGTACCTGGAAATGTTAGGCCTGCAAGTCGCTCCCATTCGGTATCGCCAGAAACGCCGAGCCAGAAACGTTTTCTTTCTGCAGACAAATCATTCATTTTCTCAATTCCGCCCGCCACAACAATATCGGCCTGACCGCTTTTGATAGCCATCCAAGCATCACGTAAGGCGAATCCAGAAGATGCACATGCATTTTCTACGCGTCGGACAGGAATTCCATCCAATCCTGAATGTTCAGTGAGCAAAGCTGCAGTATTCCCAAGTTGAGCACCGCCAAAGGCCACGCTTCCAATGAATGCTTCGTCAACTTGTCGAGGTTCAAAATCACGATCTACACTTGAGTAGGCATTTTCTGCCGCTTCGGCCCACATTCCTTTGAGGCCAAGTTTGTGATTACCATACTTTGTTTGACCCGCACCGATGACGGCAACATCGACCATGACATACCCAAGAAGAACAAGCATTTGATTGAGTCGGTCAACGGAATTCATGCCTTTATTTCGTTCGAACCATCCGTAGAGTCTAAGAACACCCTCTACTCCCCCCAAAACATGCTACGACAATGTAGAGCGCACGGGCACTTCAAAGGTGCTAATTGCCCCACCTGTAACGAAGAAGGAAAATTCATCATGAGTGACCGAGAATCGAACTCTCTCGGCCGAATGTTGGCACTGGTCTTGCGACACGCTCCTGAAAAGTTTAATGTTGAAATGGACATCAATGGATGGGTCAATGGACGAGAACTTTCCGAATCAATTTCAAAGCAACGTCGCCACTATCACTGGCTCCGCGGTTGGCATTTCGCTGCTATCGCTAACGCTGATGATAAGGGACGCTACCAAGTCGAAGGTGAAATGCTTCGTGCCACATATGGACATTCAATTGAACTCGAACTCGATCTCCCTACAGACGAAATCCCTGAAGGACTTTATTGGCCTTGTGAAGAAGAACAAGTAGAGACGACCAAAGAATTTGGAATCACAACTGGCGACCGAAAGCACATTCACCTCTCCCGAAGCATTACCAATGCTATGGAAGCAGGCCATGTTCGTATTCAACGACCGGCGATTCTTGAAGTTGATACTGTTCGTGCAATTGCAGATGGACACATCATCTACAGAGCTGGAAAGACAGTGTTCCTCGTCGATGAAATGCCTGGTGAATACCTTTACCGCATTGATGCTGATGACCCAATAATTTTGGAAGTCGTTGCTCAATGGGAAATGGAAGAGCAAATTGCAGAGCAGGAAGAGAAAGATGCAGAGCAGGCAGAAAAACTTGCAAAGCAAGAAGAAGAGTGATTAACGCTTTTCGCCGCAAGAGGCGCAGAAGTCGAGATCCTTCTCGAGATGATTCCCACACCCTTTGCAATGAGGTTGTCCTACATTGAGCGTTTCTATCTTGGAAACTTGCTTTGGAATGTCCTCACGGTCATTCGGTTTGACAAAATGCAGTGGGTCAATCCCATGTTCCACAAGTTCACGGAATCGGTTTCCAAAAATAATGGCTTCTTGTATAGCAGATTCGATTTGAAGTTGTCGTGATTCTCGTTCTATACGGTCATCAATTCCCTCCGATTCTTCGAGAATGGCTTGTAGGTGGCGCATAAAGTCGCTCAGTGATGGACCGTCGGACATATTCCTTGCTTCACTCCGTGGGTCATCAATGCTTGGTGAGAAAATTGTCCTTTGATTGAAAATGAAGGGGCATCCTCTTGAGCGATTTCCTCTTGGCAGACACATGCGTGAGCGAGTGGTTATCAAATGGGGTGGAGGCCTTATTACTGACAAATCATCCTTTTGCACACCGGATTTAGAGATATTAGAGAGGCTGGCACAAACTGTTTCTGCTTGTCAAAGCCATGACATCGATGTTGTACTGGTCCATGGTGCTGGCTCATTCGGTCATTTGAGGGCAAAGCACTGGCGATTACATGAAGGTATACTCCCCAATGTTGAATTTGAACCAGACAACATATGCACATCTCAACTTGAAGCAGTCAATCAAGTACGAAAAGAAATGCTCCAACTCAACACCCATGTATGCAACGCCCTCGTTCAGAAGAACCTCACGCCAAAGATTCATCCACCCCATCTGTGGGCAAAAAATACTGGTCCTGATTTTTTGGGTTCCCTCGAGAGATTCTTGGAGCAAAGCGATGCACAAATCCACGTCACTTTTGGCGATGTGGTTGATGTCGAAGGTGACCAACAATTTGGAATTCTTTCGGGCGATGACCTCGTCGTTCGTTTGGCGATTGAATTACCTCAAGTAAAACGATTAGTGTTTGCAATTAAAGGAGTCGATGGACTGCTACGATTTCCTCCTGAACAAGCCAATGAAAACGACCTTATCGAAAACTGGTCGCCAGAGATTGAGTTTGAAGGTACCCATCAATCGGAAATTGATGTGACCGGAGGCATCGGTCTAAAAGCCGCTCGTGGCTCACTTATTGCATCTCATGGAATAGAAGTAATCATGGTAAATGGTGGAAAGTCAGAACGGGTATTCGGCGCGATGCTCGGCAATCCGGTAAGAGGTACGATTGTAACTGCTAAAAAGTGAACTGCACACTCTTTTAGATACAAATATGAATGTATCTATCAACATAAAATAGAGAACTCTTCATGTACCGTGTGCGAATCCATTGGGTTGGGGTTCACATGGCCGGCTATGAGATTGAAGATGTTCAAAGTGTCGAACTCTCCGATTCAGAGCAAGATTTACTCAACTCCATTGGTGCAGATGCTGACCAATCAAAATTGATGGCTGAGGCGATCATTGCAGTAACTGAGAAAGATGAAGTCGTAGGTCCAATGTCAAAAATCACTGCCCATCGTGATGCAGGGTCTTACCATCGAGCATTCAGCGTTCTTCTTTTCGACTCAAATAAGCGGCTGCTTCTCCAACGAAGAGCCGATGAGAAAGTTACTTTCCCAGGCGTTTGGGCGAATTCCTGTTGTTCTCACCCCCTTCATTCTGAAGATGAATTGAATGAAGAAAATGCCCTCGGCGTCAAAAATGCTGCCATACGTAAATTAGAACAAGAACTCGGGATTTCACCATCATGCTTTTCGGTTGAAGATTTCCACTTCATGACGAAAATGCGGTACTCTGCACGAATGAACGAGACATGGATTGAACGAGAAATCGACCATATTTTGATTGCTCAAGTCGATGTCGAACTCAATCCCAACCCGAATGAAGTATCGGATGTCGCTTGGGTGACCTATGAGGAACTTGAGGAATTATTGCTCGAAGAAGAACCAAAGAATGGCTCTATCGCACCTTGGTTCCGTTGTATTGCTGCTCGAATAATGAATCGTGAATGGTGGAATGCCGTTGGAAATAATTCCGCATTAGAAGAACTCGCCGATGATAAAATCCATGACATGGGTGATGTTACACATTTGCTGCCGGAAGCAGAAGGCGCTGGATTAGACCTCTCTGTTCTTGAAGTCAAACCCCTTGTCGAACAACGGATAATGAACAGTTTGATGGCATCTCGTCACCAGCGTTTGGCTGCAGCCATGACGCATTTGATTCACGGTGGTGGAAAACGCCTGCGTGCGACATTACCTTGGCTTGTAGGTAAGGCAGTGGGGGACTCACATTCAGGAATGTTAGATGTAGGTGCTGCGATTGAAATTGTGCATAATTTCACACTGGTTCACGACGACATCATGGATGATGATGATATCCGAAGAGGAAGAAATGCAGTTCATATTGAATTCGACCTTCCAACTGCAATCAATGCAGGAGATGCCATGTTGGCAATTGCATTCGAACGTTTAGTACAGGCAGAAGGATTAGAAGCGACCGATGTAGCAGCCTTGGTGAATCGAATTGCTTGGATGGTTCGACGGGTCAGTGAAGGACAGCAAATGGATATCGAATTTGAAGATGAATTGGCGGTCTCCGAAGAGGACTACATCGAGATGATTGAAGGAAAGACTGCTGTCATGTTCCTCACCTGTGCTGAAATCGGTGCTCGAATGGCAGGAGCCGACCAAGAAACAATTGACTGTATGGCCGACTGGGGTCTTGCAGTGGGATTGTGTTTCCAACTGATGGACGATTTAATTGATGTTGTTTCAGACTCGTCTGTCCTTGGTAAGCCTGCAGGTTCAGATGTTGCCCAAGGAAAGCGAACGCTCATGGTAATCCATGCGCTTGCACAACCCGATTCAAAAGATAAAACAACGCTTCTTGCTGCACTTGGAAAGGGAGAAGAGACTGACTCTGAATCCATAGATGCTGCTTTACAAGCTCTTGGCAATTTAGGCTCAATTGATTATGCAAGGCAAAGAGCGGTGGAATACCACGCGAAAGCACACGCTTGTCTCGACCGTATCCCTCAAGGACCTTCTCTGCGAGCACTCCGTGAACTGACTGATTTCCAACTGAAACGTATTAATTGAGAATGACGTTTTCACCAGTCACCACTTCACCGGACTGAATCACTTTTGCATACCAGCGGGTCGAATGAGGGTATATCTTTGCAGAAATACATTTGAATTCCTCATTTAAAAATGAGTCCTTGATCGTTCGGCAAGGTGGGGCGTCGGAAGTAATTTCTAAAATCACTTGGTTAAAATGAAATTGTGTTCCAATAGAAATGACATCCCATGGAATCCCTTGGACGAGTATATTTTCTCCAACAGAGCCAGGATAAATTGGATGACCTTCATTGTGAAGGCGATTGACAACTTCACTACTGAACAAACATACTGCCCGATTTGGGCCTCCATGATGCTTTGTATCGTTTTGCTTATCCCCGACACATCCGTGTTCAAGAATATTGAGCAACTGCACCGAAGGCTTTGGCACACCGCCTTGAAGTGCGGCAAAAAGGCCCACGATTGAGCCTTGCATTTATCTCACTCAGAATAGTAAGATTCCGGATAAGGTTCTGGCTTGAGTCCCTTACGAGTTCGAATTTGAGCAACGACCTTGTCAAACAATTGTGGAGGAAGCATTTCGAAACCAAGGTTTTCTGTGTTCCAAACAGCACGCCCTTGAGAAGCAGCACGGATATCGTTTGAGAAACCAAAAGTTTCCGCAATAGGTAAAATTCCAATGACGGTCGTAACTTCGCCTTCTGATGGCATATCTTCAATGATTCCACGACGGTTGGTAACTTCTCGTGTTACTTGGCCGAGCCAATCGTTTGGCACAGAAACGAAAGCCTTCTGCATAGGTTCAAGCAAAACGGTTCGTGCACGAATCATTGCGCCCTTAATTCCGTTACGGACTGCTGGAATTGTCTGAGCAGGTCCACGGTGAATTGCGTCTTCGTGAAGCTTTGCATCGACGAGTCGAACAAACATTCCTTGAACAGGTTCGTCAGCAATAGGACCCTTGATGCAAACACCATTAAAGGCTTCAATAATCAATTCACGGGTTTCGTGAAGTCCCTGAATACCCTTGGTATCGTTGACCAAAACGTTCGAACCATTGATTGCATAAATCTTACGCATCAAATCTTTATCCATGCCAAGTTCACCAAACTTACGTCCAGTTTCCTTTGCATCGTTTGGTCGGATAGTTCCTGAACCAAGTTCTCCTGAGCGAAGTGCTGTGACTACCTCAGGCGTGAGTGCTTCAATTTCAAAGAAGAAACGGTTGTGGCGGTTAGGGGATTTACCCTCAAACGCATTTCCACGGTTATTCCCTTGAATACCTTCTCGGTAGACAACAATAGGTGGGCTGACGCTCACTTTGATGTTCTGTTCTTCTTCAATACGATACACGGTGATTTCTAAGTGAAGTTCACCCATTCCAGCGAGCAATGCTTCACCGGTTTCTTGGTTGGTCGTAACTTGAAGAGAAGCATCAGCTTTAGCGAGTGAACGTAGAGCATCGATGAACTTTGGAAGGTCCTTCATACTCTTTGGTTCAACAGCGACAGTAACAACGGGATCGGAGTAGTGTCGAATTGGTTCGAAAGGCGTGAAATCTTTGTTACGTGAGAGTGTAACACCAGCAGCGGCTGAGCGAATACCGGTAAGGGCTGCAATGTTTCCTGCAACGACCTTAGGGACTGTAATACGGTCTCCACCGACCATCATGCTCACTTGTTGAACACGTTCAGGTTTGGCAGCACCAATCGCAAACACAGTTTCACCTTGAGAAATCGAACCTGAATAGATACGACCGACCGCAACTTCACCCGCGTGAGGGTCCATCCAAATCTTTGTAATCATCATAGCAAGTTCTGCATCAGGGTCGCAATTTACCATTGCTTTTCCTATCTCAGATTCAATGTCGCCGGTCCAAATGTTTGGAACACGGTAGGGTTGTGCTTCAACTGGTCCTGGTAACTTCGTAACAGCCATGTCCAAAAGAACTTCGTGAACTGGAGCTTTCTCAGCCAATGTTTTTTGGTCTTCATTTTTACAATATTCGAAAATATCAGTCATCGAGACGCCAGACTTCTGCATGTAAGGAATTGTAATTCCCCAGTTGTGGAAAGCGCTACCGAATGCGACGGTTCCATCCAGGACACTCACTTGCCATGTCTTCTTGAATTCTTCAGGAGCAAATTGGCTGATGAGTCGATTAACCTTCTTGATCGTCTCGGTAAATCGTGCCATCATATCCTCAGGGGTGACCTGCAACTCATTGATGAGACGGTCAACTTTGTTAATGAAAAGAACAGGTTTTACCTTTTCCTTGAGTGCTTGCCGGACAACAGTCTCAGTTTGAGGCATTGGCCCTTCAACTGCACATGCGAGAATGAAACATCCATCGACTGCACGCATAGCACGAGTTACGTCACCACCAAAGTCAACGTGACCAGGAGTATCAATGAGATTGATAAGGTAATCAGTCCCTTCAATTTCGTGAACCATCGAAGCAGATGCTGCGTTAATGGTAATTCCTCGAGCTGATTCTTGTTCATCGAAATCGAGAACACGAGCTGAACCGGCAAGTTCACTGGACATCATTCCAGCACCTGCAATGAGGTTGTCGGAAAGTGTTGTTTTTCCGTGGTCAATGTGTGCGGCAATACATAAATTACGAATTTGAGGTAAAATATGCATGACTTCTGTTGCTTTGTTAATGTTGTCTTCCTTTCGGCCCATGGAATCACCTGTGACTACTCGTCAATCTCGGCCACCGGAAAGGGGTTCTTAAGTGACTCGCTATGAAGATACGGATAGCAACGACCGTGAATCAAATAAGGCGTTCGCAAACGACATAAAAGTTCGACTTGAATACGGTGTATTCAGTTTCAACGAGCAGATGAAGCGATGCGTTCCAATTCTTCCTTCTTTGCAACAGCAAAAGAGGTTGCATCACCAACGGCAGCCTTTGAAAGCTCATTGATGATACAGTTGGTCAGAGTTCGCTTCGACTTGTGCGTCCCTTGATGTGCACCTTTTGCAAGGTTGCGTAGAGCGACGTCGAGGCGACGGGATGGTGATGCATCGACTGCCTTTGGTTGAGAGACTGCACCGAATTTGATTCGAGTGATTTCTTCCATTGGTGCGCCGTTGCAAATAGCATTAACAAAAACTTGTAATGGATTTTGGCCAGTCTTTTCTGCGATTGCATCGAGAGCTGCTTCAAACGCTTTCATTGCACCTTGTTTCTTACCAGTGTAAGGTCCTGAGCGCATGAGTTTGTTGATGTATCGTTCAACGACAGACAACTTGGCTTTTCCAAACCAAGCGTTTGCGTGGCGGCCACCGGAATGTGGCACACCAACCGTTGTGAGGTTGATGTAAGGTGCAAGGCCAGGATCTTTGCAAGTGATTGCAGATACATCCCATTTTCCAAACACAAGAGTTCCGATTCCAGCAATAGGGCGGACATCCTCGATTACGGCTTCCACTTCTTCTACTTCTTCCTCTGCGACTACCGTTTCTGATTCAGACATATTCAACACCTCAGCGGATTGGTTTCTCTTTTCGGCCACGGACCATTTCATTCAATGAAACGCCGTTGACTTGGATGACCTTGTATCGGACTCCAGGAATATCACCGTATGAACGACCCATGCGTCCACCGATACCTTCAACCATTACTTCATCGTGTTCATCGATGAAGTTAATTGCACCATCGCCAGGAGCGAAAGCGGTGAGTTTATTTCCGTTTTTGATAAGGGAGATCTTGACTGCCTTACGAATACCCGAGTTCGGTTGTTTGGCCTCAATACCGACTTTTTCAATGACGATACCTTTGGCTTGAGTGGAACCCGCAAGAGGGTCGTGCTTCGCTCGCAACTTGAGCATACGCTTCTTATATCGACGGTCTGACCAACGAAACTTTTGACGGTCCTTGGCCATTTTAGCACCTGCGAAGAGTCCTCTACCCATCATAATCACCGCATTGAAGCACTCTGCCGACTTGAATCCCATATATAAAAAGACCCGCAAAGCCAGTGTAGAAGAGTTGAACAATTCTGCTTACTGCGAGATGAAAACATCCCATAATAAGCACCATTATATCCCAAATTTGACGAATTGGTAAGTGTGCTTAAACAAGGTTCAAGCGATGAGCCCTTTTAGCAAAGACATGGCCTTTCGTGACCACCTAGGTGCAGCCACCGAAGAATCGAACCCAACCAGCCTCATCCATGGCCTGTGGGAACACTCGAGAGCAAGTCATCATGCCCTCACATTATTCACGAATATTCCTGAAAGTCCTGGCCACCGTGCTGCGATAAATATTCTGACCCGTGAGCGTCTCTGTGCAGCCATTGGTATTTCTCCAGAAAAATACATCGATACATTGGCGTGGGCAATGGAAAACCCAAGTGAACCTGTAATTGTCGATGCATCGGAAGCGGAATGTTACGACAATTTGCAAGAGACGGTCGACATTACAAAACTTCCAATCCCACATCATTGGCCCCAAGACCGTGGGCGATACTCATCAGCAAGTGTAATTATTGCAGAGGATAATGGAATTCGAAACATGTCTTTTCATCGCCAGTTCGTACGTGACCCAAACCATTTGGTCGTCAGATTGGTTCCACGACACCTGCGAACAATGACCATGAATGCACGTAAGGAAGGAAGAGAAGTTGAGATTGCCATTGTCAATGCTCCTGATCCTGTCGTTCTACTTGCAGCAGCTATGTCTTTTGATGAAAATATCGATGAATTGACGATTGCAGCGGCACTGCACGAGAAATTGTATGATACACCTCTTCGTTTGACTCGGATGCCAAACGGTATCCTCGCTCCGGCGGACGCTGAATACGTCTTATGGGGCCGCATTACCTGTGAGGATGACGATGAAGGGCCATATGTCGACATCACTGGAACAGTCGATGATGTGCGTCAAGAACCCGTTATTGAAATCGATGGCGTTATCCACCGCGACAATCCAATATTCCATGCACTCATCCCAGGTGAGGCAGAACACAAGACCCTGATGGGCCTTCCACGGGCACCAACAATTAAAGCCGCTGTGAATGAAGTATGCGAATGCATTGATGTTCACATGACCGAAGGTGGATGTGGTTGGTTGGCAGCAGTTATTAAAATTAAAAAATCATCACCTGAAGACCCATTTAATGCAATCAAAGCAGCATTAGCAGGTCACAGAAGTATGAAGATGGTCACCATCGTTGATGAGGACATCGACATTGGAGACCCCGTACGAGTGGAATGGGCAATGGTGACTCGATGGCAACCAGATACGGATACAATCATTCTTTCCAATCAAAAAGGAAGTTCATTAGACCCATCACGTGACTCGGATGGCCTCACCGCAAAAGTTGGATTTGATGCAACCTTGCCATGGGGCGTAGAACATGATGGTTTTATTTCGGTGCAATGAACATTTCAGCGAAGATATTGAATGCAGAGAGATGGTGTGAGATACATGGTTGGGGAGAGTGCAGACCTTTTGCAACATCCTCGACGCAACTTAGGGAATCGCTATCGAACCCAAGCACAAAAATTTGTTCGTCTTGCTTCGAAGGACCCTGACCGGTTTGATGAAAACATGGCTTGGGCTGAACAAAATGCTCGACAAGCGTTGCTCCATGATTTCACCGATGAAAGGAATTGGCGATGTTTGGCCGATATCAAGGTCGTGGTGCAAGACGGACTCGGTCTCTGTGCCGTCCTCGAAGATGTCTTCATCATTCTGGGGCGTGATGCCGTACAAGTCGAGCAGTTGAAGGATGTTAACTTTCTTTTAGTTGGTCTGGAGTTGCTTGAAGCTGCCTTTACTCGTGACCCGCTCGACCCTGATACATGGTGGTCAACATTTTTGGAGGCGACATCAATCGAAAGCGAACTTGAAGATTTTGCACTACGTTGTCGAAGTTTAGATTTCAGTGACCAACGTGCCAATATCGTTTATGGACGACGGTTGGAAAGAATACGCTCAGGTGGGTATGAAGATCTTTTCATTGAACTTGCCCGTCACCTCTTAGCCCATCGTCCAAATAACCATGAACTTTGGATGGAATTAGGTCGCCTCTATGAACGCCGTGAAGAAATGGATGAGGCTTGGTCCTGTTACGACCATGTACAACAATTGCAACCCCACCAAACTCCGCGAGATTTATTTTTGGAACGGATTACTGGTCGTCTAATGGGAGAAGAAGAAAAACCCTGGACTACACCAAGTATCGAAAAGCGTTCACAATTTTTGGAACAAATGCTCCAACTTTCACAACGTATCTCTTCAATTGAAGATGTTCAAGAAGTTTCAATTCCAGTTGAAGATGAGCATATATCCATCCACCCTGACATGACACGTTTGAAATCTTTGATGGAAGCCGGTGATGCTTCAGAAGCATTTTTCTTAGCACGAAGGCTTGTATCGCAAGGTGAGCAATGGGCCGAAGAATGGGTTTTGAAAGCAAAGAACGCGTTCTGAGGTAGAAATATGAGTTTGAAACAACCTCCTGTGTTTGTCTTAGCGTGGGTCACCACAAAAGAGGGAAGCAAGCAAATGCTTGGCCAAGGGGGCAAGGTTATTTTTGTCGAACACCCAGAACGTGGTTGGGAAATTCCGGGGGGGCATGTTGAGGCTGGAGAAACACCTGAAGAAGCCTTACTTCGAGAATTGAAAGAAGAGACTGGCCTTGAAGGTCTCGTCGAAAAATGGAACACGACCTACTACCCCAAGGGGTGGGTTGCCCATGTGATTGTAGAGGATTCTACGCTGCAAAATTGGGAGGTTGCAGATGAAAAAGTTCGTTTGGTTCAATGGTGGGATGAAACCCCCCCACTCAAAGAATGGACAACAGAAGAGTTTACTGATTTGACCCGCTGGTGCTCCAATCTATAGATTAGACCATGGTTAATGTTGCGAGCCGAACATTCCAAAGTGACTTCAATTCGGCATTGTCAATACAATTTTGGACAATGGCGACGAGTATTGGATCTTCTATACCATCTGGATTGTTCAACAAGGAATCAAAGTGTTGCATTTTGTCAAAACGATGAGCCAAACTTACCATCGCCCTCAAATCAGGACGGTCGTCTCCTGCATGACTCTCTGGGAGATGAGAAAAGCACCACTCAAAAACATCATTGATATCTTCCGAATGAACCTTGAGTTCATGGGCCTCTTCACCAGCGTCTCTTGGTTTTGCATTTTCGATTTGAATTTGCATTCTTTCTGCTGAGTCATCAATTGCTTCGCTTGAAAAGTCCAAAAATAATGCACCTCCCTCGATGGCCATGCCAACTTGATTCGCAAGTAGCGCATGCGCATGCGCATTCCAAGCGTGACGCACGGCATCAAAGTTATGACCTATCGATGCGCAAATTCGGCTAGCACCTAGGCGTGAAAGTGCGATTGTTTCATGCGCATGGTTTCCATTCCGGGGAATATCTGAATAGACAGTTAACGCCATCAAAGCCTCACCACAAGCAGTATGCAAAGCAGCTTTGTTAATCAGTGAAAGGTCGTGGTCTCTGCTTGCCAAAGCAACAGATTTCAATCGCGTTTCTGCCCATGTTAAATCGTCCTTCGCTGCTTCAATCTCACCTGCTTCATATTTAGCCAACCCGAGTTCCATACGTAGTCGTCCTTCAAGTGCCAAATCCCGTGTATCTGGATGACGGGAAATATCCAGTGCTTGTTCAATACTCTGTTGAAGTCGAGTATCACCTAACATTCGCCGACGGACCAATGAAAGTGTTGCTTGTTCAGCAGGTGAAAGTACCGTTTCAAGAAGAGCGAGTAATTCAGCAGCATCAAGAAACAAAGCAGCCTCTGCAAGGGGCAACCAAGTATCCCAGTTCATTTCGTCCCGCCAAGTGGTCAAGGTTGTTATGTCGACGGGTCCTTGCTCTCGCCAACGTGAAATGAAATATCCTGGGGCTTTTGGTAATTCAATCTCTGACATCAATCATCATTCCTTTGAATCAAGGCCACTTGGGTTATGAATGAAGATTCTGCAGCGATTCTATCTGTTTTACCACTCCATCCCGCAGCACCATCATGACCTCCACCTTCGCCACCGATCTGTAGTGCTACCTTTGTCATAAGTTCACCAAGATGGATTCCCTTCGACGTCGTGTGTCGTGAAGCACGTGCAGTTAGGCGAGTTTCACCATCTCGGAATCTGCTGACCAGGGCAATCTCTGCCCCAGTTCCAATAAGAAGGCTGGCTAATCTGCCTTCGAGTGTTCCTGAATAGGTATGAACAACGTTCCAAGCACCAGAGTCGATTGATTTGGCACGCTCCAAACCTCGTAAAAGACTGCCACGTTCGCTTGGAGTTGTTGTTTCTGTTTCTACGAATTCAACAAAAGCTGCGTAATCCAAATCATCACCTGTTAACAAGTCAACAGCCGTTTGAAATGCGCCTTTATCCGCATGTCGAAATCTCCCCGTATCGGTCAAAAGCCCTGCCAAAAGCATCTTCCGGACGACGAGAGAGCGGGACTGAGGTGAATATTTAGAGAGATAGGAATCGACAATTTGAGTTGTAGCACGCACATCCCATTGTAAAAGAAGGTCGTTTTCACCGATTTCCCAATCGCAGGTCGAATGGTGATCGAGAATACATACAGGGACGCCTGCTGGTAGAGGAATTCCTACTTGACCGGGGGATGCTGAATCAACGATGATAATCCCACCGAGCGTTGGTGGCCAAACAGTTTGATGTTCTGATAATTTACGGAAGGGTGCTTGAAGCGTTTCGACCATTCTTTTTGCCGTTCGACCCAAATGCAATCCAGAAGCCATTAAATTGGAGTGAGCAGATGAAAGGGCAATTGCGGAACCGATGGTGTCCATGTCTCCGTTTTTGCCAGTAATGATTGGTACTGCACCTTTCGAGCATGCAGCAGTGAGCCAAGAATGAAAAGACTCAAGATCGGCAGAATGTTCAAGAGAACTCATGCGCTTTCAGTCCCCGCAAGCATTTGTTTCAATTGATTGTATGTAGTGAGCAGTTCAGCCTCACGGTCAGTGAAACGTTCGAGGTGTTCTTTCAAAGCAACAAGAGTTTCTTCCAATTCCTTGAGTAATGTTTGACGGTCGGAAACTTCAACCAAAACTCCACCCATCTGTTGATGTAAAGCGAGATCATCTGGCTGATTCTTTACCGCTTCTACGGTTGTTTCTAATTCGAGTACTTGAGCACGAAGATTGGCGAGTTGTTGACGTGCAGCCTGCACTTCACTGACGACGACTTGGAGTTGTTCGATATTGTCCATACTCTCACCTGTCCCTCTCATTCGGTTTTGGTTGATGAACCCTCGGACCGGTCAACAAGCGAGGAAAGGAGTGAATCGACAGCCATGAGACCTCGCATTCGAGTATTCCACATCGCTCGTAAATCCTTGGCTTTCTGTTGATGAAGTTGAAATGTAAATGACTCATTCTTCGATGACCAAACAATTTCTTCATCGGTGGTGAGTGCATCAGCAAGGGCCTTTGTATCAGCAAAAGTTAGTGATTGAACTGAAAGAGAGAGTGACCAAGAGGTTACCATGTGTACCACTCCTGGGAGTGTACTCACTCTTCTTCAGAAATCTCGCCAGCAGCAAGAGCACGCTCGTAATCAAGCGCAGCCTGTTGAGCAATGAATGCCATATCAGCAGTTGTTGCACCTTCGACTGAACGTCGTAGAATACGGCTGTTGGTATCAGAAGCCCGAGTGAATGGTTCCCATGCGCCACCTGCAAAGGTGTGTCCGCACTTTCCGCATGCCCAGATTCCGACTGAAAGTCGGCCAACTTTGCGGTATTGACATACCGGACAAGTGTACTTGGCTGTCTTTTTGGCTAATGCTGCTCCTGAGTTACGTCGAACGGAAACACCGTATCGAGCGCCAAATCGTGCTGTTGCACCTGCTTTTTGTGTTCGTTTTGCCAATCAGTCCCTCTCCTGGTTTGCTACGAGTGTTCGAAGTTCAGCGCATCGTAGATGTGCCACATCAAATATCTCTGTAAATTCGGCGGGTGTGAACACCCCTCTTAACCCCTTTTGTAGAGAATGAAGGTGACCCTCATCTCCGAGAGTAATATGAATGCGTTCATCGCCACCGAGTTCTTCCTCTTCTGAAGGGTCGTAAACGTAACGTCCACCGACACGAGTGAAGGAGGCCATAATCGGGGTACTCTTCACTTTCAAGGTATAATCTTCACCGACGTCAAAGCGTTCAGCAGGAACGACTGCAGTTCGCAAAGCAGCGATAGCTGCAAGTCCACATGCGTCGAAAATATTACCGCCGTCCGAGAGAACGTGAATATCGATCATTACGCCCCAGACTTTCTCGCCGGGAACGATACACAAACTTTCCATGTCGATGCAACCAGATTCACGAATGCCTCGGTCGACAACACGGCCAAGTTCAATGGATTCGGGAGATGGTGGTCCAGGCTCATACTTTCGGTGAGCAACTGGGCGTAATTCAGCACTGCACATGAGTGAACCTTGAGCCGGACGGTCTGGCCAAGGTGTGCGAAGTTCAAACTTGACACCAGCGTAAACGATTGTTTTGCCCATGACCACTTTTGCAGAACCTTCTCCGTTGAAAAGGCAATCTACTTCCAAATCTAATTTACGGCCTTCCCATTGGCCTCGACCGTCAAGTCGAATATTATCTTCTGCGAGACGAGCGAGTTCTTGACGAAGTAATGTTGGAACGAGTTCGACCATCAGTTCTCACCTCCTTCGTATCGGCGTTTGAGTGCATCAACCATAATATCGTGAATTTCAGTTGCTGCTTTGAAATTATATTCCATTGCGAGGTTGAATTCATCTGGAGAAAGGTCTCCATCCATTTGTAGGAAAGCAACTTCACCAGTGTTCGGCAAAATTCCAACAGGCAAATCTGCTTGACCGTAGTTGTCTTCTGCTTTGTCGAGGTCGAGAACGACTGTATCTTCGACTTTACCAGATGCGACACCAACGATGAGGTCACGCATAGGGATTCCTGCATCTGCCAGAGCAACTGCTGCAGCGGTAAGACCAGCACAGCGAGTTCCTGCTTCAGCGGTTAGAATTTCAATTTCGACTCGTATTTTCGAACGTGGATAACGTTCGACGAGAACAACCGATTCAAGTGCTTCCGCAATGACTTTGGAAATCTCACGAGAGCGGCGGTTGAAACCAGGTCGGATTCGATCGCTTGTCGAGAAAGGTGCCATATTGTAACGGACATCGATAACAGCTCGATCTTGGCGTTGAATCTTACGTGGATGCGCTTCCATTGGCCCATACACTGCAGCAACTGCAACATTCAATCCATGCGTAACCATTGCTGAACCATCTGCAGCAGGTAAGATTCCTGCCTCGATTGTAATTGGTCGCATTTCGTCAAACTTGCGTCCGTCCAGTCGAAGACCGTCGTCGCGTAATAATTGTACATCACCGTATCCACCCATTAAGCATCACCATTTTTTGGAGCATTATTTTCAAGAGCAGACAATTCTGCTTCGAATGTGTTTTTGTGTCCAGAAGTTTGAACCAAATCGAGCGCTTGACGAGCCCAAGCCATTCCTTCTGCATCGCCGTCAACCCAAACTCTACCGTTTTCGCCGACGATGATTCTGCAGTCGCAAACTTCACGAAGTCGTTGAATCGTTGCATTGCCTTCACCACGAAGGCGGTCGATATTGGTAATTGGCACAGAGTGAACTGAGCCTTGGTTGAGACGACGTAGGCCGACACCTTTCATGGTGAGGACGACATTGTGGCATTCATCGACTTCTTGAACACGTGCCAAGACGACATCGCCAATACCCATGTGCTGGCGAGCAGCACCGAATTCGACTTTCCATGGAGCCAATGACATTGGCAAAAGACCTTGGAATGGACCATTGACATTCATGAACCAGAGATTGTTACGGACTTCAGCCACTGTAGCGACAATCAAGTCGCCCGAACGTGGCATGTAAGCACTGTTAATTGGATCAACAGAGACCGTATTATTGAGTTGTTTAACCCACCCGAGTCGGGTAGCAATGATTGTATCGTTTTGTGCGAGTGCACCACTTCCTACGCGCATCCCAGAAGATGGCCCAATAGCCATACCTGGGGTCACGAGGCGCAGCTCGGCGCCGTTTTGACCGTTGGACATTTCTTTCTCTCCATTTGTGGCGAATCGCCATCCCATGATAAAAGCGACCCATTGCGATTCTAAAGATACGCACTGAATTAAGGTTACAATTCCTTGCATTCAGTGTCTGAAGATTGGTTCATAAGTTTGCCAATAATTGTATCTTTCATACCAGCAGGGATTTCTATAATTCCAGCCCATGAACCGTTTTCCAACCATTGCTCTTTTTCCAAATAGGGACGAAGAATACGTGATGCAGAACCATACGCTGATCCCGGCACTCGAATCGCAAGACGAACCGATTCAAAAGAGAGGGGAATCATTGGTTTTAACAACTCCATGGCATCTTTAACTTGCTCTTCTAATCGCTTAAAGGGGTCAACCGAATACCTTGATTCATCAAGTGCTAATTCGATTCGAGTTTTTGGATGCGGACTCTTGGTTTTTGGGTCAACTGCCTGTGTATGGATTTCGTGAACAATTTGTTGACGCATTTGTTCAACTCTTGCCTTTCGTTGCGAAGTGGTCAGTTGGATACTTCCCCTGTCGAGAATAGTTTTGGCAATCTCCAAAATATCTTGTGTTCCAAACATGTTTTTAATCGCATCTCCAGTTGGCCTCTCCCCACCTCGAATGTCATGAAACACTTCATCCATAGCGAGGAAGTTGTTGAGGTCAACCGATTCTGGATTGGCTTTGAAATCCTCAACTAAATTGGGGTCGACCAAGAGTTCGTAGCGTTTACCACCTTTTTCCATCCGTGCAAGAACGGCATCATCCAAACTAACCATAGTATTCCCTCAGTTGTTGAGATGAGCGACGGCATTTGAACGTAGTTATTCAAATTCAGTCTTCAAGTGGCTTGAGACGGTCAATTTGCTTGTTGACTTCTGAGCGGTCGAGTACCCGATATCCATCGCCGTCAACAACGGTGACTTCAACCGCATCACGGTTGAGTTCGGTGTCGTTGGCACTGCGAAGTGCTTCAAGTCCGAGTTTCATTGCTGCATTGAGCGTAAGGTCCTCTTTCCAATTTGATTCAAAGTATTCGATGACTGTGTTGCGTCCGCTTCCAATAGCACCTGCATGGTAGGATTGGTAAGCGCCACTCGGGTCAGTTTCATACAGATGTATACCGTTATCGTCAACTCCACCGATAAGAAGAGCTGTTCCAAATGGACGGGAACCACCGTATTGAGTAAACGATTGTTTGAAGTCACAGATTTTCTTGACAAGGACATCAACAGGCACACTTGCAGCATAGGTAATACGATTGACTTGAGCATCAACTCGGGCTCGAGCAACCAATTGACGAGCATCCGCAACTAATCCCGAAGTCGCAACACCGATGTGATTATCAATTTTGAACATCTTTTCAATCGATTCTGGAATGATGAGGCGGCTGACAATACGCTTGTCACAGACCAACACAACACCATCTCTAAATTTCAATCCGGCAGTGGTGGTTCCACGCTTGACTGATTCTCGAGCATATTCAACTTGGAACAATCGTCCGTCTGGGCTGAATGTCGTAATTCCGTGGTCATATCCTCTTCCGCTTGGTTGCATATCGTCACTCTCATTCTTTCGTTGAATCGACGCTTTATGAGGATGAGGGTTCACAGGAATGAATCCCCGCACAAAGGCCGTAACACACTGCTGAATTCGCCACCCCATTTGAACCCTCACCAAAACACGCCTCACCCCTAAACTCATCAAATAGACCTTCGTGGGCGAATCATGCGTGTCGCTGTACTCTCTTCCGGCGGTAAGGATTCCGCCGCTGCTTGGTGGTGGGCGATGTGTCGGGGGTGGGATGTCACTCATCTGGTCACTGTTCGAATAACTGGTGGAGACTCGTGGATGTTTCAAGTCCCAGGAACACACTTGGTTGAACACCAAGCCAAAATCGCCGGAATACCTTGGGTCGAAGTTCATTCAAAGGGTCAACAAGAACTCGAAATTACAGACCTTGAAACTGTATTATCGCAATTAGAAATCGATGGTGTCGTAAGTGGCGCGTTGCGTTCTGATTATCAGAAAAGTAGAATTGAACGGATGGCTGAGCGGCTCAACATCAAAAGTTGGACTCCCTTATGGCATCAAAAAAGTGAATCGCATATGCACGGACTTCTTGAAAATGGATTCGAAGTCTTCATCACTGGAGTCAGTTGTGAGGGATTAGGAAAAGAATGGATCGGCAGAACACTCAATCCCGCTTCACTCACAGAACTGGAAGAACTTGCACGACGCTACAGATTCAATGTCGATGGAGAAGGTGGAGAATACGAAACCCTTGTCACAGGTGGACCGCACCTCCCTGGCAGACTGCAATTAACTGGTTCAGTGAATTGGGACGGGGTTCGAGGAACCTTTGAAATTGAAAGTATTCATGCAATTGCTTGACGAGCAAGAGCAACACATTCGTCAACAATTTCTCCAGAAACGCCAATGTGGTTTGCTGGTTCAAACATCGCTTCCAATTCTTCCGCTGAGAAGGCTGCTGCAATCGCAGGAGTGCGACTGCATACATCGATTAACTCAATGTTCTTATCAACGGCTTCAAATGAAGCGGCTCGAAGAATTTCATGAGCCTCATCACGAGGAATACCATGGTCGACAAGGTCAATCATGACTTTTTCAGCCATGACTAAGCCTTTCTGAGCATGAATATTTGCCATACAACGGTCAGCATCGACCCACATGTTTTTCAAAACATCTCGTGTTTTGGCAAGAACATCTTCACAGAGTGCTGAACCGTGCGAAAGAGTGAATCGCTCACTGCTGGAATTTGCCAAATCACGTTCATGCCAAAGCAATGCGTTTTCGTACGTAGGGATAATCATTGCACGAACAATTCGAGCAAGTCCACATGCATTTTCTGATTTAATTGGATTCTTTTTGTGAGCCATTGTCGAAGAGCCAACTTGCTTTTCAACATCAAACCCTTCACCTGCTTCCCGAATTTCAGAGCGTTGAAGGTTACGAACTTCTTGCAGTATTTTCTCACATGATGTCGCAACATTCGAAAGCCATGAAACATATTCAATGTAACGGTCACGACCAACAACTTGGGTTGTAGCCAATGGAACTCCAAGACCTAAATGGGTCAAAATCAATCGTTGTAATTCACGCGCATTTTCTCCTTGTGCGGCACCGGTGCCAACAGCGCCGAGGAATTTTCCAACGGAGATTCGAGGTGATGCTTCATCTAAACGTATCAACTGGCGACGAAGTTCGTCGAGCCAAACTGCCGCTTTCAACCCAAATGTGATCGGTACTGCTGCTTGGCCATGGGTTCGGCCTAACATCACTGTATCACGTTCACGCTCAGCAACATCGGCACAAACGCCGATCAATAAACAGAGTTGTTCTCTCAAGAGCACAATACTGTCTCGAAGTTGGAGAGCGACAGCTGTGTCAACGATGTCGTTTGAAGTAGCGCCAAGATGGATACACCATCCAGCATCACCGGCGGCTTCAGCCATTGCTTTGGTCAACGCCATGATGTCATGTCGAGTTTCGGCTTCAATTTCAGAAACACGTTCTTTGGTCACAGAATCGGAGTTGGCGATTGCCGCAACTGCATTGTAATCATCTTCAGTGACCCGACCAAGTTGCATGTGAGCCCAAATAAGAGCACGCTCAACCTCAAGTTGACGCTCATGACGTCCAATCTCGGACCATATTCGTTTGAAGTCTTGGCAGCCGTATCGGTAATCAAGTGGGCAGAAGGACATAGTTATGTCAAAACACCACGCTTCATCAACATTACCTTTGAAATCCATGCACCAATGAATCGTTTAAAGGACAGTATATGGGGTACTAGACAGCCTCAAATGTGACTGGACTCATCACTGAACGTATGAGTATAATGCCAAGCGCCGTTGAAAGAACGAATGCGACCCCGACATAGAGGGAGATATTGTACCACATCATTCCAACACCAATCAAGGACATATACGAAACGATTTGACAAACTGCAGAAGCCATTTTCAATTTATCAATTCGTTCAGGACTCAATTTACCATCATGCTCAAGTAAAAAAGTGTAAATGAGGAAGTAGATCCCCTGAAACGGTAAAGTTGCAGCAATAATGGCTAAGGCTATTTCACGAATGAACTTAGGATTCGTTTCCTGTTCGATGCCCTGGAAAAGCATAAATGCAGTATTTGTTCCAAGCAGTGCCGCCATGATTGTCCAACGCTTGTCTTGAGGAGATGTACGACTTTCAACATTGACCGATTGTTCATCCATGAACACTTCGCTATTCGCAAAGGGTTTGATGTTTCCCGTTGAAGGAGCCGGGTATACGGCCATTCACACAAGAATTTACCAGAACCAATTATCAAAAAGAAACGGTTGAAAGGATTTTGATAATCGCACCTGTGACTGTTGCTACGGCAAGCAGAGCAAAAAGCATTGAAAGTGGTCCATATTGATTGGTATCTCTAAAGAGAGTATTTACGATACCGTCACGCTTGAGAGCAGCAAGAAAAGACTCTGCTTCCGAATAGTCTGACAAAGGACGGCGTGGAATACGTTCACCTTTTCGGACTGTGAGGTCGTCGCTCATACCATTGGGTTGTGCAGGTAGGGCATGAATGTTCCTCAAAAAACAAAAGTGAGGGTAAGTATCAATGACAAGTTCCACCCTTCCCGTATTATGGGCAGAGTTCTCTTTGAGGTTGGAGGGGAAAATATTCATCTCGCGGTTGAAGGAAGTATTGGAGGCACAACACTGGGGTTGCACATTGCAACTGACGTGATACAACGAGGGGGTCGAGTATTATGGGCATCTCCTTCGATGCCAAATAATGTTCGATTCGGACAATTATTTTCTCATCTTCCTTTAGCGCATTCCTCTCGCTACCATGCAATGAATTTGGTGGGAGATTTCAGTCAAGCCATGGATATTTTGATCGCCACCTCAAATTCATTACCAAGCGTGGAATTAGTCGTACTCGATGACTGGTGTGAGCATTCGGGGAGGATTCCATCGGAACAAATAGCGGCTGTTCAACGACTTGCAGAACAGATTGACGATAAGATCTGTTTACTCTTGACAAGTAAAGGAAGCATGAACGCAAGTGGCAATTCAAACAGTGCCATCGTAGCACGTGGGGAAAAAGCGATGCTCAAGTCTGGATTCGAAATTTGGCGTCTCGAACGTCCAAAAGACGGACCGCACCGAACACTCGTGAGGTCAGAAGAATCTACGGAATTGAGATTAGAAGAAACTGGTTTCTTTCACTGACTTTCATCTTCGTCGTCTTCACCGAGTAATTCAGCCATTTCATCCAACGCTTCATCGTCGGGTTCATCAAATTGACTTGGGTCTTTCGCACCACCTTCAAGGACGTCTTCACCGGCGACTTTTGGTGCGGAGTCTTCAAGCATAGATTGACGATTTTCACCAGCACGTTTGGCGATAAGCCAAGCCATTCCCACAAACAAGAGTACAAGAACGATATATGCGATGTTTTTGGTTAACTCTTCACTCGACATACTCCCGTCACTCCAATCTGCGTCTTATTGATTTCCCATGATTGTATAGAGAATGGCTTAATCTGTCCATTCCAATGGCCGAGCAAGATGTCTTCGTGCATCAAAAGGGGGTTGAACCCATGCGGGATAGGGTGGGATACGGGGGACTGAAATCCAAGCATCTTCGCATCGTTGCTTACATTTCGGGCAACGGCATCCCTGGTCTTTGCCCATTGACTTCATTCGAACTGAACATTCATCACACATTGGTCGGAGTTGAGTCGGAATTGCTGAAAGAAGGCGTAATTTTTCGAGATGCAGCACACCGGATTCCGGTGATAATCCAAATCCTTCGATGACATCCCCTGGCTGAAGCCACTGGGCGAGTTTCTTGACCGAACCCGATTCTGCAAAGGCGAGCCATGTACCGTTTTCTGTGGAAAGGACACAATTCCCACGGTTCAAAATCTCTACATGCGTAACAGTCGCCTGTTTTGGTTGCGATAGATGGTCATCTGTGGCTTGATTTGTCACAAAAACACGCATTCCAACCGCCGATTCAGTCAATTCAGCTGCCAATAATTGGTTGCCAGCATCAAGTGCAGATGTTGAATCACGAGCACGTATTCCAAAAAGTACAGGACAGGGGCCACGTGGTGCAACAAGCCCTGTTCCTTTTCGAGGGTCTCGTGAAAGAAAAGTCGAAGGCATGGAATCGATGAGGGTGAGCGTATGTTGACAGACTGTACGCTCATTTTGACCATGCCTTATTGGTTCACGCCAAGCAATCGCTTCCCAAGTGCAGGGGCTTTGTCGCCAAGCAATGGCTGCTGTCGCTCCAATTCTACCTTGCCCACCCCAAGAATAGTCTGCTGATGGGACTTGTTCCAATTGTACTTCAGATTGTACTGCCATTGTGTAAAATTCTTCATCAGGTTGTTTGTTTGAGAACCAAACCATCCCTGGGTCAGCAGGATACTGCGTCCGTGCATCATGCTTCGAGGGTGAAATTTTCCCTTTTGCTGGTAGGAGGTGGTCTTTCCAAAAACGATGTAGATAATTGAGGAGTTCATCTTCATCTTCCGTTTGCAACTCGACACCGACAGCGGCATTACCTCGTGTTCGATGGTGCGCAAATGGCCATAACCTCACCAATCGAGGTGATACAACTGTTACCGATGAAGGCAAACTCTCGAGCAGGAGATGAAAAGAATAGGTTGTACAACCTTCCTTGAGACTGTCGGTATCGTCCAAACCCAACCAACCCATGGAATCACCTTACGGGATGAAAGTCATCACCTTTGTTGTTTGAGTCCAGTATTTGCCCAATAAGAGGAAAAATTCCATTTGCGCCATGTACTTGGAAGAGACGTAAACCTTGGGCCCATCCTGCACCCATGTCACTTCCACGGTCACCGACCATACAGTCAAATGGGTTTGAAGGGAGTGGTTTTTCTCCCCACCAATCTACTTTACCATCCTCGGAAAATAGTTCTGCAATTGATTCACCCTCCTTGCAAACGAAGTCCCCTCGAAGAACTCGTTCTCCAAATCGCAACATCCCTGGCATTGGTTTTCTGCACATACATCGGTCTCGGTGTCGATGTGGGCAAGCGAGAATCATATCGAAATGTGCATCACTGTCCTGTTCGAGAAACACTTGTCGCATATGATTGTGAATTTCATGCAACCGATGTTCATCCCATAATCCACGCAGAATGGGTGATTGATTTGTCACAACACAAATTCGATAGCCGGCACGGCGGAGCATCCCGACTGCTTGGGGAGCATCGTCGAGTGACTCAAATTCGTCGGGATTGTTGATGTACTCTGGACTTCCGATATTGAGAACACCGTCTCTGTCAAGAAAGGCGATACCTCCGTGAAGCGGAGCAGAATCGGGCAATGGTGCTGGATTATACTGGACAACGCACCCTCGCATGGCCGACCCAAGCGGTCGAAGGTGAAGTGATTTTGGTCGAAAGAACACGAGTGTTGAAATGGAATCAGCATGTGGATTGGACCATGCTGTTCACACCGGAGGTGGCCTCACTTATCGGTGCAATCGGCTTGCTCTCACTCGCAGTATCGTGGCACCGGAGAAAGAAAGGCGAAATTCGTTTGGCTCAATTTGGATGGGTTTTAGTTGGGTTGACCTTCTTTAATGATGCCTCAAAATATCTTGCTCACGATGATCCTGTACTCACTGTATTCTCCGTTGCAGCATTGCCAATGGGTGTTGGGATGGCTTTTTGGGAACAACGAAATACTGACCTCAAGACTTCACGTTCTTTGATTTGGGCACGAGGTGCTGTAGCCTATGCTGGTGGACCTTACTTACTCATTGCTCATGTCCCATGGCTCAATGTTCTGGCCATTTGGTTTGTGGCCAGTCAAGCCGCTTTATTCCTACGATTTTCTGGATCTGGAGATGTCATCCTCGGTGAAACGACCGTCAATACCATCAACGGTGAAGTAGCATGGAGTGCGTGGGACGGAAATCGATGGTTTATGGGAGATTTTGTTGGTGAATATCCATTCCAAACTGAACTTCTCCTCAGTGACGGGACAGCGATCGGAATAAATTTTGTTTTAGCCTGCACCGCCCTTCAATCAATGGTGATTTTCATTGGAGCCATCGCCGTTCTCGACATCGATTGGAAGCGCCGATGCCGTGCACTTATCCTCACTCTACCGGTGATTCATATTCTCAACCTGTTTCGAAATGCAGGATTGATTTGGATGCACATGACCTACACGAATTGGTCCTATCTTGGTATGTCTGTGTTTGAATTTGGTCACGCATATGCTGCTAGAGTCGTTTCATTAGCTGCGATGTTTCTGATGGCACTCATCATGTTTGACATCTTACCTGAGTTACATCGGCATATTGTCAGACTCTTACGACCGTTTGGATTATTGCAAGCGAAAACCAAAAGTAAAATTTAATGTCACTGTTGATTCCAAGGCTGTGTGGCATCGGTTCGAATCCATTTCACTCCACTCGCTGCTGGATATTCAATTACTTCTTGTCCATTGAGATCAATCATCCCCATCAGTGCAGAAGGTGGTGATTGATGAATGGGTGTGTCGAATAAGTCATTGATTTCATCAAAAGAGTGTGATGATTCAACTGGTGTAACTTTGTATTCCTCAAACGGACTTACTTGTTCGGGGGAATGAAGTGTGTTCGGTAATGACTCAATGGATGGAAGCATTTTGTCTTCATTTTGCATCATTATCTCATCAAAATCAGTTGGTGAACTGGGAGGGTTCCAATCACCAGAGGAATCACTCGCACCGCCTCCTCGTAAGAAAAAGACGAGCACTCCAATCAACATAACAAAGACAACGCCACCAGCCGAATAGATGATGTCATTGGCAATACTTGGAGCAAGGTCAGCATTGTCACCGACTCCATCTCCATCGGTATCTTTCGTTTCATCTGGGTCCTCTGGGAAGGCGTCTTTATCATCTGGAACGCCATCCTTATCGGCGTCAAAAGCATCGAAAGTCGTTTCACAAATCAATGCTGCAAGTTCAATTTCATCATTATTATATTGGCCATCTGTATTGGTGTCCATCGTTATGAATTGATAGGTATTTGTGAATGATTGTGAGGAAAAGAGTTCAAGAGAGACGCTGTTTGAATTTGACAATTGCATCGCCGTTGACCAAAGTTCGTTACTGCAAGAGCATGATTCTTGTGCTATTTCCCTATACTCTAATTCACCATCATCATTCAAATCAAGTTCAGTGAACGCAACATCATCAACTTCAGCCTCTTCAAATTCCCTGAGTGAAACGACACCGTCTTTATCGAGGTCAGTACTGATCAACATTTCTTTTGCCAATTCTTCACATGTCATGACAACAACTGGTTCTGTTGGATCAACAGGATCAATCGGTGGAAAATCTGAATATTCCCATTTTGCAACAAGCGTCACATCAGAAAAGGTATCTTTAGCGATGAGCGTAATGTCAAATCGACCATTCGAAGGCATTTCAATGAAGAGAGACTGCGAAGTTCCGTCACCTTTTGACTGAACGATAATCGTCTCACTGGTGAATTCAATCTCTGGCATTTGACGGCCACCAGGTCTTCCGTTGGCATCTCCATCTTCATCGAAACCACCACCCCAGTCAATCGAAATCTGTTCACCTTCACCTTCAATAATGAGCTGTCCTTCACCGCCAAAAGTAGATATTTCGAGATATTCACCCGGTTCGGTTAATTCGACGAAGAAGAACAATTCTTCACCTTTCGGTGCTTCGATGCCAGTGATTTCTTCACCGTTAAAGAGTTCAATCGGAGTTCCATCATAGGACCAAACATATCGGTCTTCAAAAGACGCGGTAATCATGACATTGGCAAATATTTCATCGGTATAGACCAAAATATACCACATTCCCGGAGTCGGTTCGTTAAATCCAATCATGTCACCTGCACCCGGACTACCAGATAGATGGTCGTAATTGACTGCATCAGGTGCCTCTAAATATTGCATGAAAATCGTTGCTTCACCATACCCTTCAGCAAGGTCGACTTCAAGGCGTTCAGTACCTGTGGGTACATTGATTTTGAAATATTGAAGTAAACCATCATAGCCACTGATTGGTCCATAAGCAACACCTGCCGTGAGTTCTACTGCATCTTCTGGAGCGATATTATCTGGAGCATAAGCAAAACTTGCCATAATGGTGAAATCGAGAGCACGGTTGAACGTGTAGGCAGTTACGTAATACAAACCGGGTTCGACATCATACAAGGTGGCTAATTCCTCGTTGCCTTGGCCACTGCTCCAAACTGCCTTGCTGCTCATTGAATCGTCGTCATCAGAAGACTCCTCTTGGAAAGGGAAACCATCGTTAAACAAATCAAAAGGATCAGGAACTGTACCCCATGAGAGGCCGAGGTTAATGTTGCCAGTACCGCTGTAAGTTTCTACCGACAAACTTGCGAGTGGTTCGGTGACATTGACGTAATAGTAGAGTACACGGTCTTCAAAAGATGCTTGACGTCCAGTATCAATAGTTTGTCCTGTTACTGGAATAATGTTCTGAAGTTCAGTCATGTCCTCCAGTGCTGGGGGTGGGTCGGCAATAACCCAAGTGAGCGTCAATGTCAAATCTTCAATATCTTCTGTCGGAATGATGACAATCCACCAAGTTCCTGCTTCTGGCCAACTCCAAAATTCCCACAAGAAACTGAAATCAGCAACAAAATGTTCGTCATGATCCCATGAACTTGGAATCTTTTCATGTGACATATAGACATCGATCGTTATCGGTTCCTTACCGAACTGACCAAATGAAAACATATTGAAATACATCTCCTTGGACATTTCATCGATGTCACCGTAGAAGAGCAGTTGATCACCTGCTTGAGCTGCATCAAGTGTGTAATCTTGGTCGTTGGATAATTCAATTGCTTGAGTTACAATAGTCCCATCTGGCATGACCCAGTCTGCACCGATGATGGTTCCATTCCGAACATTCTGGTCTTGAGTCATTGCCCCTTCGCCTTCTGGGAAAGTCCATTCAGAAATCAATTCCAATGTTGAATTTGGCAACTGACTCGCTACCCAAAATGAAAGATTGTCCATCATACCTGTGAAGTAATTACAGTCACATCCAGCACCCATCCGGCCAATGTAAAATTCATCGCATTCCTCACCAGTGGTAAAACAGTCGTTGGAACCAAAATCACCAATTGGAATATTAGCATCATCAGCAGAAATCATACCTGCAGACTCACCGTTCACGAAGAACTCTCCACCAACGCCGTTGTTAATCGAAACGGCAACATGGGACCAACTGTTCGTTGGAATACTCGTGTTCGAAACTGGATGCTTGGAGAGACTGTATTCAGATGCATACGAAAGGTTACCACCGTTGAGATACATTCCCCAGCCATAATCACCTTTCATCATGATAAATTGCACACCTTCATCGGTAAATGGATGAATCCAAGCTTCAAGATACAGTTCACCTGTATCTGAGAAGTTGAAATCGGAATCATGCTCAACAACGACATGGTCACCTTCACCGTTGAAACGCAGTGAAAAGTCTGCCCCTTCACCAACTTCAACCACACCATACACAGGGAAGTATTGTGGGTCATTTTCCAAATCGTTCCAGGTTACTGGCATGATGTTGCCCATGTTTGTGCTGGCAATGTGGACATAATCTTCATCCCCACCTTCTGATGGTTGGCTGTCACCCCAATTATTGTAGTAAAAAGGTGTCCCGTCATGCCACTTGTAAAATCCATCTTCATCGTGGTCTGACAAGCCAATCCAGAGGTGACGTGACTGGTTGTCAAAGGAAGCAAATGTATCGAAGAGCCATTGATTCTCTTCAGCATCATCGACCGTTGAGAGGAATCCATTGAGTCCCCGGGCAGCATCCGCAGCATCTTCCCAAGAACTGGCACTGAGCAAGTGATAGGTGTGATTATTGGCAGGATTGACGACCGTATCCAATATTTCAATACCGGTCGAATTTTCAGCTTCAACTGTAGTGAAGAATGGAGAAAGAGAACTCAAGAAAAAAATCAGTACGAGGGTAACTGTCAGTCCTTTCATAGCAAAAGGTATGCCTCAGTGTCTTATCAATCCATTGGTAATGTGATTTTACAATGGTGTGCTCAAATGTCGAATTCAATTAAAAGGGTTATTTGAGGCGTTTTCCACCAATTCGCAGATCGGTGTGGAGAGGCATTTGATGTTCCCAAGCAAATTCTTTCACGATACGCCATGCTTTTTCAGAGCCTTCGTAATCTTTGATATCAATAATATTGTTACGTGTATTTGCCTTAAATGCAGCAATTGGTTCAGCATTCTTGAACACCAAATATGCAGATCCAAAACCGAATTTTTCTTTGAGTATATCGGAAAAGTATGGCGCAATCGGGTCACTTGGGGGCAATACAAAATCACGGATTGGTGGAATATCTTGAGCCTCTTCAAGCAGGTTCTTTCGACCCCAGCACACCTGGTCGAGGTCTTCGATGAGGAATCCCTTCACCAACGTACCATCTTCTTCAAACGAGGTGAGGACTGATTTTATTTCCTCTGGTTTGAATGGAGTGCCGGCTAAACGGAGTATTTGTTTAAGGGTAATCACTGGATATTCTTTTACCAAGTTTCGTAGATATTCTCGTCGCAATTCAACATGATCAATGTTTTTAACCAGTTTTACAGTTCGGAATCCACCACGGAAATCTTGAACAATATGGCCTGTTCGAATCAATGGTTGAATCAATTTTCTGAATTCCGACTGCGTCAGTGCGTGTCGTTCTTTGAACAAATTTGGGTCTGAGTTCGAACTGAAAAAGTCAATGATATCCCAGAGTTCATCTTCGGGAGGTTCTCCACGAATCGCTAACAAATTTTGGAAATGTTCGTAGGTTGACCAAACTTGGTGACCTCGAAGATTGACACCTTGATGCAAACGATTGGCACTTGCCATGCTCTTCAAGTCTACGCGATACAGTTCACAGCGACCACGCAAAGCAAAGTCGTCTCGGATTTCGTCAACATGTTTGACAGCTGCACTTTCATGCTCAAGACGCGTCTTTTGGTGAAGATGATGACGATAGAAGAGTGCACGTTCTGCAATTTCTCTTGGTTGTGGGTCAACGACACCACCACGAATCATACGTTCTCCAGCCATCTTGAAGCCAATTGATTCAAGGGCAGAACGGGTCTTTTCATCCAGATTCGCCACAGGTTCACTGTTGAAATTCGACATCACGGCTACATCGACCAGTTGGTCAGCGTGGTTTTCCAATAACACTTCAAAAGCGGTACAAAACTCTTCAAGATAAGCAGTAGGAATGTGCAAATCTTTGATGACCAGATAATCATTTACCTTGAACATCAGAACTTTCCCAATAGGGTCGATTCCCTTGAAAACAGGTAGATACCATCCACGGTCGAGGACACTGCGGACTTCCCAAATGAATCTCGACACATAGGGGTCCGACTGAGTAAGAATTCGGATTTGCCGGTCTTCTCTTCGTGGGCGTTGAAGGAAATCGACCTCTTCTGGCATACAGTAAAATGCTTCAGGGTCAGGGACCAAGGCCATTACTTTCGCGATACGACCTTCTTTCTCAAGATTCATCAGAGCGATCGTCAAATCTTCAAACGAGCGAGTCACATAGAAGCGAAGTGTGCTTCCTTTGACTGGTCCCATTCTTCGGATAAGGTCGGCCAATGAACTTTCGAAATCAAGAGCCTCATAGACACCATGAACTCGATGGAATAAGGAAAGGCGACGTCGACGTCCAGATACATCTTCAAATTGTTTAACGACGAGCATCTGACGTTCTAAATTCGACATGGCATATTTGATGTCACGCTGTAAAGCACGATGCTCATCTCCTTTCGGGAAACCTTCCATAATTTCCTGTCGAGTGACATTTTCGCCAATAGGAATGCGACGAAGTAATTCTTCCTCCATTGCGCCAATCCAAGGCTCTGGTTTCAAACCAAGTAACATTGGAATAGTTTCTTTGTTCGTATAGCCCATCTTGTTGTGCAAAAGACGGCCCATGATGATGTCAGAATCCAGTTGCATATCCTGCCAGTCTTTGAATCTGAAATCATTGACTCGATACAGGAGTTCTTGTTGCTTTTGGAACAAGACGTGAGAGTCAAAGGCAGTGAATCCATCATCGTACATCTTGAAAGTCTTGTCGAACACAAGATTCTGAACCCATCGATATTCAACGACATCTTCCGAGCCATCAATCAAACGGTGTTCATCAATTTTAAGAATATATTCAGCGTCGTCGGTTTGTTTATAGAAACCAACTGATAAGACATTGCGAGTCTCAAGTTCCATTAAGATACGATCAACCATTTTACGAGGGAAGGGTAATCGTTGTGCAAGGACATCTCCCGTTTGTGGACCTTCACTTCCGAGCATTTCGATGATTTTGACACGTAAGGCTTCATGAGGGTCACCCAGTTCTTTCTCTTCCCATGCAGTCGGGACTCTTCCATCAAACTCCGTAGCAACCTTGTAGGATAAACCTCCAATGTGAAGTTCACGTAAATCATCAACTTCACCGCCACCATTGACCGAAAGACAACCGAGAGTTCCATGTATTTCAGCCATGAAGGAACTGAACCATTTTCCATCCAACTCTTCTGCACCCGTACCTTCCAATTTGGTGATTTTACCATCTTGACAAAGAGTTTCAACCCATTCACGTAGTAAGTCCATTTCGATGTTCTGAAGTTTATCATTATACAATGGATTCTGGAACGATGAATCAAGCCCACCACCGTGAGACATGAGGGTAAACAATTGTTGAGCATTTTCAGGAATTGGTGCTTTGTCGAGATAGAATTTAGAAAGTTGTTCTGCAGTCAGTTCAGTAGCCAGGCTACGGGTTCCGAGAAGACGACGAAGAACTTCAGGGTCGATGTCCTTGACCAAAAAGGCACGAGTTTTCATTGCCATCAAGTCTTCAAATGCAGACATGAACAACGACATACCAAGTCGTGATGGAACAGTGACCTTGTTGTGGACAATACGTGCATCACCCGTTACACACAAATTCAAGAATTGTTGCAGGCTCTTCATGTCAATATCGCCAAACATGATCTCATTCTTTGCCTCACGCATGAGAAGGCTGTCATCAATGGTGCGGTGTTTGTTGAGCAATGCGTCTGCACGTTGTTGGAATTGCTGTGGACTAATCTCTTCAGATCCAATTCGCTTTGGAATAATCATTGAACGTCCAGCCACTTCGCGGAATCTCTTTGCAAAGATTTGGGTGTTCACAATGTAGCGTTCAATGACTTCAGTGTGGTCATTATCTCTGAACGCCTTGTACATTTGTCCTGGGTCAACCTCCTCTGATGTTCGAATGAGTAATCCATTTTCGTCAAAGGATAATTCAATGACTTGAATATTATTCGATTCTGCCAATCCTGCCATGAAATATCCGAGGGCTGTGTTGAAACCTCTTCCTCTACATGTGGTGATCATGTACGTAGGATGGCCACCCGAAATCACTTGTTCAACTAAAATACGGTTGGGATCTGGGACTTGGAATGAATCGATAGAATGCTCTTCAAGATGGCGAGCAATGGCATTGGCTACACTGGATGAAAGACCGTATGCATCACGAAGTAATATTCGAGGATCTTGTTCTCGTCGTAGAGCAACAATACAGTGACCGATCAGACTCAAAAGAGCATTCGAAAGTTCTCGTGAACGTGAACGTGCTTCACCTGACCATGAAGGTACAGTTGGCCGGTGGCCTGTTACCGATGCCACATTTACACGGGTTCCCTGAATATTGGTGACCCTGTAGGTCGACCCACCGAGCAAGATTACATCGCCACCTCGTAGATTCGATACGAAAGAGCCAGATAATTGTCCGAGAATTGAACCTTCTGCGTTGAATACTAAGTAGGAATTATCTGGAGCGATTGTTCCGATGTTGGTGTAATAAATCATGCGAGAATATCCACGCTTGCCATAGACGTTTTCTTCCCAGTCAATCCATATTCGGCGTTCATCTTCAAGCATGTCAAGAACTTCAATGAAATCATCGTATTTGAAATTCCGATACGACCACGCATTGACAATCACTTCGTAAGCCTCATCGATGTCAAGATCATTGATAATGACAAGACCAATCATAAATTGAGCGACGACATCCAGACAGTTCTCGGGGAAATCAAGTCGATCCATTTCACCGGTTTGAATCGCACCTTGCAAGGCTGCAAGTTCGATCAGGTCATCAACACTTGAGGGTAAAAACCGAGCACGAGGTATTCCGCCGACGTGGTGGCCTGCACGACCAATTCGCTGTAATGCAGTTGCAATATCTCCCGGGCTACCGATTTGGAGAACCAAATCTACAGATCCAATATCGATACCCATTTCAAGTGAGGAAGAAGTAACGACTGCACGCAAATGACCGTGCTTCAGCTTTTTCTCAACTTCTAATCGTATTTTCTTATCCATTGAACCGTGGTGACCTGCGACCAAATCACCAAGGTATGGGCGTAATTTGAGGACGATGTTTTCAGTCATTTTCCGAGTATTTGCAAATACCAATGTGGTATTGTGGGCTGCAATTAAATCAGCTATTGCTTCGACATTCTTTTCAAAAATTTTGAGAACGGAAAGGTCACTGAATTTAGGGTCAGTAAGCAAAATATCGAGATCGAGCTCTCTTGAACCCGAGATTTTAGCGATACAAACTCGAGTATTATCGCCGCGACTTTCTCGATCGTCACTTGATACCAAATATTCAGCCACTGTTTCAAGAGGTTCCATTGTTGCCGAAATCCCAATACGTTGTACCGGTCGAGTCAATAATGTATCCAAATACGACAGCGTCAATGCGAGATGAACACCACGTTTGCTTGGAACTAAAGAGTGTAATTCGTCAATAATCATGTATTCAACTTCACTGACAATCGGTTGGAATCGTGGAGATGTGATTGCAATAGCGAGGCTTTCAGGAGTGGTGATGAGGATGTGAGGAGGCTTTCGGAGCATCTTTTGACGCTCGGATTGTGGAGTGTCTCCAGTCCTCAATCCAACACGGATTTCTTGTGCTCGACTTGGCAAATAAGATTCTGAAATCTCGGTGAGTGGACCAATCAAGTTTCTTTGAATATCATTGGCGAGGGCCTTAATTGGAGAGATATATACGCAATATACTCTTTTTTCAAGTTTATTATCCAATGCACGGCGCACTAATTGATCGATAATAGAGAGAAAGGCAGTCAATGTTTTACCTGAACCCGTGGGGGAACAAAGAAGTAAGTGTTCTTGATTTATAATTGCTGGAATTGCTAATTTTTGAGGTTCAGTAAAGTCTGGAAATTTGTCTTTAAACCAATTCCGAACAGGAGGACAGAGCATCTCCAAGAGTTCCTCAGTTTCCAGAGGATTATCCAAGTAGTGTATATCTGCCATTTATTTTCAACAGTCCCGTGGTTTTCATTCGTATGCAACGGGTAAATCAACATACCGATTGAAAGGGTAAACCTGTGTCGATTTATGCCCAGCCAATTCCACCTTTTTTCCAACGATTAACAGGTTCGGTCTCAGGAGCAGGAGGCATCAGTAAAAGGACAGACTGCGAAGCATCAAGAGGGACTTGGACTTCATGTAAAGCACCTGTTGGACACGACCCAATGCATGAAAGACAGCCGACACACTGAGATGCAACTACAATTACTGGACGTTTTTTGTGTGTACGCAACTCTGGGTTGCTTGAAAGAGGTAAAAGTGCCTCAAATGGACAATGCGAAATGCACAAATCACAACCGGTACAATCCGGTTCCGTGATAGCGACCATCGATTGCCCCATGGTTTCTCATTAATGGCGGTCATTCTTAACGCTACGCTTGGACGATTTTATGCTTGAAGAACGGTGAGGTTGAAAGGCCAGTCCATCTACCGGTGTTTAGGTGTGGCTATGACAGAACCTGATACAAGCAGATTAGAGCGTTTGTCTGGTGTCCTCAAACGAAGAGGTGTTTTACTTCCTGCTTTTGAGATTCACGGTGGTGCCAAAGGTCTGTACGATTTCGGCCCAGTTGGTGGACGACTTCGTAATAGAGTGAACCAAACATGGCTCAACCACTGGCTTTCATTAGGGAATATTGTCGAGATTTCTTGCCCAACTGTGACACCTTATGCCGTGCTTGAGGCTTCAGGCCACGTTGGTGAATTTTCGGATTTCATGACCGTATGTGGTTCATGTGAAGAAGCAAGCCGTGCAGACACACTGCTCGAATCGTTTCATTCAAATCCGGATTCGTTGACCAAAGATGAACTCCAATCCCTTCTTGACCAGTCTCAACCACCTTGTCCAGCCTGTCAAGGAATTGAATGGTCTGAAATCACCGCTCAAAATTTGATGTTTAATACGACCATTGGCGCAGGTTCTTCAGGACGACCTGGTTTCCTCCGTCCAGAAACAGCCCAAGGTATGTTTACCTCATTCTCTGCTTTGTATCGTCATAACCGTGAACGTTTACCGTTTGGTGCAATCCAAGTTGGTAAAGGTTACAGAAACGAAATATCACCTCGTCAAGGAATGATACGTTTGCGTGAATTCAATATGGCGGAACTCGAATATTTCATCAACCCTCATGAAGAACCAGGTCATGATTTCACCCCATGGAGTGAACAAATGATCACACTCATAGCAGACGGCCAAGGCGAAATTCAGATGAGTTTCAAAGATGCCGTTGAACAAAATATCATTCGCCATGCAACAGTTGGATACTTTATGGCTCAAACATTTGACTTTTTAGTAAAAGTTGGAATCGATTCTGAACGACTTCGATTCCGCCAACATGAAGCAGATGAAATGGCTCATTATGCATCGGATTGTTGGGATGCAGAAATCCATGGTTCCTATGGTTGGGTTGAATGTGTTGGTATTGCTCACCGAGGATGTTATGACCTTGAGTCTCACGAAAAGGCAACTGGTAAATCCCTCCGGGCACGACGAGAGTTTTCAGAACCACAAGTGATTGAAACAGATGGTTGGACCATCAACGGGGCGACAGCAGGACCGGCATTTAGAGCATTAGCAGGTGCAGTAAAGGCCGCAGTCGAAGGATTACCAGCAACGACTTCATTCCCTCACCTTGTTTCACTCGAGAGTGGAGAACAAGTGACTGTAGAACCTGAACATGTCAAACGTGACCAACGTACTGAGACGATCACAGGCGAATGGTACATTCCTCATGTGGTTGAACCTGCATTTGGAATCGACCGAATTATTTGGCATATTCTTGACCATGCTTATGACGAAACTGGTAAAGATGGAGAGGAATACACCATCATGCGACTAAGTGAGAATGTAGCCCCAGTCGACTATTGTGTCTTCCCATTGTTTGAAAAAGACGGAATGGGTGAACTTGCTCAATCGATTCACAGAACATTATGTTCGAAACAGAACCTCGTTTCAATGTATGACAGCAGTGGTTCAATTGGACGACGCTATGCACGAGCTGATGAAATCGGAGTGCCAAAGTGCATCACAGTCGACCATCAATCTCTTGAAGACCAAACTGTAACCATTCGAGACAGAGATTCTGGAGAACAACACCGCGTTCGTATCGATTCACTGTAAACCACCATTTCGGGTGAGAATGGTAAATTCTTCACTGAAGGTTGAAGAACCCTCGGAAAATTGTCGAACCATGGCTGGTGTTACCGATTGGACGGAGCGGCACCGGCCCTCGTCTGAACGCCAGTTAGAAGGCAATGAAGTTCAACGTCGAAAAATTCGTGCTTGGTTGGATGAATGGAAGAACGGTAATCCTCGAAAGAAGGCACTGCTCTTGGTTGGACCACCAGGTGTCGGGAAAACTTCGGTAGCACGAGCGATTGCACAAGACATGGGTTGGAATGTCATCGAACTCAATGCCTCAGATGCACGGAACGCTGCAGCCATTCGAAAAGTTGCAACGCACGGTTCGACCCATCGTTCTTTGTTTCACAACCCGGATGAAAAGAAGAAACGAACACTGGTTTTACTCGATGAAGTTGACCACCTCTCTGGTGGGTTGATGGCCGTCAGTCAAAATCGAATCGAAAAGGCAATGCAGGGTGAAGATGAAAATGGGGCCGATGTTTCTTTGAAAGGTGATTCTGGAGGGAAAGCTGAGTTGCTTAACCTTCTTGCCGAAACACGTCAACCGGTTATTCTAGCCTGTAATGAGATCATGGGATTATGGGGGAGAGGTTCGTCATGGAGTTCGACTCGGGACCGATTCACAAAGCATCTCCTCACCATTACGTTCGATCGTGCCAGTGATGAAGCGCTTCGTCGTATTGCACGCCGAGTTTTGCGTGAAGAGAACTTAGAATTCGATGATGCTGCCATCGAGGCCCTCGTCGACAATAATCCTGGCGATTTACGTGCTCTCGTTCGAGATTTACAGGTTCTTTCCTCGTCTGCAACTGGAACAATCACCGAAGCAATGGTGGTCAATCAAGCACATGCTGGGCGCCGTGATACATCGGAAGGGGTGTTTCCTGGACTGGATAAGTTATACAGGGCAACAGAGGCGGAAGAAGCCGTGAGTATCGGTCGTTCTATAGAAAAATCACCACCTGATATGGTGAACTGGATCCATTGGAATAATGCCGCTTTATTTCCCAAAGTAGATTCAATTGCCCGTGGAAATCGCAGTCTTTCGATGGCCTCCAAAATGTACATGGGTCAATTTCGAAGTACTGCACATCGTTCATGGTACTGGAGTGGTCAACTGGCAAGTCTTTCTGCTTCAGTCACCAATACCGTACCCTTCACAAGTCGTATCTATCCATCATACCCAAACTTCTTGCGACGGCAATCAACTCGAACTCGACCATCAATTCTCAAACGTATGGGAAGTTATTCTGGTATGAGTTCATCTGCACTTCGAGAAGAAATACTCCCCTTCCTTTCTGCTATGCTCAAAGACACACCTCATCTCGGCGACTCTGGAGACTTTACACTCTCCCTCGCATATGGTTTCACTGGTGAAGAGCATGCCTCACTTGCTGGCCTACCGCTCTCTCGTAAAGCCACTAAAGAGATTATTGCAAAGTATGAAATGGCTTATGAAGAGCAATTGAGCGAACAAATATTTGAACCATTAAGAGTTGAGGAGATTGAACCAAAACAACAACAAGAGGTTGAAGAAAAGAAAGATGAAGAAGACGGTTCGTCAAACGGTCAAATGAAGCTCTTTTGATTCATTCAGGTTTTTTCTTCTCATCCTTATCTTCCATCAGTCGACGGAAAAGAGCGATTGCCGCACGGTCGGATTGAACACG
>Ga0209709_10000157_pt1 | contig 64956 bp, 60 predicted proteins | sample ArcticOcean_MG_C_2_FD_187435 | JGI IMG/M metagenome (GOLD analysis project Ga0209709, IMG submission 187435) | Marine microbial communities from western Arctic Ocean - ArcticOcean_MG_CB4_136 (SPAdes) (version 2) | ecosystem: Environmental > Aquatic > Marine > Oceanic | place: Arctic Ocean... | reverse complement strand
TAGGCAGTGTACACGGGGACTGAACACCCATTGATACGAAACTTCATCTATGACTGGACGAATCGAAAAGTATGGCGAGCAGTAAGCGTAAACATCGTCATGGTATTTATCGATTCTATGCACCGTTTTACGACCGGGTATTTGCTCCTAGTCTTTCGGATGGTCATTCGAAATTGTATTCTTCACTTGTTCTTGAAAAGAACGACCACATTCTCGAAGTAGGGATTGGAACAGGGATCTCATTGACCCACTGCCCTAATTTTGTCCGTGTCGATGCCATAGATTTCAGTGAGGCAATGCTTGTAAAAGCCCGAGAACGTTTTCAAAAGGGAGAAATTTCGGCTCAAGTCGAGTTCACAAAAATGGATGCTCACTCACTCGAGTTTGAAGATAATGCATTTGAACATTCGATCGTTGCTCATACACTGGCCGTTGTAGCAGAACCAAAAGTGGTATTGGATGAGATGATTCGAGTCACCAAAAGAGGTGGTAAAATAGTCATTGTAAATCACTACAAGAAAAATGGAGGACCCATCATCTCGATGTTCAATCCATTCCGAAAACGTCTCGGTCTTGGAATGCATGTTGAGTTTATCAAACTCATTGAAGAATGCGGTCTCGATGTACTCGAAGAAATACGGGTCAATCGTGGTTCTACAAGCCTTCTCGTTTGTGAAATACCTCAGTAATGAATCACTCAAGCAACGCTAACCAATGCCGACCTCTGCTTCGCCGACTTTACCGGTGCAACTGGAACTTCTTATGCTACATTGACCAATTCAAATTGGAATCATACCGTTTGGACCGATGGTGAGACTTCCAATAGTAATCCGGCCTAAGTACACACTTGGTAGAACACAAGGGCTAAAATCCGTCTCGACAAACCAATTTCATGGAAGGAATGTCGGTTGACCAATGGATGGCTCATGAGGCTCAGAATGAATGGGAAACTATGATGAAGAAAATCGCAGTCTTTCATGATAAACACAAGTTCGAAGAAAACAACGGTCATGACATGGGCTATCGTATTGCGCTCACGGTTGAAGAATTGGGAGAGTTCGCAGCAGCGGTGACCAAAGGTAAACCCCTTGCCGATTGTGCTGAAGAAATGGCCGATATCCTCCTGCTGCTTATGGGCCACTCATTGGCAATGGAGATTGATTTGAAAGCTGCATTTGAAGCCAAGTATGCCACTATTATGCAACGCCCATCGCGTCAAGGTCGTTTAGGATTGCGAGTGACTGAATACAAACCGGATGAATGATTATCGAATCCAGTGTTGGAAAATCATATTGTGCTCGTCACGTGGTCCAGCATCGACAAACCGTTCACCAATCAGGTGGAATCCTTCACCCTCAAGTGATGGAGCAAAGGCATCAGCACCTTCAACTTCAGTTGCGATAATAGTTTTATGAATCTCTTTGGTATGCTCTAAGAACAATTTGTAAATCTCTCCTCCACCAATAATGAGCACTTCTTCAGAGTCTCCAAGTTCCAAAATGTCCTCAAAAGAAAGCACTTCAACATCTTCTCGTGGTGTTCTTGACAGCACAATATTCCTTCTTCCAGGTAATTTACCCGGTAGGCTGTCCCATGTTTTTCGCCCCATAGCGATGGTTTTTGACATGGTGATGCGCTTGAAATGTTGTAAGTCAGATGATTGACGCCACGGTAAATCACCATCTTTTCCGATGGCTCCGTTCAAATCACATGCAAAAATCATCGTGAACATCGTATCGACCTCACACAGCAATCGGTGCTGAAATATGTGGATGATGTTCATAGCCAACCACTTCTATATCTTCAAAAGTAAACGAGTCAATAGTCGTGCATTCAGGGTTTAATTTGAGTTGAGGTAGTGGCATCGGTTGACGTGAAATGAGTAAGTGGGATTGCTCAATATGATTGGTATACAGGTGCGCATCACCCAATGTGTGAACGAATGTTCCGGCTTTGAGACCACAAATCTGAGCCATCATATGTGTGAGGAGCGCATAGGATGCGATGTTGAATGGCACACCAAGAAAGACATCGGCACTGCGTTGGTACAATTGACAATTGAGTTTTCCATTGGCAACATGAAACTGGAAGAAAGCGTGGCAAGGCATCAAAGCCATCTGGTCAAGTTCACCGACGTTCCAAGCAGAGACAATGATTCGTCGGCTGTTTGGATTGGTTCGAATCATATCAATCGCCTGTTCAACTTGATCGATAATACGGCCATCCTTGGCTTCCCATCTACGCCATTGTTTGCCATAAACAGGTCCTAAGTCGCCGTTTTCATCGGCCCACTCATTCCAGATGCGAACGCCATTGTCTTGTAAATATTGGACGTTGGTATCGCCTTTGAGGAACCAGAGCAGTTCATGAACAATAGAGCGTAAATGGAGTTTTTTAGTGGTCACCATTGGAAAGCCTTCGGAGAGGTCGAATCGCATTTGGTGGCCAAACACAGAAAGGGTTCCTGTACCAGTGCGGTCACCCTTCTCTTCACCTTCATCAAGAATATGTTGAATGAGGTCGTGATAGACTTTCATTGACTCACCAACCACTTGTCACAACCGACAGCACTTGAGCATTCTTGAGCGGCTCTATCTCACACAGAAAGGAAAAGTGCATCACTTGACTCATCTGGGTGTTCAAGGTAGGTGATGAGATCCGTACCAGTGACTCGTTCAAGTATCGGCTCGAGAACCTCTCGTACCTTTCCGACCTCCCAGCACCGGCACACATACCACCTTCTCGCCATTTGAGCAAGAATCGAGATGCAGGCATGAATAAATCCCTCTTCATACAGGTGCAGGGCAGATTGAATTTGCCTCCAATCGGAAGGAAGGAGTTTCGAGGAGTCTTGAATTGCATGCGTTCCACTTCTGATTGCTTTTTCACCGAGACTTGAGGGTGTAGATTCGATTGGCCATCCCGCAATTCCGAGTAAGACAAGCGAAACGATGGAGTCGGTCGAGGGTGTGTCCATTCTGTTTTCGCCTTTCAAGATGCAAACAGGAACTTGTGACATATAGACCGCAAGATGGGCATCGTCTTCCAATAATCTTCGTTGCATGCATTGGAATATATCGACCAAAATAGTTGGCCCATCATCATTTGAACTGAGAAAAGGTTTCTCTGAATCGAGATTAAAGCTCCATACAGGTGAAGAATTTACAATCGAACACAGCAGTTCCAAACCTCGAAGTTCAGCCTTCAACCTGTTCTTGCAATACTCGTCATCAAGATGTAAGGTGCCGAGGCTTGTATCTATACGTTCCACGTAGGGCTGAGCGTTTGACTCTACTTGAACTATGGAGCGCCAAGGGCAGAAATACTCCCCATCAACTGGTCGGTAAATATTCTATAGAGCGAAGCGAGTGAAGCCCGAATCTCGTGTTCTCCCTTGGCTGAAAGGGCAACCAACTGTTGTGCATCGGTGTTGCCCCCATTGGGGTCTTGAAGCCATTCCATCCATGTCACACCTTGACCTGCGGAGAGTGCTATTGGTCGCCAAAGGCGGGGCAATTTGTGATCTTGAGGTTTCATCATATTCCGTGTTCCCATCAGGGCAATGGGTACGACAACAGCATCGGGATATGAGGCAGCAAGGCGAGCAACTCCAGTTTTCCCTGGGAGTAGGTAAGGTGATTCTGAACGCTTGGAGCGAGTTCCTTCGGGGAATATCCCAAGTGCTTGGCCAGAATCCAATACATCCGCTGCACTTGAAAGCGCCCCTTCACCACCTTTGTCTCGCTTCGTCTCAATTTGGCCGGTAGCACGCATTGCAAAGCGCATAACGCTGTTTTTGAAGTGGCCATCTTTTGCTAAATAGTGCGTCGTTCGTCGAGCCGAAGCAATCACAAAGATAGGGTCGACATGGGATAAGTGGTTGGCTGCAAGAATGACCGCACCTTTGCGTGGAATGTGGTGCAATCCGTTCAGTTTTGCATTGAGCAGTGGTCGTAAAAAAGGTGATACAAACATACGCAGAAATCCGTAACTCGGCGTACGAGGTAACGTCTGGCCAGTTGTTGGAATCAACCAATGTTCTTCGAGGGATTGCCATGCTTCAGCAAGTGACGCCGCCTCTGTCATAGAAATATGGAATTTAGACACCGTTTTGATTGTTGCCATAGAATTCCTCGGCAAAGGGTGAATTTCCCACCTCATTTAATCGACCAAATGGATGAGTACAAAGTATCAAAACACTTGGAACATACCCAGCACCATGGCTCCACAACGACACATTGGTTTCGTTCGGAGTATTACGTTGTCAATACTTGTTTGTCTCCTGTCTTCGACATTCAGTCCCGTTGCTGTTGCAGAAATAAGTTGGAAGGAAGATGGTTGGTTACGTACAGCATTAGTCCAAGAGCGTCTTGATTCCGGTGATGAATTTGGATGCTATGGTATGCCGAACCTCGACTGGGCTGCTGACCCTGGTGCTGTTGCCCTTGAGTGCCAACAGTATATCTCCCAACGTGTTGTTGCAAGTCAATGGGGCGAAAAACCGATTTCTACTTTTACGCCTCCTGGACTCACGATGAGCCAGCACAGTAGGATTGCTTCACAAGGTTTTGCTGTTCATGGTGATGAAACTGGGTTGTCAACTACTTCATGGCACAATGCTACAGACGCACCCGAGGATGACTGGGATTGGTACAACCTTGGCCGGCGAGGTGGAAGTCTTGAACAATTGATTGGTTCCAAAGAACAGGTTCAAACGGCGGTAGAAGAAGGAGGGCTTGTCAACTTGTATTGGGTTGGAAGAGTCAATGATGCAACGATTCGCCATGATGCAGATATAGCAGCTTACCTCAACGACGAAGCCCAGGCTTGGATGACGACATGGGGGGAAGCATGGTCCTATTGGACAGTTCACGATTGCTATGAGATTTCCCATTCGAGTACAACGATTGCAAATCAAACCATCATTGAATTTGAATCACTTGTTACTGAACAATGTACTGCGGTGTCACCGCTTGCTTGGAATGTTCCAATGACTTGGATTCTTGATGTTCAAGGGAATCAGGTTGTTGAGATTCGAGATTCCAATTCGACTTTGACTGATTTAACTGGTGTCAAAAAGACTGCAGAAGGATACACGCAAAGCACAAATGAATCTCTTCACCTCTCACTCATACGTGGCCATAACGTCTCAATTGTAGTGGATGGAACTGTGAATTATGATGTTGTTGGCCGTTCACAGTTTTGGAACAATTACTCAGCAGCAGTCACCATTGCAGCCCATGATACGAGTGATTTATTCAAATGGTCGAAGCGATTCACTGATGAACCTCAACTTGTGTTCACTTGGTTGGTTCAACCTCGTGATGGTATTGCAGAATCAGGTTGGTTGCCATTTTTAGTGTTGACTGTAGCACTATCGACCATTACGGGAATGATGTTGATCTTGAAAAAAGAGGGGTTGGGCCCGTTTGCTGAAAAAGTTCGGCGACTACCTACCGGGACTGAAGAAGTCACTTCTGAATCGAAGTTTGAAGCCGAATAAGGGCGAAGACTTGATGCCATAAGGTTGTCACCGACCGATTGGTGGATACGCATATGGGTAGCGAAGATGTTGTCATAGACCCTTGGGGCAGTGCACAATCAACCGATTATTCCCGTATTGTCGATCAGTTTGGTCTTTCGTCGATGGACCATATGAACCTCCCTTCACCTTCCCGCCTCCACCGCCGTGGCATCGTCTTTGCTCACCGTGATTTAGAACGTGTTCTCGATGCACAAAAGCAAGGAGATTCTTTTGGAGTTCTCACTGGTCTCATGCCAAGTGGGCAAATGCATATGGGACATTCAATGGTCATCGACCAGGTCAAATGGTTCCAAGAACTCGGTGGCGATGTCACCATTGCAGTTGCTGATTTGGAAAGTCAAGCGACACGTGGAGTTTCTTTAGAGAAGGGTCGAAAGATTGCTTTGGAAGAATACATCTCTCATTATGCTGCTCTCGGAATTGACCCTGAAAAGACAAATGTATATTTTCAATCATCTCGTCCTATTGTTCAACGCTTGGGATTCCAACTTGGTAAGCGAACAAATCTGAATGAATTTGAATCGATTTATGGGTTTAGTGGAGAGACAAATCTCGCCCATGTTCAGGCTCCACTGGTGCAAGTAGGTGATATCTTACATCCGCAGACCGAAGAATACGGTGGTCTGCGACCGATTGTCGTTCCTGTCGGCGTTGACCAAGACCCACACCTTCGACTTACACGTGGTCTTGCTGCTAAAACGAATTGGTTTAATGTCAATGATGGAAAATCTTCAGGTGTTGTGATCGGTCTTTCGGTTCAAGATGATAATGCTGAAGTATTGGGTCAAATGCCGAATGGTCGTTTAGATAAAGACCGTTTGAATACAGTCTTCGCAGGAATGGTTGCCTCACTTGAGCATCTCGGATTTTCGGATCTCCTTTCCAGCCCGAAGCAAGGGACTCTTACGGTCCCAAGTGCAACGTCAAAGGACAAATCAAGGATCCAAATGAAATTACTCGAATATGAACGCTCACTCGGAGGAATGGGTTTGCTTGCACCTTCTTCGACGTATCATCACTTTGCTGTTGGCCTCACTGGTGAAAAGATGAGTAGCAGTAAACCGAAAACAACATTGTTCCTACGCGATGATTTAGCAACGGTTGAAAAGAAAATCAAACGGGCCTTTTCCGGTGGCCAAGCCACCGTTGAGGAGCATCGTCGAATTGGAGGAAACCCCGATATTGATGTGGCGTATCGCTACATGATGTATTTCTTTGAGGATGATGACTCGTATTTGGCAGAAATAAATGCCGATTACCGGGCGGGTAAGATTCTGGCAGGTGAAATGAAGCAATTGTGTATTGACCGAGCCACGACTTGGTTAGGTGACTTGCATGAAATGCGAGACCAAACGGCTCATCTTGTCAAAGATTTCTTGGCCAATGATGCTCTGTAATCATTGAGTATCATCAGGTGAAAAGACTGCAGGGTCCGGTCCGATTGGAAGTTCTTCAAGTTCGAGCGCAGTTAATTCCCGTTCGGATGCATCTCCATCGATAATCATTGAATGGCCATGTGGGTCTAAAAGTTCGATTGTGAACACGCTTTCTTCACCTGCTTGTTCGATTGATTTGAGTAAGGAGTTGAGGGTCGCAAGAGATTCCTTACTCTCAAGGTCGTCCTGTTCTGAATCGAGGGCAATATCTCTTTCAACATCTCGGCGAACCATATTGATGATGTCAACAAAGCGATTCAATACACCTTCTATGTTGCTTACATAACCTGTTGAATTGGTGCCTGGCATCACTTCAAGGTCCAATTCAGGGATTTTGACGGTGCATGAAGATGAGCGAACCACCCGTGAGCGTAGTTTCTTGCTGTCATCCAAAACCAACGACCATGCACCTGCCTTCTTTCCTTCTGCGGGAATAAAATCAGTTTGGCGCCAGCCGCAGGCATGGCACAGTACCGTCACTTGAGTATGTTCACCAAAATAGGGTATTTCATCGACATTGGTAACCATTCCAAGTTGCCCTTCAACGGCGCAAATCGGGCAAGGGATCTCAATTGGTTGTTCATTCAACACATCTACCGCCTTCCAAGTTCGTGAGTATCAACAGCAAAGGCTTCCATTTCTACACCTCGAACTCCCCGACAGCCAGGTGGTAGCAGCATCAAGCGAGTTCCCGTCATTTGGATAATTTGCCCACCTAAATCGCTGTCAATGAATGCATTCAATTGTGCGAGAGCCGCATTAAATTCCACTGTCTTTTTCATCAATCGATTCATTTCAACAATCACCGCATGGTCATCAGCCACCCAATCCATCAATTGTCCACAACCTGTGATGTCGTTGAGTACAGCGCGATGCAAGACCATCCCATTTCCGGTGTCAAGAATTGGCGGGTTGGGATACAGTTCCCCAAGGTCGTGGTAGATGACTTCGGCATCGGGGGTGGTTTGAGGCTGAGTCTGTTCCATGCTGGGCATGTTGAAGGTTCGTAGAGGCTTCATTTCTTTCTTGGATTCTTGTGCCAAAACGATGCTTTCTTCCGCTGCGCGAATTTTCTCATCCGCACGTGCTAATGCATCGAGGTCAGGCATCGATGGAATGATCTGTTCCGGGGCAGGAAGTTCGTCCGGTTCGGATGGACGATTGGCAAAGGCATCGAGCGAAGACTGAGCTTCGTCTCGTTTTCCTTTTTTCCCTCGGCGCATACCAGTGCCTGATGCCGGCCACCTCAAGAACGCTCGCATCGAAGTTGAGTCTGAGGTGGCTTTTGCAAGGTCGTTCAGTCTGGCCGTGGGTTCGTCGGGTTGATAAGGGTCCGTAGGTACCGAGAATTTGCGCCTCAAGGTTCAAGAGGTGTCGACTGAAACAAGGGATTGATGACAATGGATGCGCAGCAGAATGTATTGAAAACCGGAACAAGCACAATTGGAATCACTTTTGATGGTGGAGTCGTAGTTGGAGCCGACCATCGTGCTACAATGGGTCATTTTATTGCGAACAAAAATGTTCAGAAATTGTTCAAGATTGGCGACAATCTCGCTCTTACGACTGCTGGTTTAGTCGGGCATGCTCAATCCCTTTCCCGAACTCTTTCCGCCGAAGTTGCTTTATTCCAACTTCGTCGACAGCAACCAATGACCGTTCGTGGTGCTGCAACATTGACTGCAAACATTCTTTCCGGCCGTGCACATTGGGTTCAACTGTTGATTGTCGGTGTTGACGCCGAAGGTGGACATGTGTATTCTATTGACTCAGCTGGTGGTTCAATTCCCGACGTCTACTGTGCGACAGGTTCAGGCTCTCCATACATGTATGGTGTGCTCGAAGATGGATTCAGTGAAGGAATGTCCCGGACCGATGCATTGAAACTCGCGGCCCGTGCCCTTTATGCATCGGGGCAGCGCGATGCCGCCTCCGGAAACGGCATGGATTTGTCAGTAATCACAGCCAAAGACGGCTTTGTATCCCTTACACAAGCAGAAATTGCAAAACTTCTTTCTTGAGTATTTTATTCCCGCAGCTCAACACTGCACTCCCCTCAGGGTGAGTTTGTGTACAGTTAATGTGCGAGCGCGGAATATGGTGAAATTATGCGTCTAACGTTTAAAGAATTGAAAGAGCAAGTGGAAAAGATTGTCCCTAAGGACATCCCTTATACGATAGAATTGGAAGCAGGCAATATTGCTTTGGTAACTCCAGAACCAAACCGAATCCTCGCAACAGATGGCTTGCTTGCGAAAATATCTCACAAAGTCAAGCGCAAGATTGTGCTTCGTCCGGATGTTTCTATTATGAAATCCGAAGAAGATGCAACGAAGATTGTCAGAGAAATCATTCCTGAATCAGCAGCGATCAACCAGATCTACTTCGATGCATGTTATCGAGAAATCACCGTTCAATGTGATAATCCAGGGGAGGCCGTTGGCCGCCGTGGAATTAATTTGCAAGAAATCCGCGACCAATCCGGTTGGCTTATTTCCGTTGAGCGAACTGCTCCTTTGATTTCAAAAACCGTTCACGACATTCGTGGATACCGACACGCTCACGCAGAAGAACGCAGAAAACTCTTGAGGGATTTCGGACTCAATATGCACCGTCCTCAACGCCCTGGCGCTGTATGGGCACGGGTAACTGCATTGGGTTCTTACCGTGAAGTCGGTCGTGCTTGTCACTTTGTCACGACCAATGAATCAAGAGTCATGATTGATGTCGGTGTTAACATTGCATCAGATACTGACCCTATGCCGTATTTCAACGCACCTGAAGCTTTGCCTTTGGAAAAACTCGATGCTGTGGTTTTGACTCACGCACACTTAGACCATGCAGGAATGCTCCCAGTCTTGTTCAAGTATGGCTACAGAGGACCTGTGTATTGCACACCTCCAACGCGTGACTTGATGTTGTTGTTACAAACCGATTACCTCAAAGTAGGTGGTTCAGAAGGAAAGCGTGCCCCTTACAGTATGGAAGATATCCGAACGTGTATGAAGCACGTTGTCGATGTTGATTGGGATGAAACCACCGATATTGCACCCGATATCAAACTTACATTTTCCAATGCAGGCCATATCCTCGGTTCTTCTGCTGTCCACCTTCACATTGGTGATGGTAAACACAACATTGTCTTTAGTGGCGACCAAAAATACGAGAAATCATGGCTCTTTGATGCAGCCAATACACGTTTCCCTCGTGTGGAAACTCTGGTTATCGAATCGACCTACGGCGCTTCAGGTGATTACCAACCCTCTCGCCAAGAAGCGAATCAAGAGTTGCAGGATATTATCACCCGTACCATGGCACGAGGCGGTAAAGTCATCTGTCCAGTCTTTGCAGTTGGCCGTAGCCAAGAAGTGATGATTGCGATTGATGAGCTGTTCCGTTCAGGAACGGTCAAACCCGTTCCAGTTTGGTTGGATGGTATGATCCAAGAAGCGACTGCAATTCACGCGTCTCATCCCGATTATCTTACCAGCAGCCTCCGGAAATCTTTGCTCAAAGACGATGGTGATAATCCATTTACCAGTGAATGGTTCCGACCTGTCAAGGGACGTGAATTGCGTGAAAGTATTATCATGGACAACTCTCCATGTATCGTTTTGGCAACATCTGGAATGCTCAATGGCGGACCAGTTATGGAATATTTCAAGAATTGGGCGCATGAAGATCGTAATTCACTTTGTTTTGTTGGATATCAAGCTGAAGGTACACTTGGACGCCGACTGCAGAAAGGATTCGGTGAAGTGCCAATGATTATCAATGGAAAGACCGAAATTGTCAAGATTGGTTGTGAAATGGTTACAATCGACGGATTCTCCGGACATTCTGACCGTCGTCAATTACTTGACTTCGTTGACCAAATTTCCCCAACACCTCGAAACATTATCTGCCATCACGGTGATTATCACAAATGTAACGAACTTGGAAAGACATTGCGTGAACGCTACAAGTGTCGAACCTATGCACCACAAAACCTTGAGACCATTCGTCTCCTGTGATTACATCAACGGAATTTCAAACCCTGATTCGAGAGGGTCTGGTAAGGTTTGTTCTTGATGTTCAGTTTGGAGATTTTTGAGCGTCATCCCCGTTGAATAGTTTGCTTTGATTGGAGTGGAACCCTTGGACCTTGATGACTTCGAAGAAGTATCAAAAAGAGACCAAGCAAGAACGACAAAAATCAATCCAAGGCCCGTTCCAACAACCAATAAGGTACTTCCACCGCTTGCAACTTTGAGTCCAACTCCGCCGATGAGAAGAAAGACGGCTGCCAGTAAGAGCAGTCTTCGGGAAACAGTCGCCATAGTCTTGACACAACCATGTTCTTCATGAACCCGTTGCATCTGTACCCACATCATGTACTCATCAGAAGGAGAGCGTTCGTCGTCGGTTGCATGCCCAGGTTGGCTCATGACTGCAGTCGCACCATGGGGTGAAAATGCTGAGGATGCTTATGACCAAGGCCTCGTTGAACTTGGCCTCGGCGATTCACGTTTAATTGAAATGAAAGGTGCTATGCTACCACTCGGTTTTGGTGCAACTCCACCGCAACCCCTCCCGATGGGTTCACTGGTCGAATGCCACCTTGCAACGGCCTATTCTTGGAATGGTTCATCTGCGTGCGCAGGTGTGGCTTGGGCTGCATGTGTCACTCCAGAAGGTGTGGAATGTGCAATTGTGGCAACTGTTTCTACCGAACTTGACTATGAAGAAACCACACTTATGCTTCGTCGACATTTGCAACGGAAATTAGCAAGTCGGGACCTTGAAGTTCTTACATTCGATGTTGCTGTTGATGAAGTAACGGCTGCTGCCGACCATCACGGTGTGGCTATGGCTGCATTGATCTTACCAAATTCACTCTCACTCGGAGCGCGAACTGGAACGGGTCCTGTCCGTGGTGCATTGACACGACAGGCAACAGAAGCCCCTCCAAAGCGAGTTGATGTGAAAGCACCAGCAGCACCAGCCCTTCGCCCCGGCTCTCGTAAATCCAACACTGATTTTTCTCTTTGAGAAGTCTTGAAGTACCCTTGGCTTGAAGGCAAACTATGTCTGGTGCCGGATGGAATGTCGTCAGGTGTAGTGCTTGTTCAACGTGTCATGGTCATCGTGGAACTGGGCGGATATGTCCACATTGTGGCCAGAAGTTACAGGCCGATGCAGAAATTGTCACTTCAGTGGCAACCGCCCCTGAATTACGAATTGAAGTTGCTCTTGCAAATACACCTGAGGAACTCCGCGAGACTCTACGAAAACGCCTCCTGCTGAATCAAAAATTATTCCATCACGTTGAGCCTCTTTCTTTCAAGGGTCTCGCTCAAGTTCTTCTCAACTCTACCGATGAAAACGGGGTGCTGACTGTGAAAAGTCTTCAACCTGTTCTCACTGAAAGCGGGAATCTTATTGATGTGGACAACCTCATTGAGATGGCAGAAACACAGGGTCTATTGGTTCGTCTTGATGCTTATCGCTGGCAACTCCTTGAGTGAACTTCATAGGTAAGACGCCGTGGCGAGGACTGCAAGGGGCGATTGGGTTAGCTTGGCCTATACTCGGGCGTTTGGGACGCTTGGACCCAGGTTCAAATCCTGGATCGCCCACCTTAATTCGTTATGTGTGGTTCATTCGGGTAGTATTATTTCATGTACCCAAAGTAGATGATAGCCGAATTGAGTTTTGATGTATGACTCGGGGACTGTTTCCGGTTCCATCGCCCACACCGCCTCTTCAAAACGTTGAACCATTTGTCCTTCGACAAATTCACCGAGGTCACCCTTCTTTGTTGCACTGGAGCAATTGGAATATTTCTTAGCTAATTTCTTGAACTCCTTCAATGGATTACGGGCAGATTGAATCTGCTCCAGAATCTCCCTCGCATCGGGTTTCGAAGCAACCAAAATATGCCGCACATGGGCTTTTCTTGGTTTACGTCTTTTGTCGAGCCTTCGCATTTAGTCTCAACTCCTGAACGGTTCGAGTTGCTCCTCTGTCAAAAACATGCGCTATCGACCAAGCAACAAATGTGAGGGCGAATGGCGTAATACCTCGACCCACCAATTCACGTTCCAGATCGGTGCTTATTGCCGGAAGTAAGGCAATCCAACCAATAGCATACGCAATTGCAGCGAAAAGAGTGTGCGGTGTAATCCGGCTACTGAATATCCATGATATGTTTCGGTGATGATGCTGATAAGCCATCATCAGGCCAACTTTTGTGAAAAATGACAATCGACGAATACCAGACTTTTCAGTGCCATACACCGATTCTACTGGGACATGCGCTATTCGGCAGCCGAGTGTCGAAAGCCGAATAAGCCAATAGTTGGGGTATCCATACCCTTTCCATGAGTTCTTCCAATTCCATTCGCGTAGAATCTCACAATGTGTGGCTGTGTAGCCGCATTGCGGGTCTGGAATTGCTTGACCTGAGGCAAGTCCAGTAAAAATAGACAGTATTCGACTCGCTCGTCGGCGTATGTTTGGCATTGATTGAATCCCATTTTGATGAGCAAATCGATTACCTTTGGCATAATCTGCCGTATTGTGTAAGACTGGCTGAAGAAGTGCCTCCATATCGGTGGGATTCATTTGACCATCTCCCGCCATGACTACGCTGATGAAGAGTTCTTCTTGCCAATGCTGCAAAAGATATTGGTGTCCTGCATCAATTGCTGCACCAACACCTTCACCATCCAAGGAGATGCAATGCATTTTGATGGAAGGATTCATTGCATCAAGGATTGCTTGCGTCCCATCCGTCGACCCGTCATTGACAACGACAGCCAAATCCACAAAAGGAGGGAGTGTCTCCACAACCTTTTGGATAAACTGTTCCTCATTCCTCGCTGGGATGACAACCCCAATGCGGTATTCACCCTTCACAGGTTTTCCATTTTGTCATAGAACATGAACATGTGGCTTGAATCCATTGAAATTCAAAAGTGAACTGTTGATGATAGAATCGGCGAGGGTTTGATATGAAGCCGACCACGGACAACACATGTGGCTCGCCAATCGTTGCGCATTATATTGATGGCTCGCGACATAGAGTTGAGACTTGTATCGCTCGTTGTTCGGGCTCGAGAAGGTGCCGATGAAGTTGTATTGATGGACCTCGGTTCAAATGACTCGACGGTGGAATATGCTCAAGAAATTGGCTGTGAAGTACTCCACTTCAATAACGAAACGAATGTTCAAAACGTTGCCTCTTTCATTTTGGACTCAAACCTTGAGCCAATTGACTCAACCTTGGTTCTTTCAATCACCGACCAGTGGAAGTTACGGGACCTGCCACTTTCTATAAACCGGGCACGTGAGAATTGGGATGTACATTTTTCGCATAAAGCTGAGGAGAATCATCCTGATTCTGCCGATGAATTTATTCTTGGTTCTGCCATCATTCAACACGTTGTTTTTACACATCAAGGAATGGAAGCGCTTGCCTATTTAGGGCCCTTGGCACGAACAGCAGATTTAGATGAACAACTCCGTGTACGTATTGTTGAGGCACAGTTGGATGTGAGTGTTCCACAACGAGAATCACTGGCAACCGCATCGCGTTTTGCGCAACTCTTCTATTGGATGCTTGAAACAAAACATCCACTTCTCTTGTTTGGGATACCTGGCGTCGTCTTGTTCATTCTCGGTTACAAATTATCGGGCAACGTCATTGGTACACTGGAAGAACTCAATTCCACTTCAATAAGTGTCACGCTGGCTACAATTGCCATGACTCTCATTGGGTTATTTGGCATCATGGTTGCCTTAATTCTCTACATCATGGGTAAGCAAGTTGAGCAGATACAATCTCAATACGATTGGCCGGGCCGTAAGTAAAAATGAACCAAATGATTCTTGAAGGAGTACGGAGATTGATATTTATGCCACAGAAGAATGTTGAACGCCTCGTTTGCTTAGATATGGATCGGGTATTGGTCGACCATCTGTCGACCTGGCAATTTGTCTATGATAATTTAGGCATTTCCAATGATGAATCATTTGAATTGTACAATCAAGGTTTACTCGATGAATGGGATTGGATTAAACTTGATATTGCTCTCATCAAAGAGAGCCGTTCACCTGAACTCCCTCCTATCTCAGATTCAGAGTTACGGGCCTGTATGGAAGGGATGCCAATGATGAAAAACTGGAGGCCATTCATTCAAGGTTTACTCGACAAAGGCTACCATGTGGCCATTGTAAGTGGTGGCTTACAACAAACAGCACGGGACATTGCAGCCCAATTTTCAAGCGGTAAACCATGGGCTCGACGCTGGGGTGGTATCGACCCATTCACCGCACAACGCTTTGCCGATGGTAACGATACTCGATTACATGTGTTCACAAATGGATGGCTCTTAGGCAAACAAATGCCCAATGGTGAACATGAATTAGGTGATTTTGGGCGCTATCAAGTGCAAATGGACGGAAAGGGTTCAGTGGTTCAAATGCTTCAACGTCGGTTAGGCGTGAGTAAAGAAAACACAGCGTCGATTGGAGATTCAGCCGGAGATATCGCTATGTTTCAAGAATCTGGCTACCCTATTTGTTTCAATCCATGGGATGATCGGCCAAAAAAGCATGCGGCAATCGTCATCGAAGAAAAAGACTTGCTGCCTGTAGGCGAACTTATCGATGCATATTTCGCATCGGTTTAAGCGTTAACTTGATGAACAGTCACCGCCGATGTCTTTTCATGTTCGGAGACGACCTGATAACTTCCCTGTGCCCGCACTGTGGATTTTTACTTGGAGCATTTATTCCGGGATTACCTTGCCCAAATTGTGGCGAAACCATGCTCTAATCTTCAGAAAAAGCCACGCCATGTCGCTTCATCATTTCGATGATTGCATCAATCGCTCGTCCATGAATTGCCTCAGGTGGATGAATTCCTGGCGATAAACCACAACCCTCCAATGGACCGTGTTCGAGGAATTGTAAAGCACATGCCGCAGTTACCAATCCCGTTGTCCGAGCCATCGACCCATCACCATTCATTCCAGAATCTTGCACGACCCATCGTTTCCGTTGATTTTTCGACACTGCTACCACTTCAAGCCATGTGAATTCATCTCGTGAAGGGTCGAATTTCCATGCGTCAAGAAGTTCCTGTTCATCTAAATGGCTCGATTCACGTAGCCATTTATCGATATGACCTGGCCACCGTACGGTGAACTCTTTCATGTTTATTGCAGGGATTGTGGTGAGTACACTGCGCAAACCATCGGTTAGAAATGCTTCCATTGGACCATAGCCATCAACCTCTATGAGGTGTCTTTCTGTGATTGCAGGAACTTCGCAAATTTTGTTGGCGACTTTTATTCGTGCAGGGCGGGTGTATTCTTCAATGACATCCGAAGGTGAAAAAGGTGCCATATAGGACCATTCAGAATCAGGTTTGGTTGGGTTACCTCCAACTTTGATCGTAATGTTTTCCAATTCACCAAGTATTTCATATGCCTTTTTGGCAAGCATATTCGACATTCCTGGAGCAATACCAACATCCCATAACAAGACCGCATTGTTCGCAACTGCTAACGCTTGATACTGGTGAGGGTCTTCAGCGGTAAAGGCAAGGTCGACCACTTGGTGGCCAGCCTTAAGCAACAACGGCCGAACACCGTTTCCAATTCTACCTGGAAGCATGTTGATGACAACCGATTGTGGAGGTAAGTGTGCTATGTTTTGAAACACATCACCTTGACGTGCATCGATGTTTGGGTGAGTTGCCAATTGTTCAGGGACTTTCAAATCAAGTACAGTGACATGGTGGCCATATTCAAGTAAACGCTCAATGACAAATCGCCCGACCAGTCCACAGCCAAGAGCGATTGCAGCAGCCATGAGAGCCACCTAAGGAGTCACACGACGAGAAGTTCGTGGGAACGGAATGACTTCACGTATGTGTGTTGCTCCAGCCAACCAACTGACGATTCGGTCAACGCCAAGGCCAAATCCAGCGTGAGGTACGCCACCATATGAACGGGTGTCAATATAGAACTGGTAAGGTTCTCGTGGAGTTCCTTCTTCATCGAGTCGTGCCAGAATTTCTTCTTCTGACCAAGTTCGTTCACCGCCACCGATGATTTCTCCATAACCTTCCGGTGCGAGTAAATCATGGCACAGGACATAGTTATCATCATCAGGGTCAACACGATGATAGAAAGGCTTTGCAACCTTTGGATAATGGGTGAGGAAATGAGGAAGATCAAAATCCTGTGTAAGGATTTTTTCCTTTGAATAATCAAGGTCTTGGCCCCATTCAACATCGTCGCCTTTCGCTTGAAGTATTTCTACAGCCTCATCATATCGCATGCGAGGGTATGGATTGTCTGCGTACCGAGCGATTAAATCCAAGTCCCGGTCGAGTGAAGTCAGTTCCTTTTCTTGTTCTTCAAGTAGAGTACGAGCAACATGTCGAACGACACCTTCCCCGTGCGCCATGATCTCATCGTTCGTAGCCCAAGCCATTTCCATTTCAGCATGCCAAAACTCCGTTAGATGGCGTCGTGTGCGTGACTTTTCAGCACGGAACGATGGTGCAATGGTGTAGAGGCGTTCCAATGCGGGCATGGCTGCTTCTGCATACAATTGCCAAGACTGAGTAAGGTAAGCAGTACGGTCGAAGTAAGGCACTTCAAACAAGGTTGAACCGCCTTCAACTGCACCAGTGACGAAGTTTGGGGCTTGGTATTCAATGAAATCTTTCTTTCTGAAGTAGTTGTGAATCGCTCCAAAAGCAGAACTGCGAAGTTTGAGCATCGAGGTCATGCGACTTGTTCGCAAGTAGAGATGTCGGTGGTCAAGAAGGAATTCTGAACCACCTGGCATAAGCTCTCCGTCTTCATCCACAGCGGACTCCAACGCTTCTTTGTTAATTGGAAACGGACGCTCAGCATTGACCGGTCCGATTATCTCGAATGAAGTAGCAATCAGTTCATGACCTCCGTCTGCACGTTCATCGGCATTGACAACACCAGTGATGATGACAGAGGTTTCGATGAGTACGTTCTTGACTTTGAGAAACAATTCTTCTCCGATTGTATCTTTTTTGATGACGCATTGAATCGTACCTGTTGAATCGCGCAGAACGATGAAACGCATCTTGTTACTTCCACGTTCGCGCTTTATCCATCCTTTCAGTTCAACCTCTTGGTCGTCGTACTTTCCTGCCTGAACATCTCCAATCCAAATGGTCTTTACCATGCTCGCACCTATCTGTTGCTGGAACCTTCTCTAATTCAATGTCACCCCATTGGAGTTTTGGTTTTCATCGCAAAATCTCATTCCATTTGATGTTTCAAAGGCAAAGGGTCAAACCCTCTCAACGGCGCAAAGGGGGTGTGACACGAATTGCAGTCTATGCTATTGGCGGGAATGCACTTTCATCTCCGCACTCAAATGAAGAAGATGCAAGCGCAGAAGTACTTGCTCGGGTGATGTCTGATGTTATCGATTTGCTCGAAGCGGGCTGGGGCGTTGTACTTACCCATGGGAACGGTCCTCAGGTAGGACATCTGATGGAATTAGATCCTGGACAAACTCAATCGATGGACAGTTGGGTCGCTGCGACTCAAGGAATGATTGGACATTCATTGGCGTTAAATCTTGATTCTATTTTGCATCGGCGGAAACGACCTGAACGGACTGCTTGTGTGATTACACGTGTTTTGGTGAATGGTGATGACAGCGGATTTGGCCATCCCACGAAACCCGTTGGACCGATTCTTTCTCCCGAAGTTGTGATGTCTGCAGATTGGGATATTGCAGAAACGATTCAGGGTCCACGAAGGGTTGTAGCAAGCCCTCTTCCAATGAAAGTTATCGATTTGCCCGTCATTCGTAAATTGGTAGAACTGCATGCAGTTGTTATTTGTGGAGGAGGAGGTGGAATTCCAATCATCGAAAGAGGTGACCATTTCGTCGGTGTTCCAGCCGTCATCGATAAAGACCGGTTGTCTGCACTTTTAGCCATTGAATTGGAAGCCGATGCACTGATTATTTCGACCGCTATCGATGCTGTTCGTAGCGATTTTGGTGGTGTAAATGAAAAGACCCATCACCGTTTATCCTTGGATGAATGTGACCAATTCATGGAACAAGGAGAATTCCCTCCCGGTTCGATGGCTCCAAAAATAGGGAGCCTCATGGAGGCCGCATTCCATCGTCCGGGATTGAGTGCGATTCTATGTCAACCGGGCGATGCACTTCTTGCCTTGAGGGGAGAGGCAGGCACCACAATTTCCGTGTGATGTGTCGCAGAGCACATATTGATATGCCTGCTACCAATGCCCATGGCATGGAAGACGAACCATATACACTGATTGAAGCCTCAGCCCACTGTGATGGACCTTGTGGAGTATACGACCCTGCAAGTGCCCGTGTTGCTGGTGAAGCAGTTCAATCGATGACCAAGAAAATGCTCGCATTAGAATATCCACAAGTGTTCAGTTCAGAATCAATGGCGTCCTACATGAATACCATGAGCCGTTACGCAGCAATCAAAGAGGAAGAATCACAAAAGTGCAAGAGCGAATTATTGATTCTTTGGACTGATTTCTTCAAACCTGTGCATCTTGATGCTCACCCTGAACTTCATACCACCTTCTGGAATGCTGCAAAATTATGCAGTGCATGTAAAGTAGAAGTTTCTGCTCAACATGCTCAAGAACTCATGGATGCAATCGAAGCGATTCACACCATGTTCTGGTCCATTAAAGGCCGTGAAGTTCCTTGGATACGAGCCAGTTGAGGTTCAAACATGTCGGTTGTCCGAGTTCGAATTTCGGGCGATAGTATGTGGCCCACATATCCCGATGGTACCGAATTTGAATTGCTACCAATCGATTCAATCCAACCATCAATTGGAGATGTTGTTCTTACCACCCATCCTTTTCACTCGGACATACAGATTGTAAAAAGAATTCAGTCGATTGACGATGAAATGGTTTTCTTGGTTGGAGACAATCCGGACCCAACGGCCAGTGAAGATTCTCATAATTTTGGAAAAATACATTGCGATGCGATTCTTGGTGTCTGTGTTCCAAGAGAAGAACACGATGATTGAGAGGCGGGCCAGACGGGGTTCGAACCCGCGACCGATGGATTAAGAGTCCATCGCTCTACCTGACTAAGCTACAGGCCCATCCTACGGTCTTAACCACCCGTATTTAACAATTGAGAGATTGACCTTCACTTCAGACGCCCATTTGGATTGACAAAAGTTTCGACACCGTTCGCTCCTGCGAGTACGACGACATCACACATATTGTTGAACAAACCAACTTGAACAACTCCAGCAATATTGAGGATTTCTTTTTCCATGGCAACAGGGTCTTGAATTGTAGGGCCACAATGCGCATCAGCAATCATGTTTCCATTGTCGGTAATCACTGGATGGTCACCCGACATTCGACAATTCACACGGCAATTTAAAACACGTCCGAGAACCCGAATAGTCGCTTGGTGTGCAAAGGGTGTGACCTCAATCGGGAGTGGGAATGCACCAAGCGTATCGACACGTTTTCTATCATCGGCTACAACAACCATTCCACTGGATTCTTGGGCCACAATTTTCTCTCTCAACAGCGCAGCTCCTCCACCTTTGATGAGTTGAAACTGAGGGTCGTATTCGTCAGCGCCGTCGATCACAACATCCAATCCATCAATCTCGGAGAGTTTGACTAAGGGGATTCCGACTTCAGTCGCTAATTTCTCTGTTGCTAATGATGTAGGGACTCCAACGATTTCAAGCCCTTCTTCAGCCATCATACGGCCCAATTCAATGACGGTGTATTTGACGGTTGAGCCAGTTCCCAAACCGACTTTCATTCCACTGCTTACATAGGCACAAGCAGCAATTCCAGCATCCCTTTTCAGCGTCTCGACATCGGTCATAACGGGTGTTCTATGGCTAAAGTCTTTGAGCATTGTGCCAAGCATAACATCTGTCTTTCCCATCCCTACGGGATGAACATATGGTTGCCGAAGACTTTTGACCTACGGGGGAGCGTAGGGTATACTATGGGGTCAACGGGAGCCATGCCACTTCGTTGCTTTGGAGTAGTGACTTTGTTTCTCCTTTCGACGCTTATGCAAGGGTATGCCATCGTTCCTGAGGATACTCTTTCTGATGACGAAGCCTCTCTGAATACTCCTACACAAATGGGCCAGTCGCATTTGCTTTCGATTGGCTCATTCCCCGATGGAGCAAATACCAACACTCGACTTGGTGTGCTTGATGGTGAAGCAATCCAATCACTTGATTTGAATATCGAACCTGCTCGACTTCCATCTTCAACAGGATATTCACTGACCGAATCCCTTGATTTTTCGACGAATACTGTCTATGATGGGGTTGATGTAAACGGCTCATCCTTGACCATTTTACCCCAAGGTTGGGAATGGGATTTTGAAAATACAAACCACGCTTGGACACTTGGTTCACCATCTTGGCTCTGGGGATTCGACAGTTCACTTGGTCAAACCAATGGCGTGAGCAGTGGTACAAAAGCGATTTACACCTACAACGGCAATTATCCAAATAACATGGGTTCGACCATTTGGGCTACATCTCCTGTGATGAATTGTTCTTCATGCTCAGGCTCTTGGGAACTGAATTTTATGAAACGCCTCGGTGTTGAAAGCGCAAGTTGGGACCATGCATATGTTGCCGTGAAAGGTGCAACGGGTTCTTGGTCGACGGTATATTCATCTGGGGCTACCTCTGACAGTAGTTTTTACCTACAGACCATTAGCATTTCCAATTATGTTGCTAATAATCCATCGTTTCAAGTCAGATTTGGAATCGGTACAACCGACAGTTCAGTGACTTATACAGGTTGGAATATAGATGATGTTTCTGTTATGCCAAGCGGAACTGGAGTTTCTTCCGGTGAAGGAAATTGGACTTCAGCACCTTTCAGCCCTTCGACGCTTGGTCAAGGTGAAATGAAAACGTTTGGTTATCTTCACCTCGATGCAGAAATTCCTTCAGGTGAGGTTCTTGAATGGCGGCTACTCGATGCTTCGACAAGCCAACCAGTTCCTGGTTTCGAACACTCTGTTTCCAAATCGGTCGACCTTGGGATGATCGATTGGGAACTCTATCCGAGCGTTCGTCTCAGCATTCATATGAAGAGTCAAGCCGGTGGCATCCCTGTTGTACATGGAATTCACTTTGAAGGAAAAGTAGTTGAAGATTTTGAAGAGGACCCAACTGGAATGGGTTGGCAATTGCAAAATGCAGTATGGTCCTCGGGTCAAATTTCCGGCTCTGGCACCCTACTTTCCACTCAATTTAATATCCGTTCAGGATTTGCAGGTTTCGACTCAAATTGTTCACTGACTGGAAATGGCGAGATGGAATACTCTCTCGATGGCGGAACCACTTGGGTCACGCTCAACGCTGGAACTCAATGGCTCACTTCACCTCATTTTACGGTTCAATTCAGGACAATCTCAACCGGGGGAAGTTGGACCCTCGATACATTCGATGTTGAGATGATTCGAACCAGCGTAGTGGATGGCCTACGCATCGATATCGGTATGGATGGAATCAGTGATTGGTCGCTTGAAGGCGATGGCATTGGTCGGTTAGGTATTCAAGACCGATTGAAAGACGGTTCTATGTGGCAGTCACGCGTATCTTCGCCTTCAATCTCAGCAGAGTTTACTTTTCTTCTCCCAGCCTCTGGTGCTGATGCTTTTGAGTTCGGAGTTTCTTCACCTTTACAGCAAATGGTTTCACCCTTTGTTACAATGTCAATCGATGGTCAAGACTTCATGTCCTCATCATTACCGAACCTCCAGGACCTTCAGGTGATTCAACTCACTTCGAGCGAACTGACATCGATGAACAATGCATTGTCACAATCATCTACTCTAGCAGGCGTTGAAGGACTTCCAATGGTCGAGGTGATTCTTCGTCTTGGTTCATCTTCAACGACTACTGAAGTCTTGTTTGGTGGAATCTTTGCACCATATAATGCGTCGCTTGCTTTGCAATTCACCTCAACCGATGCAGTCGTTATTGCACTTAATGATGCTTTACAATCCGTAACACCTCTCGGTGGTACAAAGGAATTATCTGTACCAATTCGTATGACTTCATCTGGTGCTATCCGACTTACTGTGGTTCAGCAAACGACTCAAAGTTCGATTGAACCAGTTTCAATCGTCGTCTCGAATGTAACTGATACCTTCACGCCTTCGACTGATTGGATTGAAGTGACCAGCACCTTTGATTTCTCAAATTTGGGTGTTACTGAAGCTGAGACATACGTCAAAGCAAACGGCTGGGCGGTTGAATTACACCTTCAAGGCCAATCGACTGAATCTCATACACGTTGTCAAACTCAGTCACTTCCTCTGTTTGGTTCAGCAATCAATGGTTGTCTCAATCAAGGAACATCAATGATATGGCTGCAAAATGGTGCAAATGGAGAAATACGTATGCTTGGAAGTGGTTCATTTTTACAAGTCGACCATCGATTCAAATTTACCGAACAATGGGATGATGAAGAATCTCTTGCAGTTTCAGTTAATCTCATCGCACCATCGGGCCCAATGCTTCCAGTAAGTATGAATTTTGGACTCGGCTCTTCTCACGGTGTTGAAAATGATGTTGCTGTAACGAATTGGGCTATTGTCAATCAAAACCTCGTACAGTCGATGCTTTCAGCACCTTATCTCAATCCAGGTGATGACGTCCTTGTCGAAATCGAACTTGGATTCGAGAATGTTCCGTTCAGTGCATCGCCTCGGTCTGGTTCAACTTTGGTTCGTTTCCTTGTCGATGGAAGTGAAGCGCAGTCCTCATCTATTATCACCAATGGTTTGGTGACTTTTCCTTGGACAGTCCCCACCAACAAAGAGAACGTTACTCTGTCGATCGATGTTTCTCCGTTAAGTGGTCAAAGTATTGTCTACGATGTCCCCAACAGTGTTGTCTTCGAATTCGACACAATCAACCCTGAACTGTTGGGTATGAGCATCTCTGAATTTGATCACGTCGAGGCTCGACCACTGACGAGCATCGAGTTCATTGTAGCAGACAGGCCAATCTTACCCTCCCATGCAAAAGCACATCTCTGGCGTTCTTGGATTGACGATTTCAATCTCGATGGTGTCATGCAAGCGGAGGAAGTTCAGGTTCAACCTCTCCATCTCCCTGAACTCTTGACCTCCATTCAAGGAACATATTCGCTAGAATTAGACACTTCAAGTGCTTTTAGTGGTTCATTCTTCAGTGGTTGGCTGGAGGTTGCAGACCCTGCTGGAAATATGATGCCTGCTTCTGGAACATTTGAAGAGCCGTTATTCAATGTTCAAATCAACAACGATGGCTCACCTCAACTTGGTTCAACCCCTGCGAGTTGGAATATTGGTGACTCAATTTGGATTCACCCAGGTGAATCAAATATGCTGCATCTTCCGTTGTGGGACTTGAATGGAATATCAGATATATCTTATATTGAATTAGACTTGGCTGGAAATCAAAATGAACCGGTTCTTCTCAAATGGAATGCGTCAACAGAACAATGTACGAGTCTCCACATATACCTTGACATTGAAACTTGTGTATTTTCACCATCGCAAGGCAATAACCTGTTTTCTTCCGAAGGAACACTTGAAGTACATTTTTCGCTTGAATGGGGCTTCGACCCTGATGTTAGCCTCACTCGAGTCCCTACCGTATTCATACAAGACTTCCGGGGTCAATCCAATACTCTTTCAATCCCTGAACTGAGTTGGAGGTTTTCGGGTGAAATGCAGGTTGACCCACAAACTCTTTCCTATTCAATTCAAGGAGAACTCGTCGATACACTCGGAACTTGGGTACAACCTCGTGAAGAGATTGACATTACTGGCGAATTGACGTGGTACCGTTCTTCACGTTCGGTCATACAACCACGTGACTTGAAAGTGACTCTCGGTAATAACGAGGCACAATTCAAATCATTGAACGGTTCATTTGGTGGTATGATTATAGCACCTTTAGCCTCGGGTTCATACGGGATATACACTTCGTTATACAGCCCTCCAAACGGAGCGATTGACCGTACTCCAACCTCACCTTCCGCTTGGTTCATCGTCGATGACCAAGTGCCCTCAATCTTCGGAATGGCCTCCCCTGCAAATGCAATTGTACTCTCTGAATCAACTTGGTCTTCTCTTCATCTTGAAGTTCTCATTTCGGAGGGCGACCGATTGAATGAAGATTCATTAATCATTCATTGGGCTGTTCACCCTGAAGGATTTGGTCTTTCAAGTCAATCTGTAATCAATGGAAGTCAATCACTCTCACTTATCGGCGGTAGAGCATTTGGTGATGAGATCCCATGTGTTTCTGTTTTGGATTTAGATGAATTATTGTCCACTTCAATGCGTAATGATGCCCTCGAACTTCGAGTTTGGGTCACAGGTCAGGATATGGCAGGCCATGAAATAAATCCAGTGTTCAACGATATTGACGCCCCACTTGCGGTTTGGGCCCTTGAACAACGAATTGCAGAATATTCATTCAGTAGACCGGAAATGAAGCCAAGTGACAGCATTACAGCTGGCGAGATCGTTAGCCTTGGTATTTCGATTAGCAACTTAGGTTTAGCCGATGGCGATGCTCAGATTTTTGTTGATTTAGTCGAAAGCAACGGTGCCCGAACTCCGATTGATGCCCGAAGAATTCAAATCGAGGCTGGCAGTAACTATGTCTATTCAAAAGATTGGGTTCCTGACCGAGCCGGTACAATGTGGATTGAGTTTCATATCGTCAACGGCCCGCTGGCTCAATCTGAAACTGTATATGTCGATGAAGAACGTTCTGAAGGTATGCTGGCTGGGATTTCTTCTGTCAATCCAGTCCTCCTCATAGTCATCTTTTTGTTGACTGTGTCGTTGGTAGGATTGCTCATCTTTGGACTGAAGGCCCCACAGCCAAAGCAATGGGATGCTGATCGAAAACAATTAGTTAACAAGGCACTCCCCGAAATAGCGACCCTCAAAAATCAATCTCCTCAAGAAATGTCAGGGCCTTATGGAGCGCCAGAGCAAGCGGCATCACCAGGCGAAAATCCCTACAAATGACCATTTTCTTCATCCGAAGACTTTGAAGCAGTGATGTCAACCGCAGTATGGAGGGAGTAGGAGGGCCGCTGACAGAGTTCGACTCTGAGGAAAGTCCCCTCTCCATAGTGCAAACGGCTTACAGAAGTGAGAGAACAGAAATGGTCAGGTCAATGCTGCAGAAACGAACGATACAAGGTGTGTACAATGACGTTGAAAAACAGAGATTGCCTTGTGGTCGATGAGACGAGCAACCCCGTTGGAGCAAGTCCAAACAGCCCCGTTGACGCTGCACGTCGAGGGGCAGGTAGGATGCTAAGTTGAATGCGGTCACCGAAAGGTAACAGAAAGGGGCTTACTCCCTACTCCCTCCACTCTTTTGAATGAATCTAATCTTCAAGGAGTACCGCTTCAAGTGGCTTCATCGAGAGAGGCGATGCCAACGCGATTCCATCGCCATAATCGGCCCATGGTCCATCTCCACGAATTTTTGCTCGCAGTGTATGCTCTGCTGTGATGATGGCTGGAAGTAAGAATGCACTTGTGATGAAAGCAAAGAAGATCAAGAGACACATGAGCATGAAGAAATTCTCCAAACCTGGGAAGGCCGCAATGAATCCCGCAGATATACCACCGACAGTGGTAGCAGTCGTCTCGAAGATTGTCTGACCCGTTTCTTCTATTGCATTTGCAATACCGGTCGGCGTCTCGCCTTCTTCGCGTATTCGATGCATCACGTGAATCGAGTCATCAACTCCAATTCCAAAGACAATTGTTCCAATCATCGCGGTAAAAATATTGACATTGACATCGCCACTCTTCATCAATAACGGTTGCCACAAAATGACAATAGCGACAGGAATCATGGTATAGATTCCAAGTCGAGGTGAACGGAATATAATGGCTAAGAGAATCGTTAAAACAATTAATGTGATTATTGTCGTTGAAGTTTGTGCATCGTGAATACCGTCGTTGATATCAAGCGACACCGGTAATCCTCCAGTCAAGAGTGAGGCACGAGTTTTTCCGTCCACGGGTGGTTCATTTTCTAGCAGTGAATCAATCTCCTCTCGTAATTCACCAGCCACATTGAGGTTCATGTAGGGTTGAGTGACATAGACAATGGATTTTGTCCCTTGCTCATTGAGCAACATGGAACGGACTTCATCCGAGAGTGTATCCAACGCAACATTGACCATATCCTTTCTCAACCCTTGTCGACCGTCTTGGCCTGTGAGCTCAAGGCTGAGCCAGACATTGCATTCAATCGGGTCGTTACTCTCCCAGCAAGGCTCATGCAGTAAATCCCAAAGACTTCCTTCATACAAGGTAACACCATCTGTAAGCGTAATCGTTGCAGGAACTGTTCTCAGGAAGGTGACAATACTGGTTGTATTCGTTTCATCAATTTGGTCGATTTTGTATTCGAGTGCATCGATAGCATCCAGTACAGGAAGATCTCGGATATTATCCGTTTTATTTTGTACAGCTTCGGTCGTACGTTCTTCTGCATCAAATATGAAGAGTGAGGTTTGTCCACCACTGAATTCTCTTGAATATTTCGCCAGCGTATTCAATGAGGCAATACCGTCAGGCGCTTCGGAAGAACCCGTAATTGGTTCATTCATTTCATCTAAATTAAGCACACCCCAACCCGTAACCACAATGGCTCCTACAAGAATAAAGACAAATCCACGCACTGGCCATTTGCCGATGTTCCTCCACATCGAAGGGTTTGAACGCTTGTTGAAACGAAGCATCCAAGCCAATGTCGGAACCAAAATTATACTGAAAATAAGTGTTGAAATAATTCCAATACAGAGGGTTATACCAACTGAGCGAATCGGGGATATAGTGACAATTTGAGGTGCAATCAACACAGAGAAACCAACGATGGTCGTCAATGCTGAAAGGAATACAGCGACACCGGTTGAACGTGTCATCTCAAGAACACATTCGCGATAAAAATCAGGGTCCCAAAGATCTGGCACCTCTTCTGGAACTTTTCCTTGGCGACGTCGACGTTCATTTTCATCGTGAGCCTTGTCGATTTCTTTTCGTCGAACTTCTTCAATTCGATTGACCATGTGTAAGGCATAGTCAACCCCTAAACCTATCAGAATAGGGAAGGTTGCTACAATCATCGGCGTCAATGTAATGTCCAAAAGAACCGATGAACCGAAGGTCACCGCAAGTGCCATGACAATCGGAGTACCCGTGATGACGACCACTTTCAGTGAACGATGGAGCAGTGTGATGATGAGGATGGTGAAAAGAACAGAATAGGGGAGGATTTTGAGTAAATCTTTGTAAATTGCATCTGAAATATCTTCGAGAACTTTCGTCAACCCCGTTACGGTCATTTCTGTATTTTGCATGTCTTGTGAACGGTTGTCAATCACATTTTGGAAATGTTTATGCAAGTCGCTAAAATCACGGAATCCCGCTTCGGTTGGGTCATGGTGCATGCCTATGATAATCGCTGCAGTATCCCAGATTCCATCACCATCAATGTCATTGGTTGTGTTTCCATCACCATCGCTATCGACATTGAGATCCATATCATTTGTGTCTTTAAATAACGCATCAAAACCACCCTCTGATTCTTCAATAATTCGGTCGATTGTCTCTTGGTTTGGAATGGCGTATGCCCCTCCGCCGGGAAGGAGGTCACAATCAAAATCCAGTGGGATTCGTGTATTGACCCCATGTTTGCACATTGAACTGTTAAACCGACCATCCGCCGAATTGATTTCCTTGATGACCTGGGCAGGAGATATAATCCAAAGTACCCCATCATCACGGCCCTGATCATCTTTAATGTAATCAATTCCGCGACCAGTAAAACCTGCTCCATTGGCGTTATCATCGTCGCCCTCGACCCAACTGATTTCACGTAAATACTCCTCATTCGTAATGTTCACCGTGTTCATCGGGTCGAACGCATTAGGGGTTTGAACATAGATAATGGCGATATCCGTTGACCATTCGGTTCGAACTTCTTTCAATAATTCCGTTGAAGGCGCACCATCAGGGAGAAAGATTTCGACATCACCATCGATTTGTTCTTGAAAAGTGAGTCCTTGTTGAGCAAAAAAGGCTGCTATGATGACCAAAAGGATGACCACAGTAGCGGGTGATGCAAGGATGCTACTGTACACACGGTCGACTCGGCGCATTGTCAATTCTCTCGCTTGATTGCGAAACATGGAGAATTTGTCGAGGAGATTATCGCCTGCGCGCTCCTTCTCCATGTAGATGCGATAGAGGGGCGGGTCTTGAATGATACTCCGTGAATGCGGAGTGACCGGGCAAAAACAATCGTTTCAATCAAGCCCGAATTCACGAACAAGCAAGTGACGCAAAAAGCCACGAGCGCTTTGAAGAACCAAACCAGTGGCCATAAGCGAGAGTCCTAAAACTCCAATCCAAATCGCTGAGAGTCCTGGTCCAACAAAACTGTCGATGTGTGTCGTAACACCACGTGCAGTATTCATCCCCATTGCCGCACCTGTCGCCAGAAGTCCAAACCCGGGGATACCAAGCACAAGAAGTGGTTTCTTTTGTGAAAGAGAGAGCATTGCCCATGTGAGTACGGTAAATCCATGAGATACAGCAGTGAAGTTCGACCCTTTAGGGACGTCATAGCGTATCATCGTTGGTACTTCAACGATCTCAAGTTGCTTTTCCCGAGCATCTTCAAGCATTTCCAAGGAAAGTTCCATCCCCTCGGAATCAAATCGAAGACGCTCCAAAGCAGTCCGGGAAAACGCTCGGAATCCCGATTGGGTATCTTTGATTCCAAGGTCGCTCGAAAGATTACTCGCAGCGGTAATGACTTTGATACCGAGGCGGCGATATGCAGGCATGTCAGTCCCACCTCCGCCCTCGATGAAACGTGAACCAATTGCAAAGTCCGCTTTTCCAGAAAGAATAGGTTTCAAAAGTTTTGGGATGTCTTCAGAACGGTGCTGACCATCGCTGTCAAGGACGACCATGGCATCCACATTGAGTTCTTTCGCCTTGATGAACAAAGTCTTGAGAGCTCCACCGTAGCCCCTATTTGTTCGGTGGCGGATGACGGTAGCGCCACATGCTTCAGCGATACGAGCGCTTGAATCTGAAGAACCATCATCAATACAAATGACAGCATCAACATGGCGTAAAGCCGTTACTACGACCGTTCCAATCGTTTCTTCCTCATTGTACATTGGCATGCCTGCAACGATGAAGGGTTTCACCGAATCGACGTGCTCTAGCATGATTCCACCGTTCCTTCGCGGTTTCCGGTTCTATTTAGTAATATAGTAATCTCGACGTATCTTTGTGGTAATTGTAGAGAAAGGCTTACTCAGGGGTCGAAACACCTGAGTAAGCGGCACCGCACTTCTATGAAATACGTGAAAGCATCAAGGAAAGATTCTCTTCAATCTTGAAGTTGGGAAACGGTCGTCACCGCACGTTCCCCGTTGAGAACTTTCTCAAGGGCGTTCAGAGACATAACCAATGGGACGTATGATTGTCCATCACTGGTGACATAGGTCGAACAATCCGAAAAGGCGGCTGTATTGATCGAGATTTTTAAGGCTCCTCCAGCGTTACTTTTTCGGACATAGCCGACCAGTAGGTTTGTTGTTTCATCTTGGGTTATAGGCATCGTGTTTTCATTCTTTTTTGGCATGTTTTTCAACTCCACTGCCGGTTTTATCCTTGGCAGTAATCTTGTAGGATATCGTTAACGGTTATCAAAGCCATCGCTGTTTCATGAAAACAATATTCGCAAAGGCTCATAGATGTGTGTTTCCTGTTGCGACCATGCGAGCATTAGTCACTGGGGGTGCAGGGTTCATCGGTTCTCATTTGATTGACCGTTTAGTAGCGCGAGGCGACAGTGTTGTTGCGTTGGATAACCTTTCGAGTGGAAAACTGGAATTCATTCAATCCCATCTCGACTCTGGAATTGTCACTCACGTTCAAGGGGACGTGACGGATTTTGATACGGTTCATGCTGCAATGGAAGGCATTGATTGTGTGTTTCATCTTGCCGCAAACCCAGATATTCGCCTCGGAACCCGCATCACAGATACCGACTTGAAACAAGGTACACTTGCGACTTACAACGTCGTCGAAGCAATGCGCCGTTGCGATGTAAAGAAAATTGCTTTTGCTTCTTCATCTGTTGTCTATGGCGAAGATGCTCCACTCCCAACACCTGAAAATCATGGTCCTTGTTTGCCCATCTCATTGTATGGTGCGAGTAAACAAGCCGGTGAGGGTCTGATCAGCAGTTGGGTTGGAACATTCGGTTTACAAGCATGGATTTTCCGTTTTGCCAACATTATAGGAACACGTGGTACGCATGGCGTCATTTTTGATTTCATTCACAAACTCAAAGCCGACCCTTCCCGCCTGGAAGTACTTGGAAATGGTTTGCAAGAAAAATCATACATGGAAGTCGAGGATTGCGTCGATGGAATACTTCATGTCATGCAACATACCGATGACCCCCTCAATCTCTTCAACCTTGGTTCGCATGATACTGCCTCAGTCCGAAGAATTGCTGAAATAGTTGTTGAAGAAACGGGATGCCACAATGCAACCATCGAATATACCGGTGGCGACCGAGGCTGGGCTGGCGACATCCCAAGGGCAATGCTCGGGATTGATAAGATGATGTCGACAGGCTACGATGTCCGGTTTAACAGCGAGGCTGCTATCCGCCACACTACCAAAGCACTTATTCAAGAAATTGGAATCGATGAGGAGATGAAAGAATGAAGCACACCTACGATGATGAAGCAGATGTACGAACGACAGTATTGATTCGAGTTATGGCTCTCTTCTTTGTTGGCATCATGATTATTGCTGCTACAACCAGCCCAATTGCAACAGGAACCAAAGAAGGAGAACGTGCACCAGCACTTGAAGGACAATTTTACAACGGTGTAGGTTGGTCTGATTTCAATTTGGAATCGTATTGGAATTCCAGTTGGGAAGAAGGCGACATCAGCGGCGAATGGGTCGTCATTGAATTCATGGATACAGACTGCCCGTATTGTGTGGCATCTGCAGCCGACATGGCCACGAACTCACAAGACTTTGCTGGCAATTCCGGCTGGGATGGAGCGAAAGTCAACTTCATTGCCAGCGCGACTGAACTTGATATTCCAGGCCATGAATCCAGCCGTGCTGAGATTATTGCTTTCCGTGATAAAACGGCGGACTCTGGTGAAAGTTGTAATGGCAAAGATTGCGCTTCAAGGCCAGGCTCAGCTCACAACTTCCCGTATATTGATGACCTTGATCAAGAGAACATGAAGAAATGGAAAGTCAGCGGTACACCGAGTTATTACCTCATCCAACCTGATGGCATCATTGCATGGAGTTCAGCCGAACATCCAAACGATGATATCCGTGATGCGATCATCACATTGGTTCCGAGAGCAGGAGTTGAGGCTTGAATGGATCCGAACCTCCAATTGATGATTTACCTCATTCCAACCGTCGTTGGTCTTGTTTTGGTGCTCCCTATAGGGCGTTCATTAGCCACACCGTTTTCCGAGAAGTTTCCATCATTAGGAAGTGAACGAGGCAGAGTATTTTTTGGCCTCATTCTCACCTGTCTCGCAGGTATGGCCGTTTCGTTCCAAACGCTTTGGATATCATCAAAAATAAGTGAAGGTGGGAACTTTTGTGCATCGAACTCGATACTTTCATGCGATGACGTAATTGGAAATTCAAACTACAATACCGACCCGATTTTCGGGATACCTTGGGGTGGAATTGGTGCTGCAGTCTTTTGTATTCTTTTGTATTTGGTGTATTCTTCTTCAAAGGAACCAAATGCAAATTGGGTGACTTCGTATCTTAAATATGGAACCTACATCACTTTTGCCGGCTTCTTTGTCATCGGCCTCCTCATCTATTATGAGATTCAAATGGAAAAAATCTGCCAATACTGTTCCACAGCGCACCTTGCAAATATTGCAGCGTTTATCGGATTCCTTCGCTTGATGCGGATGAACCAGGGCAATGAATGGAACGCTGTTTAGAGAAAGGTGGAACTATGAATCGAGAGATGGCTTTTTGGAGTGTCGTAACTGCAGTGGCTTTAGCAGCCTTACTCGTTCTTTACGCCCAAGACAAGGGGCTCTTTGAAGATGGAAATGCGCAAGCTGATGCAATTGATGATGATTCGACTACGACCGAAAGTCTTTCTTCAACGGCGGATTCACCAGACCCCTTAGCCTTGGATTGTGTCCAACACGGTGCAGAATTATCACGTCATGACCATGTTACTTTGCAAGTTTTTATCAATGGTAACCAATATGTTGTTGAATCCGACACAGGGGTTCAAACCGAGGTCTGTAATGGCAATGAAAACAACATGCACGTCATTCACACCCACGATGGCTCAGGAAGGCTTCATATCGAAGTCAACGAGGCTGGCGATGTCCCACTCGGTGTATTTTTTGACATCTGGGGTTATCATTTCAATGAAACTGGGATTTTTGATTACCGTGTCAACTCCACTCACGAAATGGTCATGCATGTCCATGCCTCAGGAGAAAGTGCAACTGTGGAGAACCGTGTTACATCCTTTGACGACTATCTTTTGCAAAACGGTGAAGTGATTGAAGTCCATTACCGCTCCAAAGTCAATTAAGGTGTGAAACTGCCTTCAAAGGGGATTGGTTCTGAGGTGTCTTGGATTTCTTCCATTCGTTGAACAGTGACATCAATACGTTCATTTTCGCCGTAACTTTTTCTAAGTTCATGCAACAGACTTCTTTGAACATCTGCGATCTCTTCACCATACATGATACTGAGGTGATGATTTGTACTTCGATTCACTAATACAGTGTATTCAACAACCCACTCTTTGAGAGGCTGAGTGCCATCCTTGGTTACGTCATCCCATGTTTCTGCCATTACATCCAAATAGGCAGGGTAGGTTATCAATGCTGCGCAGTATTGCATCGAAACTCTTCCGGAATCCGGTAGATTATTTCCTTTATCAAACATTTCACGCCTGATTCTAATCTATTTCAGTTCTTACGCGGTACTATCGCCATGAGGCCTGCAGCGGCTGCGATGAACAATGCAATGCTGACCAACGACCATGATGATTGAGGAAGTAATCGTGAGCGGTATGCGAATTCAACTGCACCATACGTGCCAAGAGGAGCCTCCAAGTTCACAATTGCATCTTCGGTATTTTCATGAAGTAAAAGAATGCTAAACTCATCCATGTATTCAAACGTGATTTCAAAATCAGTGCCACATCCTTCATCAACACCAGCATTTAAGAGTTCAAACTGAACTTTGATGGTTGAAGTGTTGAACTCACATTCTGCAGTGGCAACCAATACGCGGTCACGCGTTTTCTCTCCGGGATTCACAAAACCCGTAGGGACTGTTTTTTGATGTTCGAGAACGAGAAACGTCAATTGTGAGTCATTAAATTCAGGGATATTTGTTTCAAATGAAAGTAATCGAGCAGTGATTCCATTCTCATTGCGGACCACTTCAAACTGGAGAGTCGATGTATCTTGACGGGTCAACTCAAGTTCGAGAATATCACGTTGCACATCATTCCAAGCATCCGTTCCTGAGCGAGGATTCTTGCCTTCTACGAAGAAGGTAGGCGAAGGTATTGCGCCGCCATGGTGAATGCCGAGTCGATCGATGCGATGTTGGGCAGCAGGTGGCTGAAAAGCATCTTCTCCATCGGATGGGTGGTAGGCAACCATCGTAATTCGTGAACCATGTGAATCAGCTACGCCCATGAGATAGGGGTCGATTTGAGCACATGTTGGGCACCATGTGGTTGTAACTTCTTCTATCAGAAGACTGCGACCCATTGGGTCGGTTGCGATAGGGGTGAGTAATGTCTCGGATGTATCGATGACCTGCGCTTGAACCAAAGCACCGCTCGAAGCCATAATGAGGAGGCACAATGTGCAAGAAACAACAAAACGCGGGAGTTTCATCATTGACAACCACCCATCATGTCACGCCGAGGATGCCGGCCCCCTTCATCTCTTTGTTTCGGGGTTGAATCGAAGCGAGGTTTCATCAACAGGTGCGTGGCGAAGGGGAGTTAGGAGGAATGAGTATGGCTGACCACTGGATTGAAAATCACAAGCGTGATTCTTGGCGTAGACAGGCCAAAGCCAGCGGCTATAGGGCACGTTCAGCCTTCAAATTGAAGCAGATTCAAGAACGCTTTAATCTGATTGAAAAAGACGACATTATCCTCGATGTTGGCTGCCACCCAGGTGGTTGGGCCCAAGTAGCAACAGAATTGGTTGGCAAAGGTGGCTGGGTTATTGGAGTTGATTTGGAGGGATGCCAACCGGTAGAAGGCTCAATTCTTCTTGTTGGTGACATCACAGAACCTCATACACAGCAGCGCGTCGAGACAGAATTGAAAGGACGTTCTCTGAATTCTATTATTTCCGACATATCTCCAAACATCACTGGGAAATGGGACATGGACCAAGCCCTTGCTATGGACTTGGTCACCTTAGTGTTTGATTTTTCTCTTCCATTCCTATGCAAGGGTGGTTCATTTGTCACGAAATTGTTCCAAGGTGTTGGCGTTGAAGAACTCATTGAGGTCATTCGACCATACTTTTACGATGTCCGCCGATTTTCACCTCATGCTTCGAGAAATTCATCATCCGAAGTGTATCTTATTTGTCGGAACTTCATGCCTTGGAAATTTAGAAAAGCGTGCATCCGTGAAAATTATGAAAATGCTTTGAATCTCAAACTCAGTGGTGATGACATTGCAGAAGCTCCAGACATTATCACCTCTTCTTTTTCAATGCGCAAAAAGAAAGCCGAATAGATTGATGTGCATTGAGGTGAATTCCACCTCATGGAACAAAAACCTATAGCGCAGCATACGAGGAAGAAAACAACGAGTAGCCGTCAAAAAATCACGGACCTTCAAGCGAACCAGCCAGTTCATCGGCTCGAGATTGTTCTGCTTCGAATCTATCCTCGTCGGATGGTCTATTCAGAGCACTATGTGGGCCCAGTTGCAGCAGCATGTGGCCGAGATGAAACTGGCATCGTTGGTCTTGTTTTATGGGGTGACCAAATACAACGCGTGCAAGTTGGTGACATTCTTGTTCTTGAATCAGGATGGTGTCGTGAAAGAAAGGGCGAACTTGTTGTGAGCACAGGTCGAAATGGTCGCTTGAATGTTCTTGGCCGCTGAGATGCTAAGATATGTTGACATTGATGGCGGAGACCTAACAACGCTTTTCATCACCAAAGTGAGGCGATTCAGCACGCAACCATAAAGAAGGGGAGGGCGTGGGCCATTTGTTCCTGAGGACCTATTATGACTGAAAGAGCAGCCAATTGCACATCGTCCGGTATTCCACTCGTGGAAACTGGTTCAACTTCATTCCCATGCCCTGGATGCGGCACTGCTATCGGACGTAGTCCTCGTTGCCGCAATCAAGGTGTGCTCTACACCTGCCCAAGTTGCCAATACCAGGGGCCCTGAGGTGATTCTATGGGTATGGTTGCAATGACATACAAACTCAATCCCGATGCGGATACTGAAAATGTAGACTCTGATGCAATCGCAGCAGCAGTTCAAGGACTCAGTGACGAAATTTACAACATTCAATCCGTTGAAGTAAAGCCTCTGGCTTTTGGACTCAAGTTTGTTCAAATCCATGTGGTGATGAACGACGGCGAGGGTCTTGCAGATGCTTTGGAAGGAAAAATTTCTGAAATCCCAGGTGTCGGTGAAATCGAAGTGCTTTCGATGGGCCTTCTTTGAGTTCTACTCACAATTGATGCAGTGGGCATCGCATGAATTCTCTTAACAAGGTCGTTGCGTAGCTTCCAGAAGAAAGGATGAACCTGAATCGGATACAGGCGCCTTCAGGGTGCCAGCGACTGTTATCAATGGGTCCTGCCTTCCATCGCTCACCCATTGAATCATCATCGGCAAGAGGTACACTGTCAACACTCATTTCTTTGAAATTGGTAACCAACGATCTTCGAGTTCCTCTTGTTGAGAGTCGAGGTATAGCCTCAATTTCCCAACTGACATCTGTCAAACCCATGGCGTGAATAATTTCTTTTTCGATATCGCCAGTCAAACCTTCACATGTTTTAACTTCACTTCCGGGTAATGGACCTGTGGGTGCAAGGCGGCCAAGTTGGCAATTACGAATAATTCGTGGAAGGGTTCGTTCTTCAACAAGGACACAACTTGGTGCATCTAATTGTCCCTTTTCATCAATACGTCCGACAAAATCTCCTGCTACAGGGGAACTAATCGGATGATTTGCTGCGAGTCGTGAATGGAGTGATTTGTTGAACACTACGGACTGTAATGCATGAACTGTCATCAATTGTAAGTTCCCAGGTAGTTTGCGGAACGCTCCAATGTAATCTTCAGGGCGGTGAAGTAGATGCTCAACCATCTTGCGTTCAAACCCAAGCCACTTCGGCGCCAATTCAAGTCCTTCTAGAGTTGGGCCATTGTCTCGAACATGTTTTCTGAATGCCGCAACATCTGAGTTTTCTGATTCACCAGCCATGGCGATGTAGGTAAGGGCTGCCTCTTTCCAATTTTCTGAAATCACATGACGGCCGACTTCTGCAGTGACGGGACGACCTGCACCAAACCGTTGAGGTCCAATCCAATTCGGAAAGGTATCCTCTCCTAATTTCGATGCCATTTCTTTTTGAATCTTTTCGACTTCTTGCAAGGCATCTTCAACGTCCATTGGTGTGCCATCTTCGTGAGCACAGCCTCGTATGACAATTGTAAATCGATTTCCACGGTGGTTACCGAATCCTATTTTCTGGTGGGTTCGGCCAAGTACTTCAATTTCAACATCTGGGATTTCAACAGCAGTAACCTTGGCTTGTGGGGCATCGATTACAAACAATTGTTGCGTCACTGCTCGCTTGTCTTTTGTTCCAGCAAAAAAGATACGATTACGAGGGATGGAGAGTGCTTTTGCCAATGTATTACAGAATCGATTGGTTTCCCAATTCGTCAGCATGATTCGAGCTACAGTAAATCGACCACGGTTATCAAGATGAACTGGGGTTGAAATCTCTTCAACTCGAAAGTCAGCTACTCTTGCTTTCAAGACACCACCGATACCTTGTGTATCAGTTGCATAGCCGTCAAGTCCAATGGATTCTGCGAGAGAATCCGTCCATGTGGTCATCGGAATACCCCATTCAGAGGCTGATGCTGGAGAATTCACTTGCAAGTCCTGATACAATCTCCTTCAAGATCTTGTCAGATGCGTTCTTTCCAATGGTTCGAATATAAAATTCAGGGTCATCCAATTCCGGATGGCCTGGGAAATAGTTTGCATATTCTACCTTACTGCTGTTGTTAAGGCGTTCTCGAAGCATTTGCAAAGCGGTATGGCTTTCACCAATCACGCGCATGCGCAGTTCATTCTTTTCATTGAGGAGGACTTTAACAGGCATTGCAATCGTTCTTGCGACCTACCCCTTTGTTTTGAACCTTCTCCCTCTCTCGTCCTTGAAATTATGTTGAAAACTGCAACGAGTAGATCTGAAAAAACTCAGAAAGCCACTTATTTGAGGGAATCCACCCCGTCTCTTTTTTAGTGCCTTTACCTCGCAAGAACAATGGATACTGGTTCGTTAGAGACACGAATGGCCAGTTGGTCCCACTCGTTCCAACGTATAGCTCCCGTGTTACTCGTGGTCGTCTTCTTGTTTACAGTAGCATTGAGTGTGCATCTTGTCACCTCTCCCCCAACATTCAATACAGACCTTGCTGATTTTGCACCGGATTCAGAATCAAGTGATGCGCATGATAGAATCCATCAATATTTTCCGAATGAAGCAAGACCACTCTTCGTCCATGTTACAGCCGATGACGAATCTAACATCCTTTCTATAGAACATATGCAAACTATGAATGAACATCTTGAGCACATGCGAAATGAATCATCCAAGCGTCAGGATGCTGTTGCAGTTTGGACCGCTGCACCTGGAATTGTACAATTGGCTCTCGATGAGGAAGCCAATGGCACCTCATTGGATTCTGTTCAATCATGGACCGAAATACTCGACCTTCTCTTTGAAGAGGATACAGTTTGTTCGCTGACGGCTGACGACCAACTCCTTTCTGCTGCACGTTATGCATCTGCAGGGCTCCTTCACAGTGATTTGAATATAGATTCGAGTTGTACGTATCTCAAGAATGGGACGGGTGATGGTGCTCCAACTGCCACTTCCACACTCTGGGTCTTAGAAATCGACCCTGATTTGGAAGAAGATAAGCGAAAAATTATCCAAGACCAATTCCGAATGGAATTTTCTAAACTTTCAGAATCTTCAGATCTGAATTACGGTGTAGCCTCACTGGACCTCATTTCATATGACATCGACCAAGGAACATTTGATAATTTGGCCTTGTTGGTCATCCTCGCCTTATTAGTCGTCGTCATTCTTCTAGCCATTGCTTTTAGATCACTTAACGATGTTGCATTCCCACTTATCGGCTTATCCTTTGCTCTAATTTGGACCTATGGTATTTTGAATCTCGTCGGGGTCCGGTTTACCGCCCTTGAAGTGGCTGTTGCACCACTGGTACTCGGGCTCGGTATCGATTATGCAATCCATTTACAGCGAGCATTTTCTGCCATTCGCAAAGAGACAGAAGATTCTGCAGAAGCGTGGCTACGTGCTTGTGCCCGACTCTCTATACCACTCTCTTTAGCAGTTGTAACCACCGTGGCCGCATTTTTGGCCAACATTATTTCTCCATTACCACCATTAGCGACTTTTGGTTATGCTCTTGCATTTGGAGTTCTGTGTGCTTTTGTTTCTTCGACTGTTGTGGTCGGTGCACTCCATGTCGTCCGTAAGAAGGTCTCAAGTGCGCAACTGGCTCAAGCAATAACCATGCCACGTCTTGTTGGTAGTATCGTCGGTATTCAGCAAAAGCAGCAAGTTACAGTCATTCTGGTGACTATTTTGATTTCTGGTATCTCAATCTTTGGTGCAACCTCACTTGAAACTGATTTCGACCTCGCAGACTTTGTCGACCCGGATATGGAAATCATGCAAGTCCGAGAAGATATGGCATCAAGTTACGACAGTGCTGGTTGGAAATTGATTTACATTTTGTTCGAACCTCTGAATGCTTCTTCGAGTATTCCTGGGGATTCATTGATGCTGAATGAATTAAGAGGCTTACATATTGACTTGGAAACGAACCACGATGTTGTAGGTACTGACAATGCACCTGCTTCACCTTCCTACGAAGGGCCTTATGTTGTTGTGCGAGATGCTATTTTACGTAACTCATCTTTTGGCGATTTTCACAACCTTGAAGTCTTTGCAGGTGATGTTTATGTCATGAATGACTCAATTGAGATAAACTTGAATTCAGTATTTTCTGAACTTTCGAGCAACCAAACTGTTGCTGATGTTTTGACTGGTGAAACATGGGCGCAACGAATCGAACAAACGGTCTCTATGGATGATGGAAATATTAAGTATTTCAGAAATGAAGTCCGTGTCGAAGCATCGACATCCGCACAATCAACGATCGTCATCGATAACATCGAAGAACAACTTGGTAGCACTTCAGAACCAGGTACTCTTCGCAATAACCTCGAAAACCATGCTAACCTGTATGTGACCGGTGACCTTGTTATTTTGCAAACTGTGATCGATGGTTTGAATACATCCCAAATCAAATCAACAGCGATATCGCTCTTTGTATCAATGCTGGTCTTATTGGTTTTGACACGTCGTGTTGTTCCAGCGGTAGCAGTGCTCTTACCGGTTGCCCTTGCTTCGCTTTGGGTCGCTGGCTCGATGTTTATACTCGGTTTGAAATGGAATGTTTTGACGGTGATGGTTACAGCTTTGACCATTGGTATCGGAATCGACTACTCGATTCATATGTGGCGGCGAATTGAAGTCGAACTCGCACGCAGAAAAACGCATTGGGAGGCTTTACGTGCCGCTCTTTCGACGACAGGTGTTGCATTGATTATGAGTGCACTCACCACTGCTTTCGGATTCCTTGTGCTCATGTTTTCACCTATGCCAGTCATCCAAGACTTCGGATTGATTACTGCGGTCACGGTCTTCTTTTCCTTGTTACTGGCATTGCTTCTGTTGCCAGTTTTGATTGAACTTTCTGCACGGAATAAAGAAGAGGTTCTTGAAACAGATGAGCGAGCGACCAGCGAAGGATGATCAACGGGTTGTTAATGCGTCAATGATTTCCTTCATTGAAAGATTCTGTTCTCGAGCAACCAATGCAAGGCACATCCAAGTGCTGACATAGCCCAATGCCTGTTGCTTACGTTTCGCTCGTCGTTCAACTTCATCAAGTGATATTTCGGATGATTTTGAAATGAATTTCGACAATCGTTGTGTACGTTTGGCACGAGGGTCGTCTGAATCTGAAACGTGCAGCATGGTACCGCTTTTTACCGGCACTACTGGCCTTGATGCAGGTATTGATTCAGTTATAGTCGGCCGAGGTCTTTTGTCTTCAGGATGGACGGGATGAAGTAATCGAGAAGGCCGAGGAAACCATCCGAGTGGTGATTGTACACCTGTGAGGGAGACGGTTGGTGTGAGCGCATCTTCTTCACCGGATAGCCAACCTTTGCCAATCAGTGCTTGAACGACTTTCTCAGCTTCATCCGGTGCAATCCATTCCATGTCAAACGAAAGTATTCGTTCAATATCTAATGCGCCGAGTGTTTCACCGTCTCGAAAGCAGATGGCAAGAACGCGTCGAATATCCTCGATATCCTCACTCGCCATAGAGTGAACAATCAGCCCCTCTTCAAGAAGTTAAGCATTGACATTATTGCATCCGGGTGAAGGATTTGTCCGGATTTTGTTTCCATCGTCCACACAGTAAACCAGAGTAGAAAGTTTGGCTCCCCTCGTATAGATAATCACCGCCTCCTGGAAGTTGGGTATAATCGGAGACCGAATCACCAACTTCTGCTACCTTTGATGTTGGCACAAGTGCTTCAACTTCGGATGAAGGTTCCACCTCGGATATTTTTGGAGGTGGACCTTTGAGATTCGTTGGGGCCTTCTTCGGACTTCCTGTGCGAGAAGGAGGGCCAGAGGATGGCTTTTTGGCGGGTGAAGGCTCAGCAGTGAAAGTTTCATCTTCGCTTCTTTTACGGAGCAAGACGACTGAGATTCCAATTACAACAAGTAATCCTCCCCCTGCGGAGATGGCAATCAGAGCAGTTGACATCCCATCATTTTGTTGGGTATAATTTTTCGACCAAATATTGTTCAATTCACTGAGTTCCCAAATCTCTTGTTCAGCATCGATTTCGATGAGAAGTGTCCAATCATCGTTTGGGACGGTGAGTGTAGTCCGAATGTTTATCGCCGTATTCTCTGCAATACTGGGTACCGATTCACGGCCGACAATGGTCGAAACTTCGCCTTGAACTATGCTGATAGTGATGTTAAATGGGACTTCAATCCTTTCACCGGAACTAAAAATCTTCATCTCCATGCGCAAGGTTGAACCTGAACTCGATTCGCCTTCGAATTCAACAGAACTGATCGCCAAATCAGGGCCAATATTGCTGAGGGTGGAAATAAGCCAAGGGTCGTTTGCGGAATTACCATTCGCAGAGGAGAGTACCCAGCCCGCATCATCACTTCCACTTCCCCAACAAGCGATGTTCGATTGTGTGGAAAGGGTAGATGGGTCTCCTTGCTCGGCAAAATTATAGATGAAACTGAACATAGTTTTGCCATCGAACACGGTTGATGATTCGCGGCTAAGCGTAAGAATTGGCCATTCGAAGTCCAAGGATTGAATCTGACAATTTAGGGTGAGGTTATCTGACCATGAATTTGCTTCAGCAATATTCACGCCGATTTCTACATTATCTAAATGGTATCGAGATACTCCACTTGTCAACGTTGAAGGGAGCAGAACAGGAGCGTGACCATCCAATTTCATATTCGGTAAATCGGTAGAAAAAAGATTCTCTGCATCATAAGGGTCCCAAATCTCCAATACAGTTTGGTGCCAGAGCCCTGAGCCCATTGGCGTTTGGATTTGTGTGGATAATTGACCGTCGATGACTTCAGCAGAAAAACTGCTCGAAAAGAAATCATTCTGAACTTTGCCTCTCCAAAATACTGAGACATATCCGTTGTATGATGAGTTGCTGATGAGATGCTTAATCGTAGCATTCAGTTGGACAGATTCCCCTGAAATCATGTTCCAACCCGTGGTAAGTTCACCTTGGATTGGCCCATCTATGTCTCGAAGAGGTTCGATGTCAACGGAAATTTGTCGTTCCAAAACCCATTGCCCTTCCAAAATCAGTTCACTTGTACCATCATAATCATCGATTTCAACCTTAAGATGGCCAACATCAATTCCTGAATTCACAAAAGTCCAACCGACTTTACCAATGAAGTAGATGACGTAACTTTCATTTTCTTTTGTAGCGAAGCATGAAAAGTCAACTTGGATTCGAGCATCCAGTTGTTCACAGGTATCCAAGTTGGTATTATAGCGCATACCGAGGGTTTCATCGTTACCAAGTTCAATACGAACTTGCGCAATATCGGTGAGGTTATTACTATCTTCTACTATGACTTTCCATCCGATTTGACCGTTTGGTTCGAGACGTTGGGCACCACCTACCGTCGTTTCAAACAGTGATTCGATCAATGATACATTGGCTTTTTCGGGAGTTCGGCTCATCCATGAGAGTAAGCCATTCGAAGGAGAAAGTACGGCATCCCGAATATTCTTTCCGGCAAAGTTTGTCCCTTCAAGTGTAACATGCACCATTTGATGATCTGAGTTTGCCGTATCATTGACCGTTAAATTTAGCAGCCATACATGTCCGGTATTCGTCGTAGTGAGAGGAGTTTGTATTGACTCATCTGGTGAATACAGGCCGTCTGAATTGCTATCATGAAGCGCTTCAATCCAGACAAACGCTTGCAGTGTATTATTACTAAACCCGCCGACGTCATAAAATTCAAATTCTACATTTCTTTCAGGCATCTCATTAATGTAGGAGCCAGTACTTGGTGATGTTGAAGTTTGAAGTGGTACGTCAACGCTGAGCACAAACTCCTTCGAGGAGGGATTGACATTGAGGATAAAATCATCTTGCGTACGTGCTTCTAGCCACATTCGGGCAGGACCTGAACTGGCGTTTGGAAGGGTGTAGGACGTCACAGTTTCGAGGCCAGTTTGCAGTGCAAACCATTCTCCAGTTGAGTTGAACCAACCAAAGTTTGAATTTTCGACATCAACGTGTAACCGTGCCTCAATCAAGCCATAGAGTAGTCGAGTTGCTGATGAATTGAAACTATGGTCAACGGTCACATCGATTTGAACGCCATCGGGAAAGACTTCACCCGTCGTTACTTCAGGTCCACCTTGGCTCGAAAATGTGGAAGAATAATCGATGACATGGATGTCAAGAATATTCTCTATATTAATGATATCCGGACTTCTATAATACGTCTCATGAAGGCCATGAGTTTGAATCTCGAGTGCAAGATAATCACTCGGTAAGCCTTCCTCGATAGCGATACTCCATTTGATTTCATCACCTTCTGATGTCGATGAAAGTTCGATAACATGAACATCACTTTGCTTCAATAATCCATCGACATCATCGATTGTGAATGTTTCAGTTTCAGCATCCCATGTAATTTCAGCAGGATTATTACTTGGCAAGGTATAACCATCGCTGTTGGTCGAATGCAACAACAGGGAATAACTCGAAGCAGCGGCATAGGATGAATGGAATGTTGTCAAATTGATTGGTGCAGCATTTGGATGCAGTGAAGAAGGAGGCTGTCCCAGAAATGTTGATTCTTCAGAATAGATTTTGACAAAATCAAGGTTCGGTATTTGCCAATTATTTAGTTCAGTGGTATTGAATTGGACCCGATATTGGACGAATGAATTCCCTTGACCTACAAGCATCAATGAGTGGTTTCCAACTTGGAAAAATTGTGAACTGTTTTGTGGGCCCATCGGGAGCCAATCCGTAGTGCCGAGTAAGTTCAAATCATTTCCAATTTTGTATTGTAATCGAAGTTGGGTGTCGACAGGAGTCTGTCCGGAAAATTCTAACCACACAGGGGAGGAAGTTCCTCGCACTGTCTTTCGAAGATCCAAGATGTCCGACGTGAGCCATCCGTCATGTGTTGAAGGATTGTCAAAGAATTCAGAAAGGTCATGGTAATTTGTGCTCCAAGAAGAAAAACGATAGGACGATCGGTCTCCAGATGCGTAAACAATCGTGCCATTTGTTCCAGTAATTGTATGGTCATACATGTTGACTGGCAGTTGTGAATGAACGCTCATGGCTCCGGTGAGTGGATTATAGCCATGGACATCGTTCGATAATGCATTGAATCCAGTTCCCGTAATACCTCCGGAAATGATGATTTCATCGTTGTGAACCGTGGCTGCATAAGCTGCAATTTCAAAGGGCAAAACCGAATGATTCACCCATGTGTCCGTCAAAACATCATACACTTCGGTATGGTTGGTCGGGGCAGTAACCGTTTGGTTGAGTGTCGGGTTGAAATATGTAGCAATTCCACCAATTGCATACAATTTACCGTGATATTCAGTCAGCGCAAAGGAGTGCCGAGCAAGACTCATATTCGCCATTTGGTCCCAAGTATCGGTATTGGTATTGTAGCGCATGAGTCGGTTGGTCGTATCCGAACGGTCTTTGAGACTCACGCCTCCAGCGGCGTATATGAAATCGCCAACATGGTCCACTCCTGCAAGTCCGACTGCTTTGCCACTTGTCATTGATGTACCCTCCACCCATGTGTCATTGGAGGTATTGTAAATCTGGACGAGACCTTCTGACTGAATTGCAGGCGATTCGAAGGGGTGATAATCCCCAATTGTGTAGACCTTCTCCCCGACCACTGTGCATCCAAAGTACATTTGCGTCAATGCCATGCTTCCATCACTTAGACTCCAACTCGAGTTCACTACATCGTAGATTTCAATCAAATTCGTTTCCATCTCATCATTACTTTGCATTGGGTTTGGGTCAACTCTCCCCCCCATAAGTAAGACTTCATTCGAAGATTCGAGGTGAACTGCACATGCACCTGTTCGGGTAAAGATGAGCCCTGTACTCATGGTTGACTGCCACGAAATCACTGGGCGATCCAACACTGCTTCGCCCGTTGCTTGTTCAATCGTAATGTTTCTTTGAATAAAGCCGTCCGACTCATTAAAATCAAGGTCCATGTGGAGGCTTGAAGATACTTGGCTGTCTTCGAGTGTCGAGGGGTGTTCTTGTGCAGTAAGTGCCATTTGCAATGGCGTTAGGAGCATGATGACCATCATCACAATCGCAGGAGTAACTCTGCGAAACGCACGACTGTCCATGGGTCTTGCTGATGCCGTCGCTACAATACATTTACCCTCTGCGGTTTGATTTCTCGCACGAGAGTTCAAGAACAGTTGGAGGATGTCCATGGTGAATCAAGCATAGATTCATTCGCATTGGGGATATGCGCCCTACGGAGGAGATTACTTTGTCACGTGAATATGTCGCCCGCGACCCTCGGACAGGTCTCCCAATCACTTTTGAAAAGAAGCGGAAATCTGTAAAGAAAATGAAAATTGAAACAGGACCTTGGGTCGCCCTTTCCGATGACGATGTTTTCGCCTTACTCAAAGGTGAAATCCAGACGGCTTCTCTTCGATGGAAAGACCAAACGATTTCACTTGGGCGCACCTATGCTATTCGTGCATTGGGGAGATTTCATGGTGTAAGGGTACATCAAGCACATTCACTTCTCCTTGCGTGTTTAGAATCTGATGCAGTTGAGGACCGTGTAGCTGCTTTGGAAGTACTTCCTGAAGTCGCAGTTCTCAAATCAGACGACTTATTTGATTGGCTTTCCGTCATGTTAGACGACAAAGATATCAATGTCCGTAAAGCCGCAAGTCGCTGTTTAACCCTCACTTCTCCCGTGTTTCCATCCGGAGTTTCATCAATTTTAGCAAATGAACTGCGCTCGCCAGTACGATTTCGTATGGATGCGGCTTGGGCCGGATTATCCGGATTATGCGAAACCTGGCCCGAAGTCGTCGTTGACCATGTTGATTCGTTATTGCTTGAAGACGATATGGAACTGAGAAAGAAAGCAACAGCCTTACTCAAGAAAATTGTCAATAAAGGTGATTCTGCTGTCTGGGATCTCATTTCATGGTCCTTGAACGATGCTGATGTCGAGGTTCGACGTGTTGCTGCCAAGAACCTTCCAGCCCTTGCCCGTAAAGAATCTCGAATCGCAACACTGTTCGCTGAACGTGCTTTGTCAGATTCGGATTCAGAAGTTCGGTTGAGTGCGATTAAGGCTGTCCAAGCTTTGGATACTGACCATGGTCGTGCCCGAGAACTCGTCGTTCGTGGAACCACCTCAAAGGACCTCAAAGTTCGTTCTGCATGTATTGAACTTCTTCCTCGGCTGTTCGGTGAAGAAGTACTTCGAACAATGGCAGAAGAATTACTCTCCACTGAAACAAATGACAAAATAATTGCTTCGCTCAAGGAAATGGTCTTTGATGCATCTCTCGATGGAACTGAAGCGCAAAAGAATGCTCAACTCGCACCTTCGGCGGCCGTTCCAGCATTGGACAGAGAAATCGCTGAGGCACAGGGCCATCGTGTCGGTTTAGAGCCCATTCGCTCAACTGACGGACCTCAAACTTCGAATGAAAGCGATACGCCATTGGGTAAGGATGCAAAAGATGCTCCCAAAGAAGCGTCTACAGAACCGGCCCCAGCACCGGCCCCAGCACCGGTTTATCGTGCAGTTAGCCAGGATGAATTGATGGGATATGAGGATGATTTTGAAGACGATGAACCCGACGAGGACGCCGATTATTTTTGAAATACGATTGAATTACCTCATCATTTTGTCAAGACGCATGTCGGTATGGTTAAGAAGGGAGTGTCAGTGGGCCGAATTGCTTAGAGGTGAATATGGTGGTTGAGGCATTTAATGATAAGGCTGAGCAATTCGAACGCTTGTGGGATGGTATCACCCCTAAAGGCATTAATAGAAACAAATCTCTGAAGTTCCGACAATATATTTTGGAACATGTTCGACAAACTCGTCGCCCTCTTACCCGTGAAAATGCTCGAAAGTATTGGATGGGTATTCTCCAAGCAGAAATCAAAGAACTTGAGAACTACTGATTCCACCCGATTGGGTTGCCACCGTCTCGGCAATCCACACGAAACCCCGAGACGGAGATGATCCTATGTTCACCAATACCCGCTTCGACTCTTGGGACCTTCCCCAACATTTACTTGACAGTCTTGAAAAGATTGGCTGGGAATGTACGACTCAAGTTCAAAAAGATACGATTCCAATCGCTCGCTCTGGTCGAGACGTCATTGGACAAGCTCGAACCGGTTCAGGTAAAACTGCAGCATTCGGTTTACCAATTCTCGAACGTTGCCAACCAACTGGTGAACTGCAAGCATTGATTCTAACGCCAACTCGTGAACTTGCAAATCAAGTCGCTGAGGAGTTTCAGACTTTACAAGGTGAAAGTGGACTTCTTATTCAAACGGTCTATGGTGGCACTGACTTAGAAAAGCAGGCAAAATCTCTCAGCAATGGAGTCGACATTATCGTCGGGACTCCTGGCCGTGTGATGGATATGACCGAACGTGGTCACATCAACCTCGAATTACCATCATTGTTCTGTCTTGATGAGGCAGACCGCATGCTTGACATGGGTTTCTTTCCCGATATTATGTGGGTCACTGAACGCATGAAGAACAGAGAACAAACTCTTCTGTTTTCCGCAACATTCCCACAAGAGATTATCGATGCGGCGAATGAATTTATGAATGAGCCGGAATTTGTTCTCACCAATACCGAAGAATTAGATATTCCTCCTATTGATTTGTACAGTATCAAAATAGGTCGGGCAAACAAATTGTGGGCACTCGGAAGATTGATGTGCAGAATGAGCAGTGAAGACCAAACAATTATTTTCTGTAACACAAAGCGAATGGTTGACTTAGCAGTTCAGAGATTGAACAAGCACCGATTTGTAGTCGAAGGATTACATGGCGATTTGAATCAAAACCAACGTGAAAAGATTCTCAACCGTTTCAAAGAAGGCGAAGTCAAAACTATTGTTGCAACCGATGTTGCTGCTCGTGGAATTGATGTAGATGGAATCACATTGGTCGTCAATTACGATTTGCCAGTGGATTTGGATTCTTTCATCCACCGTGTTGGAAGAACTGGCCGAATTGGCCGTAAGGGTGAGGCTTGGAGTTTAGTCTCTAGGGACGATGCCCCGCAACTTTCGAAAATCATGGCAACCTATGGGTTGGATATCGTTGATTCGGAAGCCCCTGAACTTCCAGATGGTGTTGAACGAGAACCAATCGCTCGCCAAGATGATTTTGGAGAAACTGCAGATGTCTTTGGATTCGTTACCGTCCACCTCGATATCAACCCTTCATCAGCCGGCTCTTCTCGCACAGTTGCCTCTTGGTTCCAACGTGCAATCCGATGCGATGAAATGGCTCTTGGCGATGTACATTTCGATGCTGAATCAACTTTTATTAGCATTCATACCAGTAAGGTTGGACTCGCACTTAAGGCACTTCAAAAGCACGATATGGCCGGTCAAAGAGTCACTGGAACAATTTTTGAGTAATCACTCTTCTTCTCTGTTCTTTTTCCACGACCCAGATTTTTTCTTATTATGTCGTGATCGAGGAATCTTTTCCTCAACTTCAAGAGATTTCAAGTCATTCTCGGGTAGAATTTTTATCGGCCAGTTACCCTCTTCATCTGGTCTTTGAATCACCACTGAGGTTGCCCCGAGTATCACCAGACCAAGTGCAGAGAGTGACCAAGCATATCCAATGGCATCATCCCACCGATTTTGCGCTGTTCCACAATCAGAGGATACAAGTTCCGAGAACATACAGAAATCAAGAGTCTTTTTTGCCGCCATTGCTTCCTCATTTGAAGTAACATTGTGTACTGCGAACATCATGAGTAGCAGTGCTCCTATGAGAAGGAAATAGTGCTTTGATGCCCAAGAGTTTCTAAATTTCAATCGCCATTTCTCATCACCTGCAACATCTGAAACGCTTGCATCAAGTGTTCGTGCAGGTCCTCCAACTTTCCAAAACCAAACCACCCACATTGTTACGAGAACCAACAAAAATCCCCACTTATAGACTGCAGTGTGGTACTCCCACATTCCAGATAGGCATGCGGGGTCATTTGGATTCACTGCGCAATCGTTCATTGCTATTGGATAGAACACCACCAGTCGCATTATATTGAGGACATAGATGATGCTACACATGACGAGTATAGAACGGATTTTGAGGCGTTGTGGTACACCTTCAGTCATTGCCACAAGCGTCGACAAGAAGATCATTTCATGGACGCCAGCACATTCATCTGAAACATACAAGCCTACCGTGTCATAATTCCCAGGGAAGTTAACATGGACAAAATCAATTCGCGTCATCCATCCATTATGCGTTGACAAATAAGAGGCTGCATATTCTCCATCACTGTACAACAAATTAGTAATTTCATTCCATAACCATGCCTCAGTCACTTGTAACGGCGCCAAAGTATCAGAAGGTTGAGTTAAAAACCAGTAAAAGGCTTCAACACAGAGTAAAGCCAATGGGATTCGCGCATATCGAAGTCCGAGCTGACCAACTTCAGACCAATTCAAATCCTCTTTTGTTGAGGAGGACTTAGAATTCGTGCTCATGGCTTTGCGTAGGTGTTCCTCTTCATCAAGTTGCGGTTCTCTTCACCCGGCTACAGTTTGGTCACTGAAGCCATTGCCTCTCTTTCGGAGGACTTGAAAGGGATGATGACTACCGTATACCATGGTCGAAGTTGTTTCCCTTGGAGATGGGGCATCTGTTTCGCCAACTCATCGTCTTGATGTCATTGGATTTTTTTGTCCCATTCCAGTCGCTGAAGCGAAAAAGGCTCTTTCAAATATGGACACTGGCCAAATTCTCGAAGTTTGGGCTGATGACCCTGAAACGGTGCATGATATGCCCTTGTTAACCTCACGAGGTAAAAATAATATTCTTTCCATTGAGGAAAGTGCAGGCGAACTTCGCTTTTTGATCGAGGTGATTGAGTGACTGAAATACTTGAATCGATTGAATTAGTGGAAAACAGTTCAGTTCCAAGTGAAGCAAAACTTCCAACGATTCATGGTGACTTCCAAATCCGTATTTTCCATGAGTCATCAACAGGCTTCGACCATGTAGCACTTACAATTGGTGACATGAAAGGTCCTGACCCGGTGATTGTGCGAGTACATTCAGAATGTTTGACTGGCGACGTGCTGGGGAGTCTACGCTGTGACTGTGGTCCACAACTCGACTCCGCTTTGAAAGCCATTGTCGAACGTGGGTGGGGTTGCTTGCTTTATCTACGCCAAGAAGGTCGAGGCATCGGTTTGCATGCCAAAATTCAGGCTTACCATTTGCAAGATAAAGGTGCAGACACACTTGATGCGAATTTGATGCTTGGCCTACCTGCTGATGGGCGAGATTACAGTATTGCTGCGAGCATGCTTTCAGCACTCGATATTTATCGAGTCAGTCTACTCTCAAATAATCCAAACAAGCGTGAGCAGTTAGAAAAACATGGAATCAATGTGGTTGATTTGATTCCGCTTGTCGTGGGTGTTGGTGACCAAAATCGTTTTTATTTAGAGACGAAAGTTGAACGCATGGGACATAAAATCAACCAAAAACAACTGGATGGAAACTAAAGGGGCCGTGACCGAGAATTGAACTCGGGCTGGCAGAACCACAATCTGCCGTGCTAACCCCTACACCATCACAGCCATGAGAGGTAAGTAGCGGTCATACGCGTGGTATTTCAATAATCCGCAGAGGATGTCATGTATTCAAATCCCAACTCAATGAAACGAACGACCCTCGCATTCAAGTGTATTCGCTGGCCTCCTCTTTACATGCGAGCAACAAGTTCGAGGCATTCGACCGTTCTTTTTCTTCTTTTTTTGTTGCTTCTAGCCCCTTACGGCGCAGTTTCGGCACGTTCAGTACATCAAACAAATACCGTTGATATCTTTCCCCAAGGTGAATTTTCTCAACCCTCAAATTGGACACTTGGGGCTTTCACCTCCTTTTCGGAAGACTCTGCAATCTATACTGATACCATGGTCGCTGATCAACGCCTCACCATGGTTCACAATCGTCCGTTGCATCAAGATAGCATGATTTTTTGGGCACAGTCCACGCCAACGGAACATAATAACTCAATGGGTAGTCCTGATGGAGCAACCTCTTGGTCAACAGGTCCTGAGATTCAACTCTCTTCGTTCTATGCTTTTGGGTCCACTGGTTATGATATTCTTGCGGTCGATGTTGTCGTCGCTTTTTCTGTACCCGACCCGTTGTATCAGGACTCAGTTCGAATTTCACTCAATTTCGACGGACAATATGAACCTCTGACTACTTTCTCTCATACGCAAGGGCCACTGGATTATCTTTCGAACACTTGGTCCAATAATGTCTCGAGTCTCACCACTTGGGATTGGGACATGCTTCAAAATTCAGTGGTCACATTGGATTATGTTTCTGTGGGGGGTTCGACGGATGATTCGGAATTGATTGTCGATGCTGTAGGCATGCAAGTCACCATGAGGACACCTTGGTATGGTGGTGAATACGGTTCTGCTCAAGCACAATTCGCCGGCCATGAGATGCCGGTGATTGGACTCGACTTAACATCAGGGACTTCCGATAATATGGCATTGGCTGAGTGTGGCCTTCAATCCAGTATCTCAGGCTCATCTGGACTTTGGACCAGTGAGGTATTTGAAACGCCTCCGAACCAACGTATTGGAAGAGTCCACTATACTTTAGAAAATGAATCACTCGATGATGTGTTACTTGAGTATTCCTTTTCCGATGACGGCATTACTTTTTCAGAATTTGGCCCAATTGATGAACACATGCTTCTCCCGGACCATTCTTTCACTCAACTTCGAATAACAACCATTGATGCATGCATTTCGACATTCACAGTTGATGTCAACGACCCAACACTGTCATTACAAGGCCGTATTTTCGGGGATGTTGTCGGCTTAGATTCAGTCTACTCGCGTTGGCTTTTATTTGTAAATGATGAGTTGGTAACCAATCAGCCAGTGGCTTTGTCTCCTTCCTTATCTCTTTCATTCCCGATTGGTAAGCACTTGGCCGCTGGAGATACCTCACTCAAAGTAGAATTGAAAGCATGGTTTACTTGGGATTCTCTCGGAAATGCAAGTACGACTGCTCTTGAAGTCACATCGTTAACAGTCTCAGGGGGTTATGAGGTCGAATGGGATGAAGACCCTGTATGCATCCCAGTCGGAGATCAATTCTTGACTGAAGATGGGGGTGGACGTATTTTGCCATTTTTGTATCGTTGCACTGATGACCGCACGGCATACGAAAACTTGGACGTGAGTTTTTCAAATTCCAACCCGGAACTCATCGTTGTTGATTTGACAGAAGGAGATATCCGCTTGTCGCTTCAATCTGAATCCTCAGGCCAAGCTACGATTCAAACCACAGTCACCGACGCTGCCGGGAATACTTGGGTCGAGACTTTTATCGCAAATGTGCAGAACATCGATGATCGACCTGAACTGCAGGAGTTTCAGTCATTGGTGCCAGTTGAATTGTCAATTCCAACCGTTATTCCATTTGATTATACAGATATCGATTCATTTGGCTTAACAGCATCTTCAAACCGTTCATGGGTCGCAGTGGATGTATTCAATAAAACATTGACTGTAAATGCACCAACTCCTGGTTTCACTTCTGTGCTGGTTTCATTGTGCGACCAAACTTCATGCCATGAACGAATCTTGGACCTCGAAGTTCTTGCCCTACCCGACCTCTATGTCGAAGAAATCGACCTTGGAACAGATATCGTTCGTTCGGGTGATATTGTCTCCATTCGAGTTCTTGTCCGTAACATCGGTCAAGCAGACGCAAGTTTGATCTCCATACGATGTGAATCAAATTCAGAATTGATTGATTTTGAAACCTTACCCTTGCTCCAGCCTGGTAAAGTCGCATACGTGACCTGTGATTGGCAAGTTCCTGAAGACAAGGAACAAGTTCAGATTCGCGCCATTATTGACCGAGGCCTCGAGATAAAAGAGGGTCAAGAGGATAACAACGAGGGGATACTGGCAGTCGCCATTGAACCTGCTCTCTCATCGATCGATGTCAATTCGAATTCTGCTCCAATTTCTGATGGAATGTTTTGGGGACTCTCGATACTTGCACTCTTGGCAATCAGTAGTTTGTTCATCTTCCTGACGCCTGCGAAAATCAAAAAATTGGAATGAAAAACATTTCCTCGCATTGGGGTGCCAAAACAATACCCGATGACGGATAACGCGTAAAACACCCTCAAACTTGATAGGGTGACCGTCTCACAAAAACTTGCTTTGAGGCCGTGGGGGCCGTTCAACATCTGTTGACAAAGTGGATGTGGGAATTATGTCAGTATTGAAAATAAGAATCGAAACAGAAGAATATATTTACGAAGAATATGTTGAAGCTTGAATCAAATTTGATTCACTCTGGAGACTTCCAGCGACGAGGGTATAATCCTTCATCGAGCAAAACCATACTTGGTCGAGCTACTTCACCTTCGCTAATACCAGCGAGTTCATCCGAGTTGAGCGTGAGCGTTACAATGCCCACAGCCTCGCCTTTGAGAGTTTGAATCATCACTTCCTTCCCTGACTTTACTCCGGCTTGGATACTGACCAGGCCAGGTCGCAATAACGGAGCGCCATGGGCTAAAGCAGCAGCAGCACTATCTTTTACTGTAGCAGTTGGTAAATCGAGAAGTAACTTCTCAATAGGGTGAATCACTCGCAGTAAGGCTTCAGGTTGGTTGCATTCTTTCCATAGCCAGACCGCATCTGCTAATTCTTGCATCGTGATGCAATCTTCCAATTGAAATACACCTGAAGTTTCACGGCGTAATTCTTTCAATTGTACTTTCATATTCAAAAGCAATCCGAGATCACGAGCCATGGTACGAATGTAGGTTCCTGCTTCACAGTATACTCGAGCAATCATATCATTCCCATTCACTTCAATATTTTCAAAGGTGAAAATCTTACGGGTACGAACTTGAACTTTGACGGCAGAAACTTCAGGTGGGACATTGTACACACGACCAGTAAGTTGCTTCATCACCTTTTTGAGTTGAGCCTCTTCTGGCATTGTTTCAAATCGGAAAATGCAAATATAAGTTTTTTTGTGAGTGAGAATCTTTTTGGTTACTTTCATTGCTTTACCAGCCATCAAGGGTAGGACACCGGTAGCAAAGGGGTCGAGTGTGCCACCATGGCCCAAGCGCTCGAGACCAAACAGGTCACGTGCCCAAGATGCGAGTTGGTGTGATGTTGGTCCAGCAGGTTTGTCCAAGAGAATAAAACCGGAGGCAAGACGCTCTTCAACATCTCGTGCGTCAGGACTTCCACCTATGGTGAGATTGGTAGATGCAGTGGTATCAAGAATGAGTTGTGTCATAGGTATTTCTCCAAAATAGTGATTGTGGCAGCAAGCACTTCTTCACTGCCAAGGTTTGTTGCGTCAAGTGATGAGGTATAGGGTTCGCGCTGTTCGGGTAGGAGTTGGTAGAGTTCCATAAAACGCTCCGCATCAACCATTGAGCGATTCTTATTCGCAACAAGTGCTTGTTCTATAGATTTACCTTCTCTGTGAGAGACCCGCTTTGCTCGTTCTTGTTCATCCACCTCTAGCCACAGCCGAACACAAGGAATCTCCAACCGATATGCCCACCATCCCGCCAATCGAGATTCAACGATGTCTGCAGAATCCGCAAGCATTTTCTCTTGGAGAAGTTTGTCCAAGGCACGGTCAACATCGAGGTCACTCTTGCATAACTCACCAAATTCTTGGAGATTCATTTCGCGACGAGCAGCTTCATTTCGAAAGACATCACCGCCGTTGAGAGAAGTCCAACCAAAATGCTCTACGAGTCCAGCGACTAAGGTGCTTGTACCGCTCCCTGGGTGGCCTGAAACGGTTATCCGTGGCATCTCTATACCCACTCGTGTCGACAAACGTCACAACGTCTACTTCGGGCTCCGAGTTTGGTGATCATACTTAGGCCGCATTCTGGGCATTGATTTGCATCTGATTCAGATTTTTTTGGCCTTTCAACATCGTCTTCCTTTGACCATACATTCGATTTATTGCGGCTGCTTGGATTGTTACGCTGGTTACGTTGTTGCCGACGTCGAGCGTCATTGTCTTGAGTAGATTTTGAAGAAACAACAAGGTGCAGAAGCGGTTCTTTGAGGGTTTCACCAGCGGTCACCAAGGGGTGTTTACGGTATCGGAACAGTTTGATGTGCCGGTCGATAATTCGGCCGAGTGGAGCACTCATGCAAATGTATGCGCAAATCCAAGCTGGGAAGAAAAGAAACTTATCATCAAGTAAATTCCATTCCGAGACCCATGGTAGAGATACATAATCGACTCTGAAACTTTCAACTGCACTGGTTAACCATGCGAAAATACCGATGATGAAAACCATCGTAAACATCATTGGTTTCATTGCCCCCATCTGAACTTTCATTTGTTCAGGCATCATCTGTTGCTGAAGGGTCGTCGCTTTTTCCTGCAATATCGGGTCACGTGACATTCGTGCATCGTTCAACATTTTACGGACTTGGCCTTGTCGGTGGCCGATGTGTGCTTGGGCCATCGGGTCGGTGAAAAAGTTCCTAAGAACGGTATTCATGGTCATAGAGAAACTACCTAAAATGAGTACTGTGAGGACGAAATATGCTTCTTCTGGGAGAATTGGTGACAGTACCGGGTCAGCAACATCACCCAAAGTATTACGTATACTAGGGTTCATGATGAGCAGCGTCATCATCACCATAATTCCAAGCATCATCAGCATTGACCCACCCGGCGGTTGAGGTGGCGGGGGTGAATTCCCGTTGGACATAAACAAAGGGCGGCGCATAGAGGGCATGAAGGTTCGCTTGGATATCTCTCCCGTGAACCCCACTTCATCTCTTCTATGCCGAGGGATTGAAACGATGCGCCGTTAACGGTCTGTCATGCGCCGCAGAGAACCGATGGATTTGGACCGAACTTGGCGTCATTCATTGCCAATGCCAATGCCAAATCGGCCTGTTTGCGTCACTTTGGATGAGGCGATTGAACAATTGAGTCGCCTACCGACCAATCCCCGAATTTTTCTGTGGACCGATGCTGAACGTCGTTGTCCACCTGGTTGGGGATTTATTGCGGGTGTCCGTCAAGGTGTACCTCCTCAAGGAATTGAGGCGGAACTTGAAGCATGGATGATCCAGTATCCCAGTGCGTGGTTAGTTGTCGATATGAGAGACGGTGTTATCACTCCGTCAACGCATCGGTCCTTGGAAATAGTTCTTTCCAATGTGAACAGGTCAGTCTTGATACTCGTGAGTAATTCCTCACAAAACGAGAATTGGCCGCAATGGGTCTTGCCTGAATAAGCGTAATCTCTACGCATATTCTTGCTTGGTTTAATCACTCGAAAGAGTATGAGCAAACGGTGCATGCACCAGCATCATGGGCATTTATAGCCATACAAATCGGACAATTCTTTTCCGAAGCCTCTTCAGTTTCAGATTCTTCAGGGGATTCTTCAGGAGCCTCTTCAGTTTCAGATTCTTCAGGAGCCTCTTCAGCCTCAGGAGCCTCTTCAGTTTCAGATTCTTCAGCAGCCTCTTCAGTTTCAGATTCTTCAGCAGCAACTTCTTCCTCAGTTGATGCATTAGCATTCCATGCATCAGCAGCCGCTTCGAGTTCAACCTTCTTGAGATAGCCGTTATCATCCAAATCAAAGTTCACTGCATGTGCAACAAATGCATCACGTTCACTGACATCAATGTCAGCAGCAGCCATGACACGGAGTAAGACATCCTCTCTCCATGAGATGTTTGATTCGATTTCTTCTTCAGCCTCAAGTTCCTCATCGGATTCTTCAACAGCTTCGTCAACAGGAGATGCGATATCTTCAGTTTCGACTTCATCTCCAAAGTGAACGCCATGGAATCGGTTTCCTGCTTCACCATCGATGACACCAGGACCTGTAATTTCGAAGGAAACTTCCAGTCGTTCACCCTTTTCGACAATTGGAATCGTCCATGTGAGGTGAGTTCCACCTTCACCGGAATCAGATGTCATTACGCAGTCGTCACGCTTGTCATTGTTTCCACGAATCAACCAATCTTTAATTTCGAACTTCTCAGGAATAATATCGCTAAGAATTACGTCTTGCAAAGCGGTATCTCCATCGTTGGAGAAGAGAATCAAGACCTCATGGCGACCTTTGCCGCCGATCTTTTGTGTTGTCTTTCCAAAGGAGAAATCCCGACGGTTGTGAATCACACTAATTGCAGGTGCTTCAGTCGTATCTCGCGTGCAAACTGGTCCGTATCGCTCAGCACTGAATTCAGTCCGAGCAGGTGCAGTAATGTTTGAATTATCAGGGGATGGGTCAGGAGCAATCAAATCGTATTCGATGGTCATGTCCTTTCCTGGTTTAAGACCGACTGGGCCACGTGCACCGACGGTAATGGACAAAGTATGACCGTCTCCATCAGGTGAACGATTGGTCTTCTCAAGTGTAATTCCACTGTTGATTTCTGCTTTGATTTGTTCAGCATCGAGTTCCTTGCCGTTGATCTTAATGGTCATAGTAGAGACATCAGGGGCATTGAATAATCCAGGGACGTCATCGGTAATCCGCATCAAATTGATATCTGAAGAACCATTATTTGTCAATGTTAAGCATGCGGTTACCTTTTGTGAACGGTATGAACGCAGTCCAGTCGTTGAGTATACTTTTTCTAAGTTCGCTTCAACAACTTGTAGAGTCTTTGATTCAAGACTGATTGAGCCTTCGGTACTTCGGCTCGCTCGTGGTAGGATTGTGTATGCAAGTTCAGTGGTAAAGTCAGGTTTTGACTGTGCCATAACCGTACGCTCTTCACTTTCCCACTTTCCATGAGGCTTGACGTCTTGTCGAACATCACTAATGTCGAAAAGCAAGTCGTCACTTCCTTTCATTCGAACTTGGAGTTTCACCAAATCTACAGCAAAAGATGAACGGTTCTCAAACGTAGTTCGGCAGAGCCAGTTGTCTGGACGTTCATCTTCACGGACACGCATGTAAGAGAATCCACGGCAGAAAGCATCGAGTTCTCTGAAGTTCAAATTTGACAATGTTGAATTCGAGGTGTATGTAGCCGATGCAACACCAGCGTTGATGGATTTTGTTCCAGATACAACGATGGTCCCTTCAATACTCAGAACTTGCTTTTCACCTGCAGAAAGTGAACCGACTTCCCAAGTGAGTAAATGATCATCAAGTACTGCTACTCCTGTGCTGGCGAAGTTGAACTCTTTCGGAAGCGGACGAGTGACGATAACGTTGCTAATTGCAACACTACCCACGTTTTCGACTTCGAGTTCTAAAGCAATTGGTCCACCTTCGTCACTGGATGCAACGGAGAGGGAATGTTCTTGTGAACGAGCAGGATTGGTATCAAGGCGTTCTCGGAGAACAAGCATTCTCTTGCCAGTGACTTTGTATTTCATGCTGTAATTTGCACCTGCTTCTAATTCATCTACGGAAACATTATCTCCGCCGATATCAGTGGCATCTGCATAATCGAGCATAACATCGATATCATAAACTCGGTCTTCAGCAGACGGGTTGTTTATCTTGAGTGAACCTTTTACAATTTGCTTGATAACTTCTCCATCTGCGCTCAATGTCGCTTTTTCAACTTCATGAAGTGTTCCTTCAAGTTTGTCACCGATTACTTCGTCGACTTCAGCACTGGTTCGAATAATTGCTCCTGCTTGTTCGCCCATTAAGTTGTCAGGGGCCCCGAGCAATGAATCTGGCGAAAGAGATGCAGGGAGGGGGAGAATCCCCTTTGATTCGTCTGGCGCTTCAGATCCACCAAGCAGAGCAGCACTACCAGAAAGTAGCGATGATTCTTCCGTCGCTTCAGATGGTGCTGGACCACCAACCACCCAAGCACTGTTGTCCTTCACTGAAGATTCTTCAGCAGGTGCTTCAGCTTCCATTTCTGGCATTGGTGGCAGAGTAGGTGATCCGAGAAGAGCAGCACTGTCCATCATCAAAGATGCTACAGCAGGTGCTTCGGCTTCCATTTCGGGCATAGGTGGCATAGGAGGGAAGGCATCCAGGCCAGGTGGTGCAGGAGGAGCATCCATTGGTGGTGCTTCCATTTCTGGCATAGGTGGCATAGGAGGGAAGGCATCCAAGCCAGGTAGTGAAGGAGGAGCATCCATTGGTGGAGCGTCCATTTCTGGCATAGGAGGCATTGGCGGCATGCCAGGTGGTGCAGGAGGAGCGTCCATTGATGGTGCTTCCATTTCTGGCATAGGAGGCATTGGCGGCATGCCAGGTGGTGCAGGAGGAGCGTCCATTGATGGTGCTTCCATTTCTGGCATAGGTGGCATTGGCGGCATGCCAGGTGGTGCAGGAGGAGCATCCATTGGTGGTGCTTCCATTTCTGGCATAGGAGGCATTGGCGGCATGCCAGGTGGTGCAGGAGGAGCATCCATTGGTGGTGCTTCCATTTCTGGCATAGGTGGCATTGGAGGGAAGGCATCCAAGCCAGGTGGTGCAGGAGGTGCATCCATTGGAGGTGCTCCCATTTCTGGCATAGGTGGCATTGGTGGCATGCCAGGTGGTGCAGGAGGTGCATCCATTAGAGGTGCTCCCATTTCTGGCATAGGTGGCATTGGTGGCATGCCAGGTGGTGCAGGAGGTGCACCCATTTCTGGCATAGGTGGCATTGGAGGCATACCCGGCGGCGCAGGTGGAGCATCCATGGAAGGCATTGGAGGCATTGGTGGCAAGCCCAGAGGAGCTGCCGGAGCATCCGTTCCTGGCGGTGCAGGTGGCATTGGCGGCATAGGTGGCAATCCAGGTGGCATAGGTGGTTTTTCGTCGCTCATATTCAATTCCTCCATGTTCACCGCATAAGCGGCAACACCTCCATACTCGTTGAGCACATAACCGTTCTGCCAGTTCGTTTTCAAAAATGAGACGGTTTGCAGAGTCCACACCTTGTTTGTCCATCATGTTGATGTAGGGTGGTTCGGAGGAGTAGGCATGGTCGGAATGGATAGTGGCACACCTCCAGTGCTCTTTGTTGTTGGAACTGCTGGTGCGGGAAAGTCTTCTTTGGTAACTTCGTTCCAACGTTGGTCACGCTTTTTGGAAATAGATACAATCGCAGTCAATCTTGACCCGGGGGCCGAACGTGTCCATTATGATGCTGAATTTGACGTTCGAGATTTGATTTCACTCACCGAAGTAATGACTGAATATGACCTTGGGCCAAACGGTGCACAAATCTTAGCAGCGGATTTACTGGCAGCCCAAGGCAGCGATGTTGCAGCACAGTTGCATTCACTTACGGGTGAAGTCATGATTGTTGACACACCTGGGCAAGTTGAATTATTCGCATTCCGTGAAGCAAGTAACCACCTCATAGAAGTGATTGGTCGTGAACAATCAGCTATTATCTATTTGTTTGACCCAATGCTGTCTCGTTCACCTTCTGGATTTGTATCGCAAATGCTTCTATCAAGCATTGTAGAATTCCGACTTGGCTTGCCGACCAAGAACTTCTTATCAAAATCTGATTTACTCGAACCCGAGGAATTAGAAAAGATCCTTGAATGGTCAGAACGACTTGAAATTCTTGAACTGGCTTTGTATGAGGAGGCAGGTGGCCAGCGAACTGAGTTTGCAATCAACCAATTACGACTGATGCAAGATTTCGCACAGGCACCAGGATTGACTCCACTTTCATCTGAACTTGAAGAAGGACTGGCAGACATACTGACCTTTGCTCAAGCATTATTTGGTGGTATGAGCGATGCCCGTGATGGTTTCGCCAGTGATATTGAACATGAAAAGAATTGATTGCCAATTGTGCACTTCATAACACTTAGAAGCCGTCTTTCTATGGAGGGAGCATGGCACAACATTTACTTGCAATTGACGATGTCGAAGAAGACTTCGAAATGATTTTGAAATGGGCGATTGAATTCAAGCGCCTTTGGAAACAAGGAGACGAAGTTGCTCTCAATTTTCTACCACTCGACACCCTTGCAATTGGCTCGATCTATGAGAAACCGTCAACTCGTACGCGAGTTTCCTTTGAAGTCGGTATCAATCGCTTAGGTGGATATCCGTTGACCTTGCTCAAAAATGACATTCAACTTGGAAAATCTGAAACGATTGGCGATACTTCTCAAGTCCTTTCACGGTTCTTAGGAGGTATGACCTATCGATGTTTCTCTCATGCTGATGTTGTAGAACTTGCTCAAAATGCGGATGTTCCGGTCATTAATGCGCTTTCTGACAAACACCATCCTTGCCAAGCAGCTGCTGATTTGATGACCATATTGGAACATTTCGATGACCGTGAACATCTCAAAGTGGCATGGGTTGGCGATGGAAACAATGTGCTTCATGATTTGATGCTGGCTTGTGCAATGCTTGGCATTGATATTCACTATGCGATTCCTGAAGGTTACGAACCTGATGAAGATGTTGTTGAAAGAACCAAAATCATTGCAGAAAAGAATGGCAGTCAAATCGTTGAAACGAACGACCCGGTCGAAGCAGTAAAAGACGCACATGTGGTCTACACCGACGTGTTCATTTCAATGGGTGAAGAAGACATGACTGACAAGGTTGATTCTTTTGATGGATTCCAAATCAATGAGGAATTAGTTTCGAACATGGACGACAGTTGGAAATTCATGCATTGTCTACCGGCACACCGTGGGGATGAGGTCACAGATTGGGTCATGGACCACAAGCATTCAATCGTCTTTGACCAAGCCGAAAATCGTATGTGGGCGCAAATGTCATTACTTGCTTACTTGGTTAATGACGGTGCTTGGGAAGCAATGGGCGAATTCATGAATATTGAATGATTCACAAGTACATTGTCAAAATAAAGCCGAGTAAACCGAGCAGCATTGCGACTCGAATGCGAGCAGAGACTTGGACATCTTCACCTTTGTAGAGTGGTCCATTCAAGCTAATGAGAACGAGAATTGCAGGTGTTTGAAGAATCAATTGTCCGAATGAAAAAGGTCCTCTCCAATACGGGACATACAAGCAAACCAGTCCTGCCATAATGAGAATATAAGCGACCATTCGAGCATTTTCTAAACCGACTTTCATGGGTAAAGTATGCCGTACCCCTTCATCAGCCAGTATATCCTGACAGTCTTTGATAATCTCTCGAGCGAGGTTGGTGAAGAATACAACACCTGCTACATAGAACACAAGCAACGAAATTTCATCGACACTTGCAGCACCGTAAAGGATGACTGCTGCGACCATTAAGGAGATGCAAATGTTGCCAAGTAGGCCTTTGTTCTTCGTTGTTGGACCTAAATCATAGGTGAGCATCATGGCGGCTGCACAGATGTAAATGACCGTTAAAGGCCACCATGTAGCATTGTTTTGGGCGAGTTCAAATGAACCATATGCCATTGCAGCAAGGCTGAAAATCCACAGGCCGGCAACAAACTTCTGAGCTGATTGAATAGAAACTCGCTGTGAGGGGATCGGTCGATTTGGATGTGCTTGGGCATCAATTGCAGCATCTTTGATATCGTTCATTGCATTTCCAGCACCCATGAACGTCAAGACAGCAAGAATTTGCACGGCGACCGATGTAATTTGCTCTGGATTGAGCGTTGCATTGAGTCCAAAGAGGGCGCCGAGAGGCACAGTGATCGCAGCGAGAACCATGTTCTTTGGCCGCATCAATTCAATGAAAGCCCGAACATCTACCGCCATACTTCTGCGTGGCGTGTGAAGGTTTTCATCCCTTTGCTCTCAAGCCGAAGCGATTGACCATACACAGACACGCATTCTGAAGCCACCAATATCAGTTCCTTCATCGAAACCGACTTTGATAAAACGCCGGTCACGAGCCAGAACATTACCAAGTTGATTCATGGTTGCGCCCCAACGGAATCGCTTATTGACGTGATCCAATATATCGCTGGTATTTGCTTCACCAACGGTTGAAAGGTATGTGGAAATCTCTTGACGAAGGCGTTGAGTTTTTCCCATTAAGCCTCACCTCGGATTGCGATTTGATTCCGACGCGTAAGTCGGGCTACCGTGGTACTGATCATGACGGTCCCCGGATTTCCAGGTTGGTGCCAAGGTTGCCACCCCACAGCGGCAAACCGGGATGGGAGTTTACCGCTGGGGTGAGCATAGAGAGTGGTCGACTTCTCTGCCCATATGGGCAGTTCATTCTTTTGCGATGAACTTTTGAGTTCACCGAAACTTAGGTTTTCAAGGGTAGTAGCATTGTTGTGCATGAACCAAACTCATCGGCACCAGTATATCAAGCGAAGAAACACCCCTCAAGTAAAACTAAACGGACAATCGTCTCGCAATACCCTTTTTTTCACTTCAACCTAAAACTGAAAGTGAATCTATATTGTCCACTGTAGTCTTGAATTCAGCCTCACAAGGAATGATTGAATGCGTGACGGCTAAATATGCGGGGCCAGTCGCCGAACTATCCACGCTCGTATAGTGTAGTGGCCCATCATGAAGGACTCTCATTCCTTCGACCCGGGTTCAAATCCCGGTACGAGCACTCACAGTCAATGTTTCTATAGTTTCATGCTTCGAAAC
>Ga0209709_10000156_pt1 | contig 65395 bp, 62 predicted proteins | sample ArcticOcean_MG_C_2_FD_187435 | JGI IMG/M metagenome (GOLD analysis project Ga0209709, IMG submission 187435) | Marine microbial communities from western Arctic Ocean - ArcticOcean_MG_CB4_136 (SPAdes) (version 2) | ecosystem: Environmental > Aquatic > Marine > Oceanic | place: Arctic Ocean... | reverse complement strand
CATTAACCATCCATGGACCATGACCCATGCAGCAATTCCCGAACAGCAACGCTATGATGCAGGAATGACTCCTGGCTTGATTCGATTATCAGTCGGTATCGAAGATGTTGAAGACCTCTGGCAAGACCTTGTACATGCGCTTAATTTCCTTTAAAATGGAAACAACTGCGTCTCCAACGATTCATTTGATATTCAATTCGATGTAAAATCGATTTGAAATTCCGTGAAGGGTCAACACTAAGGTACTTCACACACGAGAAGGCTTGCAGAACTCCGATTAACTCGTATTTCTTCAAGTATAACCAGGCCACATTCTTCAATGAGTTTGATGAATTCTACATGTACTCCAAGGCCCAAACGTTTTCGGAATGGATTGAAGAGAGAGATGAGAATACCTCCCTCTTTCTTGTAGTGGTTTACAATTGCAATTTTACCACCACTTTTTGTTACTCGAACCATCTCCTCCAGTACCACTTTTGGTTCTGCTACGACAGAGAGTGCATGAGCGACAATTGAGTGTTCAAATATATTCTCCTCGAATTCGAGTGAATGTGCATCCATTTTGGTGAACTCAACTTGAGCAGAAATTTCCCCATTTTGCAATCGTTTTCGTGCTTTTACAAGCATTGCCTCACTGAAGTCTATGGCGTCTACTCGAACAAAATCAGGGCAGTGAGTTAATGAGATCCCGGTTCCGACTCCGACTTCAAGGATATGATCATTCTTTTCGAGAACGAGTGAAGAGTATAATTTTGAATGACCATCTGAGAAACTTGGGGCGAAAACTCGGTCGTAAATAGGTGCATACAATCGATAAATGCCGTGACGATGCTTACGTTTTACAATCGCCATGTCACACGGTATATCGGGTCATAGATGAAGTTTCGTGTCGATGTTCGAACCATGAATGGTAAGATTGAATCATCGAATACTCGTTGAGTTCTCTGCATCAATAGGTTTTGGAAAGAATAATTCGACGCCGAGTCATCTTACCGCTCATGTGACAAGGCATTTCCTCAGCAAAATCTTCCGTAGAATCGCCGAGGAAGGTCAAACTCGTTGCCCGTTCAATCGCTTCTGCATGTGCATCGGTCCCATCGAAAGGTATCTGGTAGATTTTCCCATCTTCAATTTCGCCATCCATAACCCAAGTTCCATCAATTTCATTGAAAGGCGGGAGAGGTTGTACGACATCATCCATATGTGCGGAAGATCTCTTGCGCAATTCTTGGGCTATCTCGTCCAAGATTTGTAGGCAAGCATTTGGCAAATCATCCATTTGTATTGGCTCTTTACCACCCGTTCTTCGAGCTGCGAAAGCAGTGCCTTGAGCAATATCTCTCGGCCCAACATCGAGTCGGAGAGGTACACCTTTGATTTCCCAGTCGTAGTACTTCTGACCAGCGTGAATATCTCGTGTATCGACCTTGACCCGCAATCCATGTTTGCGGAGTGTAACTGCCATCTCTTGGGCGACAGAAACTGTATCAACATCTGAGTTCTTTCGAATCATTGGACAAATGACGACTTGAAATGGTGCCACAGCTGGTGGCATGATGAGACCATTTTCATCACCATGCATACCGACCACAGCCCCGAGTAGACGTTCCGACATTCCATAGGTCGTCTGGTGGCAAAACTGTTGTTTTGCATCGAGGTTCTCATATGAAAGGTCGAATGCTTTGGCCCATTGGTCTCGGTAATGATGGCATGAAGCGACCTGAAGTGTCCGTCCATTTGGCATGATTGCATCGATACCAATGGTATACCATGCGCCTGGGAATGTATCCCAAACCGGACGCTTTGCCTTAATAATTGGAAGGCATAAGTCGTGCATGACGTTATTGACAATTTCCAAATCTTGTTCGATTTGACGTGTTGCACCATCTTCATCAGCATGTGCTGTATGTGCTTCAAAGAAATGAATTTCGCGTACTCGAATGAAGGAACGAGTTTGCTTTGTCTCATATCGGAATGTGTTGACCATTTGGTAGACTTTGAGTGGAAGGTCTTTGTGAGAACGAATCCAAAGAGGGAACATGGTATACATGGCCGTTTCAGAAGTAGGTCGCAGGAACATTGGAATATCCAATTCATTATCTCCAGCATGCTTTACCCAATAGACTTCTTTTTTGAATCCACCTTCTTCATCTTCATCACGGAGGTCATCAGGATCTACACCTTCTTCCCGAGCACGCTTTAACCGTGCCACGAGTGCATTTTCTTTCTCCAAGAGATTCTCTGGGATGAGCAGTGGGAAATTGACTTCTTCGTGTTCGGTTCGTTCCATTTCAGCATGGGTTAGAGAATCTATGAGCTTCATGGTCTTCCAGCCATAGGGCCTCCAGACATCCATGCCTTTGATTGGATAGCGCTTATCCACCAACTCAGCAGCCTCAACCATGAATGGATACCATTCATTAAAATTCTCAGCCTTTGATGGAATACCGCGTTTGGCCTTACCTGGTCCTTGGCTCATGAACTCATCTCGCCCATCACTCGCACATCAAGATGACGCTTGAAAACCGCAAAAAGGGAAGTTCTCACCATCAGTTGAGATTCATCCGGAAATCTTTGACTTCACGTTGAATTTTATTGTATTCCATTTCTCTTCTTTCATCATGAACATCCATCACTCGTTCATAATTATCCTGAGGGGAGGCCGGATAAGAATCTGGCATGTTGATTTGGTATGCTGCATCAGCCCACCATGTTTTGTTCTTGATTTGACTGCGGATGTTATTTAGTGTAATTTCATCGATTGATGGGTCTAGGAGTTGATCATACAAATATTCAGGTACGACACTCCCTGAGGATTTTTCAATCAATGATTGTTCGATTGGAATTTCAGATTCAGAATGTACAAAAGAGTATTCTTCGAACTTATGTGTCCGCTGGACTTCATACATCGATTCTTTCGTATTCTTCCACGATGATGAGTTCCTTCGACTGACGAATCCACTCATCGCTGTCAAAAACCATGCGACTTCAAGAATAAGAAATGCCCATTCTTCAATCAGATATGCACGTACTGCCAAAATCCCTGAACCTGATGCCATGAGCAATAGATACGATGACGCTTTACTGTGGAGAATGCTCTGCGTTTCCAAAAAGAAAGCACAAAGAATGAGAAACATGCCAAGAAAGGCGACGATTTCAGAATCAATTACCAAATCCATGACAACCACGCTCATTTGCGCATTGTCATCAAAAGGGCAATACCGAATACGACTACTGCAACAATGTCCGGAAGACCATATGCTCCGGTTTGAACAGGTTCAGACCAGCCATATCCTGAATTTACTTTGTAAATCTCCATCAAATTGATTCTCGTATAACCGTCAGTTGGGCACAAATCTCCTGCTTGGCACATACTTCCGAAGACATACGACCAAACTCCAACAAGATTGAGTAATACGAATCCTAAACCTGCCAATACAATTCTTTGGAATCCCTTATTCTTCTTGACCGCTAGTGGAGGGATCGCTGTTAGTGGGGGAAGTTCCTTGTTTGGCAGAGGTAATGCAGGAGCAAGATCTCCGATGACCTCAATCAGCATATCGGTAGGTGGGGCAACTTCAGTTACTTCAATCGGTAGACCATCCGCCGCAGATGATACGAAGTCACGTGGTTTGGTGGTAATGACCGGGTCAATCTTAATCCCGTAAATTCGCTCAGCAAGACTGACCAGCATAGGGTCATTTGCTATTTCATCAGGTGAAAAATCACCAGACAAAAGTCGATTCAGTTTATCTTGTTCCGATGACATCCTTCGACCTCCGTAAGTAAGTGGGTGAAGCCTTCCTTCAAGAAGCCTCCTTAGGCTGAATCTTCAGTTAATCAAGCATTTCCAGCCTTTTCGACTTCTGCCCAATCCTTCATGAAACCCTCTAATCCACGCTCTGTGAGTGGATGTTTCATTAATTGGCGGAAAATCTTTGCTGGCATTGTTGCGGTGTGGGCACCTAACTGTATGCATTGAAGCACATGCGTTGGATGACGAATAGATGCGGCAAGAACCTTGGTTGTAATCCAGTGATAATTCGACCATGTGTCCATGATTTCAGCAATAAGAGTCATTCCGTCGTGGCCAGTGTCATCGATACGTCCAATGAAGGGGGATACATAGGTTGCTCCAGCTTTCGCAGCCATCAGTGCTTGTGCAGCAGAGAAGATGAGTGTGACGTTTGTGTCAATTCCTTCTTCGGTCAATACTTTGGTTGCAGCCAGCCCTTCTGGAGTGCATGGGATTTTGATAATGACATTCTCGGGCAATTCCGCTTTGAGTGCGCGTCCTTGTTCGATCATTCCAGCAGTATCCATTGCGGTGACTTCTGCGGAGATTGGACCGTCACAAATGGAGGCGATTTCTGCAACGACTTTCTTGAAATCTCTTCCACTCTTCTTAATCAATGAAGGGTTTGTTGTTACGCCATCGAGGATTCCCCATGCGGCAATCTCTCGTATTTCATCTACGTCTGCTGTGTCAAGGAAGAACTCCATACTGCAGTGTTGTAGGAGGCACTCTTTCAAGTATTTGCTCTAAACATTGCCTCAATTTTCATAGGTGGTATATTTTGCAGAATTTCCCTTCGCCATTTCTACCGGATATTTTAAGCGGTTTTTTTCGATCTTAGAATTCATCATTTCAATAGGTTCAATGCCAAGTATTGAACACAAACGTAGACAATAGACCATGACATCAGCCAATTCGTCACCAATGTCGGAAAGCAATTGAGGGTTCTCTTTAATTTCTTCTTGAGTTGGATTTGTCCATTGAACAGTTTCGTTCAATTCACCCGCTTCAATAGAAACTGATGCCATGAGGTTTTTTACACTGTGAAACTGTTCCCAATCACGTTCATTGGTAAATGCGTCAACTTTTCGCATTGTATTCACGAGGGTGTCTTCGTTCGACATGTATCGCACACATCGGTTTCAAATAAAGCATTTTCAGCAGAATTACTTCCGGGAAATCGCCTTCTTTGCAGCCAATGCAATGTAATGTGCGGAAATCTTCATCACTTCGAGCATTTCATCTGCTTGACCAGATTCACCGAACCGGTCAGGAACGCCAACCATCTCAAGTGGTGCAAACGTATTGGCTACGAGATACTCTGCAACCGCACTACCAAGGCCGCCAATGACATTGTGGTCCTCTGCAGTAACAAGTGCACCACATCGGGTAGCAATCGTATCAATGAGTTCACCATCGATTGGCTTGAGGGTATGCATATCAACGACCGTTGCGTTAATTCCTTCTGCTTTCAATGATTCAGCAGCCTTGAGCGACTCTGATACGAGGACGCCACAAGCTACAATTGCTACATCATTTCCTTCTTTCAAAACAATGCCCTTTCCAATTTTAATTTCGTCTTCTCGTCCATCGTAGAAAACCGGAGTCTTGTTACGAGCAGTTCGCATATAGGATGGAGTGCCGAGTGCTGGAAGTTGCATGGTCAATACACGAGTGCTTACGTCATCACATGGATGCATTACAACAACATTTGGTAATGTACGGAAGATCGCTAAATCCTCAATCGATTGAGCCGATGAACCATCGGTACCCGTATGAGTCCCACCGTGACTGCCACACAGATGTACTGCAAGATTAGGCCGTGCAATACCATTGCGCATTTGTTCAAATGCTCTTTCAGTAAATATGGCGAAGGTGCTGGCGAATGGAATGTAGCCCGAAGCTGCCATTCCCGCTCCAACAAGAAGCATGTTTTGTTCACCAATACCACAAGAAATCGTACGGTTTGGATATGCTTTTCTGAAGTGGAGTGATTTTGTCGATTTTCCAAGGTCTGCCTCAAGAACGACGACTTTTTCGTTCCCTGCTAAATCCAGTAACGCTTGACCGTAGCCATCTCGTGTTGCTGCCATTCTGGTCATGCTTCCACCTCCCCGAGTTCAATCATTGCTTGGTGGAATTGTTCATCATTTGGAGCCGCACCGTGGAAGGATGGGTTGTTTTCCATGTATGATACTCCAGCACCTTTGATGGTGTGGGCGATAAGTATTGAAGGACCGTTACAATTCTCAGGTGCTTCTAAGAAATCAAGCCCCTCCATGACCTCTGTCATGTTGTGTCCATCAATTTCCTTTACATTCCAACCAAACGCTTTCCATTTTGCAGGAATGTCAAACATTCGCATTTGAACTTCACAGAAATCATCGTTTTGGATACGATTGCGGTCGAGAATAACCTTGAGGTTACCGAGTTCATGATGTGCTGCTGCCATGGCCGCTTCCCATACACTTCCTTCCTGCATTTCTCCATCTCCAATCATGACAAACGCACGTCGGTCACTGCCATCAAGACGGGCGGCTGTTGCACATCCCATGCCAAAAGAGAGACCCATGCCGAGTGAACCTGCTGAAAAGTCAACACCAGGACACCACTTCATATCGACGTGCCCTTGACAGACTCCACCTAGAACACGGTATGATTTCAAATCTTCATGGGAGATGAATCCCATTTCGGCGAGAATAGCATACATCCCAGGAGATGCGTGACCCTTCGAGAGAATGAATCGATCACGGTCTCCCCATTTCGGTTCATCCGGGCGGACTCGCATTCGAGTTGCATACAATGCTGCAAGTAAATCAATTTCAGAGAGAGAACCGCCGGGGTGACCTGCTTGCGCACGGTGAACCATTTTGACAATTTCAACTCTGCACTTACGTGCAATTTCTTCTAAATCGGAGATTGACTTGGTCATAGAATCGGCTCGCAAACCTTTGGCTTAGCGGGAGCCCTTTGATGGTTTTCATTCAAACAAGGTGAAAACAGACTCGGAATCCTCACTTCAAGTTCTTGAGTTTGAAGGCATTGAAGAACTTCCACGTAATGTTCCTTAGAATGAAAACAGCCTCACTGAAGATGTTACCACCTTTCGGTAATGCTCGTGTTGCGAGCCAAATGAAGACTGCGACAAACCATCCAAAGAAGAGCAGTGAAAAGGCATCATTGAGTGTAGTCACTCCGAATTCTACATCCAGTTTAATGTCCATGACGATGAGTACCGCAATCAATACTCCAAGAATTGATTCTCCTGCTATGAATCCTGCACCGATGAGTACGCCTCTATTTTCAACATCCTTCCCCGCTTTCTCCGCTTTTTTGGAGGGTTTGCCGTCGAGGTGTCCATCAATTCGAAGGTATGCTGAATTGAGGGCGAAATAGGAGATGACACCACCGAGCATAATTGGCACAGAGAGGCCAAGTGGTAGATAGATTCCAATGGCCACACTCATCACTGGCATTTTCAACATAATCAGTGCCACGGCAATAATTGCTCCGAGCATGACCATTGAGATGTTCAGATCTCCACCAAACGCACCTTGAACAATGGCTCCAATCAATTCTGCTTGTGGAGCAAACAACGCATCTTCACACGTAGGATCATCTGGGAGAGGGTTCATTTCACAGGCCGTCTTTGAGATTCGAAATGCCTTGTGAAGCAGTTGGAGTGTTGGTCCAATGACGACAGCACCTGTTACTACGCCAATGATTTCTGCTGTTTGTTGACGCCAAGGTGTTGCTCCTACCATATGCCCAGTCTTGAGGTCCTGCATGACATCGCCGGCAATAGCTGCAGAAGAAGCAACAATTGCTGCAATGAGTAAGGTGGCGAGCATGAGTTCTTCAGTTCCTAGGCCAAGGAATAAATCTCCAACGACCCACACCAATGCAACGGTGAACAACAGCGTAGCGATTGTCATTCCAGATACAGGGGAGTTTGAAGAGCCAACAACTCCTGCAATATATCCGGCAACTGCTGCGAAAAAGAAGGATACGACTCCAAGGAAAAGTGCACCTGCGAGCGCTAAGACCAACGAGCCAGTTGCCCACCAGTAGTAGAGGAAGGTAAATCCAACGAGTATGCCGCACACAATCAAAACTTTGTCCAGGGGTAAATCGATTTCAGTTCGAAGTAAAACTTCATCCGAATTTTCCTTCTTAATCAAGGCCTTTGAGAGACCTGTGAATATGGTTTTACGCATGGACCAAAGCGTGTAGACGCCTCCTACAACCATCGCTCCAACGCCAACGTAGCGAATTTCTGAAGCCCAAATTGAATAAAACCCAGTCACTAAATCTGGAGAATCTGGCCATCCGCGAATGAGCCCATACATTGGTACAAGTACTCCGAAACCAATCACTCCACCAAGGAAAATAAACGATGCAATACGGATTCCAACGATGTAGCCAACTGAAAGAAGCGCAATTGAAAGATCCATTCCAGCATAGAGCCGAGTTCCCAAAAACTCCCAAGCAGATTCTACATTATGGTGTGTTACTTTGAATCCTTTCACCATCAAGCCATAAATCGCACCGATCCCGAGTGCGTAAAGGATTGCTAATGCACCTTCACCACCTTCTTCACCAGCAACAAGAACCTCTCGACAAGCAACGCCTTCTGGATAGGGAAGTGCTTCTTCAACAATAAACAAGCGTCGAAGCGCAATGGTAAACATTGTCCCCAGTAAACCACCAAGAAGAGCGATAATCAAGGTGTCAAGCCACTGTATTTCGTCCCATATTCCGATGACAAGGAGTGCAGGAACTGTAAAAATAACTCCTGCTGCAAGCGATTCTCCTGCACTTGCCATCGTCTGAACAGCATTGTTTTCAAGAATCGAGACATCGTTAAATAATGTTCTCAAAATAATCATCGACATAACGGCTGCAGGTATACTTGCAGACACGGTCATTCCCGCATAGAGTCCCAAGTAAGCATTTGCTGCAGTCATTAAGATTCCTAAAAGAATGCCAACGATGACAACACGCAAAGTAAGTTCTTTTGGAGACTCACTCGCTGCGATGTAAGGTTCACCCAAATCGCTCATACCACCTCCAATTCAAAGCAGTTGTTGAATACATCGCTTACAAAAAAAGGGATTCCCACCATTGTTATGATAAGTCTACCCTCTTACGACTGAATATTCGGTTTCGCCGAGGTGTGTTTTTTTTATGAGTACTTGGCATGACCTGAATCCTGATGAAACAATACACGCCCTTGACACTGATTTGAATGGTCTAACAGAACAGGAAGTCAAAAATAGGCGTTCAATTCATGGAAAAAACAAGTTAAAAGAACCAGAAAAGACATCATCTCTTCTTCGTTTCTTTTCCCAATACCACGATCCCTTGAATTATTTGTTGATTGCAGCAGCCATTGTTGCTCTTCTTATTCATCCAGAACAGCCCGGGGATGCTATTTTCATTTTTATTGTCCTTACTGCAAATGCAACTTTTGGATTTTGGCAGGAAGGTCAAGCAGAACAAGCAATGGATGCACTCAAACAGATGTCTGTATCGACCTGTGTCGTTATTAGAGAAGGTGTCGAATGGTCAATACCAACGCCGGATTTAGTCCCTGGAGATATTGTTAAACTCGATGAAGGACTCAATGTTCCTGCTGATATTCGAGTTGTAGAATCGTATCAATGTAAAGTAGATGAATCTTCATTGACTGGAGAATCGAACAGTATACTCAAATCAACAAATGCACTTCCTTCATCAACACTTCTTGCAGATCGTAACAATATGGCGTACATGGGTACATGTGTTTCAACTGGACGTGCAATTGGAATTGTAGTTGAAACTGGAATGTCGACCGAACTCGGACGTATTGCAAGCAATATTGTCGGTTCGGAATCACCCAAAACTCCTCTTGAATTGAAATTAGAATCTCTCGGTCGTTTCCTCGGATTTATCGCTTTAATCGTGGCGACGCTCTTGGTATCCATCAAGGTCCTCATCGCGTATGGTGATCCTGCAATTGATACCATTGGTCTTCGTGATGTAGCGGTTGAGCAATTCATTGTCGCCATTGCAATATTTGTGGCTATTGTTCCAGAGGGGTTACCTATTATCCTCGTGATTACCCTCGCTCTTGGGATGCGTAACATGGCGCGTCACAAGGCCATCATCCGTCGAATGAAAGCTGTTGAAACCTTAGGCTCAACCACAGTTATTTGTTCAGACAAAACGGGTACACTTACCAAGAACCAGATGACAGTTCGCCAATTCACGACCACTGATGGAACATTTACAGTATCGGGTGAAGGATTCAAACCCAAGGGCAAACTATCGTACGAAGGCGTCGAAGTATCTGATTCTAGAATGGAAGAACTGCAGAGTGACCTCGCATTTCGACTGTCAGCAGCTTGTTTGAGCCTATGCCACAATTCACAGATTTCGAAAGTTGAATCTCAATGGCAAGCCATTGGCAATCCCACCGATTCGGCATGTGCAGTCTTAGGTTGGAAAATAAACGGTGACGTCCGTAAGTTTGCACAACGCCATTCAAGAGTACATGAGTTCTTTTTTGACACAACTCGAAAGCGTATGTCTGTCATTCATGAATACGAAGGAGAACGTTGGGTCTTTTCCAAAGGTGGAGCAGGTGGATATGTATCACTTGCTGAATGGAAAATCCATGATGGTGAAATAGTCCCTATCGAACGGGCTGATATCGAAGCCGCTTCACAAGTCAACAAGGATATGGCGAGCCAAGCAATGCGTGTTCTGGCACTTTGTGCACGCAAATTAGATGACGATGAAGATATCCATGATGTGGAAGTCGTTGAATCTGGCTTCATTTTCCTTGGTCTTGTTGGAATTATGGACCCACCTCGTGCCGAAGTGAAAGATGCAATAGCCATTTGTCAACAAGCAGGTATTCGAGTCAAAATGATTACAGGTGACCAACAATATACCGCTGAAGCAATTGGTCGAGAACTGAACATCACTGAAGGAGGAATCGCTCCAATCAACGGTAGTGTCCTTGCGACACTTGACGATGATGCCATCAGTGAAGCTGCTTCTCAAGCAAGTATTTTTTCGAGAGTTACTCCAGAACAAAAGATGCGTATTGTCTCAGGTCTTCAAGCACGTGGTGAAATTGTTGCAATGACTGGTGATGGTGTAAACGATGCCCCAGCCCTTTCACGCGCAAACATTGGTATCGCAATGGGGATCTCTGGAACTGATGTAGCAAAGGATGCCGCCGACATGGTATTACAAGATGATAATTTTGCAAATATTGTTCATGCCATTGAAGAAGGACGTAAAATTTACCAAAACATACGGAATTTCGTTCGCTATCAAGTTTCGACAAACGTGGCAGCTGTCGCTCTCATCATCATCTCAACTTTTGTATTTGGTTGGAATCTACCTCTTACCGCTACCCAAATTTTAGTGATCAATATACTGATGGACGGGCCACCAGCAGTCGCCCTTGGTGTTGAAAAGAAACATGGTGATGTCATGTCCCGCCCGCCACGTCCTGTGGACGAAGGCCTTCCTAATTTCAGCGATATTGTTCTTATCTTTTGGCTAGGAGCAGTCATGGTCACAGGGACTCTCTTGGTCTTCTTCCTTGCAGGAGGAGGAATCGACGGGGAACTCTGTGAAACTGCTCCTCTCACCGATCTTGAAACATTTAATGGCTATGATATGGATGCGTGCAGAGCAGGTGATACCGCTGCGTCAGAAGAGTATGCAAACTCTAAATTTGCTTATGCGCAAACCATGACATTTTCAGTCTTTATCCTGTATCAACTGTTCAATGTCATCAATTGTAGGTCGAGTACTGAGAGTGTTTTCAAACTTGGAATGTTTTCGAATAAAGCCATAAATTATGCATTAATTATATCTCTGAGTTTACTTCTCTTCTTCGTACAACTTTCAAATTATACTATTCCAATTATGGATGTCCAAATTGGTAACCTCCTTTCAACCATGAGTTTGGAAGCAAGTGATTGGTTTGTGATTACTTTGGTTGCCTCAGGTGTCTTCATCGTTGATGAGTTTAGAAAGTTCATTGTAAATTCACGTTATTTTGCAGTTCAATGATCGTTGTCAACTTCCTTACGGGAACAACCACATCTTGAAGAATGAAGCGCTACAGGTTGAGCCATGTCAGCGTGGGAATCTTCTACCCACGATGCTGGTTCAAACATCGAATGGAAACAAAATCTTCCGGGATTAGTTGGTGACTTATCGACCTGGAGCCAACAGATTCAACCAATCGTACAGAAAGTAGCAAATGGTCAACGCCTCACGCTTAGCGACGGTCTTCAATTGTATTCTCACCCGAATCTTTCCGAAGTTGGACGGCTTTCCAACTGTGTCAGAACTGCACGATTTGATTCTTACGCATTTTTTAATTCAAATGTCCATGTCAATCAAACAAACGTGTGTGTTCTGGCATGCAAATTCTGTGCTTTCCGACGCTCAAAACGTGCTGAAGACGCATACTCACTCGATGTCGAAGCTTATCTCGAAGATTTGGCGCAATATGCAGATGTAGTCGATGAAGTTCATTCTGTTGGTGGACTTCACCCTGACTGGGATGTTGAGCATTATGAATCACTTTTCAAGGCTTCAAGACAACGGTTCCCTCATATTGCGATCAAAGCATTAACTGCTGTTGAAATAAAGCACGTTTCTCAGTTGTCAAATATTACATTCAAAGAGACGCTCCAAAGATTGAAAGATGCTGGTCTCGGCTCATTGCCCGGTGGTGGTGCAGAAATTCTTGATGATGGTGTACGCGCCGTTATTTGTAATGGTAAAGAAAGTTCATCCGAATATCTGGAAATTCATCGTACCGCACATGAATTGAATATTCCAACGAATTGCACCATGCTTTTCGGAACCGTTGAGACACTCGAACAACGTTTGATGCATATGATTCAACTACGCGAACTTAACGATGACACGCATGGCTTCCAGTGTTTCGTACCTTACCCATACCTACCAGACCATTCACGCTTGCCAGAGGCTCAATTGGCTACGGGGAGTGAAATACTACGCACCATCGCAATTTCTCGTCTCATGCTCGACTCAATCCCTCACATCAAAGCATATCGGATGAACATCGGAGATGAATTGGCAGAACTTGCTCTCCAATATGGGGCAGATGATATCGACGGCACAGTTCAGAAAGAATCGATTATGCATCTCGCAGGTTCAACTACGCCTTTGGATCATGACCGAATACGTTTGGCTCGTCTCATATCCGATGCAGGCTGTATACCAGTTCAACGTAATACGACCTATGAAACGTTTGAAATCTTCACCCCTCCAGTTGTAAAACCGCGTACAATATTGAAAATGGCGAATATTTGAGTTGATTGTATGAAGGATGCACTTTGGATGAAAACAATTGGCAGAGTTGCATTTCTAAATTGCGACCCTTTGTTTTACGGCCTTGACAAACAATGGGAAGTCCTCGCAGCACCTCCTGCCTGGCTCACAGGCCATCTTTTGCGGAAGGATTGCATCTTAGCACCGATTCCTGCTGCTGATTACGCACGCCATTCTGATGAACTCATCCTCTTACCGGAAATTGGAATTTGTAGTCGTGGTGAGGTTGGTAGTGTTTTGGTTTTTGGAAATGTACCACTTGAAAGCATGAAATCAATTGCACTCCCTACCGATTCAGCAACTTCTGTGCAACTCCTCAAATATCTTCTAGCGAAAAGAAACCTCAATCCTCATCTCGAACTCATGGGCCCTGATCTCGTAAGTATGCTTGCAAAATGTGATGGGGCATTACTTATCGGTGACAGGGCGCTTGAAGAAGCCAAAAATAATCCTGCTTCCGTACAACTTGACCTTGGCACTGATTGGCTGGAGTTCACTCAAAAGCCAATGGTATTCGGTGTCTTTGCAGCGCGCAAGGATACGCCACTTGAATCCCTCCGAATTGCCCAAGGAATGCTCACTGAAAATCTCCGTATGTTTGAACAGAATATTGAGCGGCGTGAAAAGGTCATCCAGTGGGCACTTTCTCGTTCCGACCTTGATTATGAACGTCTCGACCGATATTTTGGAGAGGTCTTCAATCGAATGGACCAAGAACATCTGTCCGGATTGAATGAATTCCTCATCGAAGCATGTGGATTGGACAATGGTGCAGAATTTGCGTGGTAGATTCCACTGAATGATTACACAGGTCGGTATTACTCTTCCTCAGCAGAATAGGTCACAACTCTTCGTGTTTTCACTACTTCTTCCGTTTTCGGTTTGGAAACAACTTTCTTCTTTGATACCGTTTTCTTTCTCGAAACTATTTTTGGTTCCGATACGACGCTATCAAGCCGCTTCCGTTTTACTTTAGTAATCGGGCCATCTGTTCCAAGGGGTGATTGTTTGGCCTTTCTCCTGGGTTTGGCAGGTGCTTGAATAACTGGTTCATCTGCCACAACAGGTTCTTCATAAGGCTCTTCGGATTCATATCCTACCTCTTCTTTCCCGTTTGGATGGTGTTCATCATCAAAATCAATATCAATTGAATTCTGTATTCGAATGATAAAAAGAATACCAGCTACGAGAAGTCCCAGTATCGGGACAAACAGTATTGGATAAGAAATGAGGATCTCCGATATTTTTTCTGAAACACTCAGTTCAGGCTCTATTTCTTCCTCCAATGTGAATGAAAGTTCACCTTGGATAATCCACCAAGGGGACCAATATTCTGTTTCAGAGTTCGAGCCTCGAGCGGTGATATCAATTGGATGCATTTCTGCGTGTTGCGCGAGAGAGGCGTCGGTCGAAGAGGGTTGTGATTTCAATGTAAATTCATAGGGATATGTCACTGTTTCACTTAAATTGAAGGTGAGGACATAGGTCACTGCAACATGTGTGTTCTGATCGTTCTGGGCAGTTGCCACCATCCCTCTATCAATTTCACATTGCATATACCCATCTTGAACCTGTCCCGAGGAAAGTAAGATCACCTCTTCCCATGAACTTATGTAGTGGTTATTGTTCATGTTACTGCAAATTGTTTGCGCCAAAAAATCCGCCTCTTCTTGGCTCAGCCGTACATCTGCGATTATCGATCGCCGTGAAAGGTTCCTCAATTCAGATGATGTTTCAGCGTCTAATGTGAAGGTATCTTCGATAATGAAAGCAGTTGAATTTACTGTGATGTCAACACTCCTAATCGTTTCAATATTTGGTGTCTTACTGCATGACTGTACTACAGATCCGCACCGATTATCTATGGAATCTGGTATAGAATCACCATCATCATCATCATCGGAAGTGTCAGGAATCTTATCACCATCTAAATCAGCCCCCTGCCCTCCATAACCTTCGGCAAGTTTCATTGTACCATAGACCGCGATATGCCCGGTATCAGTGGCTACGAAAGCGATCTCGCGTGTTCCAAAATTATTTTCTTTCAATGTGAAGTCGAGTGCTTGGTGTGCAAGGTATACGGAGGTTGATTCTTCTAAGTTTACAGAGTCAACGGTGAGAATTCGCGGCGATGGCCCACTTTCTAATACGTGGATTACACTGTCATCGGAAGACCAATGGAACATAGCGCCTTCATCGAGTGATACTTCTGTTAACGATCCCCCTGAAAACGACCAAGTGCTCAATACTCCAGATTCCGTCAAAGCTGCAAAACGATCATCATCAGAGTCAAAATCACATGCTTTGAGGCCTGAATCAAGATTCCACTCCTTATCGGTTGGATTACCTTGTGACGTCCACATCACGAGTCTTCCCGATTCATCGCCTGTCAAGATATAACTTCCGAGTGATGAATATGCGATGCAGGTCACGCGTGCATTGTGTTCACCATTAAGCGCCATCTCAACACCCATATCAGAGAAACGTAAGATATCAACTCCGTTATTACTGTTGGGAACCGCTAAGAAACTCCCATCGGGTGACCACTTTATCATATCAGGCTGAGAATTTGACCCATGCTGTTTGGAAGTAATTTGTTGAGCATGCACATCAATAATTTGAATCGTATCCGTGTCTGCAGAAGAACCTGAGCGGGAAAATGCCAACCATAGTCCATCGGGAGAGAATTCGACATCCAATACATTATTTTCAACAGTGAATGACATGATAATTTCAAGAGAATCAACATCATGTATTGCTACTATTCCCGCATAGCCACTTGCAAGATATGTTCCATTTGAATTCATATCGACTGTCCTTGAATCGCTTGCGTTGGGTGTAATCGTAGCATCCATATAGGCTATATCTGAATATTGACCCGCTCCAGATGGAATGATGAATATAAGGGTCATGAGGAGGCATATTCGGGTTTGGAATTTGGAAAGTCCCGCCAACATGCCCTCCGCCCCGTACTCTCTTGGGTGGCTACACTTGAAAACTTGGCGCACACTTCCTCTCTTCTCTATCTGTTGTTGGCGGTTGGTTCATCAAGGTCCCCAATGTGGGAGCATCATGGTGGCACAGTTACCCCTCGATGAAGACGGCAATAAGATAGTTCGAATCGGGCATTCCCCCGACCCTGATGATGCATTTATGTTTCATGCCATGACAACTGGAGCATTCCCTACACCAGGCTACAATTTCACTCACGAATTGCAAGATATTGAAACACTCAATCATCGTGCTATGAGATCTGAACTCGAAGTTTCAGCAGTTTCTATTCATGCCTTCCCTGAAATCTCCAAAGATTACGCTTTGATGAATTGCGGTGCTTCGATGGGTGAAGGATATGGACCAATGGTTGTTTCACTCCCAGGAGCCTCTCTGGATGAAGTTCGTTCATCGACGATTGCTGTTCCCGGTCTGAAAACAAGTGCGTATCTCGGCTTGCGTCTTTCTTGGGGCGATTGCGATATAGCAGTGGTTCCTTTCGATGAAATCATCCCTCGAATTCTTGATGGCACATACAAAAGCGGATTGATTATCCACGAAGGGCAATTGACCTATGTCGATGATAACCTCGAAGTTCATCTTGATTTGGGAGTTTGGTGGAATGAACGTACCGATGGCTGGCCTATGCCATTGGGTGGCAATGTTGTTCGACGAGATCTCGGTCAACAAGTTATGGAAGATATTACAAAATACACGAAAATGAGTATCGAATTTGCACTTCAATCACCCGATGAAGCATTAGAATTTGCTAAACAATGGGGCAGAGGAATCGATGATGAAACCAACCGCGAATTTGTAGGGATGTATGTCAATGACCGAACAATCGATTACGAAGCAGAAGGCCGAGCATCGGTCCGTCGTTTTATCCGTGAGGGCCAAGAACTTGGCTTGATTCAATCCGACTTCGATACTGAATCGATGTCCTTTATCGGTTCAAATGAATGAGTCATATTTCAACATGGCAACGAATGTCAAGTATGAGTCATTATGGCTCTGCCGATCCAGCACCTAGTGAATCATGTGAACTTGCTCCCGATTTCTATATCGGGGTGTGTGTCAGAATCGGAAGAAGTAGAAAGATGAGTCTTTTGAAACCTCAAGTTCAAAGACTCCATGCTTCTGCGTAGTAATGAGAGGGATTCTATGCCACACGAACATATTACGCTCGCACAAGCACCAAACGGCGAAATCGGACCAAGGTGTGAAAACTGTGGCATCCGCCTCACATTTGGCAATGCAATGGTTGTCGGAAAGTACTACATGTGCTGGGAACATTATGTCGAAGCAACTGGTGCAGACACTGCGACTACTGTTGGAGAGGCTGAAGAACGCTTCTGGATGACCGAGTAATTTCGGCGTGTATTCAATAACCCTCACCTCTTACGTCTTGCTGGGGTATTCCATGGCGACAGGTTGGGCAAGATTCGCACACCGATTTGGTGCGTACTACCGAAGCTCAGAATTTTGGACTCCACCACGATTAAAAACAAGAGAATGGATGTTCATTCCATTTGGTGGTTCACCTCCAATACGTCACAAGGGATTCAGTGACATGAATTCAGTACGCCAATTCATCACTGAACGTTCAATGCATTCTTGTTTTTATTCAACGGCGTATTGGGACCGTCCATTTGAACTCAAGATGTCTGACAAAATCTGGCGTGGTGCCGATCTCATTTTTGATTTGGATGGTGATCACCTCCCAGGGGTGACTGACAAAGACTTCCCGGGAATGCTTGAGGTCATTCAAGAACAAGCTTGGTCTCTTTGGAATGATTTCCTTGAACCGGAATTTGGATTTGATGAAAAATATTTGCAAGTCACCTTTTCAGGTCATCGTGGATTCCATCTACACTATCGCGACCCTGCTTTATTCCACCTCGATTCCGAGGCTCGCCGTGAAATCGTATCCTATATCCGTGGTGAAGGCGTCGATGTCAAAGGTGGCCTTGCCCGTTATCATGACCTGACGTCGGAAGGTTGGACCCGTCGTATACGAGATGGTATGGGCGATATGATCGAAAAGTTGCGCACGATATCTCGTAAAGAACAAGGATTCACTGCGGAAATCAATGCGCTTCATCTAGGACTGCTGAGTCAATCACAGCGTGAAGGTCGAACGACGACAAAGGGCAAGGGTTCAATTCAAAAATTAGCCGATGTCGTCAATCACGATGCTCGTGCTGAACGTCTGCGGAATGGAAGTTTCGGAGTCTTAGAAAAATATGAAGGGTTATTTCTTGATTTGTTGAAAACAGATTCGTCTGTAGTTCTAGGTTCCGCTGGTGAAACTGATGAAGTCGTAACCATCGATGTCAGAAGACAAATCCGTTGGCCAACATCTCTTCATGGCAAGACTGGAATGCGGGTCAGTGAATTCCCACTTAGTCGCCTTGACCCCGATGGCTCGAACCCTTATTCGGCATTGCATGAAGCAGTGGTTCTCAATACTCAAGATAAAATGGAAGTCGAAATGATTGTTGACGACTCGATCTGTAAGTTTGGAGACAAAGTGTTTGATAAACAATCTGGAGACCGGTTTGAAATCCATGAAGCCGGAGCGACATTCCTTATTTTGAAAGGTTGGGCGAAAGTCGTTTCCTAATTCTCAGAATGCTTTGAATTACCATAATCTTGTGCAAAGACGAAGGTAAGGTTCAAGACTCCACCCGCATCCAACGGTTTAGAGGTGAACCACATGGGTCTACGCAAAGGCAAGAAAAAGAATGCTCAAAACCTCCCTGCGCCGGGTTTGCCACTCCCTCCAATGCCGGGCATGCCTTTGCCTTCACTTGCAGGACTTCCATCACCACTTCCAGTACCTGGTGCACCTTTACCACTCCCCGCTGCACCTATGCCGCTCCCTGCTGCTCCAACACCTCTTCCACTTCCTGCTGCCAAACCATCATCCGATGAGTATGGGACGATGTGGGCTAAGCGTTCAGACAAACCGCTTCAACAAATCTATGGGCACATTGACCGGTTAGCTAAAGGCGAAACTGGATCTTTACTTGACCGATATTCAGATCGTTTCGGACATTCACTCGACCGCGAAATTATTGTTCTCCGCAAAAAAGAGCACGATTCTAAGGTTTCTGAAATCCGTGACGCACCTGTTGTTGAATTACTTGATGATGAAGAATCAGACGATTTGCAGTCTCAACTTTCTTCTCTCGAAAATGAACTCCGCACACTCAAACCTGAATACCAGGCTGCCAAATCTTCCGGAGATGCAGAACTTCTTGCACAACTCCGACCCGTTCTCGAAGGACTCATGTCTGAACGTAAGTTAGTCATGGCTATGATAGAAGAAGAATCTGAACCAACAGTGGCTGAAGAAGCAGCAAGTCCAGAACTCGCTGGTGACGCTGATGCACTGTTTGTCTCTTTCGTAGCAATTGTAGACGATCTCCTTGGCTCTGACCTTTCGGAAGAAGTCGTTTCGGCTTTCATCGCAAGCGAAGAGTTCGAAATATACCAGGAAGTAGCCAGCGATGCAGCATCTGCTGGAGATGACTTGCGTAAACAATTCGTGGCGATCGTCGATGGCCAACTCGGAAACATGAGTGAAGATTCAATCAATGCTTTCGTTGAATCCTCCAACTTCGAAGTCTACAGTACAGTCGCAACACTCTATCAGTCAGATGATAGTTGAAATTAATTGAAGGAAGTGAAATAATGGGATTACTCGATAAAGCAAGTGATGTTGGTTCAAAATCAACTAAAAAGCCAGTCGCAAAGGCTGTGGCTAAGGCCGTACCTGTTGCCAAAGCCGTAGCAAAGGCAAGACCTGTTGCCAAAGCCGTAGCAAAGGCAAGACCTGCACAGGAAGGAGTTACTGCAAAGGCAGTCAAGCCTAAGAAAGTCCGAGCCACACCAGAAGGACTTCCTGGAGACTTTGAAATCGCTTCTCCAAATGCACGCCGCATTGCTGGATTAACAAACTTCGTGGTAAATCTTGGCCCTATCTTCGGATTTCTATTCTCGGTCACAATCCTTGATGCTTTCACAACCATTTTCGCGATAATAGCTCTTGCTGCATTAACACTGAACTTGATTATTGTACCAATCATGTCAGGACGAACACTCGGTAATTTCGTGTCCCGTACCAAGAACATTACATCTGCTGGCAATAAACCTAACTTTTTGCATGCACTCTTTGTGAACTCAACAGGAATTCTTGCACTCTTGGGGATCATCTTCTTGATGATTTTCGCTGGTTCCATCTTTTCTACGAAAGGAAGCGAACAGATATGGGCATCAGTTTGGTCCATACTTGGAGTTACGTTCATCATCCTCTACTTCGTTAATTCTTCGATGAAGAAGGGAAGTGAATCGAATCAAGGTCTTTACGACTCATTGTTCGGGGCATTCCTTGTCAAGCACGTACCTGCTGAAGGTGAAGTTTCAACTGGATTCATTGGTAAGCTCGAAGGCATGGCATCTTACGGTGACCGTTTCACACAACGCCAAGAAGACAAATCGGCTAAGAAGGCTGCCAAACTTATATCTGATGCAGAATCAAAGGAAGCAGCATTGGTTTCTGAAAAAGATGAACCGTCGAAAGATGAAAGTGAATCTATTGAAGACAAAAAAGAAAAGAAAGACAAGAAGAAAGCTAAGTGATTTTACTTGGTGATTCTATGTCATTTTCGACTTCAAAGTGGATACGTACGTTCTTTTGGATATTGGCAACTTTCATCGGCATTTTCGCGCTCCTCAACCAATTTATAATTCCAGTAGCGGTTTGGATTGCACTGGTCATTTGTTGCTTGTATAATGCATATATGGAATTTATGACAAGTGCTCTTTTCATCGCCCCAGGAGCACCAAAAAGTTCGATCGATTTATCCGAATGGGAGTCTCATTTGAGAACTTTTGAATCAATCACTACACACATGCTGTCGTTCAAACAAGACCACTCCGCCCCCCTCATTGTATTCATTCATGGATGGAGGGGCAGTTCAGCGTCAGTTCTTGGGCGTGCAGAATGGTTTGTAGCGAAGGGTTGGCATGTTGTCATTTGCGAGTTGCCAGGCCATGGTCAATCAACAAGCATACCGAGATGGAATGCTGTTACAGCTACCAAACATATGGAGCACCATATCATGCGTCTCGATACGATTATTGATTCAAATCATGTATCTCAGATCTTCTTTTACGGCCATAGCATGGGCGGCTATATTTGTACCCGCCTTGCCTCTGATTCTGACAATACGCCATATGGTTTACCATTAAGTGGATTAATTTTGGAATCACCACTGATGCTGTATTCAAGAATTCTTGACGAAATACGAGGGAAGTTGAAAATTCCATATTTCTTGCAAGCATTCCATTTGACCAGAGTCTTTCGCGATGTAAAAGCAATGCACCCTTCAATCACATCTCATGATCTCGAACAATTCGACATCCCTCAATGGGGTATGCCACAGGTACCGACCTTATGCCTTCAAGCCATGACTGATTCTCGACTTGGACGTGAACATTATGATGCAACGGTTGAGATGATGTCTGAGAGCGACCTCTTGACGCACCATCTGATTGAAAGCCTTACACATTCAGGGTCGCAAACAAATGATGAGAGGGAAAGCCATCTACTTGATTGGCTCGAAACCTTCGATTCAAACATGCTCACTTAGCTCTGCTTGTTCACGTGCAAGTTCTCGCATGTCATCGACTTCGTCGAGTTCATCAACGATTTCCTCACCCAAGAGTGTTTCCAATACATCTTCCATCGTTACAATACCTGAGGTTCCGCCGAATTCATCTTGGACCAAGGCAAACTGTTGGCGCTTTTCGAGGAACATTTCGAGAACTTCATCCACATTCGCAGTCGATGGTAGAGTTATGACTGATTTCTTAAAATCACGCATAGGCAGTTCCCATTCATCTCGACTCGCAGCCATAAGGATTTCAGAACGAATAACAATGCCCGATGCATCATCGATGGTGTCATCGTAAACAGGTATCCGCGATACACGAATGATCTTGTGATCATCCAAGACTTCTTGGACGGTACTCGATGAATTAAAAGCAGTCATGACGACTCGAGGAGTCATGATATCGACGACTTTAATTTCACGGAGTTTGAGTAAGTTTTGAATGACCTTCCCCTCATCTTCCTCAATTATCCCTTCTTCTCCACCAAGGTCAGCAAGTGCTGCAACATCGTCGCGGGTGACCAATGCATGGTCGCCTTTGGGCAAAATTGCTTTGAGTGCTTGAATTGGAATAATCAATACTGCTAGAAGTTTAATCAAGATATTCAAGATCTTTCCAGTAAAAGGAGCTAGTTTTTTCCAGTATGCAGTGCCTAATGTCTTCGGAATAATTTCTGACAAGAATAAGACGGCAATTGTCAAAATGATCGAAGCGACAGTGAGGGCACTCTCGCCCCAAATAGATTGGACTTGTGAACCAACTCCAGCAGCACCCATGGTGTGGGCAATCGTGTTGAGCGTCAATATGGCAGTAAGTGGCTTTACGGCATCATCTTCTTTGAGATTCGCCCAAACTGCGCCACCTTTTTTCCCATCCCTTTCCAATACGGCAATATAGGTGTGCGGTATTGAAAGAACAACTGCTTCTAAAATTGAGCAGATAAAGGAGACTCCGAGAGCGAGAGATGCATACAGGATTAAGGTGGTCATTACCATGTGACTTCTGGGACTCCTAGCGGGTGGCCTGTCTTTAGGACGAGCAAGGGGTTATTGAAAATGTCCCTCCATACACTTCAACATCGAAATATGAAGCAGTTGTTGAAGGAACAGGGGTGAAAGTCAAGAGGTGGGTGCTTTTCCATTGATTTGAGGGGCCCTTATGACCGATGAATATGTCTTGATTTGCGTCGCTTGGCCGTATGCCAACGGCCCTCTTCATCTTGGCCATGTTGCTGGGTGTTATCTACCACCGGATATCCAAGCTCGTTTTGAACGTGCACGAGGCAATAAAGTACTCATGGTCTCTGGTTCTGATGAACATGGAACACCCATTACGGTGAGTGCTGAGCAAAAAGGCATAACCCCGCAACAAGTCGTTGATGAATATCATGCTCTGAATTCGCAAGCCTTACTGGACCTCGGTTGTTCATGGGAACCTCACGTCGATTCACGAGGTATTGAATACGGTGGTTCGTTGTTCAACCGCACTACCGACCCTCGTCACAAAGAAATGGTCCAAGAGAATTTCCTCCAATTGATGAACGCTGGACTCTTTGAAACAAAAACAATGGAACAATATTACGAACTCCATCCCGATGGCGGTGGACGGTTTTTGCCAGATCGATACGTCGAAGGCACATGCCCGTCTTGTTCTGCAGATGGCGCTAGAGGTGACCAATGCGATGCATGTGGAGCCACATATGAATCGGTGGAACTTCAAAATCCTGTATCGAAAATGAACCCAGATGCTCCAATCGAGATTCGAGATACTGACCATCTCTTCTACCGACTTGATGCTTTTCAAGAAGTTCTCGAACAACATGCCGCCAACCAGCAAGGTAGTTGGAAATCCAATGTTCGCGCTATGACAAAACAATGGCTCGACATGGGATTGAGGCCTCGTGCAGTCACGCGTGACCTCGCATGGGGCATCCCTCTACCAATGGACGGTGATGAATGGGATGGCAAATGCGTCTATGTATGGTTCGAGGCCGTCCAAGGATACTCGACATGTGCTCGGATTTGGGCGGAAGAATTCGCAGCCCCCGAGAATCATAGCAACGGTAAGGATGCTTGGAAAAAGTGGTGGTGTGTAGCAGAAGATGGTACAACACCTCGTCACTTGTATTTCCTTGGCAAAGATAACATCCCATTCCATACAGTCATCTGGCCTGCTCTCATCATGGGCCTTAACCATGCTCAAAAAGGTAAGACAATCGAGGATCCAGTTCAATTGCCGGGCCCAGGCGATTTTGCATTAGAAACGAATGTTCCTGCCATGGAATATTTGATGCTTGCAGGAGGTCAATTCTCAAAATCTCGTAAACATGCAGTCTGGCTTCCATCTTTCTTAGAGCGTTTTGACCCCGACACACTGCGTTATTATCTTGGGATCAACATGCCTGAAAACCATGATACTGATTTCAACTGGCCAGATTTCGTTGAAAAAATCAACAGTGAACTCATTGCGGCTTACGGTAATTTCGTTCATCGCGTACTCACTCTTGGTGCACGCTTGCCAATTGTAAATGGTGGACCATTCGCTGTATTTGATAACCTTGAAGGTACTACGGCAACACAGCAAAAACTGGAAGAGATTCATGCATCAATAACGAAGTCACTGTCTCGCCACCGCTACAAAGAAGCATTGCGGTTCGCAATGAACGCAGCACAGGTTGGCAATCAGTTATTACAATCAGCGGCACCATGGAAATATCTTTCAGAATCCAATGATGGATCGAATCCACTTTACGTTGAGGAACGGAATGCCGCAATGTCATCCCTCTCATTCAGTTGGCGTATTACCCGATTCTTAGCCATCATAATGCAGCCATTTTTGCCTTTCAGTTCAACTCGCCTGTGGTCATCTCTTGGCCAATCAGGTGATGTTTCACAGATGTCTTGGGACTCTGCGATTGATTGGACCGCACCAATGACATGGAATACCGACAAACCAGAACCATTGTTCCAACGTCTCGATTTAGAAGAGATACTCGCCTCCGAACAGTCACTTGTCGACTCTTCGGAATCAAAAGAACAACCTGGCCACACAGTGAAAGGTGGAAAAAAGAAAAAGAAACCTACGGAGGAAAAGAAGATGACAGATGCACCAGAAGGAATAACCTATCTCGATTTCGAGACATTTATGGAAGTTGACCTACGAGTTGGGAAAATCACTACGGTTGAAGATCACCCGAATGCTGACCGTTTATTCGTCGTATCAATTGACGATGGTACGGAACAAGGAAGGACAATCTGTGCAGGTTTGAAGGAATACTACTCGGCTGATGAAATGACAGGTAAGACCGTCGTGTTCGTTGCCAATCTCAAACCTCGCGCATTGCGCGGCGTCAATTCTGAAGGCATGATGCTCGCTGCAGATGACGGTGAAGGAAAAGTTCGTCTCGTCACCATTGATGGCGATATCTCAACAGGGTCGCAAGTACGCTGATTATTGAGCCATGCGCTCATGAACTGCGTGCATGATCTTCCGAGAGACCTCGCTGCATTCCATTCGAATTCCAGGGACTTTTGCACGCATTTCAGCACCCATTTCATCCGGCAATGACTGCAGATTAATTTCGACATTGAAAAGTGCACCTTTGACTGCAGCACTGGCTAAGAGGGCTGCAACACCTACGTCAGATACTGCATTTCCATTACCATGAACCGCTAATGCTTCTTGGCATGCTAGGAGTTCCATTCCGAGAACAACGGTTTCGTAAGGGATCTCAGATGCTTTGAGTGTTGCCAGTCGGATAGTGTTGCGGCGCACCTGAACTTCTTCCTCGTTGGATTTGGGAAGTCGAAATGCAGCCATCACTTGGTCAAAGGCATCGCTGTCAAGTTGTGCGAGTTCACCAGAACGCAAATATGTTCTTTCAGAAATTCTTTCCGCTTCTTCAGCAGCAATCCACCCTTCTTGCCATTTCTCTTTACCTAAAGTCAATTGAGCAACCATGCGAGTGAGCGCAGTTGCCTGACCTAACGCTACAGCAGCGGCAGTCCCCCCTCCCGGTGTTGGGTCTGATGAAGCCAAAGCATCTTGGAACTCACGAAGAGTCATGTCCATCCAATTCATCAGTTCACCGCCTCGAGCAAAGCCCATTCAATTATTCTTTTTTCGGGTGTAAACGGTTCAAGTTGACTTAATCCTAATCCTTCTATTGCTGCCTTCACGAGTACGAGTTCATCCGTTTCACCTTCTGCTGCATACCAGCGACCAGATTCCAGCATTGCTTCGAGAGGGACTAATCCTACAAGTTCACTTCCTGGTGCTTCAATACCATGGTCGTTTGCAATACTTTTGCAAGCTTCATAGGCTACATGCATAGGACATTGTTCGACATCTCGTAAATTCATTGAAACTTGACTTATTCCATGAGTTTCAAGTGAAACACCCATCCCTTGCACCATTGGCAATACTCCACTGAATCGCATTTTTCTGCCGTCGGGTTGTTTGATGAGGCGTCCTGTTGATCGAACAAGTGAGCCTATTTTCTTCGCAACAACTGCATCAGGTTCGTCTATATTGACGTTGTATGCAACTAAGATTCCACGCGCTCCAATCGTGATTCCACCAGAGCGTTTTGCTTGCTCAGTCCATTCTTTTGGCCCATGATCTGGAAACCGTGTGTGCTCAGAATGAGGTGTTTCGCCACCACTAAGCCGTGCTTCTAATCCTTCATATTGGCCCTTTCGGATTGTTGAAAGCAAATTCTTCTCATCATTCAAGGATGCTGCACCATACAAAAATGTAGGGGCGTTGCATTCCTTTCCAACTCGTTCTGCTAAAGATTGTGCTAATCGCACACAATCTTCCATACTCACGCCTTTCAAAGGGACAAAGGGGCAAACATCAACAGCTCCAAGGCGAGGATGTTCACCTTCATGAGTCGTCATATCAATTTCTTCTGTTGCCTTTTGAATGAGTCGGAATGCAGCCTCTTTAACCGCTTCAGGTTCCCCTGCAATTGTAATAACGGTCCGATTGTAATCACTGTCGGGTTCTACCCCCAATACAGCACATCCGTTGATTCCGCGAACAACGGAAATAATCCGTTCTATTTTATCTGTATCGCGACCCTCAGAAATATTTGGTACGCACTCAACAATTGCTTCCATGAGCCGAGGTTAAAGTGGCGGGCTTTGAATGTTAACACTTCGAATGAAGAAAATCAACCGTATAGGGCATCAGGCGAGGAAGTCACACCGCTTGTTGATTTCTTAGTTTGAATCCTTTCAACAGCGAGTAAGAGATCTGCCTGTGTGATTTTGTTCCGCTTGTCTCGAATTGCCACCATCCCAGATTCTACGCATATTGCTTTGAGTTCAGCTCCCGAATATCCTTCTGTTTTGTCGACAATCGCCTTCAAATTGATTCTTGAAGTTGACATTTTTGAGATGTGGAGGGCAAGAATATCTTTGCGACCTGCAGCCTCTGGGAGAGGTATAGTGACAATACGATCGAATCGACCAGGACGCATCAATGCATCATCGAGAATGTCAGGCCGGTTCGTTGCAGCGATAATCTTAACATTTTCAAGCGAATCAAAACCATCGAGTTCCGCAAGCAATTGCATCAATGTTCTCTGAACTTCACGGTCTCCACTTGTTGAACCATCCAATCTTTTGGCGCCAATGGCATCAATTTCATCGAGGAAAATAATCGATGGAGATTTTTCCTTGGCTAAGGAAAATAATTCCCTCACCATTCTTCCACCCTCGCCAATGTATTTTTGAGCCAACTCGCTGCCAACCATTCGGATAAACGTTGCATCTGTGTGATGTGCTACAGCTTTTGCAAGGAGTGTTTTTCCACAACCGGGTGGACCGACGAGTAAAATTCCCTTTGGGGGGACAATCCCAATATCGGTGAAGAGTTTAGGTTCGAGGAGCGGTAATTCTATTGCCTCCCGTATCGTTTGGATTTGCTCATCAAGTCCTGCAACTGAATCATACGTGACATCAGGTTTCTCTACCATTTCTGCCCCGCTCACCATAGGATCCCATGCTTCATGCAGCACCTCAATCACTGCCAAAGTATCTTGATTCAATGCAACGCGTGTACCAGGCCTCAATCGCTCTGGGTCTAAACGTTGGTTGAGAGACACTTGGAACACAGTACCATTCGATGAGCGTACGATAGCGGTACGTTCGTCAAGAACATCTTGTAAATGTCCAATAATCAGTGGTGGAGTTTTCAACAATCGAACTTCATCATCAAGCCGAGTAGCTCTTTTCTTGAGTGTGCGAATCTCCGTTTCAAGATAAGAACGTTCATTGATTAAATTCTGAGAATCATCAAGAAGTTTTTGATAATCTTCTTCTAATTGTTTAATCTCATCATCAGAGTGTGATGGATGAGGGGTATTGCTTTTTTCAACCTCGGAACTCATTGGACTCAAACACTCGTCGTGGCTACAGTTTGTTAAGTCGTCGCTCTCGTAAATTGCTGTCATTCCTTCCGAAGGCTTCAAAGACAGTCACCATGACCACTAAGTGGGACTGAGTGGCATGGCAGATTGTGAATTATGTGGTGCAATGAAAGTCAGTGTCCGTCATGTCAAAATGGGGAAGGCAGAAGTTACTGCTTGCGCCCGTTGTTCCGAAAAAATGAACCTTGGTCCTAAGGAGACTGCACCAGGCTTGGCACGTGCTCAAAGTATGAATGCGCGCCCTGCCCACCTTACTCCATATTCGGCTAAAGGTAAGAAAGGAAAAGACATCATGCTCAAATCAACATTGGAACTGGTTGACGATTATGCTCTACGAATTACCAATGCCCGTAAGGCAAAAGGTTGGAATCAATCTGTGCTCGGCAAGAGGATGGCAGAAACAGTGAATATTGTCAAATCGACAGAAAGTGGGAAAAGACCTACGGATTCCGTACTCAAGAAGTTTGAAAGAGTTCTTTCAATTTCACTCTATGAGGCTTCCACACCTTCGGAAACCCAGAGAGTTGACAATTCAACGGGGCGTGGAATGACGCTTGGCGATTACCTTGACGACCTTAGGTGAGCCTATGCCCAAGATTTCTGTACATGCGGTTTGGCTTGCACAGGACGACCCAAAGAAAAATACTGCAGTTCTCGCCTCAAAGCGGGGAAATCTTCGACTTCACAAGCGCCTTAACACCCTTCCAAAGCGTGGTATCATCCTTGAACCGTTGTGTGGAAAAGTGTTTGGACCCGAAGATCATCAATTGCTTCTCAAGGGTGGTTCACTTGTTGGACTTGATTGCAGTTGGGCGCACATCGAAGAAAGTGTCCGGCAAGTAATGAATAAAACGAGACTTCAGCCGCGTATGCTTCCACTTCTCTTAGCAGCAAACCCGGTCAATTGGGGGAAACCTGGTCGCCTTACAACGGCCGAAGCACTTGCAACTGTCCTGTACCTCATCGGCGAAAGAGATCAGGCGCGTGAGGTTCTTGGCGCATTCCGATGGGGTGAACGTTTTTTCGAACTCAATAAGGAACCATTGGATGCCTACGCAGAAGCGAAATCAAGTAGCGAATTAGTTGATTTACAATTCGAATTTTTCGATATTGAACGACCAGATGAATCCGAAGAGACTTCAAGTTGAGGTTGAATAGCGAATCATGGAGCGTAGCCGCCGCATAGGGATTCACCGATATTCCGCTGGCCGGTCTTATCTTGCTGAAGATCAATTAGCCAGTGAAACGTTAATTCACTTGCATTCTGAAGAGAATAAAATTGCCAGTTTACTCGGAACACCTACCGATCTAAAGGAATTGTTCCTTGGTCACGCATGCAGCGAAGGGTACGGATGCTTCCCAGATGCTAAGATTGAAGCTGAACAAACTTTGAGTGGTTCTGTGAACGTGTCGATCGACCAACCTATATCTTCACCGGATTCTAATCGTGGTGTGATTACTTCATCCTGCGGCGCTTGTAACGCAGATGGGTTGGAAGAATTGATGGAAGGTTTGCCGATGTATTCGAGTACTCATTTGCCAATTGAACATCCGATTCTTTACCAAGCATTAGAATCGATGAAAACTCTCCAAATCGGTTTTGCCGATACTGGCGGCATGCACGCTGCAGCACTGTGGAATCATCATCTTGGTTTGAGACATCTCAGAGAAGATATCGGCCGCCATAATGCTGTGGACAAAACGATTGGCAGCGGATTGATTGAAGGTGTTTCATTTGATGAGGAATTACTTTTCCTTTCCGGAAGGTGTGGGTGGGATATTGTAGCAAAAGCAGCCCGTTCTGGCATCGGCACCATTGTTTGCATAGGCGCTTGTTCGACCTTGGCAGCAGATACAGCACGAAGTCTTGGAATGCGCATCTATTCCTTCATGAAGCGTGAAAGTAGTGTCGCAATTGGCCTTCTTTCCCACTGAGAGTACAACAAGCCTTGAGAACCCCCCCTACGCAGGACGACTTGGTGAGCGTATGAGGGATGATGTCCGAGCAGATACTCCACCTGACCTACGGTCATTGAAAATAAAGAAACCGAAGAAAATGGCTGCAGGTATTCCGGCCGTCACCTCATCAATGCTCCATGGATTCAAAAAAATGGGATTGATGCGTTCTGCGAAAACCCTCACGATGGTCAATCAACAGAATGGTTTCGATTGCCCAGGGTGTGCATGGCCAGATCCTGAACACCGCACACATTTCGAATTTTGTGAAAATGGAGCTAAGGCTGTAGCTGATGAAGCGACGAAAAGTAGAGTCACACCTGCTTTCTTTGCGAAACATAGTGTTCAAGAACTCGCAGAACAAAGTGATTACTGGTTGAACAAGCAAGGTCGACTCACTCACCCTATGCATCTTACCAAAGGCAGTTCACACTATACTCCAATTACTTGGGAAAGTGCTTTTGAAATCATCGCTGCTGAAATCAAGTCGATGGAACACCCTGACCGATCTGTGTTTTACACTTCTGGTCGAACGAGTAATGAGGCTGCGTTCCTCTACCAGGCAATGGTTCGAAGTAGTGGGACAAATAACCTCCCCGATTGCTCGAACATGTGCCATGAATCGAGTGGTAAAGGTCTTGGCCCAACAATTGGAATCGGTAAAGGAACCGTCCACCTTGAAGATTTTAATCACGCAGATGTGATTATGGTCATTGGCCAAAACCCAGGCACAAATCATCCACGGATGTTAACTGCTTTACGCGATGCTAAAAAGAAGGGTGCAACAATCATTCACATCAATCCTCTACCAGAGGCTGGACTCGAACGTTTCAAACACCCCCAAGATTACATGAAATTAGATTTCAGCACAACGAAAATAGCAGATTATCACCTCCCAGTTCGCATTGGTGGTGATGCTGCATTGATGAAGGGATTTATCAAAGTACACTCGGAATATGGTGGTTTCGATCAAGAGTTTATCGACACGAGCACTGAAGGTTTTCAAACGATGGTCGAGCATACAAAATCCTATACTTGGCCAGTCCTGGAATTGGATTCGGGTATTGAAAAGGAACTCATCATTGAAGTCGGTAAAGTATTGGCGAAATCGAAAGCGACCATCGCTTGCTGGGCAATGGGTCTAACTCAACAACCAAATGGAGTTTCAGTCATCCAAGAAATTGTCAATCTTCTCCTCATGGGCGGGCATGTAGGCCGACCTGGTGCAGGTTTCTGTCCTGTACGCGGCCATTCAAATGTTCAAGGCGACCGTACAGTCGGTATTTGGGAAGCGGCACCACCCGAATTCATCAAAAAGATGGAGGAGGGGCTCAACATTTCCATTCCTGAAGAGCATGGCTATGATGTCGTCAATGCAATACATGCGATGAGAAAAGGCGATGTCGATGTCTTCTTTTGCATGGGCGGGAATTTTATTTCTGCAACCCCTGACACCCACGCTACTGCAGAAGGATTACGCAAGGTTGGACTAACGGTCCAAGTTTCGACTAAACTCAACCGATCACACCTCGTGACTGGTAAACAAGCGTTGATTTTACCGTGCCTTGGACGTACTGAAATCGACATCCAAGGCGAAACTACCCAATTCGTCACGGTCGAGAACTCGATGGGTATTGTCCATCAATCACGCGGCGGACTTCAACCAGCTTCGAAGAAATTACGAAGTGAGCCTTGGATTGTTGCCAACCTCGCATCACTTCTGTCCACAGATTCTCCAATTAAATGGCTCGAATTGGCAGGTAACTACGATCATATTCGGGATTTAATGGAGCGTTCACTGTTCGGATTCGACAACTACAATGAACGTGTTCGAAATGAAAATGGATTTTTACTCCCGAACCCGCCTCGAGATTCCCGTACTTTTACAACTCCATCTGGTAAAGCGCATTTTACCACTCACTCTCTGCCAAATCTTGCCGTGGATGAAAATCATTTCATCATGATGACAATACGTTCTCATGACCAGTATAATACGACGATTTATGACGTCCATGACCGTTATCGAGGTCTCAGTGGGAACCGAAGAATCGTATTGATGAACGCACTGGATATGGTTGAAAGGGGTTGGAAAAACCGTCAAAAAGTTTCGATAACCAGTCATTTCGAAGGTGAAACTCGACACTCTGCCGGTTGGCTTGTAGTCGCATATGAAATCCCTCGGAAAAACATTGCAACGTATTTCCCAGAGGCGAACTCATTAGTTCCTTTGAATTCTACCGCAGCAGTCTCAAACACGCCCACTTCAAAATGGATTGAAGTGTCGCTTGAATCCGAAACATCCCTTTTCAAGGGAGATGAAGAGGAATGACAAAGATTGGTTATTGGGACCTCATAACTTCAAATCCCCAGTTCCGTCGTTTATGGCTGGCATCCGTAATTTCGATGCTTGGTGAATGGTTCAACACCATTGCCTTGTTCCTGTTGATATTCAAATATACAGATTCTGAATTTTTACTTGGCATCTTATTCACCGTACGAATGTTGTGCTTTGCATTGCTTCAACCGATCAGCGGTTTACTTGCAGATAGGATGAATCGTAAACACATTATGGTTTGGTCCAATGTTCTCCAAATGTTTCTCGCCCTCGGATTCTTAGCAGTTGATGGCCCTGAAGACATCCCTTGGATGCTCGGATTATCTGGAATTATGATGTTGCTCCATGGAGCATATGTCACTGCCGAACGAGCAGCTTTACCCAATGTTGTTTCGAAAGAAGACTTGGCTACTGCCAATGCCCTCGACGCGGCCTCATGGTCGACAGCGTTGTGTTTAGGTGCAATGCTTGGTGGGATCGTCGTCGAATATTTCGGAACAGATGCAGCGTTTATCATCGATGCTGGTACGTTCCTATTAGGCGCAGTACTCCTCATACCATTGACCATTCCTCAAACTTTTGACAAAGAACTCTCGGGACCATTGTTTTCAACTGCCTTTTCCAACATCCGAAAGGGCTGGACTCGTATCGCGCAAGAAGCACGATTGCTTCGAATTGTATTCGCCAAAGCATCATGGAATATTGCTGGAGGTGGTTTGGCCGGTGTATTCCTCGTCATAGCAGGTTCCAATGTCGATGGATTCGGCGTAGCACTCGGGTTTGGACTGTTCTTTTTCGCCCGTGGAATTGGTACAGGGACTGGGCCAATCCTTGCACGTAAATTTCTTACGGATCAAGAAAAATGGCCAATGCTCATTGGAGTATTGGTAATGATATCTGGATTTTTCTACTTTTTCGTTGGTTATACGCTTGGTACAAATGTTTGGCTAACTGTATTCCTCGTGATGCTTGCACATTCGGCCAGCGGTGCGAATTGGGTTTTGTCAACAATACTGACTCAAATGTGGGTCGAAGATGAAATTCGTGGTCGAGTGTTTTCGATTGACATGCTCATCATGTCTCTCAGCTTTTCAATTTCAAGTGCGAGTGCCGGATATTTGCTTGAAAAGGACATACTGTCACTCCAACACGGATTCCAAATATTTGCACTCCTCATGATGTGCTCGGGCCTTATCTTTACTCTTTGGAAACCCGGAACTCATTCCCAAAAGGCTTGATTTAAGTCTTAAATTTGAGGAGTCATCATAAGAATGCTCAAGGGCAATACCTCCAAGGAACAAACATGGGGGCCGAAACATCTGCACTTCGCATGAGTCTCGGCGAAGGCATACCCAAAACAATTCCCGAACCTCCGGTATGGGATGATGCAGTAGACCACGCACCTCCTCGACGTCAGATACTCACTCCAAAGGAAAAGAAACTCGCTCTTCGCAATGCATTACGCTATTTCCCTGAAAGTCAACACGAAGTACTTGCGAGTGAGTTTCTCGACGAATTGAACTCTTTTGGTAGAATCATTATGTGGCGCTACCGTCCAACTGAGTATGAAATGCGCGCACATCCAATCGATGACTACCCCGCTCAATGCAAACAAGCAGCTTCGATCATGCTCATGATTCAAAATAATCTGGATCCTGCAGTTGCTCAATTTCCTCACGAACTCATCACCTATGGCGGCAACGGTTCAGTGTTCCAAAATTGGGCTCAATACCGTTTGGTAATGGCCTATCTTTGCAATATGACTGAATCTCAGACGCTCGTTATGTATTCTGGCCATCCGCTTGGACTCTTCCCTTCAATGCCTGAAGCACCACGTGTCATTGTCACGAATGGCATGGTTATTCCAAACGCTTCTTCACAAGATAATTATGAACGAATGAACGCCCTAGGCGTGACACAATATGGTCAAATGACTGCTGGCTCATACATGTACATTGGACCACAAGGCATTGTCCACGGGACTACAATTACTCTACTGAACGCTGCACGTTCGCATCTCGGACTTGGTGGAGACGAGGGGCTTGGTGGCGTCACATTCGTAACTTCAGGGCTCGGAGGGATGTCAGGGGCACAAGCGAAAGCAGCAGTTATTGCTGGAGCATCTTGTATTGTAGCCGAATCCAATGCGCATGCCGCTCATAAACGCCATGAACAGGGTTGGCTTTCGACTGTAACCGATGATGTTGATGATGCCATTGACCAAATGGTGCAAGCGGCAGAGAACAAAAAACCCCTTTCCATTGGCTATATTGGAAATATCGTCAAACTTTGGGAACGTCTCGTTGAGCGTAAAGTTTCTGTCGACCTCGGCAGTGACCAAACCAGCTTACATAACCCCTTCCAAGGAGGTTACTTTCCCGTTGACCATTCTTACGATGATGCTGCATCCATGCTTTCAGATGAGCCTGAACGGTTTGCTGATGAAGTACGCGCAACGCTTCGGCGTCATGCAAATGCAATCAATCAAATGTCAGAGAACGGAATGTATTTTTGGGATTATGGAAATGCGTTTTTGCTTGAAGCAAGTCGGGCAGGTGCCGATGTAATGTCGGACGATGGTGGATTCCGCTATCCAAGTTACGTCGAGGATATCATGGGCCCAATGTGCTTCGATTACGGGTTCGGTCCTTACAGATGGGTCTGTTGTTCAGGCGACCCAGCAGATTTGAAAGTCACCGATGAAATTGCGTGCCAGGTTCTTGAGGGAATGCTGCCTAATTCCCCCATCGAAATTCAACAACAATTGATCGACAATATTCGTTGGATACGAGGTGCAGGAGCAAATAATATGGTTGTTGGAAGTCAAGCCAGAATCTTATATGCTGATGATGAAGGCCGCAGAAAAATCGCTTCAGCAATGAATGCAGCCATTGGTGATGGGCGACTTTCAGGTCCAATTGTTCTCGGGCGTGACCATCATGATGTCTCAGGCACCGATAGCCCGTATAGAGAAACTGCAAACATCCGCGATGGTTCAATTCAAACGGCAGATATGGCCGTTCAAAATTTCGTAGGAGATGCATTCCGTGGCGCTACTTGGGTCAGCCTCCACAACGGTGGCGGCGTTGGGTGGGGTGAAGTCGTCAATGGCGGGTTCGGAATGCTTCTTGATGGGAGCGATGATTGCGAAGTGAGACTTCAACGGATGTTGCACTGGGATGTCAATAATGGAGTTGCTCGTAGAGCATGGGCCCGTAACGAAGGTGCCGAGTTTGCCATCCAAAGGGCGATGGATTCAGAACCGTTGCTACGCGTCACATTACCTCATCACATGGATGATGATTTACTTGACCGATTATTCCAGGAGGACATGCAATGACACTTATTTCACTTGATGGACATACACTTACGGCAGCAGAAGTAATGCGAGTTGCTACAGGTAATGCACAAGTTTCAGTTTCCACAGATGCCATCCCTCGTATTGAAGCGGCTCGTGCTGTTGTTGAACGCATTTTATCAAACAATGAAACTGTCTATGGAATAAATACTGGATTCGGCGCCCTTGTTCACCAGCGGATTTCATCTGAAGACTTGGCTCAATTGCAAACCAACTTGGTTCGTTCGCATGCGACTGCAATTGGCGAATTAATGTCGAAAGAGTCCGTACGCGCCATGATGACGGTACGAATCAACTCTCTTTCGAAAGGAAATTCAGGAGTTCATCCCGAAGTATTGCAACAGTTGGTCAATTTCCTCAATTTCGACATCACGCCTGCAATACCTCGTATTGGCAGCCTTGGAGCAAGTGGTGATTTAGCACCTCTCTCCCACATGGCATTGAGCCTAATTGGCGAGGGTGACGTCTTGTCTGATGATGGAAAGACTGAGCCAACACTTAACCAAATGAGAAAGCATGGTTTGATTCCTCTTGAATTACGCGCGAAGGATGGGTTGTCGCTCATTAATGGCACAAGTCAGATGTGTAGTTTTTTAGTTTTAGCTGAGCAACGGATCGCTGATTTACTGGTGTATGCCGATCTTGCCCTTTGTACTTCAATCGAAGCACGTAAGGCAAGCGTCAAACCTTCGGATGAACGAGTACATCATGCTAGACCGCACCCAGGTCAGGTTTTGATTTCTCGACGCATTCGAGCAATACTCAAAGATTCTCCAATCATTGCTTCACATACTAATTGTGAACAAGTACAGGATGCCTATTCGTTTCGTTGCGCACCACAAGTTCACGGAGCAATTTACGAACGACTGTTGTCATTGCAGAACACTTTGGATATTGAACTGAACAGCGCCACTGATAACCCACTCATATTCCCTGATCTTTCGAACCCTGGTCCGCATGAAGTGATTTCACAAGGTAATTTTCACGGAGAAGTGTTAGCGCTAACAGCGGATGCGATGACGGCTGCAATGTTCGAACTCGGATCAATCTCGGAACGTAGAATTGACCAGATGCTCGACCCTGCGCGCAGTGGTTTACCTGCCTTTTTGGCCAAAGATTCTGGCCTTGAATCTGGCCTTATGATTGTCCAATATGTTGCTGGCGCTTCACTTGGTGAACTTCACGGCCATGCAGCACCCCGTTCAATCTTTTCAACATCCACTTCTGCCGGCCAAGAAGACCATGTGAGCATGGGTGCAACTGCGTGTTGGAATTTACTTCAAGCCACCGATCGACTTTCGGAGGTTTTGGCTTGTGAGTTCATCGTTGCATGCCAAGCATTAGAATTCAATGAAGTCCAACCTTCGAAGGTAATCGTAGCAATGAAACAACGAATTCGTTCAGTGGTCGAACCATTGGAAGGAGACCGTAGTACAAGTGCCGATATTATCGCTGTTGCGAACGAACTTCTCGATGGGAAATGGTTGGCAAGAGTTGAGGCCGAAGTAGGTCGTCTGCCACGTTAATCTTCAAAGAATTGATTTTCAAGTTCATCCAGCCCAGTCAGTTGCCTGATTCGGAAACGCGCTGTTGCTTCATCGGTTGCAGAGAATGCAGACGTGTTGAGATTGAGATGTTGTTCCAATTCAACAGCTCTTCGGACTTTTTCTTCAACCACTGCATACAAAGTATAGGCTTCATCCGGTTTGAAACTTAATGCAGCCTCTGCTTCAGATACATCGAGACCCATTCTTCTCCATTGAAGAATACGTTTGCGCAGAAGAGGCAGTGTGAACCCAGTTGATGGTAATCTTGACAACATGACCAACTGAGGCGAGCCATCTTCTAAAATCTCCATTGCACCTAAATCCATTTCAGCATCACCTACTTCAGGTGATTCAGTATCGGTATGGCTCATCTGCTCATTATCGATCTTTGGCAAACTGAGGTCGATCGCTGGAGCTTCGCGCCGTAGTCGCGCTAGCCAAAGTGATTCGAATGCGAGCGAACGAATTGGCAAGATAATGGTCCATTGAGTCGTATATACAGATTCTCGCAATTCACGTACGAATGAAAGTACAGCGTCTTCCCCGTTGATAGTCATGAGCCATTCAAGCCCTTCAAGGACTACAATGCCTGCATGGTTCGAAAGATGTCGAGATATATGGTTGTGAATCGTGGCAATATCAGGTCGAATTGCGCCTTCAGTTGCTCTTTCAGTAAGCCAATACGCTTCGACTGAATTGATGTCAAGGTGTTCAAGCAAGCGACGATGTGGCAATCTTGAAAACAAGAGAATATGTTCCTCGGATGATTGACTTTCTCGATCAACCCACCCAAGTGTTTCGTCGTCACTGATGAATTCGGTAGTAAATATTCGGCCTTTTTCGATGATCTCACCCCGCGCATACGACTGCTCGTATTACGGGTTCATCGTTCAAAGTCTATGAATCATTATATCCGAAGATGCAATGGGAGGAACAGGTGTGGTAATGGCTGACGAAACCAAAGAAGAAATCGCAATGGCCGAATGTGGGGCTTGTAGAGCCATCGTACCGCTCAATTCCGATAACTGCCCTGAATGTGATATTTCTTTTTCTGGCGTATCCGATGAGTCACTTGGAGAATGTGGAGCATGTCAAGGACTCGTACCATTGAATTCCACCAAATGTAGCCACTGCGGCACAATTTTTGTCGCAGATGATGTCGTAGATGTCTTGAGAAAATGGCTTGCCGAAACTGGAATTTCAATCCCTGTACTCTTCAAGAAATTCGATAAGGATGGGGACGGTCAAATCGACTCAAGTGAACTGAAATCTGGACTACTTAGCCTTAAATTGGCAGATTTACCACCATCTCAAGTTGACCGCTTAATAGACACCATCGATGAGGACGGTGATGGTCAAATCGATCTCGGTGAATTGCATGAAACAATTACTGGAGAGGTATACTCGGCCGTGGAAAAGGAAGAGTCAACTCCTCTAGAGACAGTCGAGGAAGTAACAACAGAAGATGAATCTGAAGACGAAGACGATTCATCCGATGAAGAACAAGAAGATTCATCCGATGAAGAATCTGAAATGGATGAAGAAGAAGTTTCTGAACCTGTGCAAGAAGATGAGGATGGGGAAGAAGAATCGGAAAACGATGAGGAAACGCTCGATGAGGGTGACGAATCCGAAGAATCTGACCTTGACGAAATGGACGATATTCTCGATGAGATTGAAGATGAAATTGATGAAGACGGTGAAATGGAAGACTATGATGTGGCTGAACCACTCTCACTTTTACACCTCATTTCCGATGCAATGGATGAATCTGGCGATTCTCCAAATAAATTCTTTAATTCTCTCGACAAAGATGGAGATGGAAATATTTCTGTGGAAGAATTCACCAATGTAATTGAAGGACTCATTGAAACAGAAGTCACTTCAAAGGATATCGAATCATTCCTAGTAAATGCAGATGACGATGGTGATGGTGTGATCGATATTGTGGAATTCGTTGCTGCACTCGAATCATTAGAGGATGCGGACGAAATTGTCGATGATGAATCGAGACTCACGAAAAAGGTAGAGAAACCCTTCCCTACTGATATGCAACGAAAAATGATGGGTAAACAATGGAATGATATCGTTTGGCCACTCATACATTTGGCCTTCGGCCTCTTTATCGCTGCATGGTTAATCAACGGACTTGGTGGCATAGGACCACTTGGAATTGATGGAACTGGAGGGAATATTGCTCTTGAAACTGATTATAAGATTGGTTTTGAAGATTGGGATGAAGGCGATATCTATCCTTGTGATTCTTCAGTTCAAATTGGAGAATGTAAAAATTCACTCACGCCCTTCGCTGGAGAAGCTTTATCCATGCCTGCTGGATTCTATTGGGATGGAATATTCATGATGGTCCTCGGCGTTATTGGTATGGTCGCATCACTTGCAACCCACCTTGCCATTGTCCCAGGATGGAGAGCACGAGCCAAAGCAATGAAAGAAGTCGAAGATGATACCGATGAGGCGCGTTCCGGAGAATCTGATGAAGAACTTGAAGATGACGCAGATGAAGACGATTCAGATTCTGAACTTGAAGATGAAATTGACGAAGATTCCGATGAAGAGTCAGATGATGAGGATGACGTTGAAGAAGATGAAGGAGATGACGCAGATGACGAAATCGATATCGGATCTCATGTTGGATTGTCCTTAGATGATGAGGAAGTCTTTGGAGTCATCATTGAATTTGATGATGATGAAAATACGGTAACTATCAAAGAAGATGGCACTGGAGACGTTGTCACCGGATACCAAGACGATATGTTTGTGGAGTGAAAGGATGACGTCTCACGACACGCTTGAGTCATTGAAAGGTAAATCCTCTTGCCCAGTTTGCGGCTGTATAGAGCAGACTGGTAGCATACGCTGTCCCGAATGTGGCACTTTTCATTCCGGAATTCATCTTGAGGAACGCGAAGCACCTGAGCCCAATTCCACCCCTGAGCGCGAAGTCATCGACCCTTCACTCTATTCACTCTCAAACCAGCACGCAATACCGGATGAAGAGTTCGAAGAAAGTGAAAAAATCTCATCATGGTCAGGCGGGTCAACAGACTTTACCATGACGGATGAGGAAGAAAAACCATTGTCGAAGGTTGACCCTGACGATCTGCAACTCCCAGAACCTGAATCTCTCGTAGATTGATTTTTGATTATCTGGTGCTTAATCGGATTAAATACTAATTGCCATTCAAATAACAAATACTCATAAATCATAGAAGTGGATTGAAATATGGTGGGTTCGGAGAGAATTGAACTCTCGATCTTCGCCATGTCAAGGCGACGTCATAACCCCTAGACCACGAACCCCTAGGTAGCCTGTCCACTGAAACGGTGTATTAAACCACATCGGTGTAGGCAGTTGAATTCAACTCACGATCTTGGAAATCTTACCGGTACATCCAGGCTGTGAACAAACACCGCCCATTCGCGTTCTACCATTTTTCATTTTTATGAGCTGGCCGTCTTTAATCGGGCCATATGTTTTGCACTTCAGGCAGAATCCTTCAACAACATCCATGAGAATCGTTCTTCGCACAGAGTAGTTCGTCTTAGATTCTTCGCAAACTGCAATATTTTTTTCTAAGAATCAAAATCTCGAATTCTAGTCGCTCCGACCCCCTACTTTGCGTCGATAATCGCGTATAATTTGCCCCTGAAGTCGGTGTTGTGATGGAAAAGAGTTCACTGCGGCGCTACGAGGTAAAACTCGAGCAGCACAAAATATCCTCTATTTGCGCCAATGTCGTATAACATACATTATGCGACACAACCACTCATGGTATTTCACTCGGATTCCGTAACGCCGCCGATGTTCAATGCAGAAAGCGGAGATTCGAACATTCCGACCAGTGGTGGGCCACCAATCACGCCTTCCAAACCACCATCTTTGGAATCGAGCTTTTCAACGATCGATTTCGAAATGCGTTTCCAAGATTGTTTGTTTTCAAAAACTGAATGGACGAGAAACAATCCTTGACCATCTATTGATTGTGCAATCCAAGCAGCGAGGCATCCGGATTGTCTACGTTTGTATTCTTGGCGAACTTCAAGCATTCTTTTGAATCGAGCTTCTTTTCCGGGAGCGCCTGAGCAAACCACAGTTTCAATAAGTACTATCTTGATTTTCATTGTATTTCATCTCCAATAGTATTAGCGGTAAATTCCTTTTAAAAAATACTTAGACATAAATCAATGGTGGACCAGTTTTCCATTCAAACATGTCGAAACAAATGGAGTGTCCGAAGGTTGCATACACCAGGCCTCCCAATAAGGGGCATTGAGGACATTGAAATTTGCTATACCGCCTTCCTGAATTCTACCATGGACTTTCCCAGATGGATGCGGCGAAGTTTCGGAAGGGTTACGCGTAGCTGCAACGAGAGCTGCAAGCGGATGTACCGAACAACGTTGCGTGAGAAGTGAACCCAAAAAGGGCAAACTTATTGTTTTACAATTAGGATTGAAATCAGTCGCAATACTCCAAGTGAAATTATTCTCAATTGATTCGTTAAAGTCAGGCCATTGCGCACCCATTGCATATGGTGTCCCGGGTAAGAAACCCGTATTGACGCCAGCTGCTTCCATCCCTACTCTTGCCTCATGATTGCTGTAATGTGCGTGATCTGCAGTTGTTACTTTGAGTTCAGTCGCTAATCCACCTCCACCGCCATCTGCAAATTCGTCAATGTGCATACGGAGGTCAAGCCCTCCTGCCCGAGATGATTTGAGGATGTCTTCTGATTGTTCAAGTGTGAACCAACCAGGTTCACAAAAAACATCTGCTGAACGAGCGATACCTTGCTCCAATACACGTGGTAACTGTTCGGATAATATTTGTTCGACGTACTCCTTTGTATTCATACCAGTAGGTGTGTCGTGAGCGCCAAGCCATGTCAAATCCAGTGAAGGGAGATGATTCATAGATTGGAGTTGTGATGCGATACGCAACAATCTCAATTCAGATTCAGTTGAAAGCCCATAGCCGCTTTTGGCTTCGAGGTGCGTTGTTCCAGAACGAAGCGAGGAGCGCATTCGCTCATAACCAAGTTGCAAGAGGTGCTCATCAGTTGCCTGTGATGTTGATCGGACTGTATCTTGGATACCTCCACCTAACTCTGAAATATCTTTGTAAGATTTCCCAGCATGCCTCCAAGAAAGTTCGCGGGAACGATCTCCTGCCCAGAGTAAATGTGTGTGACCGTCAACTAAGCCGGGGATAACTGCATTCCCGTGTAATGAAAGAACCGAAACTTCCTGCGAACTTTCCGGTTTGTCAGTTGGCGCACCGTACTCTTCTTGGAGTTCTCCAGATGGTGCAATTTTTTCGATCGTGTCACCGAGTACAACAATCCCCATTCCGGGTTCATCGACTAATCCTTCTGAATCTAATAGAGAATGCCCTTGTAATGAGCCGTTTCCAGCTAGATGGGCCAGTGGCCCAACATCCAAGAAAACTGTTCGCATATATCCCGCTAGAGGCTGAGGGTTGAAGAACAATGGCTCTCTGGCATAGACGATTGAGATGGGTGGTTGGACGCTTGGCATTGAATCAACGGCGCACACTTTGTCGTTTGGATTAGTCGATTCCGAAGGAACTCCATATCCTGCTTGCTCAGATACTGTTCGGCCTGACAAGGGTGGAATTCATCCGAGAGAAGCTGCTGATCACCACAAAGATATTGCTTATTCATTGTTTAATACGTTACTCGAAAAATACCAATTATCACCGACTGATATCGGCACTGTTGCCTTTTCTCAAGGTCCTGGATTGGGCCCGTGCCTACGCGTAGGTGCGGCACTCGCCCGTGGTATTTCGAGTCGGTTATCTGTCCCGTTAGTCGGCGTCAATCATTGCGTCGCTCACATTGAAATTGGTCGGCAACAATGCGGTTGTAACGACCCAGTACTCCTCTATGTCTCCGGCGGTAATACGCAAGTCATTGCACACCTTGATGGTCGGTACCGCGTTTTGGGTGAGACACTTGACATCGGAATTGGAAACATGCTCGACAAATTTGCCCGAACCCAGGGCATTCCATTCCCTGGCGGACCAGTGATTGAAAAACGAGCGGCTGAATGGCTGGAACTCCAAGATAACCCTTCATTGGACGGACTTGAATTACCATTCGCAGTTCGAGGTATGGATCTTGCATTTTCAGGTGTGATGACGGCTGCGCAACGCCTGATCGAGAATGGTGCAGAATTTGGTGCCGTTTGTTGGTCGTTACAGGAACATGCATTCGCGGCATGTGTTGAAGTCGCTGAGCGCGCCCTTGCCCATACAGGGAAAAATGAACTGCTCTTAGGAGGAGGTGTTGCGTGCAATAATCGACTAAGGACAATGTGTGAGCAGATGGCCGAAGAACGAGAATCTACTTCACACGCGCCACCAAGGATGTATTGTATCGATAACGGCACGATGATTGCACTACTTGGGAAGTTAGAACTCGAAAATGGAAGGCACACTCCCTATGATGAAAGTGGTGTTGAACAGTATCTCCGGACTGACCAAACACAGGTGACATGGGCGGTATAGCCTTTCACATTACGCTAATTGTTTTTAAGGAGTCAATGGCGAGAAGTGATTGGGGGAATCTACTATTAGCGGCGAGAAGCGGAAAAAAGATGAGCCATTCAACCCATTTGCTCGCGATGCGAGTGCTCAGCGTAACAAACGCATGAGCGAACGTTCCCAGGCTCAACGCCGAAACGCACCTGCTCCAAAAGTCGCTCCAAGACCTGAACAAAATACCCAATCTGCACACAATGAGTTGGCAAAAAAACGCCAAGAAGCATTGAGCCGATTAGGTACCCAGGAACAAAAATCAAAATCAAAATCAAAATCAAAACCACAAGCGCAACCGCAAATGAAAACTGAGGTCGTTGAAGAACCAACATTCACAACATCTGTTGAGAAACAAGAGATCTCCGCTCCTAAAGTTTCACGTGAAGATCGGATGGCTGAATTAAGACGCAAATCAGAAGAATCTCGTAAAAACGCTAAGGTACAACGAAATATTGCTGCTGCAGTGTCAGTTGATCTCGTTTCAGTTGAAACTGAAAAAGTCATCGAATTTGTTTCGGCTGAACCAACATCCATTCCTGCACATGTACTACCTGCTGCTGAGAAAGTAAGCACCGACATGAAATCTCGGAATGATGTTTTCAAAACAATCCAAACAGAGGTTGCAAAACCTTCTTCAGATCGTCGACGTAAAAGACGTCGTGCCGACAAGAAAGGTGGCGGTCGTCAAAAGCAAGAAAAGAAACTTAACCGTCAAAAATACCTCGAGTACAAATATGCTGCTCGTGCAATATTAGATGACGATTCAATCGCGGAAGAACAACGCTCCAATGTCCTCGGGCAAGTTTGGGCAAAAGGTGAACGAATGGGTGTAACTGATTCACTCGAGTTCATCGAACTCAAGGTAGAAGAAGAAATTCTACCTCGCAAAGTCGCAGATAAACTAAGAGATTTAGTTTCTCGAATGACAACAAGAAGGTGAAATTATGACAGAATTAACAGTAAAAGAAAATATGGTAGCAAGCGTGCATTACACCGGAACTCTCCCAGATAGCGGGGAAGTTTTTGACAGCAGCGAAGGACGAGAACCACTCTCATTCCTCGTCGGACACAAACAAATGATTCCTGGTTTTGAAGAAGAAATCATGGGTGCTAAAGTTGGTGAAAAGAAAGAATTTACTCTCTCTTCAGAAAGAGCTTACGGCGACCGCGATGAAAATGCAGTCCAGCAGATAGCCCGAGAACAGTTTACTCAACTCGAAGAGGAAGCAAAATTGGAAGTTGGTATGCAACTCGTAGCACAAGGGCAAGAAGGGCCTATGCCGTTTATCATCTCTGAATTATCTGATGACATGGTGACCGCAGACTTCAATCATGCACTTGCAGGACAAGCGCTCAAATTCAATGTAGAAATCGTTGATCTCCGAGAAGCAACTGATGATGAGCAGGCCCACGGTCATGCTCATGGTGCAGATGGCCACCACCAACATTGATCCGTGCGAGTGTTGATGAAGCCCCTCTTCATGGAGGGTACATGGTCAGTCAGCGTAAAGACGACTGGAAGACACTAAGCGGTCTTGATTTAGAGTTGCAAAGCGACTCCGATACACTCGGACAACTTGGTGCCGATGTCTCAGAGATTGGCAGTGCTGGAAGCCCACCTTATACCCGTGGAATTCATTCAACAATGTACCGTTCACGTTTGTGGACTATGCGGCAATATGCCGGTTTTTCAAGTGCAAAAGCGACCAATGAACGGTTCAAACTCTTACTCGAACGCGGACAAAAAGGCCTCTCAGTGGCCTTTGATTTACCTACGCAACTTGGACTCGATGCGGACGATGAAATGTCACTTGGGGAAGTTGGAAAGGTAGGTGTGTCAATTTCAACAGTTGATGATATGAGGCAACTTCTTCAAGGAATACCATTGGATAAAGTGAGTACTTCGATGACAATTAATGCACCAGCAATGATCTTACTTGCTATGTATATTGCAGTTGCGGAAGAACAGGGTGTTTCGTCACATGAAGTACTCGGTACAATTCAGAATGACATATTGAAAGAATATATTGCTCGAGGGACCTATGTATTCCCTCCAAAACAGAGCATGCGCCTCATTACAGATATTTTCGAGTACTGTTCAGAACATGTCCCAAAGTGGAATACAATTTCAATTTCGGGCTATCACATTCGTGAGGCTGGTTCGACTGCTGTTCAAGAAGTTGCCTTTACACTTGCAAATGCCCTTGCCTATGTCGAAGCTGCCATTGACAAAGGGCTCGATGTCGATTCCTTTGCGCCGCGGCTTTCCTTTTTCTTCAATTGCCACAATGACTTCTTCGAAGAAGCATCGAAGTTCCGTGCAGCCCGTTCATTATGGTATGAATTAATGACATCGCGGTATGCACCAAAGAACCCCAAATCGTCAATGCTAAGATTCCACACTCAAGTTGCAGGCGTGAGTTTGACTGCTCAACAACCATTGAATAATATTGCCAGGGTCACCATTCAAGCATTAGCGGCAGTCTGTGGTGGTACGCAGAGTTTGCACACGAATTCATACGATGAAGCGCTCGGACTCCCGACCGAAAAGTCTGCTACGGTCGCTTTACGAACACAGCAAATCATTGCGGAAGAAAGCGGTGCAGCAGATGTAGTGGATCCACTTGGTGGCTCGTACCACGTTGAAGCATTGACAAAGCAAATTCATGATTTAGCATTGGAACAAATCGAGAAGATTGAATCCCTTGGAGGGGCTTTGAAAGCCATAGAGCAAGGTTGGCAACAACGCGAAATACACAACGCAGCCTACCAACACCTCAAGGATGTTGAATCTGAACGAAGGAAAATCGTAGGAGTCAACCATGGACTGATGGATGATGATTCCGTTACTGATGTGCTGAAGCTCGACCCATCTGTTGGCGAAGAACAATGCCGTCGATTAGAAAGTTTACGAAATGACAGAGATTCTGAAATGGTCCAAACATGCCTTGCTGCTATTGTCAAGGCTGCAGAGTCAGATGAGAATCTCTTCCCGCATGTACTCTTGGCGGTAAAGAATGACTGTACTCTTGGAGAAATAGTTCAAGCTATGAAAGATGTCTTTGGAACATGGATGGCACCAAGTGGATTTTGAGGTGATTGAATGGAATTTGGACCTATACACATCGACCACATCGGAATAGCAGTTGACTCTCTTGAAGAAGGTAGTGCATTTTGGAGATTGCTTGGATTGGCTGAACGTAATGAAGATGAACTGGTCGAAGACCAAGGAGTTACGACTCGCTTTTTCTCTACAAGTCTTGCTACTGAACAAGATCATCCTGCCCAAGTCGAATTACTTGAACCAACTGGGCCCGATACTCCAATTGGTAAATTTATTTCTAAAAAAGGCAAAGGAGTGCAACAGATTTGTTTCCGTGTCGGTGATTTAAGTGGCATGATTACCTACCTTCTAGAACATGATATCCATATGATTGACACGGTGCCTCGGAAGGGTGCTGGTGGCAAAATGATTGCATTTGTACACCCCAAATCCACGGGTGGAGTCTTGGTCGAATTGACTCAGTCTTCATGAGACTTTGAGGGTAAGCATCATATCTTTGCATCCCCACAATGAATTGATGCGAACCTGTGTTGACAACCTCATCGCTCTGTCCCATATTGATGGGCCACGAATCCGTAGTGAAGTTGAATTTTTGGCAAACAGATTGGAACTCTTACGGCAAAACCGTCAAATCACCAATGAGGCATTTCTCGATGCTGGTGCAATCCAAGGTGCCTTTGACATGATTGGAAACTTAGTTGAAATGGGCGTGCCACAGGATGAGATTTTCGCTCAAGTCAAACAACAGTTAGACCGAGCATGCAATTTGGAAGTCAAGCATCCAGGTTTGAATCAAGCCATAGAAACTGGCCGTGCTTTGTGAGGGATTTGATGTCAAAATCTCTTCTTTCGATTCAAGGTGTGACAAAAAACTTCGCTGAAGTTAAGGCGTTGCATGAGATAAATTTAGAGATTTATTCAGGCCAAATAGTCGGCTTAGTAGGGAGTAATGGTGCTGGAAAAACAACTTTGTTACGACTCATGGCTGGAGTATACAAACCATCGAGCGGTACTGTCAACCTCAGTAACGGAGAACCTGTCACAACGATGCGTCATGAACTCGGTGTCGTTCCTGAATCGACTGGATTGTATTCAAGGCTCACTGCATGGGAAAACATCCGATACCACAGTCGTATGCATGGCATTCCTGATTCAATTTCTTGGGCGCGAACTGAGAAATTCGCAGAGCATTTAGACATGAAAGAAAGTTTGAGTCGACATACCAAAGGATTCTCTCGGGGCATGAAACAAAAAACTGCATTGTTACGAGCATTAGCCCACGGCCCCAACATACTCTTACTTGATGAGCCAACTGCTGGATTAGATATTACCAGCGCAAGAACTGTACGTGCACTTGTTCGACAATTGCGTGATGAAGGCGGTACTGTGATCTACTCTACCCATCAACTTGCTGAAGCACAGCAAGTATGTGACCGGATTGTCATCATACACAATGGTGAGATTCGAGCAGATGGTTCCCCCTCTGCGCTCTTGGAAGATTCCGGGACCGAATCGCTCGAAGAAGCATATGTCTCACTTACCCAAGACCAAGCGAGGACCCGTAAAGAGGACAATGATAGGGAAAGTGCATTCACTGGTTGGTGGCGAAGACTCTTCACACCGAGAACTCCTAAAACTACACGTGAGGTGATGGAAAGTGAGTGAAGGAGGTTTTCTACGTGTACGCGCCATTGCGAAGAAAGAAGTGGTTGAGTTCACTCGCGACTGGCGAACAATTATCGCAATCATCGTCATTCCACTGCTGATGTTCCCGCTTTTATTTATTCTCTTTCCAGTCTTACTCGAATCAGAAACTGCAGAACTCGATGCACTTGAATTATCGATTGTGATTCAGACGGATGGCTTACCAGACAATCTCGCTGAGAATATTTCACTCAGTAGTATGGACTATACGATTGAATTGTTACCAAACTTAACGAGTTTATCTGAGCCGGGGAAAGACCTTGAACGGGTCAGAAACAGTTCGACTGATGCGGTATTGCGATTTGAGTCAAATGACGATGTGTGGGGCTATGCTATCCTTCACCTCTCGACATCTGAACGTTCCAATGAAGCTCGGAATCGTCTCTTAAGCACCCTTTCGGAATGGGAAAGTTCTGAAATCAGAGAGCGGATCGAACTAGGTGGCATGGATGTAAATACAACTCTTGACCCATTGAGGTGGGATGGCGAAATCTCTTCGGGAGATGTGGCAACCTCTGGTGAACAGTCCGGTATGATTCTTTCAATGTTCATCCCCTTAGTCTTAGCAATTTGGACTTATTCCAGTGCTATTCAACCTTCCATTGACATGACTGCTGGGGAACGAGAACGAGGGACGCTCGAGGCATTGCTCTGCCTCCCATGTACGCGAATGGAACTCTTATTCGGTAAATGGCTCGCTGTAGCGACGATTACTGGCGTAGGAGTCCTGTTGCAAATTTTCGGGCTCTTGTTTGCGATTGGATATCTCGCATCTTCTTCAAGTTTCATTGGCGTACCACAACTCTCAGTGATATCAATCGCCCTCATTGTTCTTTCAATCATGCTCTTTGCGATCATGGTTGTCGCCTTTGAATTAGCATTAGCCATGCGTTCGCACAGCGTAAAGGAAGCGGGCTCAATATTGGCTCCAGCCTTGATGTTAATTCTCTTCCCGGCATTGTTTACTCAAGTCATCAACTTGGATGGCATTGAAGGATTCTGGTTTGCTATACCGGTCGTAAATATTCTACTAGCTTTGCGTGAATTACTGATGAACCGAGTGATCACTGAACACGTATTGATTTGGGGATTCTCATCAATTGTGTATGCAACTCTAGCAGCCTACTATGCTTCTCGTCAATTCAATCGAGAAGACATCGTCACCTCACTTTCTTGAATTAAGAGAAGTGATGGAAAGAAGCCCGTACAATATCGATGATCGCATCGATTTCTGATGAGGTAATACCGAAGTGGGGTGTAAACCGTAGAGCATTGGTACCGCCGTGGATGACACCAAGTCCGTTTTTCCTACACCAAGTTTCAACAGCATCAAATCCAACGACTGGGAATTGATTCGGCTCGAGTTCAGCACTCAATAACAATCCAGTGCCTTGGACTTGGGTGATGATGCCGGGCATTTCAAGGGCTAAGAGTTCCAATTTTTCAACAAATTCTGCACCTCGGGCCCGAATGTTTGCACGCAACTCAGGGGTGATTTGTTCGAGTACTGCACATGCAGTTTCAAGAGCACGTGGATTTGTAGTCATGGTATTTCCGTAAATTCCAACAACATAGTTTTCTGAAGCTCTCTGATTGAGTCCAAGCACCGACAAAGGATACTGGCCAGCATTAAGCGCCTTCGACCATGTTTCCAAATCAGGACATTCAGCATCTTGAAATCCATCATAGTCGATGATCGAAAGACAGCCTTGTCCTCGAATTCCTGCTTGAATTGAGTCGACGAGTAACATCGAGCCATGTTCAAGTGTTAGACGCCGAGCTGCATCGTAGAAATCTCGTTCAACACATGAACCAGGATTTCCTTCTCCTTGAACCGGTTCAATTGCCATGAGTTCGATAAAGTATCCATCGGCTTCGGCTTTTGCATATGCTGCTTCAAGTGCAGTAACATTGTTCGCTGGAACGAGAATTAAATTATCACGGTTACGGAAAGTAGCGAGGTTTTGATCGTATGCAGACATACAAGAATGTGAAATCTGAGCAGGGCGGTCGGTACGGCCATGGAATGCCTTTTCAACAGCCATGAGTTTGATTTCTTTTCCTTCGTGACGGGCACCAGGGCCGGTCATTTTACGAGCATTGACGTCAGCAATCCGTAAACTGACAGTCACTGATTCGGAACCACTGTTCATGCAAATAAATCGAGTAAATGGGCAGGAACCACGTGTATGTCCAAGTTCACTTTGCAAGCGCGTTGCAAGACGCTTATGGCTGTAGGAAGGGGTCATGACATTGGCCATCACCCAATTCTCTGACATTGTAGAAATAACCGTGCTCGGGCCATGGCCGTTACCAAGCATACCATAGCCACCATTATCGTGAAGAACTGCTCCATGTGCAGTGACGATCCAAGGCCCTCGTGCAGCAAGGGCAACATATGGATTGACTGTAGCTGGAGCATAAAAGTTGATGAAATCCGATTGAAGTTCCTTGACCAATTCAGATTCAGAAAGTTTCATCAAATCATTACCGAATTCATCTTCGAGAGTATTCCTTCGTGTGACTGCTTCAGAAATTGCCATTCCCAAGGTAGTGTCTGTGGAGAGAAATTGGTGGATCACTTCATCTGTTAAACCGATGGTATCTCGATGACCTGAGAGGTTTCGTAAATTTTGAAGATGGGCGAAAGCATCTGCAGCATGTTGAGTCATCAATTTATTGGCACCCACGGAGTTCTTTGAACGTTCGCTTCAAAATTGCTGAGATTTAATCAAAAGCGACGGCCTTTTCAAGTAAAGTAATACCCAGGTATTCGCCTACGAATACTTATATGCTCAACGCTGAACCATGTTACATGCCGAAAATCTCCTTAGACATGCCTGCAGAATTGGTCGAAGATCTGCGCAAGCATGTTGGGGACCAACATAAATTTGTGAGTTTAGCGGATGCAGTTCGAACTGCATGCCGTAAGCTCCTCGACCAGTTGGATGAAATTGATGCTCGGCATGGAAGGTAGTGAATCATATGGTGACAACAGAAGAAGCGGAAAACGCAGTAAAAACATTGCTTGAATACCTTGAAGGTGATGCTCAACGCGAGGGATTAAAAAAGACTCCACGACGAGTTATTGAATCATGGGGAGAAATATTTTCGGGATACACCACAGACACAGAAGAACTTCTTCAATCGACATTTAACGGTGAAGGGTATGACGGTATAGTCCTCCTTCGGGATATTGAATTCCATTCGACATGTGAGCACCATTTACAGCCATTTAGTGGGCGAGCACATATTGCATACATCCCCGTCGATCGTATTGTTGGGATCAGCAAATTAGCTCGAATCGTAGACGCTCACGCACACCGATTGCAAAATCAAGAACGCATTACCAAAAGCATCGCTGATGACCTTGAAAAACATCTGAATCCTCTTGGTGCAGCAGTTATCCTCGAAGCATCACATGGTTGCATGCGTTGCCGTGGCGTCCGTAAGCAAAACGCAGTCATGACGACATCGGCCATGCGCGGCGTGTTTTTCGACAAGGCTGAACCACGTCAAGAACTCATGCAACTCATTCAATCACGGCCACTCTGAGGGAATCTCATGAATGATACAGCATGTGAAATCTCGGGAGAACATCCTGTTGATTCGGCTTCGGACTTAGGGGCTGTGTACAAGATTGTTGAAATCTTTCATTCCGTCCAGGGAGAAGGCGTACATGCAGGAATTCCTCATGTATTCATCCGCTTTGGGAAATGTAACCTCCAGTGCGAATGGTGTGATACCGACTTTGAAACATTTGATGAAATGGCTGCAGTCGACATATTGGGTGAAGTTATGAAATATCCTTCAAAGAGAATTATTTTCACCGGTGGAGAACCGATGCTGAATGATTTATGGCCACTCCATCGTTTGTTGAAGTCAAGAGGATACCAACTCTCATGTGAATCGAATGGGACCATTGAGATTCCTGAAGACTTACTCGACTGGATTTGTATATCTCCGAAAGATCAAATGTACCCTCAAGTAAAAATTCGTCAACGCACTGGGGATGAATTAAAATGCGTTTATGTTGGACAAGATTTATCACTCTATGATGGATTGATTGATGGTTTTACCCACCACTTTTTGCAACCCTGTTATATCGATTCAGAAAGCGTCGAATGGAATGGTAAGAATTTTGCAATGACTGAATCAGTTGTGAAACAAACACCGCCTTGGCGTTTGAGTCTACAGACGCATAAATGGATGGGGGTGGACTGAATGAAGCGAGCAGTCATGGCCCTCTCAGGTGGAATGGATTCTACAGCCCTTTTGATGCGGCTCTTGGCCGATCAATACAAGGTGGATTGTATTTCATACAACTACGGCCAAAAGCACAGTGTTGAATTAGAACGTGCGCAATTGAATATCAAATATCTTGAATCAAATGGATTCGTGATTGAACACAAGATTATCGACCTTTCAAGTGCAATGGGTGCATTTGAAAGTTCACTCCTCCAAGGTGGTGAAGATATTCCTGAAGGACATTATGAGGCTGAACAAATGAAATCAACCGTGGTACCAAATCGCAATGCTATTTTTGCTTCAATAATGTATGGATATGCTATATCAGTGTCGAACCGTGAAAGCTGCAACGTTGAAATTGCTCTTGGTGTTCATTCAGGTGATCACGAAATATATCCTGATTGTCGACCAGAGTTCTACCAAGCCATCGAACATGCTTTTGCCATTGGAAATTGGGATAGCGAAAAAATCTCGTTCACTTTACCCTATTTAGACGGCAACAAAGCATCAATACTCGAAGATGCTCAAAAAGCCATTACTCAACTCAACCTAGAATTCGATACTGTTTTTGCAAATACAAACACCTCCTATAATCCCGATGAAGATGGGCGAAGTTCCGGTATGAGTGGTGCTGATATTGAGCGAATCCTTGCATTCCACAGCCTCGGTCTTACGGATCCTGTTGAATACCAAACAACCTGGGAAGAAGTGCTTAGAAACGCCCTCGAAGTTGAAAAAACGCATAAGGAAGAAGATTACCGTCAACGTCTCAGTGAAGAACAATATTTGGTCACACGTCAAAGTGCAACGGAACGCGCCTTTACTGGAATCTATTGGGATGAGAAGAGAGATGGTGATTACTATTGCATCTGTTGTGGTCATCTCTTGTTTACTTCTTCGATGAAATTTGACTCTGGATGTGGTTGGCCATCATTCCATACTGAACATCCAGGTGCAGGAATCAAACACATCGAGGATTACACTCATGGAATGCATCGAGTCGAGGTTCAATGTTCAAAGTGTGACGCCCATTTGGGACATATCTTTGAAGACGGGCCTCAGGCATTCGGTGGACAAAGATATTGCATAAATTCAGCATCATTAGATTTTGAGGAGATGGAAGAATGACCACACGTATACGACGATTTGTAGAAACTGATACAGGGCACCGAGTTCCAAATCACAAAAGTAAATGCAGACACATGCACGGGCATAGATATCGATTTGAAGCAGAGATTGAAGGTGAAACTGTTCAAGAAACTGGCGTGAGTGAAGAAGGAATGCTGATGGACTTTTCAGATGTGAGTGCTATACTTATGGAGCATGTTCATGACATTGTCGACCATGCATTTGTTGTGTATGAAGGAGATTCAGAAGCAAGAAAAGCTTGTGAGGCAATGGGTGAAGGGCATCGAACGGTTGTTGTACCGTTCATTCCCACTGCAGAGAATCTTGCCAAATGGGCATTTGAACAGGTCCAGCCTCATATTTCGACAGCCTATGGGAATCGATTGAAACTCGTTGCTATGCATGTACGTGAAACTCCGAAGAGTACAGCATCATGGATTCCATGATCACTCTTCTTCTTTCGGCGTAATCTTTCGTCGGCGTTGACTTTTCCATTCAGCATTGCCAGCCACATATTGGAGAGCAGTTGTTGCATCAAGAATACCACCTATGAGTCGCGTAGCCTCGTCGTCTGTGGGCATAGACCGCATTAGATTCCGTCTTAAATTTTGAGAAAAGCTCTCCCTCCGATCGTCATTACCAGGTAAGACTTGACCGAATTCGAAAATCCCTTGGTCAAGAATTCGCTTCAATGTCGGGTTCATACTTCGTTCGAGTGGAACGATATCTGGGATGCCGGGGTTTGCCCCCTGTGTAGAATGTACGGTCGAACGATGTAATTCATAGACGCATGCGTTCACTGCATGGGATAAATTAGCAATTGGATAGCCTTCCCATGTTGGCAAGGTTACCAAGAAATCACAGAGCGCAAGAGATTCAGTCGAGAGACCTTTTCCTTCTTCACCGAACACAAGCGATACGGATTCTGTAAATGAATTCAAACGTTCTGCCATTTCCCATGGATAGGTGAAATGCCGAAACGTCGTCTTGGCACCAATCTCGCGCTTACCTGAAGTCCCGATTGTTAAACTGCAATCTGTTATTGCTGCTTCAAGTGAATCATAGACTTGACATGTGTCAAGAACTCTTCCAGCATGCTTTGCACGGTTCCTTGCCTCTATGTCATCAGGAGAGCAAGTAGGTGAGACGAGACGAAGTGAATCAAAGCCATAATTCAGCATCGTTCTACACACTGCACCGAGATTGCCGGGGTGAGATGCACCAACCAAAACAATGTGCAAAGAATAGTTTCGTCGAGGAAGTGGGAGGGTTTGACGATCGCCCATGTTTACTCATCCTCCTTCACTTTAGGCATCAGTTGTTCGAATTCTAAGATCCATCTTGGGTTACAAGGTTGGTAGATGAAAAAAAGATAGCCACCTTCATCTCTGTCTTTCATGACAAGTGAACGTTTGCGGACACCGAATGTATTGCGAAGATGGAGTATCAATTCCTCAAGAACATCTTGATTGTCATGATGAACTGAAACGGGGGTGCGGTCCCAATTGACACGCAAAGGCACTTCATCGCCTCACTCAGTCAACTCTACGCTTACGGTAGGTGGTGACGTAGCCAGCAATCCAGTTGCGTAGCTTTTTCGATTCAACGTCAGTGAGTTGTTGAACCATTTTCTTGTTGTGATCGAAATCAGCGGTGAATTTCTCACCGTGATCTTCAACTAGATGGATGGCTCGGATTTTGATAAAACTTGGTCGGATATTTCCCATATGATTCACTCCTCAAATAATTTGACTTCGATTGGAATATCAGGTTCGTCGTGTCGAGTGATTTGCAAGCGTATCTTGCGAGGTGGGTTCTCGATACCACGGGCCCAGATATGTTCGTTGACACTTGGGTCAATCCAAACTTCTTCATCTTCGCGAACTTTCAAGTGATGAATCACATGTTCTCGGATGATTTGGATTGCACGAGGTGCACGCTTGTAGCGGGTAATGCTCCACGCTTTGCGTAGGGGGACAGTTAATTCGGATTCATTTGCACGTACCATATCATTCACCTCATCGTTGGAGCTTACTACGGCGCCAGTGGTGTCTCTTAGGATGGGACACAGTATTTCGGTCGGTCTTCAACATGACCCAAACGGGGACACGCCGGTTTTGCTTCCCCACTTTCATGAGGCGTATTTTCTTAGCTGCTGGTTTATTTCGGGACATGTTCGAGCACCTTCTCAGATTCTTCGGATGGACGCACTACGGCGGCTCTTCGATTGGGATTGGAGCAATTGTTTCAATTGCTCATCATTCATTATTGTGTTCAACTTACCTTGGCTGTGCAGTTGAACGATTGTTTGCTTGATCATTTCAGCACGCTCTGGTGTAGCCAAAGCAATTGCAGAGATGCGGGAACGGGCTTCTGGTGAAACCAGATTCTTCATTGCAGCGTCAAGGTTTTGAGTCACTAATTGTGCTTCTTGTGCCTGAACTTCAGCATTGGCTTGTTGGGCAGCTTGCTGTTCGAGTTGTTGTTGGAGTGCCATACGTCGTTGTTCACGAAGTTGATTCAACTCATTGTCTTGAGTTGAAACCATGCTTGTCACCTCATTCACGTCCTTCAGTACTTAGAGAGTCCTGGATATTGTTCTTCAGCGATTGGACGGCATTCATGTGCGACGTTGTCAATCATTTTGTGACCGGCAGCAGTAATGCGGCGGCCTTTGAAGAGTTGAAGTGAATCACCATTTTCGTCATCGACGATTCGGCCAGCAACTTTCTCGACTAAACCTGAAGCCTCGAGTTGTTGGAGAGCAGTTCGGATAATGTGTCGAGATGCAACACCTGGGGTATTTGGGCTTGCGCCGTTATCCTTGCGTCCACCGAATGCTTGAGCCAAATGGGTTACGCCGATTGGTCCGTCACGGGAAACCTTGCGTAGAATTGCAGCAGACCGGAGGAACCACCAGTTCTCTTGGGAAGGTGGGCGTTCTCGATCGACTCCAGTTTTAACGAATTCAGCCCATTCAGGGGTTGAAACGCTCTTTGTTTCTTCGAGTCGTGCAGCAAGAGCTGGGCTAAGGATTTCAGCGGGTATATCGTATAGAGTCGTCATGATAAGACACCGAGCAATTTGCCGACCGAACTCCCCTATATGAAGAGAACGGCTAAAACGCACCGGCGAATCCATCTCATCTTCATTCGGCTGTACAAAAAAGGACCATGACAAGGGTTCAAGACAGGGGGGCTCTTGGCAAGTATAATGAAGAAGGCTTTGGCACAGAATCCGAACCTTTTGCGTACATTACTTGGATTGTCCGTAACACTCATCGTTTTGCTCTCATACGCAGTCTATGGGGCAACAGTCTCCCCTTCGTATTACCTCTATACAACTGAATCAACCGAAACCGATCACGTAATCGGTGAACCCATTCGCATCTATCAGGAATCCTCAAACATCACCACATGGTCATGGGATATACCAGCAAACGGTTCGAATCTCACATGGGTTCACCTTTCTGCACTCGAACTTTCTTCGAATGCCAAAGTGAGATTAATCAATTCAGCCGGATTATTCAGTCATCGACTGCTTGGAGTTGAATCTGACCAAGCATTCAGTTGTGCAGAGCAATGCCAAAAGAATTCCACACATGAAGTTGAATCGCCCAATGGTGGCACAATTGTGATTCATGCCTTGACTTCGTATGACCCTGCACGAAGAAATAACGGGACAGTGTATGGCTCAGATATCGCTGAAGCGACTTTGAAAGCAAAGGACTTGATTGCCTATGAGCACAGTCCTTCTTTACTGCGCGTTGAAATCATCGAAAAAGGTGACCGACAAACATCTCCGGAAATTATGATGTTGAGCGTAAACGAAGAGTATGATTCAATAAAAGTCTTTTCAGTTGATGCTGCAACAGAATTCGTGTGGGCGCTGGCGGCAGTCGTTGGATGTTTTTCGATGGTTTTAATTCCATCATTCACAGTCTATTTTGCTGCAAAAGCAAAAGAAAAGAAAGATCAAGTGAAATTACAAGATTCAGAAAATCAAGTCAAAGCCTCAATTGAAAAATCTTGATATCGTCTTTTTCCCAATTGCCTCATATATATTGAAGGCATGTGACACAATGAGCGTCATGCAGAAGTTCGTAGCATTCATCTTCCTGTCCCTCTTACTGGGCAGTAGCATGCCCACTTGGCATGAAGAAGTTATGCAAGACACATCTCAATACTCAACATCAGCTCGTGCCACAGGCGTTGATGTTACCGTCACTGATGTTTCATTCTCATATACCACCCCTGGTGATGAAGAACAATACCGCATGTTTTCTTCAAACTATCCAGTTCCAGGATTTAACAGACCTGCAATGCTCTATATTGTTGACGCTGTCATCGACGTACCGATTCAATTGGACATCATGATTGAAAATATTGGAACTGTTTCATCAGGAACAATAGATGTAAATATCAAGGTTCTTCATAATGAATATACTTTGTTTGAGATGATTAATGAAACGGTACAGCTAGGGGCATTGAGTGGTGGCAATTCGAATTCAGTTGCAAAGGTAATCACGCCAACCTATGCAGGGAATCACACATTAGTGATCCGTGCGACCTCAACTGTACTCGACGATAACATTCAAAATGATGTGCAAACTGGTAGTTTTACGGTTGCGAGTATGTACTTCAATTGTGATTCATTGGTTGGTTGGACCCAAGGAACACAATGGGGGCTGAGTACCGATACGGCCCTCTCGATGGGGAGCAGTTGCCATGTAGGGAATGGCCAGTCATCCAGCTATACCAACAATCTTGCCACATCATTGGTGACACCTGTCATGGATATGTCGGATGTTGCATCAAATCCCACTCGTACCAATGGTTTGAGTTTCTTCTATACTGGAAGTGCAGCATCTGGAGATGTGATGAAGATCGAGGTCTTGACAGCAATGGGCGGTTGGTTTCAGTTAGGTAGCATCAGCAATACGATTGATCAAAATTTTGTCGATGGACAGGATTATCAAACGTTTTCAGTTAACAATGGTGGTGCAACTTCACCTCTTATTCCAGTGCCACAAGAACATTTTCACAGTCAAACTCAATTTCGGTTCATGTTTGAATCCGATGCAGCAGATACCGATATTGGCTACTACATCGATGAACTTGTTTTTGTGTATGACCAGAAAGTACGTCAAGATGAATATGCTCTCTCCTCAAATGGTATTTCCACTGTTGGTTCAGTTGCTGGCCAATGGGGTACAGTGCGAGTAGAAATTACCAACGATGGGAATATTTCTGATTCGGTATTACCGGCAATCACCGACCTACCTGCTGACTGGGATGCCTATTTCGCTCACATGAGTGGCGTTTCCATCAATGCACAAACGGGAGTGTTATTATCACCGGGTGAATCGAAATACATTGATGTAAAGATTCATCCAAACCCGAATGCAACGACTGGACTCCACCAGATGTCCTTCATAGGGACCTCAAGCCAATATTCCGAGGTAAACACGACGCTGCCAATGCAATTCCAAGTGATACCTGATAGAGAACCCTACATCGTAAAACCTGAAGTTTCAGAATCGTGCCCTCCAGGAAGTACATGCCCATTTTCCGTAGAAATCCAAAATTTGGGTGATGCGACTGATGTATTTGATTTGACAATCGATTCTTCAACACTACCCCCAAACTGGGGTGTGAACTTGGCATGGACGCAAGAATCAAGCGTACTTGTTCGAACAGATACACCTGTAATGATTGACTTTTCTTTAACCATACCTCTCGATGCCATCCCAGATTCGATGTTCAGTTTTGCATTGACCGCTGTTTCACAAAACAATTCTATTCGAACACACACACAAAACATCGATGTATCAGCATCAATGATCAGTAATGCTACAATTGGGATATCTGAATATCAAATGCAAAAGGACTTGACGATAGATGCAGGAGAAACAATCTCAATCGAATTCACTATTTGGAACAACGCGAGTCGGCAAGATATTTTTTCAATAGCCATACTTCATGGTCCTGCAGGTCAGTGGATTATTGAACAACCGGCGATGAACAATGCTGTCATCAACAGTGGGTCATCGACTTCCTTCAACATTGACATCACTGCCCCAATGACAGGTCAAGCAGGAGATTTCGCTCCTGTAATCACGCCCATGATCACATCAACAAGAAGTGGAATGCAATACCAAGGCACCCCCTATGATGGAATCGTTGTAAGTACTGTAAGTGACCTTGAATTAAGGCTTCTTGAAGCACCGCGCAAATTGACACCAAGTGTGCCGACCATGGTACTCTTGGAGGTTGAGAACAATGGAAACGGTCAGGTATCAGCTCTCCTCACGAGTTCCACAATTCCAGAAGAATGGGATTGGTGGATAAGAATCGACGATTCAAATCACACAGGTCCAATTGAATTATCGGCGCCCTATGATGCTGAGGATATTGCAGTCATCGAAGTGTGGATACTCTTGCCAAGTTCTGAAAAAGCGAGTGAAGTCAATACAATTGAATTTACTGTCACGAACAGTGATGGACTTCAAGACCTCCAGTTGGATGATAACAGCATTTCGTTTGATTCAATTACTGCATCAATTCGAAAACCGAGTCTCGTTGCGAATCAAAGTGAAACAACTGCAAGTGTAGGTGGAATTGCATCAGTAGACGTTACTCTGAGAAATATTGGGAATGCTGCTGATGATCATTTCATGGTAAAGGCATCCGTCTCAACTTCGCCACCAAATCAAAATGTAATCGCATTCCTAAATATCGGAACTATTGAACAATATAACCACTTAACGATGGCGGCTGGCCAGGAAATGGTGGTCACGGTCGACTTGATTATTCCCGATGATATGCCACTCAATACTCGAATTGTAGTCTCGTTTGAGGTGCAAGCGGGGGAAGATTTTGAATCGAAACCTTATGAATTACAACACGATATCTTGATTCTGGTTGATACGCAACGAATCATGGTAGCGGAAATAAGTCTTCAATCTGAACAAACGTTCACAACAGGAATGCCAGCACCATTCTGGATAAATATCACATCATCTTCTACGCAAGTAGAACAGTATTTGATCACAGTAGAACAACCTGAACAATGGCAAACAGTATGCCAAGGAATCTTAGTGAACCAATCTGGACAAGAACTCGAACATAGTGCAGGTCACATGACTCCGAAATATACCGATATGATGTGTGAATTACATCGTATTGGAGGAGATTCGAATGGTGAAGTAATAGTCACTGTCGAAACAACCGATGGTGTCCTGTCTTGGTCTGACAGCCGTACTTTCCAATTCAGCATTGCAGAGAATGACGGTTTTCAAATGAATACAGAAGTCATAGCCTCGTCGATTGCTGGAGTACTCTTTATTGCTCTGCTTTCGACACTTCTTTTGAGGAAGCGCCAACAAACAGATCAAGAAGGGCTCGAGGATATCGAACCACGTACTGAACCAACATCCAATGGACCACCAACGAGTACAGCTGGCCCCCCTGTCTCAAACTTCACTCAACATGAACAGATGACTGAACCAACTGAAACAAATTCAACAGGTCCGCAATTACCCGAAGATGGATTACCACCAGGCTGGACGAGCGAACAATGGCAGTACTACGGCCAGCAATACCTCGATACGAAACAGTAAGGGACTCGATTCAAGAGGCTTAAGCATGGACTCAATGGCATACCCCCCGGCGTGGTACTTGCTTTGGCTTCTGATTGCTGTTTGCGGCGTAGGAACATGGTTCCTGAGAAATTTTACTGAACGAGTGGAAGCAACCCGACTCGTAGCATTCACTGGAGTAGCGTCAATGTCCGCCATGGTCATCTGGACATTCACCCAATTTTGAGGTATTAACATGGAACTCGCAGATGCAGATAACCACCAATACGCTGGAACATATCCGTGTAGATTACCAGTATGGTGGGGTCGTGTGGGTGAGATTGGACCCCATATTGAAGAGGATGGCATTACCGGTAAAAATGTAGTCTTACGCATCGAAAAACGATTCACGAGATTTGAAAGAGTTTTGGCAAAACTATTCCGCGCTCCACGCGAAGTTCGAAGACCGCTGGATTCGATGAACAGTATGCTCTGGGAATTGTGTGATGGTTCGAGGAGTTTCCAATCGATCTGCGTGGCAATGGACGAAATATTCCACGAAGATATTGCTCCAGCCGTTGACCGTACTGCATCTGGAATTGACTCACTTCGAACTCGAAATATGGTGACATGCCTCGACCAACCATTTATGCTCAAATGGAATATAGGACCGGGCCAAATTCCAAAGCACCAAACTCTAGTGGAAATGGATATCAAAATAGGCTATGACATCGAGCCACGAACAGAGGCAGAGATGAACTTCATTGAAGAAAATCAATCAGACTCTCAACCGGACGTCCAATCCGAGTAGAAAAACCATTGTCGAGCCAAGGGCGTTCCATTAAATGGCCGTTATTCGTAAGGAAACGTGCGATTGAATCAATACTGGTTCGGTCGACATGAGGATTCGCCATGTCTTTGAATGCCTTATCTTTCCAACGAACAGCAAGATGAAGTTCACCGTCAAGACGAGTGAGGAGAGAGTGAAGAGTCTCATAATCAAGGGGGTTGGTCAAATAGAAGTGAATCTCAACATCATTCATTGATGCTTCGCAAAGTGCAACGGCATCTCGTGATTTAGAGCATCGCGGATTATGATACAGGATCGACATAAAAGTACCTCATTGAATATTAAAGTGGTTGCCAAACTAATCGAAATCCTATTCCGTCACTCCGATGATTCATCAACGCAGAACCCCGTGATGAGCATCGTGTTGAATCTGATTCGGTAAACCATGAACCGCCACGGTGGATTCGACGTAGTGAATCTCCTTGTTTTGGTGATTGAATACCTTCATGTGATTCGTAATTCGGAACGAAAGAGTCTTCACACCATTCGGAAACTTGCCCGTGAAGATCTAAAAAACCCCATGGATTTGCTTTTTTTTGCCCGACTTCGCGAGTACTTGCCCCAGAGTTTCCAGCATGCCAGCCATAATCGCTCAAATCACCATCTCGGTCACCAAAAGCCCAACGAGTTGTTGTGCTCGCACGTGAGAGATACTCCCATTCAGACTCTGAAGGAAGTCTCCAAACACCACGTACACCGAGGCGTTCAGTATCATGGTCAAGTGAATTTAATTTGGTGAGGAATTCATGTACTTCCCCCCAAGATACTTGTTCAACAGGGCGAAGTCCAGCTGCCCAACCATCGGTAAAAGCAGAGGGATTGTTGCCCATTATACTCTCCCAATGGGCCTGAGTCACCGGACGCTCACCGCAAAAAAATGGTTCGGTGATGGTGACTTTATGGAGAGGCTTTTCCGATCGAGTGCCCTTTTCATCCCCCATCATGAAATCACCAGGTTCAACCAAAAGGTATCTCCCACCGTATTCATCATCAAAAGACGGGCGTTGTTCGGCCATTGAACTCACTCACTCTGAGTTGCAAAGAGAGATGCAGTATCCAGAACTGAATCTACCAAAGCGTGAAGGCGAGTTCGAATATCTTCGTCCACCAAATTCCCTTCACCATCGAATGCTTCTTTCACATGGCCGACTGCTAGTTGTTCTGGTACCGGCCAAGCATGTAACCAACGAAGCATAATTCGCATGTGATTGAGGGTATTTGAATTTTGCATTCCACCGAGGGTGCACATAAGCCCGAAGACCTTACCCCCAACGTGCTTGTCATAAAGCCAATCGAATGTGTTTTTCATCACACCTGACATTGTCCCGTGATATTCAGGTGAACAAATTAAGAAAGCATCACAGGATGATGCGAGTTCTTGAAATTCTTTGACATTTGCATTCTCCCAACAACCATCTTCTCCAACGAAGGGGAGTGGCTTTTCAGCACAATCCCAAAGCAAGATTTCTGCACCTTTCGATTCAGCATAGGAAAGTGCGAGATTCACCATCATTCCACTCTTCGATGTGGAGCGATACTCTCCAGAGAGTCCGAGAATGCGAAGCGGTGTCTGAGTCATGATGCACGATTTTGCCGACGGCATTTGAATATAGTGTACATTTCCATGGCACGGTGAGAAGCAATGCTTATGCCGGTCGCTTAATTGGTGAGGCTTGGTGACACAATGAACGGAACCGGTGCAGAATCCCCAAATCCTTCAGATTCGAATGCCGTATCTGATGCTGTAGCCGAATCCATGGCCGCAGCACTTCGTTCAGCCGGTTTAGGGGACATGGTTGAACACGTCGAAGTCAAATCAATGGGGTATTCAGAGAATGTCCTCGAACGTGTAATTGAAGAACATTCAATTTCAGACCGCGAAGGTTTTCTGACCTTTGCTCATTCAATGGATGAAGATGATAACAATTACTTGCGTGAAGAAGAACTTCAAAATGCTGCTAAAAAATGGGCTGCAGAACGGAATCCAACCCCGGAAGTTGAAGAAGATTCGAACGATGAGAACTCTGTTGAATTCTTACTTCAACTCGGAGAAGAGTGCTCAAGGAAAAATGATTCCAAGGGCGCACTCATTGCCTTTAACAAGGCAATTGCCCTCGATCCGTCATGCGACATGGCATGGTTTAATCGTGGAGTTCTACTTGAAGCAGAACAAGATGCACGTGGTGCCCGTCAAGCATTCCAAATATGTCTCGATATCAATCCAGATAATGCACCTGCTACTGCAAATATTGCGACCTTACTCGAAAGAATAGGTGATGATGCAGCTGCCTATGAAATGGCAGTTCGTGCATTGAATTTCTTCCCCGGACACCCGCTGTTACTCGATGTGAAAAATCGATGTGCTGAAAGTGGAGAAAATCTCCCTATTGAAGCCATGCCAATCCAATCCCCATCTCAAACATATGATGACAAGCACGTTACCGATGTCATGAAAGAAGTGGGCGTCACTGACAAAGAGGCCATCTTGGCTGAGGCAGTTCATCACGATGATGACCAAAATCAGCACCTCGAATATCAAGAACTCAAATCTGCAGCAGAAGTTGTTGCGGCTACACAAGAAATTCAAGAGGCGACGGCAATGGTTGTCGAGCCAGTGATTCAACAACCTCCGCAAGTCATAGAAGAACCAATTCCAAAACCAATCGACATGGATGATTTGGTCCTTGAAGCAACGGCAATGATTCGTTCAGGTGATGCTCAGGGCGCATTGGGATTACTCAGCCCCCATCTGAAAACTATTGCTGCGGA
>Ga0209709_10000155_pt1 | contig 65434 bp, 55 predicted proteins | sample ArcticOcean_MG_C_2_FD_187435 | JGI IMG/M metagenome (GOLD analysis project Ga0209709, IMG submission 187435) | Marine microbial communities from western Arctic Ocean - ArcticOcean_MG_CB4_136 (SPAdes) (version 2) | ecosystem: Environmental > Aquatic > Marine > Oceanic | place: Arctic Ocean... | reverse complement strand
AAGAGAAGAATAAATTATAAAATAAATCTACTACAATATGAAATTTTTAAAATACTTAAGTATAACACTGATAATTTGTGGAGCATTATTTGCCGCTGCTTATTTTGTAAAAACGAACAGTAAATCAATTACTGTGTATGAAACTCAAACAGCTTTTATGTCTTCTGTGGAGGAGAAAACAGTTGTTACCGGAAAAGTTATTCCTGAAGATGAAGTTGAGATTAAGCCACAGATTTCAGGAATTATTCAAGAATTATTTGTTGAAGAAGGAGATGAGGTGAAAGAGGGAGATCTTCTAGCTAAGGTAAAAGTCGTTCCAAATGAAGGATCGTTAAATAGTGCCAAGGGACGCGTTGCCTCATTAAAAATTATTCTTGATAATGCAAAAATTGAATATAATAGAAATAAATCCTTATTTGAAAAAGACATTATATCTAAACAAGATTTTCAAAATGCATCTTTAAGCTATAATAGATCTAATCAAGATTTAACTAATGCTAAAAGTGATTTACAAGTTATTCTTCTTGGTTCAGCTGGAGGATCATCAACTGCGAATACAAACATTAGAGCAACTGTTGCAGGAACAGTTTTGGAAATTCCGGTAAAAGCCGGTGATCAAGTTGTTGAGAGTAATACTTTTAATGCTGGTACCACAATAGCTACTATTGCGGATTTAACTAAAATGATTTTCGAGGGTAAAATAGATGAATCTGAGGTTGAAAAATTGAAAATTGACATGGCGCTAATTATAAATTTAGGAGCCATTCAAAATAAAGATTTTGACGCTAGATTAAAATTTATTGCTCCAAAGGGAAATGAAGAACAAGGAGCGGTTAAGTTTAAAATAGAAGGAGATGTTTTTCTAGATAATTCAGTGAGTGTTAGAGCGGGGTATAGCGCTAATGCATCATTAGTTTTAGAAAGAAAAGATAATGTAATGGTAATTTCCGAAGCTCTACTTCAATTTGATAAAACGACTGAGAAAACATATGTTGAAATTGAAAAAGATGATCAATCTTTTGAGCGAGTAGACATAGAGGTTGGGATTTCAGATGGAATAAATATTGAGATTATTTCTGGTATTTCAATTGAAGATAAAATTAAAGTTTGGAACCAAACAAAGCCTGAAAAAATTGGAGGATCAGATCTTGAATATAGAAATGATGATGTAGATTAATTTTTAATAGATTTAATTAATATTTGAATATGAGATATATTTTAACTTTTTGCTTATTTGTTGTTTCTAACAATGCTTTGTCTCAGACATTAACACTTGAAGAGTGTGTTGAAATGGCTGTTGAAAAAAACATTTCGATTAAACAGTCAATTCTAGATATAGAAAATGCCGCAGTTGATAAGTCAAATGCAATAGGTAATTTTTTACCAAACTTTAATGCCCAATCGTCACATTCATGGAATGTAGGGCTTAACCAAAATATAACAACAGGTTTGTTAGAGAACTTAACCACACAGTTCAGTTCAATGGGAGCTAGTATTGGGATGGATATATATAATGGACTTCAAAACTTCAACAGACTTCATAGAGCTAATTTAAACATACTTGCGAAGCGTTATCAATTGGATGACATGATTGATGACACAAAGCTTCTTGTCGCTAATAGTTATTTGCAAGTATTATTTAATTCTGAAATTCTTAATTCTCAAAAAAGTCAATTAATAGTTGCTAAGGAACAATTAAAAAGAACATCCTCTTTAATTGAAGCTGGAGTTCTTCCAAGTGGAGACTTATATGAACTTGAAGCAAATTTAGCAAGTCAGGAACAGTCGATTGTACGTGCTGAAAATAATTTTATTCTTTCTAAAATTAACTTAGCTCAACTACTGCAAATATCAGATTATGATAATTTTAATATTGTTTTTGAAGATTTAGATATTCCCTTTTCTCAAATTTTAGATGAAAACCCAAAATCAATCTTTGAAAAAGCATTGACTTTGAGAAATGATATAAAGCTAGGTGCTGTTAATATTGATATTGCAGAAAAAGATATTGAATTAGCAAAAGGAACTCTTCAGCCAACTCTCAGGGCATTTTACAGCTACAGTAACAGAATTAGTTATTTAGATAGACTCGTTGGCACAGGCGATTATTATTTAGCTCCAATAGGGACTGTACTTTCTTCTGGAGAAACTGTTGTTAGAGAGGTTGAAAACAGAACGGCTGCATCTCCATTATCTTTTTCAGATCAGTTTAAATTTAACGAAGGTCAGAATTATGGATTAAGTTTAAACATTCCAATTTTTAATGGTTTTGTTTCAAAAAACTCAGTCAAAAGAGCCAAAATAAATTTAGAACGAACTAAAAATTCTTTTGAAAGACAAAAATTTGATTTAGAAAGCCAAATTAATCAAGCATTTAATGATTCAAAAGGAGCATATAAATTTTATGAAGCAGCTCAAAAAACTGTAAAATCAAGAGAAATAGCCTTTAGAAATACTCAGGAAAGTTTTCAGGAAGGAGTAATAAATTCATTTGATTATGTCCAGGCTAAGCAAAGATATGAACAATCATTATCTGATCAAATAAGGGCTAAGTTTGATTATATTTTTAAATTAAAGGTTGTTGAGTTTTATTTTGGAATCCCACTATCTATTGAATAAATATTTTAATGGATAATTGGATATTACATATTGAAACCTCGACAAAAAACTGTTCTGTTGCTTTAAGCCTTAATGGTAAACTTATTAAAATAATTGAAAAAAGTAGTGAGAATTATTCTCATGGTGAACAGTTACATCCATTTATAAAAAAACTGATGGACGACTCACAAATCAATTTGCAAAAACTAGCTGCTATTTCTGTAAGTAAAGGTCCAGGATCTTATACGGGACTTCGAATTGGAGTGTCAGCAGCTAAGGGGCTTTGCTATTCATTAAATAAACCTTTAATTTCTGTCAACAGCCTTTCAATTCTTGCTCAAGAAATAGAAGCTCCAAAAGGAACTTTTTTAGCTCCTATGATAGATGCCAGACGAATGGAGGTTTATACTCAAATTCTGGATAATCAACACAAAGTTATCAAAGAGACTTGGGCAGAAGTTTTAACAGAAAACAGTTTTAAAGATTATCTGTCAAAAAACAACATACTTGCCTTTGGATTTGGTTCACAAAAGACCAACGGTTTAATTAAAAGTCCAAAGTTTAAAACCCTTGATAATCCTGTTGAACCGTCAGCTAAAAATATGGTTAAACTATCATATAAAAAGTTCATGAATCTAGACTTTGAAGATGTTGCTTACTTTGAGCCATATTATTTAAAAGAATTTTATACAACTAAAGTTTAGCAAATTCAACCTGCTGAATTACCTCATCAATCGTTTTGACAGGAAGGTTACATTTTAACTCTTCACAAACGTAAAGTAAAGTTTCGTTTTTTTTAAAACGCCCTTCAAATAATGGAAGATTGCTAGGAGATTCAGTGGCTGAAATACGACAATTAGGTAAATAATATTTATGAAGTTTTTTTGATATTTCAAAAGCTTTATTTCCAATTATTGCAACTTGATATTGAGGAATTTTATTTAGTGCAATTAGTTGCAGCCATAGAGAATAATTCCCTGGCGAAGCACTAACTTTATTTTTCATATTTTTTAGCATTCTCAGATAGATAGATTTTAAATCATTTCGATTCAAATGCTGAGAGATGAAATTTAAATTCTCTGCCATAATAGCATTACTTGAAGGAATTACATTATCCTCATCTTCTTTTTTTCTTGACCACAATGATTTATTTTCTTTTGAGGTAAAATAAAAAAAGTGAAGATCAGAGTCATAGAAATTTAAAAGACAATGGTCGACTAGTTTATTTGCAATTTGAATGTAAATCTCATTATGAATAGTTTCGAATGCCATAATTAGCAACGAAATTACAGAGGCATAATCTTCTAGGACACCATAAATTTTTCTATTATTTTTAGGATAAATTCTCAAAATTTTATTATTATTCAATAAAAAATTAGATAAAATAAAATCTAAATTCTTTACCGCAGCGTCCTTAGAGTCTTTCCATCCAAAAGATTGGTATGCGCTCAACAAACCCTTTGATATTATTGCGTTCCAGCTACATATTATTTTTTTATCTTTAAAAGGTTTTGATCTTTTTTCTCGATTATTATAAAGTAGACTCCTCCATTTATCTATTTTTAAAATAAACTCTTTTAAATTTAAATTATTTTCAATAGCAAACTTTTCTTCTGTTGTAGTTCTAAATAAAACTAACTTTTCTTCCTCTGCCCAATAGCTTGAATTATTAGCATTTAAAAACGCATTAAATAACAAGTAATCATTTCCTAAAATATTCTTTAGGATCTTTGGATCCCATGCATAAAAAGCTCCTTCTTTAAGAGAGGATTTTTCACAAATACTGTCTGCATCTAAAGCGCTGTAAAAGGAGCCATCTGTATGTTTCAATTCACTTAAAACAAATTTCAACACCAATTTAGCAGTTCTTTTAAAAAGAGGTGAGCTATTGTTTTTAAAGGCTTCTGAATAAACTTGTAATAGTTGTCCATTATCATATCCCATTTTTTCAAAATGAGGAATGTGCCATCTATTATCTGTCGAATACCTTGAAAATCCACCACCAACAAAATCAAAAACTCCACCTAAAGTGATTTTTTCAAGAGTGTTTAACCAGTACTTTTTTAAATTAAAATTATCTTTATAGCTGTATGATAAAAATTGCCAACACCTTAATTGAACAGGCATCATAAACTTTATACTTCCTTTGAATCCGCCATATTTATAATCTAAATCACCTTTAATTGTATTTAGTATTTTAATAATATTAATTTGAACTTCTTTTTCTTCATCTTTTTGTTCTCGAATAATCCTTCGAATATTAACTCCATAATGAATAGCTGCATCTGGTTTTTTATTGTATAATTCAATTATGTCTTTGAGTATTGTCTTCCAATTTATAAGATTGACATATGTTGCTCCCCATATAGGGGTTCCATCAGGAAGCGCAACTATATTAAGAGGCCAACCTCCTTGACCACTAATTATTTGAATTGCTTCCATATATAATTGATCAACTTCTGGTCTCTCTTCCCTATCTATTTTAATACAAATAAAGTTTTGATTCATATACTCCGCAGCTTCTTTATCTTCAAAAACTTCTTTTTCCATAACATGACACCAATGACATGTAGAGTAGCCAATACTTATAATTAGAAGTTTACTTTGTTTTTTAGTCTTACTGAGTAAATTGTCTTCCCAAGAAATCCAATTAACTGGATTAAGAGCGTGTTGAAGTAAATAGGGACTAGTTTCTGAAATTAAAGAATTTGCTTGCTTTTTTGGTTTCACTATCCATTAATTGCAGTTACATTTTCTACTAAACCTGGCATCATTTCCTTTAGCATGTTTTCAATACCATTTTTAAGAGTAAGCGTAGATGATGGACAGCCACTGCACGCTCCTTGAAGAATTACATTTACGCTTTGACTTTCAGGAATATAAGAATCAAAAACAATACTTCCTCCATCAGAAGCAACAGCAGGTTGAATGTATTCATCTAGAATAGAAATGATTTTCTTATCAATATCTGTGAGATTAGTATTTTCAACTTCTGATTTTGAATTGTCAATTTTAATTAAATTGAATAACACCTTTTTTTGTTCGAGTCCTTTGACTATTAACCCCCTTATTTCTTGGATAATCGGATCCCATTCTGTTAAATCAAACTTTGTTATTGAAATATAATTTTCTGAAACAAAAACTTCTTTTACATATGGTAGATTAAATAATTCAATGGCTAAAGAAGCTCCTTTGGCATCTTCAATATTTTTATACTCAACATTAGTCTCAACTAATTTTTTATTAGCTACAAATTTCATTACAGATGGATTTGGAGTGCTTTCTGCATAAATACTTATTGGAACTTTCTTTTCAGTAAAATCAGACTTTAGAACAACTTCACCTGAGTTTAAATAATTTTTAATTTGATCATTTACCTCTTCTATTACTTCTTCCCATTCTAATATATTAAAACGCTCTATCAAAATTGATTGATTATTAAGGGTAACAGATTTTACAAAAGGTAAATAAAATAGTTTTTGAACTAGAGGTGAGTCTTGTGCATCATCTATATTATTAAATTTTTTTGAATATGGAACACCTAAAGGTTTGTCAATCTGAAAATGAGCTATTGGATTTCCTAACTCGCTTTTTGCATTAATATTGAAAGATTCCATTATTTTTTTTTACAAAAATACTACATCAGTTTGATATTATTTAATTTAGTGCTAATCAAATTTTTTATTATGCTTATAAAAAGTGTTAGAGGTTTTACTCCCATATTTGGAGAAGGATGTTATTTTGCTGAAAACTCAACTATTATTGGAGATTTAATAATAGGCGATAATTGTTCTGTATGGTTCCAAGCAGTCATACGTGCAGACGTTAATTCAATAAGGATAGGTAATAGAGTTAATATTCAGGATGGAGCCGTAATCCACGCTACATTTGAAAAAGCATCAACAAGTTTAGGCAATGATATTTCTATTGGGCATAATGCAATAGTTCATGGATGTACTATTGAAAGCAGTGTGCTGGTTGGAATGGGAAGTATTATAATGGATGACTGTGTAATCGGAAGTAATAGCATAATAGCAGCAGGCTGTGTTTTAGCAAAAGGAACAATTGTTCCTACAAATTCTGTTTATGCTGGTATTCCAGGAAAAAAAATCAAATCTGTTAACCCAGCTTTAAAAAGAGAAGAAATAGACCGAATAGCCAAAAATTATATTACTTATTCTTCTTGGTTTAAATAAAAAAACCCATCGGTTAGGATGGGTTTTTTATTTTCAAATAAATTTTTAGAACCCTAGCTCTTTTTTAACATCTGCCAGTAGATCTTTTCCTTTAGCCATTATAACAAAACCTCCTGGAGTTGAATCTAAAACATAATCAAAGCCTTGAGCAGCAGCAACTTTTTCAATTGCAGAGCGAGCCTTTTCAATTAATGGAGACATCATGTCTTTTTGTTTCTTTTGCAAATCCTGAGCTGCAGTTTGTTCAAATTTTTGAATATTCTGCTGCATTGACTGTAATTCTTCAGCTCTAGCTTGATTAGTTATTTCAGTTTGATTTGCAGCATCTGCAGAATATGTTTGCTGTTTAACTTGCAACTCTTTAATAGTATTTTGAATATCAGTAGTGTAAGTTTTCTGAAGTTTTTCTAATTCTTTTTGAGCCGCAATTACTTCAGGCATATCTGTAATCAATTTTTGAACATCCACATGAGCAACTTTTGATTGAGAATTAGCAACTTGAAAAGGAGCTACTAATAAAAAGGCAAAAGTAAAAAGTTGAATTAATTTTTTCATTATAATTTATTATTTCAGGTTATTAATTTTTATTTTTTAAAGCGTTTAATTTTTGATTTCGCGCCTTTATTTTTTCTTTAATTTGTATTCTTTTTAAGACCAGGTCGCTAATATCGTAATTTTTTGCTGAATATAGCATAACAATATTCGAAGATCGATCAAAAATAAAGTCATATTTCTTTTCCTTAGCTATTTGTTGAACAATAACTAGTACTTGGTCTTGAATCGGAGTTATTAATTTTTTTCTTTGTTTTATTCTGTCACCATTGGGACCAAATCTCTTTTCTTGAAGAGCAATGATCTCGTTTGCATAATCATTGATTTCTATTTCCCTATCAGCTATTAATTCGGATGTTAATAAAACACGTTCGGTATTAAGTTGATTTTGAAATTGTGATAGCTGAATTTTTTTTAGTTCTATTTCTTTTTTCCACTGAACAATTCTATCGTCTAGAATCTTAGTTGATTTTTTATATTCAGTTATGTTATTAAGAATAATATTCATATCGATATAACCGATTCTTACTCCTCTTTGGGCATTTATAAAGCTATTTGAAAAAATAATTATTAGAATAAATAATTTTTTAAAAAAAACAATAAAATTAATTTTTGAAACCATGATATTGATTATTACGTTATTATAACGTGAATAAATATATTTTATTCTTTATATATTAATTAGTCTAGAAGTTTTGTCCAATTATGAAATGAGTTTCCCATCCATTAGGAGTAGGATCTCCTGGTGTTGTGCTGTCAAATCCATGTGCAAAGTCAATTCCAAGTAGGCCAAATGCAGGCATAAAAATTCTAACACCTAATCCAGCTGATCTTTTTGATTCAAAAGGATTAAATTGTCTAAAATTATCATATCCATTTCCCGATTCAAAAAATGTAAGAGCAAAAATTGATGCCGCAGGCTTAAGAGTTATTGGGTATCTAAGTTCTATGGTAAATTTATTATATAAAAGCGATCCGTCTCTTGAAGATAAAGATTGGTTAGGATATCCTCTTAAAGCTATAGTTTCTCTCCCGTCCATGGCATAATTATTAGCCATTCCATCTCCTCCAAGATAAAAACGCTCAAAAGGTATGTTGCCACGATCAGTATTATACGCCCCTATAAAACCAAAATCTGTTTGTGTTTTTAAGACAAGTTTATCGATAATTGTCGTATACCAGGTTCCACTAAATTTTATTTTATAATATTCAAGCCACATAAATTTTGCTTGATCAATTTTTTGAGTATCAGGATCTCCATTCGCAAGTTGAAAATTAGGATTTTCTTCCATATTAGAAAAGTCTTCTCCGGTAATTAATGAATATGGAAGAGTAAATTTACCAGTTAAAGAAAAAGTAGATCCGCCTATTGGAAAAATAGGATTAACATAAGTATTGTTTCTAGACAGCCCAATCGTATAGTTTAAATTATTTGCTTTTCCATCTCCAAAGGTGAATAATCCAGTGTAATAATTTTTAAGATTAAAGTATTGGTATTGAATGGCTTGAGATAAAGTGAAATAATCGTCAGGAACTCTAAGTCTTTTAGCTAGCCCAAGACTAGCACCACTAATTTGCATGAATTGAGATTTATCGGCTCTTCCCGTAAAATAATCATACCTATATTGAACAGTATGAGATAGTGAAGTTGATAATTGAAAGGGTTGTCTACCTCCTAACCAGGGCTCTGCAAAGCTAAAGCTGTAAGTGCTGTAAAATTGACTTGCTTGAAGTCTTAGGCTTAGTGTTTGTCCATCTCCCATTGGAAGTGGCTTGTATGCCTTTTTATTTTTTAAATTTTGTACTGAAAAATTATTAAATGAAAACCCTAAAGTTCCTATAAAACCACCTCCACCATATCCACCCTGAAGCTCTATTTGACTTGCTCCAGATTCTACTAATCCATATTCTATATCAACTGTTCCTTGATTTGGATCAACATTTTTAAAATTTGGACTTATTTGTTCTGCATCAAAAAAACCAAGTTGTCCAAGCTCTCTAACGGTTCTAACAACTTTATCTTTACTATAAAGTTCACCGGGTTTGGTTCTAAGTTCACGATAAATAACCCTGTCATTAGTTTTGGTATTCCCTATGACAGAAATTTTATTAAACTGAGCCAATTTTCCTTCATTTATTCTTATTTCATAATTAATAGTATCATTTATAGCACTTACCTCAACTGCATTTATAGAAGAAAAAAGGTATCCATTATTCTGATAAAGGTTTGTTAAGTCATTGCCATCTGGTTTTTCATCATCAGCAATTTGTTTTTTAAGAAGAACGCCATTGTAGGGATCTCCTTTTTTTATACCAAGAACTTGCTGAAGTTGATAATTGTTATATGCACTGTTTCCAAGGTATTTAATATCACCAAAATAATATCTGTTACCTTCTTCAATATCAATATTTATACTTAAAGTGTTGTCTTTGTTTTTGATAATACTATCAGAAATAATCCTAGCATTTCTATACCCCTTTTCCTTAAAAAAATCAATTAAGTTTTCTTTATCCTCAATAAAATCTTCACTTATATATTTTGACTTTTTCCAAAAACGACCAGGAAATTTGGTCTTGGTGTTTTTAAATTTCGTTTTTAATTTGAAATCTTTAAAAACCTCATTTCCCTTAAATTCAATAGATTTAATTTTAATTCTATCTCCCCTGTCTACATTTATAACCATTTTCAGGCTATTATTTCCAATTGTGTCAGGAATTGTATTCAAGGTGACTTTAGTATTTAAAAAACCTTCTTTTTTATATTTATTAATAATATAGTTTCGAGTATTTATTAAAAAACTTTCAGATAGTTTTTTTCCTTCAGTTAATTCGGTATCTGCTATAAGTGTTTCTGATTTAGATTTACGTAAACCAATAATTTTGACTTCGGTTAGAGTTGGAAGCTCTTTTACCTCTATTCCAATCGTAGCTCGATTCCCTGAAATATTAGAAACATAAAAGTTGATGTCACTAAAAAGCTCTAATTTCCATAATTTGTTAATAGTGCTGCTTATTTCTTCTCCTGGGATTTGGACTAGTTGACCTTTTCTAAGTCCACTATAGGATATAACAGTTTTCTCATTAAATGTTTTAAGTCCAGAAACAATAACGGAGTCAATAATATATTTTTTTCCTTTGCTGAATTCCCCCACTTGAGAATGAACTTTAGATGCAATACTTAAAGTGATTAGGAGAGATAAAAATATTGTGTGGTTAAAATGTATTTTAAACATTGATTTGTTCACTTGTTTTTCCAAACCTTCTTTCTCGGTTTTGATAGTTTAACAACGCTTTTTGCAGGTCTTTTTTTCCAAAATCAGGCCAATAAACCTTTGTGAAATACAATTCTGCATAAGCTATTTGCCATAATAAAAAATTACTAACTCTTTGTTCACCACTAGTTCTAATTAGCAAGTCAACGTCTGGCAAATTTCGGGTGTAAAGATGCTTATTTATAATGGATTGGTCAACATTTTCTAATGAAATTGTATTATTTTTAACTTCTGAAGCAATTTTTTTTACAACATATTCTATTTCTTCTCTTGCGCCATAGTTTAAAGCAATGGTTAAAACCATTTTCTTATTATTTTTAGTTTTTCCTGAAACTCTTTTAACTTCATTTTGGACAGCCTTAGGAAGAGCACTTAAATCACCAATAGTGTTTAGACGAATATTATTTTTGATAAGTTTATCAAATTCGCTTTTCAAGTACTTAACTAAAAGCTTCATCAGCGTTCCAATTTCATCTTTGGGGCGACTCCAGTTATCTGTTGAAAAGGCATAAAGTGTTAAATATGGGATATTAAGGTTTAAAGTTTCTTCAACTATTTCTTGCACCGACTCAACACCTATATTATGACCTAAAACACGGTCTAACCCCTTTTTAGCCGCCCACCTCCCATTACCATCCATAATTATAGCGATGTGTTTTGGAAGATTATCTTTATCTAAATTATTATTCATCATTCTTTACAATAACAAGGTAGATCACCAAAGGTAAAAGAAATTGTTAGTCCACTGAAAATATACCAATCATTATTATTGCTATTTCCAAATGAATAATAATTCACACCGATATTCTCTTTAGGAGAGCTTCCATCTAAATTATCAGTTAAAGCGTATCTCGCTCCAATTTCTAATCCAAGGACCCAATATGGACTTGGATTAGTTTTTATGCCAAAGATAATAGGAATTGATATACTTTCTCCTTTTCCATATTCTATTGGTTTTGCAATTGGAATAGCAGAAAAGTCATAATAAAACTCATTGAATTTAATATAGCTAGCTCCAAGATATAAATATGGGCTATAGTTAGTTTGACTATCATGTAAATTAAAATCAACAAAATTGAACTCTATCCCAAGACTTCCTTCACTTAAATTGTTTTCAAAAGAGTAGGCTCTTCTAAATCTATTCATATCACTAGTTCTATAGTCTGAAGACTTTAAGGAGGAGTTAATAGCACTAAATCGAATTGAATACCTTGTAGTTAGGTTCCATTTATAAATTATCCCAATTGCAGAATTTGATGGCATTAAATAATAATTAGATCCAACATCACCTATATAATTACTTGTACCTAAAAACAAACCCATTTCATGGTATTGAGCTCTTAAATTTAAAGAGCTAATCATCAATAAAAAAATAAAAATTAAATTTTTCATTATACTAAAGCACTGTGTGCTTTGTGTAACTAAAAAAAATGACTTTTATTGTCTATTTCGTTTATCTAGCCCCCAAAAAAGCTTATCTCTAAGAGTCATAAAGAAATCATTTCCCTCTAATTGAATTGTTTTAATGAAAAATGGAGCTTTAGAAATGGAAATAGAACTGCTGTTCTGTATTGTAAACCTTCTGTTGTCTAATGAAATTAGATGTTTTTTTGATCTTCCCGTAACATGAATTCCAATATTAGATTTATCAGGAACTATAAGAGGGCGCATTCCAATGTTATGCGGAGCTATTGGGTTTAACACAAATGCATTTGCTTCTGGACTTATTATAGGCCCTCCACTACTAAGTGAATAGCCAGTAGAGCCTGTTGAAGTAGAGATTATTAGACCATCAGACCAATATGTAGTTAAAAGCTTTTGATCAATAGTTGTTTTAATTGATAGCATTGAAGTACTGTTTTTTCTGTTAATAGTAACTTCATTTAAGGCATACGGAAAGAATACAATATCAGATATTTCAGGAGATGTTTTAAGCTCAAGAAGTGTTCTTTTAATTAGCGTGTATTTTTTCATAAAAAACATATCTAATCCTTTAATTAAACTTTCCTTATTGACACTTGTAAGAAAACCAAGTTGACCCGTATTAATTCCTAAAATAGGAACTTTAGTGTCTTTCACTATTGGTATAGCCCTTAGTAAAGTTCCATCTCCACCTATCGTAAATAAAACATCAACTTTATTTATATCTAAGGGTTTCTTGTTTTTATTAAGAGCAAGAGATTTAAAAAAGTCTACATCAATGAAAATCTCATGATTATGCTTGTCTAAGTATTCAATAACAGCAATTTCATGCTCAGTTAGTGAATTTGATTTTGACGAAATTCTAAAAATTCCAACTTTCATTTAAAAATATTATTATTACAATATTACAAAACTTTAGTTGGTGCTGATATTGATTATGATTGTTTAATTAAATAAAATCAAATTGCTTATTTGTTTTAATTTTGAATCAGTAATTTTGAAAAAAAACATGACTCAACTCAGCGTAAATATTAATAAAATTGCAACTATACGTAACGCTAGAGGAGGAAACACTCCAAATATTCTAGATTTTGCTAGAGATATAGAATCTTATGGAGCTCATGGAATTACAGTTCATCCTAGACCTGATGAGCGTCATATAACTTATTCTGATGTTTACGATTTGTCTCAAGTAGTTAAAACTGAATTTAATATTGAAGGAAACCCAAATAAGAGTTTTATTAATATGGTTTTAGATGTAAAACCAACCCAGGTTACATTAGTTCCTGACGATGATGATGCTATAACTTCAAATAGAGGGTGGGATACTAAAAACAATCTTGATTTTTTAATGGATATTATTTCAGAATTTAAAATTAATGGAATTAGGACTTCAGTTTTTGTTGATCCCTTAATTGAAATGGTTGAATATGCAAAAATAACAGGAGCTGATAGAGTTGAGTTGTTTACTGAAAATTACGCATTAGGATTTTTAAAGGATAAATACAATGCTATATCATCATATGTTTCTGCTTCAAAAACAGCAAGTGATTTAAATCTAGGCTTAAATGCTGGGCATGATTTAAACTTCCAAAACTTAAAATTTTTTAATCAAAGTATACCTGGGTTACTTGAGGTGTCTATCGGACATGCGTTGATTTCGGAATCATTATATCATGGTTTAGAAAAAACAATAAAAATGTATATTGATCAACTAAATAAATGACAAAACTGTATTCTAACATCTTGGGTGTAGGTGAAAATCATTTGATTATATTACATGGTTTTCTTGGCATGAGTGATAATTGGAAGAGTCAGGGAAATGTTTTTGCAAAAAATGGGTTTAAAGTTCATTTATTAGATCAGAGAAATCACGGTAGAAGTTTTTGGGAAAAAGAATTTAACTATGAAATTTTGGCTGAGGATCTTCTTTCATATATGAAAGAAGAAAACATCACTAATTCAATTTTAATAGGTCATTCAATGGGCGGGAAGACAGCCATGGAGTTTAGTTTCAAATATCCTGGAAGGCTAAGTAAATTAATTATTGTTGATGTCTCCCCAAAAAAATATGTTTCAAGTCATGATAAAATATTAGCCGGGCTAGCATCGTTTGATTTTAAAATCATTAAAACAAGAAAAGAAGCAGATGTCCACTTATCTGTATATGTTCCTGAAATACAAGTAAGACAATTTTTATTAAAAAACTTATATTGGATAACTCCTAAAAAATTAGGTTTAAGATTGAATATTTCAGTTTTGAAAAATTCATCAGAGGAAATTAGTAGAGAAATAAACTCTACTAAGGTATTTAACAAACCTGTTCTTTTTTTGAAAGGTGAAAACTCAGATTATATCTTAAAAAAAGATTTTAAATTAATAAATAAATATTTTTCCAAAGCACAAGTTAAGACAGTTCAAAATGCTGGACATTGGCTCCATGTAGAAAACCAAAAAGATTTTATAAATACAATAAATACGTTTTTGTTTAGTTAAAATTTAACAAAATGTTATAATTTTACATTGATCTTTAGAATATTTTTTAAAAAATATGATGCAAAACTATAATATACGTGAGGCTGAGTTTAATGATTCTAGTCCCATTCTCAAATTAATTAAAGAACTAGCTGAATATGAAAATGAACCAAATGCGGTCAATCTTTTAGTTGAAGATATTCAAAAAGATGGTTTTGGAGTTAAACCTAAATTCAAATGTTTTGTTGCCGAGATAGATAATTGTATTATTGGAATGGCGCTATACTATCCAAGATATTCAACTTGGGATGGACAAACACTTCATCTTGAGGACTTGATTGTTAGTCGAAATCATAGAGGTAAAGGAGTTGGAAAACGACTATACATAGCATTTATTAATGAGGCTTTAAAAGCGGGGTTCAAAAGGGTTGAATGGAATGTATTGGATTGGAATGAAGTTGCTATTAAGTTTTATGAAAGTACGGGAGCTGAAATTTTAAAAGACTGGAGAACAGTTCAGATGCCGATAAAAGGAATGATTAAATTTATCCGTTCAAATAACAAAAATTGAAAATATTTAAGTTTGGAGGAGCCTCCGTTAAGAATGCAGACGGGGTTCGAAATTTACTCAAAGTGTTAAAAACTGTTGACTACAATAATACAGTAATTATTGTTTCTGCTATGGGAAAGACTACTAATTCATTTGAGAAAGTGGTAGATTCATATTTAAAAAAAAATGAATACTTAAGTGATTATTTATTTGAAATAGAAAATTTTCATCAAATAATAGTAAGCAACTTATTTGATTCAGAATCATCAAGAATCAGTTCTTTAATTAAAAATATTTTTAAAGAATTAAAAATATTTTTATCTACCAATAAATCACAAGAGTATAGTTTTGTCTATGATCAGATAGTTTGTTATGGAGAAATCTTATCTACTACAATTATTCATAATTTTCTTATTTCAAGCCAAATTAATAATTTTTGGTTGGACGCAAGGAAATACATAAAAACAGATAGTTATTATAGAGACTCTAACTTAAACTGGGATTTAACTATTCAAAAAATAAAGTCAGAGATTAAAAGCGGAAACACATATATTACCCAAGGCTTTATTGCTAGTGATCATAACAACTTCACTACGACTTTGGGAAGAGAAGGTTCTGATTACTCTGCTTCTATTTTTGCATATGCTCTAAATGCATCTGAAGTAACTATATGGAAGGATGTTGCAGGAGTGTTAAATGCTGATCCAAGATATTTTTCAGAGACAACCTTATTGGAACATATTTCGTACAGAGAAGCCATTGAATTAGCTTTTTATGGAGCATCAGTCATCCATCCAAAAACTCTTCAGCCCTTGCAACGTAGAGAAATACCACTTTATGTAAAGTCATTTTTAAATCCAATGAAAAATGGTACAACGATAAAAAAAGGAAGCCCCTTATTTCCTTCAATACCTTGTTTTATTTTAAAACAAAATCAAATTCTTTTGAGATTATCTTCATTGGACTTTTCATTTATTATTGAAGATAATATTAGTGATGTTTTTAAGCTATTACATTTATATCAAATGAGGGTAGGGTTGATTCAAAATTCTGCTATTAGTTTTTCTGTTTGTATTAACAACAAGTATGGTCGTTTAAATGAATTAGTGAGTCATCTTAAAAATAGATTTAAAGTAGAGGTTGATAATAACGTAAGCTTATATACCATTAGGCATTTTGATCAAAAAGCAATTGAAAAGATTAAAAATAATGGAAAAAATATTTTATTAGAGCAAAGAGCTCAAAACACAATTCAATTTATAACTGATTGATTTTATCTAAAATAACTTTTGAAAGTTTTTTATAACTCTCAACTGTCCATCCTGCAACATGTGGGCTTAGAATAACATTTTCACTATTAATCAAATATTCAATTGATTTAGGAATACTTTTATCTTTAAAAATAGAATTAAATGAACTAGACTCATACTCTAAAACATCTAATCCTGCTCCAAGTATTTTACCGCTTTTTAAACCATTAACCAAATCTTCAGTAACAACTGCGCTTCCTCTCGAAGTGTTTATTAGCCAAAAAGGGTTTTTCATTTCTGAAATAAAATTTAAATTAATCATTCCTAACGTAAGTAAAGTCTGAGGAACATGTAGGCTAAGAACTTGGGCTTCATTTTTAATTCTTAAAACATCAACTTGCTCAGCATTTTGATCTGCAATATTTTTTTTAATATCATAGAAAATAACTTTAGCATTAAACCCTTTTAATTTTTTCGCTAAGCTTTTTCCCATATTTCCATAACCAATTATTCCAATAATTTTATTTTCTATTTCATAGCCTCTTGAAATCTCTCTATCCCAAATACCATTTTGTATATTTTTGTGAGATAAGATTGTTTTATTCATTAAACATAAAATCATTCCAATAACATGTTCACCAACAGCAGCTCTGTTACCTTCTGGAGCAGATAAAATTTTTATTCCACTTTTTTTAGCAAAATCAACATCAATATTTTCAAGTCCTGACCCAACACGTCCAATTATCTTAAGGTTTTTAGCAGCAGTTATAAATTCTTTATCTATGGGGAATCTACTCCTAATTATTAGTGCATCAAAATCATGAATAATTTTTAAAATTTCTGATTTTGATTCTAAATATAATTCAATATTTTCATGACCTGAAAATTTTAGTCCATCGATTAAAAGAGAGTGATTTTTATCTACATGTAGTATTTTCATGTTAAAAACCTAAAATGATTTTTGCTATGTAAAAAAATAAAAATATCCCAAAAATATCATTAGATGTAGTTATAAATGGACCAGTTGCTATTGCGGGATCAATCCCTTTTTTATTTAGCACAATAGGAGTGAAAGTTCCTATCAGAGCAGCAACTATAATAACACTCATCATAGATAGTGCTATTGTAAGACTTAATTTTAAATCCTGATTTATGATTTGACCAAATATTATTAAAAGAATAGATAAAACAAAACCGTTAATTAGGCTTAATCCTATTTCTTTAATAAGTCTTGAAAGTAAAGACCCCTTTAAATTATTATTTGCCAAACCCTGAACTATTATTGCTGATGATTGAACACCAACATTTCCAGCCATTGCAGCTATAAGGGGAGTGTAAAAAAATAGACTTCGTAAATCAGGCCTTACCATTATAACTTCAAATTTCTGCAATATAAAAACACTTCCAAGACCACCCATAAGACCAAGAAAAAGCCATGGAAGGCGAGCTCTTGAAAGTTCAAAAATTGTATCATCGGCCTCTACATCTGATGCAATACCTGCAGCTAATTGATAATCTTTTTCAGCTTCTTCTTTTATTAAATCTAAAATATCATCAATTGTAATTCGTCCAACTAGTTCTCTTTTTTTGTTTATAACAGGAATAGCTTCTAGATCGTATTTTGACATAATCTTAGCAACTTCTTCTCCATCTTGATCAACTGTAACAAAATCAACTTTTGGAATATAAATATCTTTCACTTTATCTTGAGAGTTAGCAGTTAAAAGGTCTTTTAGAGATAATCGACCTTTAAGTCGATTACTGCTATCTACTACATAGACTGAATGAATTCTGGTTATTTCTTCTGCTTGACTTTTAATAGTATTTAAGCATTTCAATACACTCAGATTTTCTTGAACTTTAACCAATTCTTTTGCCATTAAACCACCTGCAGAATTTTCATCATAGGTCAAAAGCTCTCTAATATCATCAATATGAGAAGAGTCGGTAATTTCTGACATTACTTTTTCTTGTCTCTCTTCAGGAAGTTCAGCTATAATATCAGCAGCATCATCAGTATCTAGTATTTCAACTTCTTCAGCAATTTCTTTTGCTGAAAGATTTTCTAAAACAGCCTCTCTTTGATATTCATCTAGTTCTGGAAGAATATCTGCAGTTTTTTCACTGTCTAGAAGTTTAATTAAATAAGTTCCTTGATCAGGGTTAAGTTCATTAACTAATTCAGCAATATCTGCATAATGAATATCTTTCAGCTTTATCCTAAGCTTTATATTGCTTTCTTCAGCTATTAGTATTTTAATAGCTGTAATAAAATCTTTATGAATTTGAAAGTTTGACATTTTCAATCATTTTAGTAAGCTTGACAAATGCCTCACAATTGAGGGATTCTGGTCTTAGATCAAATATACTATCTTCTGTAATATTTTTTGGCAGACTTAGTGTTTTTAAACTATTTCTGAGTGTTTTTCTTCTTTGCTGAAAGCTTGTTTTTATAATTTTAAATAATAATTTTTCATTACAATTAAGATAAAAATTTTCTTTTCTTCGCATTTGAATCACTCCAGATTCTACTTTTGGTTTAGGGTTAAAAACCTGTGGTGACACTGAAAACAGATAGGTTGTAATAAAAAAAAGTTGACACAAAACAGAAAGTATTCCATATTTCTTTGAGCCAGATGGTTCGCATATTCTTTGAGCAACTTCTTTTTGAAACATCCCTGAAAAAAAAGGAATTAATTTGCGATTTTCAATTATTTTGAAAACAATTTGTGAAGATATGTTATATGGGAAATTACCAATTACAGCAAAAGGTTTGTTAAAAATATTCTTAAGGTCTAATTTTAGAAAGTCTTCTTCAATAATTTTATCTTTTAATTCAATAAAATTATCATTTAAATATTGAACTGATTCCGAGTCTATTTCTACAACATAAGGAGTTGTTTTATGAAGTATGAATCTTGTTAAAACTCCCATTCCTGGGCCTATTTCTAATACTTTATCATAATTCTCAAACTTTAAAGTTTCTGAAATTTTTTTTGCAATATTTAAATCAATTAAAAAATGCTGACCAAGTTTCTTCTTTGGGTTTACGTTTTTCATTTATGCTCACTTATTACTTCAAGTTTGGTGTTAAATGAAAGCACTCTCTCTCCAAATTTTTCAATTATTTTATTTTTTAAAATATCAGCTTTATTTTTAATGTAGCTTTTAAGTAGGGCTTCAGAGGATAACAAGTATTGAGTTGCATAAGTAGGATTGTCCTCTTGATCATCAAAATCAATTTTTAATAGCTTTACTTCAGTAAAGTACTTAGTATTCAACATCTCTGGAATATGTTTTTCTTGCATCCAATTTATCCATTCAACCTCAATACTTCTATCTAAACGAGATGTCACGTTATAATAAATCATAATTCAATAATATCAAAACCTGTATAGGGAACAAGAGCTTTAGGGATTACAATACCTTTTTCAGTTTGAAAATTTTCCAGTAATCCAGCGACAACTCTTGGAAGAGCTAATGCACTTCCATTAAGAGTGAAAACAGGACGTTTGTTCCCTTTTTTGGTTTTATATCTAAGCTTCAGTCTCTCGGATTGATAATTATTAAAAATAGACACAGAACTGATTTCCAACCATCTTTTTTGAGCAGCTGAATAAATTTCAAAGTCATAAGTTAGGGCTGAAGTAAAACCTAAATCACCCCCACAAAGTTTTAAAATTCGGTATGGTAATTCTAATTCAGAAAGTATGTTTTTTATATGTTCAACCATTTCGTTTAAAGCAGATATAGCTTTTTCAGGAGTCTCCAAACGAACAATTTCTACTTTATCAAACTGGTGTAAACGATTCAACCCTCTTACGTGGGCTCCATAACTTCCCGCCTCTCTTCTAAAACATGGAGTATAACCTGTTAGGCATATAGGTAGCTCACTTTCGTTTAATAAAACATTTCTATATAGATTGGTTAGTGGAACTTCCGCCGTTGGAATTAAATAAAGATCATCTTCTTGTGAATGGTACATTTGTCCTTCTTTGTCAGGTAATTGACCAGTACCAAATCCTGACTCTGCGTTTACAAGGTGTGGAACTTGAAATTCATTATAACCTGCAGAAGTGTTTTTATCAAGAAAATAATTAATTAACCCACGTTGAAGTCGAGCACCTTTATTTTTATAAACTGGAAATCCAGCTCCAGAGATTTTACTTCCAAGATCAAAATCAATGATATCATATTTTTTTGCTAGTTCCCAGTGAGGAAGTGCTTTGTCAGATAATTCAGTTAAATCAGCACTTCTAAAAACTTCTTCATTATCTTTTTCTGAACTACCATGAGGAACACTTTCATGAGGAGTATTTGGGATTTGTGTTCTGAGTTCAATTATTTTTTCTTCAATTGTATTCAAATTATCTTGAATAACTTTTGAAGAAGATTTAAGTTCAGAAGATTCTGTCTTTAAGTTACTTGCTTTTTCATGTTCTCCTTTTTTATATAATACTCCAATGTCTTTAGCTAAAACATTAGCTTTAGCTAATTTGCTTTCAAGTTCAGATTGATTATTTCTTCTTAAAGAATCAAGTTTAATTATTTCATCTATTATGTTTTTAGCATCATAATTTCTTTTCTTTTGAGCTTCAATAATTAGATCTCTATTGTCTCGGATGTATGAAAGTGCTAACATGTTTTATTGTTTAAATACAAAAATAATGGAATTGTTAATTAGTTTTTTCTAATTCATAACAGAATTTTCTATCAAGTTTTAGTTGAGACTTCAATGACTCCAATGAATCAAATTTTTTTTCATCTCTAATTTTAGCATGAAAACTTATTTTAATAGCTTCATCATATATATTTTGATTAAAATTAAAGAAGTGAATTTCAATAGTTTTTTTCTTAACTGATAAAGAAGGTCTGACCCCAAAATTTAACATTCCAAAGTGCTTTTGACTTAACCAAATCATCGAAACCCAGTAAACTCCTGTTTTTGGCAATATCTTATATTTTGGTATAACTTTAATGTTAGCAGTTGGAAATCCTATTTTGCTCCCTAATCCCTGATCATGAACAACAACTCCCTCAAGGATGTAATCTCTTCCTAAATATTCACTTACTCTTTTTATGTCTCCCTCAGATAAAGCTTTTCTAATTTTCGTTGAGCTTACAGAAATAGCATCAATATCTTGAGCAGGAATAACTTCAACATCAAAACCATAAGTTTGACCAAATGATATTAAGTCAGAAACTGATGCGGTCCTGTTTTTGCCAAAACGATGATCATATCCTATAAACAACTTGGATACATTTAGAGAATTAACTAAAATATCTCTCGTAAATTTTTTGGCGCTTAAATTTGAAAACTCTAAAGTAAATGGATGTATAATTAAAATATCAACTCCTAATAGTCTGAATAGATTTTCTTTTTCTTTCATACTATCAATTAGTAATAGACTTTTTTCATCCTGAATTACACTTCTGGGATGTGGAAAAAAAGTTAAAACAACAGCATGAGCATTTTCAGAATGAGCATTATTAACCAGTCTTTTTATTATGGCCTGGTGCCCAACATGAACTCCATCAAAAGTCCCTATAGTCAGAAAAGATTCTTTTAAACTTTTATAATTTTCTATGCTTTTATAAACCTTCATTAAAAAAATGTATATTACACATAATATAACCAAAAATACCATTTTCATTTTATCATTTTGACTTGATTATTTATTTATATGAAAAACTTATATTTAAACTTATCATTATTACAATTAATAGTTTTAATATTCCTTCCGAGTAAGCTTAAATCTCAAAATTACTGGGTTTCGGATTTAAGTCAGATCCAGGAAATAGAGAATACTCCAGTTAAAACATTTGATTTAAATGAGGATAAGTTTAAAAATGAATTTAAAAATCAAAAACAAAAAGTAGTTTTTCTTCCAAATGAAAATAATGATTACGAGTCATTTATTATTAAAGAAATCTCATTATTATCGCCACAACTTTCATTGAAATATCCTTTAATTCAAACCTTCAAGGGTTTCAGTCAAAAACGTCCTAATGTATCTTTAAGAATGACATTAACTCCAAGGGGTATTAGTGCTTGGATAAATATTCCTGGAAAAGAAAATGTTTTTATTCAACCTGATAGAAAATTAAAAGGAAAACACTATACGTATAAAAGAAGTAAAAAATACAATAAAGATTGGGAGTGTAAAACAATTAGTGATTTTAATTCAAAATCAGAATTTAAAAAAAATGTAAGTTTTAATAAGAGTATTAATAACGATAAAAAATTAAGAACTTTTAGGTTAGCAATCTCCACAACAGCGGAGTACACAAATTTTTGGGATGATAATGATGATGAAAACGGGACAGGGCAGGAAGATGCTCTGGCCTCTATTGTTTCAACTATGAATAGGGTAAATAGTGTTTATGAAACTGATCTAAGCATAACAATGCAACTTGTTTCAGGAGTTGAATTGCTTTATACTGATCCAGAAACAGATCCTTACACGGGCAATTATAATTCTGAAGTCCAAGAAGATCTTACTTCTAATTTTGGAGAAGAAAATTATGATATAGGGCATCTATTTGCTTATGGCTCCAATAATGGAAATGCTGGATGTATTGGTTGCATATGTAAAAATGGACAAAAAGGGAGTGCATTTACTTCCCATGGATTCTTATCTGCAGATGGAGAATTTTTAAATGACTATTTTGACATTGATTATGTTGCTCACGAAATGGGTCATCAATTTGGTGCATTTCACACTTTTGCATATAATAATGAAGGATCAGGATCAAATGTAGAGCCTGGGAGTGGATCAACAATTATGGGATATGCAGGAATAACTGGCCCTGATGATGTTCAGCAACATAGTGATCCATATTTTAATTATAAAAGTATTGAAAATATTGCTGACTACATTGCTACGGAGTCCTGTTTTAGTTCTGTGGAATTGACAAACAACCCACCAAATGCAGATGCAGGAATTAATTATATTATACCAAAAGGAACGGCATATGAATTATCGGCCTCGGCTTCTGATATAGATAATGATCAGCTGACATATTGTTGGGAACAAATTGATAGTGCTTCAATGACAGTTTCAGAATTTGGCCCAGATAATTATACTGGTGCAACTGCTAGATCTTTGCCTCCGTCAATTAGTCCATTAAGAAGTATACCTAATTTAACCTCGGTTTTAAATGGAGAATTAACTCAAACTAACCCTACAACCGGTTCAGCTTGGGAAACTGTATCTAATGTTGCAAGAGAATTAAATTGGGGATTGACAGTTAGAGACAGGTCACCTTTATCAACGGGACAAGGAGGTCAATCTTCTACAGACTCTATGACATTAACAATAACAACAAATGCAGGACCGTTTAGTGTGACCTCGCAGTCTGAAGATGAAAATATATGGAAAACAGGAGATAATGTAATTATTCAATGGGATGTTGCTAACACAAACTTACAACCAATAAACACCTTGGAAGTATCAATATTATTGTCTTTAGATGCAGGTCAGAGCTTCAATACTTTAATATCTAATTCCACTCCAAATGACGGTGAATTTATTTATAGAGTTCCAAGTGGTTTGTCATCAGAAAATACAAGAATAAAAATAAGTTCTAAAAACTCTATTTATTATTCGATTAATAAAAAACCCATAAGTATTGTGCAAAGACCATTTGCAGTCCTGTTTGATAAGTTTTCTTATGATTTTTGTAGCCCGCTAAGTGAAACTATTTTATTGGACCTTGGAGTTTATGAATCCTTAAATAATCCAATTTCACTAAGTATAGCAAACCTAAACAGTGGATTAAGCTATACATTTAGTCAAGATTTATTTTCATCAAGCACTTCAAGTATCAGTATTAATTTAACTGGATTATCATCCTTGCCTATTGGAGTAAATAGAATTAATATACTTGCAGAATCAGGAAACGTGTCTGCGATTTTTCCAATTGAAATAAATAATTATAAAGAATTAATATCTAGACCCGAACTAATTTCTCCATCTCAAGGAAATCAAGAAGTTCTAGATTTTCAATTTGAATGGAATACTAATCCAAATGTGTCAAAATACATATTTGAAATTTCTTTGGATTCTGATTTATCATCGATAACAAATCAGATAAACACTGAAAACAATTTTATCAATTTACAAGAATTAGATTCTGGAACAACTTATTATTGGAGAGTGGCCTCTGAAAATGAATGTGGTATTAGTGAATGGTCTGATGTTTTTTCATTTGTCACCGCTAAAATTACCAATAATAGTTATGTTGCAAGTAGTTTACCTCTAGTGTTAAATGATGCGGAAGTAATTAATAACCAAAGTGTCAATATTGGATATACCAGTTCTTCAATTTTCATAAGTGATGTAAATGCCATAAGTGACATCGAAGTTCTTGTTAACATTAATCATACTTGGGTATCTGATTTGTCTTTATTTTTAGTTTCACCTGATGGAACTATTTTTAGTCTTGCTGAAAATATTGGATTGGGAACTCAGTCAGGAGCCGGTGATAATTTCACAAACACTATTTTTTATCAAAACGCTAGTGTTTCAATAAATAATGCAAGCCCTCCATTCACAGGAAAATTCCGACCCAATCAACCAATTGATGGTTTGATTGGAAAAACTGCATTTGGAAATTGGACACTTAACATTGAAGATAATGGGCCTGAAGATATTGGCGAACTATTAGATTTTCAAATTAATATGACAATCAAAGGAGAGATGTTAGCAAACAGTGATTTAGATAGTATTGCAGACACAATAGATAATTGTCCCCAAATCACTAATCAAAATCAATCTGATTCTGATTTAGACGGAGAAGGAGATATTTGTGATTTTGACGCGCAAAATAATTTTCAAATCTTAAAATTTGATGAAAGCTGTATTACAAGAAATAATGGTTCAATATCAATTTCAGCTTTTGCAGACTTTAACTATACCTATATCTTATTGGGCCCAAATGGATATAACGAAGAAGGAAGTTTCTTTAAACAAACTGGTAAAATCATCAACAACCTTCAAAATGGAGACTACATGCTATGCATATATTCCAATGGAGAAAATCAAATTGAAAGATGTTTTACCGCTGCAATAAATGAGCCAGAATCATTGTCGGTGAGTACCATAGTAAATTACACTAATCAAGAATTAAATTTAAATTTAAATGGAGGAGATAATTATTATGTTGAATTAAATGGAAGATCTTATAATTATAATAAATCAGATAATATTAGTTTGCCTCTAACAAAAGGAATAAATCAGTTAAATATTACCACTGATTTAGGATGTCAGGGGACATATGAAAGAACAATCAATATAAGTGAGAATGCATATGTTTCTCCTAACCCAGTTGCTTCGATAGCTAAAGTTTATTTAGGAGGATTTGATAAAATTTTTAGCATTAAATTTTACAGTATCGATGGAGAGTTTATAAAATCAAATCAAATAAACCTACAAAATGATGAAAATTATTTTGAATGGTCAATGTCTGAATATCCTCCCGGAGCCTACATAATGAATATTATAAGTAAGACAGGGGGACAATCTATTAAAATCATTAAAAGATGAAAATTAAAATAGTTCTTTTTTTATTTATAATTTATGGTTGTGGAAAGGATTCAATCCCTGATCCAAATCCTGCAGTTCTGTTAGCTCCACAAAATGGTGACAATTGTAACACAGCGACAAGTATTAGCTTTGATCAAAGTAGAGTTGATTTTTCTTGGATAAAATCAGATAACACTGATTATTATGAGGTCATAGCGATTGGTAAATCTTCAAATATAAAATATAAGGATACAACAAGTGGAATTCGATTTAATGGGGAGGTTCCAGAAACTATCAACAAGAAATTAACGTTACCAAAAGGTGGGGCTTATTCTTGGTCGGTGACTTCAATTTCAAATTCCACAATAGTAACAACTCAAAGCGAAATATGGGAATTTTATTTAGAAGGAAATGTAATTGGTGATTTTTTACCTCAGCCAGCAAATTTGATTTATCCTGCAAATGAAGAACTAATATCTCTTGCAAATTCTGATTTGATAGAATTTTTATGGACAAGCACTGATGAGGATAACAATATTTCAGGGTATGATTTTTATTTAGGAACTTCAATTGATAATTTATCAAAACTTGGAGATAAAATTCCTCAAACTTCATTTAATCAACAATTAACCATAAATACAAATTATTTCTGGCAGGTCATAACTATTGATCTACAAGGGAATAATTCTGCTTCTGGAATTAATCAGTTTCAGACGGAACCTTAAGTCTTATTATTAAAATTATTCATCGTATTTTGAATACCGTCAGTTCCAAAACTTAAGATTATTTTGCAGCTTTGAATTAATTTTTTATTTAATAAAAGTTTTTCTTTTTCCTTCCACTTTCCCAGTACAAAGTCAGTTTGTGATGTTTTTTCTTTATCTCCTATTCCAAATCTTAATCTAGGATAATTGGGAGTATTTAATAGGTCTTCAATACTTTTAAGTCCGTTATGTCCTCCAGAGCTTCCTTTGGATTTCAGCCTAAGTTGACAAAATGGAAGATTTAAATCATCAGTTATGATAAGAATGTTTTCAAGATTGATTTTCTCCTTTTGAATCCAATATTTGACTGCTTTACCACTAAGATTCATGTATGTAGAAGGTTTTATGCATATAAATTGTTTACCCTTATATTTAAAAGTGCTTTTTAAAGCATATCTAGAAAGTTCAAAATTCTTATTATGCTCTTCAATTAGCATGTCTAAAATCTCAAAACCTATATTATGTCTAGTTCCAATATAATCATCACCAACATTTCCAAGTCCAACAATAAGAAATTTTTTCATTTTATCGAATTTAGATCTTTTTTTAAATAAATTAATTAACCACATCATATGCTAAAATAAAAAAAGCACTCCAGATTTGGAGTGCTTTTGACTGCGATAAATCTTAAAATTTATTTTTCTGGGGCAGGAGTAGCTTTGTCAGAAGCTTCTTTGTCTTTAGATTCAGCACCTTCAGCAGCCTCTCCCTCTAACACTTCTTCTTCTTCTTCTTCTTCAACTAAGGAAGCTCGAGATATTTTAACTTGACAAACAACCATGTTATCAGAGTGTTGAAGGGTGTAATTTTCATTTTTTAGATCTGCAGTATAAACTTTATCACCAAGTTCTAATCCAGAAATATCAATAGTCAGATCGTCTGGAAGATTAGAAGGAATGGCTTTGATTTTCAGTTTACGCTTATTTAAAATTAAAGTACCCCCACTATTTAAAACTCCAGGCGCGGCACCCACAATTTTTACAGGAATATTTATAGAGACTTCTCTATCATCAAATAATTGATAAAAATCTACATGAAGTATTGAATCACTTACAGGATGAAATTGGATATCCTGAAGAATTGCATTAATTCTTGTTTCATCTTCCAAAATGATTTCAACAGTGTGAGCGTTTGGCGTATATACTAACTTACTGAAATCAAGTTCTTGTGCAGAAAAGTGAAGAGGATTATCCCCACCATAAACTACACACGGAACTCTTCCAGCATTACGTAGGGCTTTTGTAGCTACTTTACCCACGCTTTCTCTTTTAGATCCTTTAATTGTTATTGATTTCATTTTATATAATTTAATTTCTTATTTAAGTAATAAAGTTTGAACTGATTGATAAATTATTGTGAACACTCTTCATGACCTCGGCAAATAAGGGCGCACAACTAAGTACGCGAACTTTTTCATGGTCTTTTTTTGACGGTATAGAGTCAGTCACTATTAATTCTTCTAATTTTGATTTTTCTATTTTTTCATATGCATTTCCTGAAAGAATTGCATGAGTACAAATTGCTCTTACTGAAAGAGCCCCTCTTTCAATCATTAAATCAGCAGCTTTTGCTAGAGTTCCTGCAGTATCGACCATGTCATCAACTAGAATAACATTTTTCCCTTCTACATCTCCGATTAGCTCCATGTGAGAAATTACATTGGCTTTAGTTCTTTGTTTGTAGCAAATTACAACATCACTTTGGAGGAACTTAGAGTAGGCATATGCTCTCTTTGATCCACCCATATCTGGTGAAGCTATAGTTAAATTGTCAAGTTTTAAAGATTTTACATAAGGGAGAAAGATAGTAGATGCAAATAAATGATCTACAGGCTTTTCAAAAAAACCTTGAATTTGATCTGCATGTAAATCCATTGTTATTATTCTAGTAGCTCCAGCAGCTTCGATTAATTTCGCAATTAGTTTTGCTCCAATTGGAACTCTAGGTTTGTCTTTTCTGTCTTGTCTTGCCCATCCAAAATATGGAAGAACCGCAGTTATATGTCTTGCTGAAGCTCTTTTTGCAGCATCAAGCATTAAAAGCATTTCCATCAGGTTTTCGGAACTTGGATGTGTTGATCCAATTAGAAAAACTCTTGCACCACGAACTGATTCTTCAAAAGAAGGTTGAAACTCACCATCACTATATCTTGAAAACAAAACATTACCTAAAGGATGTCCAAAAGAATTTGCGATTAGCTTTGACAAAGTTTCACTTTGCGTACAAGAAAAGATTTTAGCTGGTGTTTTCAACTGCTTTATACTTTATGAGTTTGCAAATTTATAAATTAATTTTTGTCAGAAGCCTATTAATTGAAAGAAATCATTAGTAAATAGATTTATTTTATAAGTTTGCAGACATTAATGCCTTGGTGGCGGAATTGGTAGACGCGCTGGATTCAAAATCCAGTTCTTTCGAGAGTGTGGGTTCGATTCCCACCCAAGGTACAATCTTCAACTATCCGTATTTGATTTTTATTTTCAAATCTTAGTAAATTTTGTAAATTTAATAAATGAGATTAGCTTTTAAATTATTGATTTTCAAATCATTTTTTTTAATCAGTCAAGATTATACTGGTTCTTATGAATATTTTGAGCCCATAAATGACTCATCTTTAGATGGGCAAAAACTCTTCGTGGAAGAATTGTTAAACTTGGCAGGATATGTGCCTGAAAAAATATGGGTATATCAAACTTTACCAAATAAAGCTCATGTTTTCAGAGTTAAACTAGATTCAATTTCAGGAGGGTTTGTTTTTGTGAGATGGGACAAAATTAAAAAAGAAAATTATATAGCAAATAAATTAATAGATCCTGGTTTGTATTTTAACTTAAAATCTGCGAAGGAAATTATGAGAAAACAAACTAATAAAGCATCATTCTCAACAAATGACGTTTCTATTCAAGCATCTGATCAAAAGTCTATTTCAGAAGATGAATTGATAGGCCTTCGTCAAGAGTTTAATCTAAAAGAGAGAGAAAAAACGCTAGAAGAAGCTAAAGAAAAGTTAAAAAAAAGCTCAAAAAGAAAGTCTAAAAAAAAAAATTCAATTAAATATTTTATATCATTGTTTAGTTTAATTATCGGCTAATTGCGATTACTCCTATTTATTTCCATAATATTAAATTCTCTTACATTGTTTTCCCAAAACTCTGGAGATATTCAAGGAAGGATTATAGAATCTAAATTTTTATCACCTTTAAGTGGTGCTAATGTTCTTATAGATGGAACTTCAATCGGAGTCATTACCGATAAAAATGGGTTTTTCAAAATTGAAAATATTGAAACTAAAACATATAATTTGACTGTTAGCTTCCTTGGATATAAAAGTCAAACTAAATATAATATCATAGTTAAATCTGTCGGAACTTCTGATTTGCTTTTTAAACTTTCCAAAACTTTATACCTTTTAGAAGAAGTAATCTTGTCAAACAGCTCATTTAGAAACAGCATAGAGACACCTTTGTCAACTCAAACCTTTTCTTCAGTAGAAATTGAAACTTATCCTGGCGGAAATAACGATATTACAAAGGTTGCACAAAGCCTTCCTGGAATTTCTCCATCCAGCGGAGGATTTAGAAATGATTTTATTATTCGTGGTGGAGCCCCAAATGAAAGTGTTTATTATTTAGATGGAGTTGAGATACCTAATATTAATCATTTCAGCACACAAGGGAGTGCTGGAGGTCCGGTTGGGATGCTTAATGTTTCTTTCATAAGAGAAGTAACACTTTCTTCTTCTGCATTTGGAGCAGAGTATGATAATCCTTTATCAGGGGTTTTAGCTTTTGAACAAAGAGAAGGAAATAGTAAAAAAGGTTCTGTTAATTTTCGAGTAGGAGCAAGTGAGGCTGGTGCTACTTTTAATGGTCCTATGTTTAAGGGTAAAAAGGAAAGATCAAATACTACATTAATGATTTCTGCAAGAAGGAGTTATCTTCAATTTGTGTTTGAATTAATAGGACTTCCTATTAGACCTGACTACTGGGACTATCAATGGAAGTTAAATCATAAAATAGATGAGCAAAACAGTTTAACCTTCATAGGCTTGGGATCTTTAGATGATTTTTCTGTTGTTTCGCCAGATGATTTTGATCCAGAGCAACAAGGTTTGATTGAAACTACGCCAATTATCCAACAACAGACCATAACAATGGGACTAACTTGGAAGCATAAATTAAAAAGTGGTAATGGACAAATAATCACAACGCTTAGTACAAACAGACTTAAAAATATATTCAGTCGATATGAAGACAATGAGGATAAAACTGGAATCCTCTTCCAAAACGACTCTAAAGAGCAAGAAACCAAAGTAAGAGTTCACGCAATCAATTATTTAGAAGCTTGGAAACTTTCTTATGGGTTAAATATTCAGCAATCTATATATGGAAATAAAACAAAAGACTTAATTAGTAATTTTCAATACAATACTGCGATTAATTTTACTAAATATGGATTTTTTGGAAAGGTTAGCCGTTCTTTTTATAATGAACGTTTAAGTATTGCACTGGGTCTTCGTAGTGATGCAGATAGCTATACAAATGGTTCAAATATTACTGATAATTTATCACCGAGACTCTCTTTTTCTTATGCTTTAGATAGAAACAGTAGATGGAAATTGAACGCTTCAGTTGGCAGGTATTTCAAAATTCCAACATACACTATGCTTGGCTTTCAAAACAATGATGGAGAATTTATTAACAAGTCCAACCGATATACGCAAAGTGATCATTACGTATTTGGCTTTGAATACGGCGTAAGTCCTTCTGCTAGACTTACTATTGAAGCCTTTAGAAAAGTTTATAATCAATATCCTGTTTCAGTTTTAGACGGTGTTTCGCTTGCCAATAAAGGGGCTGACTTTGAGGTTCTTGGAAATGAGGCTATTATTGATAGTGGAAGTGGTTTAAGTCAGGGGGTTGAAGTTTTATTTCAACAAAAATTATCAAATAATTTTTATGGAATTTTTGCATATACACTTTTTAGCAGTAAATTTTCTGGATTAGAAACTAGAAAACTTCCATCTTTATGGGACAGTGGGAGTCTTATTACTTTTACAGGAGGATATAAGTTACCTAAAAACTGGGAATTAAGTGCTCGTTATCGTTATGCTGGGTCAACTCCATATGCTCCTACAGATGTATCAGCAACTTTGACAACCTATCCTAAAATTGTTCTTGATTACAGTCGTCTTGGTCAGGATAGATTAACTTCTTTTAAGCAAGGTGATATTCGGTTAGATAAAAAATGGAACTTTGAGAAATTATCTTTTAACTTCTATATAGAATTACAAAACTTTTTGTCACAAGATATTACTAGGCCTGATGAGTTTAGTTTAGCAAGAAATGCGAATGGCAACTTAATTACTCCTCGAGAACTTATAAAAATTGAGCGTGAAGACAGAAATACTCCACTTCCATCTTTTGGTCTTGTGTTTGATTTTTAGAATTTATTAAAATGCATTTAAACCTGTAACATCTAAACCTGTAATTAATAAATGAATATCATGGGTTCCTTCGTAAGTTAGAACCGACTCTAAATTCATCATATGCCTCATCACTGAGTATTCTCCAGTAATTCCCATTCCTCCAAGCATTTGTCTTGCTTGTCTTGTAATGTTTGCAGCAATTTCAACATTATTTCTTTTAGCCATTGATATTTGCGCTGATGTAGCTTTTCCTTCATTTTTTAAAACGCCAAGCCTCCATGCTAGAAGTTGAGCTTTTGTAATTTCAGTTATCATTTCAGCTAATTTTTTTTGCTGTAATTGTTTTCCTGCAATTGGCTTATCAAATTGAACTCTTTCTTTTGCATAACGAAGCGCTGTGTCATAACAGTCCATCGCTACTCCAATTGCTCCCCAAGCAATGCCATATCTAGCTGAATCAAGACATGAAAGAGGTGCTCCTAATCCAGATCTTCCAGGAAGTATATTATTTTTTGGAACTTTGACATTGTTAAATACTAATTCACCAGTTGCTGAGGCTCGTAAAGACCATTTGTTATGAGTTTCAGGAGTACTAAAACCTTCCATTCCTCTTTCTACGATTAGACCATGTATTCTGTTTTTATCATCTTTAGCCCAAACAACAGCTATGTCAGCAAAAGGAGAGTTTGATATCCACAATTTAGCTCCATTTAATAAATAATGATCTTCTTTTTCTGTAAAACGAGTTGTCATTCCACTAGGGTTAGAGCCATGATCAGGTTCTGTTAATCCAAAACAACCCATTAACGAGCCATCAGCTAATTTTGGTAAATATTTTTTCTTTTGTTCTTCAGTTCCATATTTCCAAATAGGGAACATAACAAGCGAAGATTGAACAGATGCGGTTGACCTAATTCCTGAATCACCTCTTTCAATCTCTTGCATTATCAGGCCATAACTTATATGATCTAATCCTGCGCCACCATACTCTTCGGGAATATAAGGCCCAAAAGCTCCAATACTAGCTAATCCAGGAATTAGTTTTTTTGGAAAAGTAGCCTCTTGTGAGTGTTTTTCAATTATTGGAGATACATTTTTTTTAACCCAACTCCTTGAAGCGTCTCTAACTAATTTGTGTTCTTCAGTTAGTAAATCATCAAGATTATAATAGTCGGGGGCAATAAATAAGTCTGGATTCATAGTCTATTTGTTATAGGGCATATAAAGGTACATGTTTTAATAAAATCATTAATGAAAAAGATCAATAAGTCCATCAGGTAGATTCACCAAAATACTTTTATCTTTCCTGTTTAAGTTGATTAGTAAATCATCATGTAAGGGAATCAATATTTTTTTATTACCATCATTAACTTCAAATAGCGGTTGGGCAGTTTGATCATTTATTTTTAAAATAGTTCCGATTTCACCTTTTTTTTGATCTATAATTTTGAATCCAATAACTTCATGATAATAAAACTTATTTCCCGTTAAGTTTGGAAGAAGCTCAAGTGGAAGATATATTTTTTTTCTTAATAATACATTAGCCGCTTCTTCACCGGATACATCTTCAAGTTTAAAACGTAATAGGGATGATTTATGAACTAAACAATGTTTAACAAAATACGGAATTAACCTATTTTCAATATCTATAAAAACACTTGTTAAGGAAGTGTAGCTATTGATGTTATCCGTATCAGTTTTAACTAGTAGCTCTCCTTTAAAACTATACTTTCCAATTATAGTGCCCAGATAAAAACAGGCCTCTTTTTTCATGGAAATATTATGAAGATATTATTTTTCAGGAGCAGAGGCTTCTTCAGTAGCAGGATTCTCTTCAACAGCAGGAGCCTCTTCAGCAGCAGGAACCTCTTCAGCAGCAGGAGTCTCTTCAACAGCAGGATTCTCTTCAACAACAGGAGCCTCTTCAGTAGCAGGAACCTCTTCAGCAGCAGGATTCTCTTCAACAGCAGGAGCCTCTTCAGCAGCAGGAACCTCTTCAGCAGCAGGAGTCTCTTCAACAGCAGGATTCTCTTCAACAACAGGAGCCTCTTCAGTAGCAGGAACCTCTTCAGCAGCAGGATTCTCTTCAACAGCAGTTTCTTCAGCAGCAGCAGGAGTCTCTTCAGCAGCAGGAGTCTCTTCAGCAGCAGGAGTCTCTTCAACAGCAGTAGTTTCTTCAGTATTAGCCTCAGCTAAAGCATTGGCTGCGTCTGTTATTCTTTTATCACTAACAGCTTTTTCAGCCTCAAGAGCTTTCTTTTTAGTCTGAGATTCTTCTTTACTCAAACCTTCAACTTTAGTTTGAATTTTTTCTTCTTTTTCCTCCAACCATTTATCAAACTTCTCATTAGCCTGTTCTTGCGTAAGCGCCCCTTTTTTGACACCTCCATTAAGATGATGTTTCAACATTATTCCAAGATAGGAAAGTAAATTTCTGGCAGTTTCAGAGGGAACTGCACCATTTTCCAACCATTTTAAAGCACTGTCTGCATTGATATCAATTAATGCTGGATTTATGTTGGGATTATAAGTGCCTATTTTTTCTAAGTAACGCCCATCTCTCTTAGAACGAGAATCTGCTGCTACTACCCAATAAAATGGTTTTCCTTTTTTTCCGTGTCTTTGTAATCTAATTCGTACTGGCATAAAAATTAATTTGTGAAGGTACCCGACCTTCTGTTTATTAATGAATTGGTCGGCAAAAATATGATTTTATTTTGTTAGCACAACACATAAAGTTTAATTTTTTAAAACTTTAAAACTGTTTACTAACCTACAATTACCAAGCTAATATAATTTACATTCTCAAAACCAACAATTCTTAATTTAAAACTCGTTGGATAGGGGCCTATTTTATTGTATTTTTGCGCACTAAATTATTTTAAATGCTAATTTCACGTAAAGATACTGATTCACTTAATTCAATCATAACAATTAACTTAGATCGTAAGGATTTTGCATCCAAGGTTGAAGAGGTATTAAAAAATTATCGTAAAACTGCCAATGTTCCAGGTTTTCGTAAAGGTTATGTCCCAATGGGGATGATAAAAAAACAATATGAAAACTCAATAACTGCTGATGAAGTAAATAAAATATTACAAGAAAGTTTAGACAAGTATCTTAAAGACGAAAAAATAGCAATATTGGGAAACCCTATGCCGATTATGGATAATAATTTAGATTGGAAATCTGAAAGCCTCGACTTTAACTTTGAGCTAGGGTTGTCACCAAAATTCGAAATTGATCTCAAAACAAGAAAAAAAGTCACACATTATAAAATCATAGCTGATGATAAAATGATTAATGATCAGTTAAACAATATTTTAAAACAATATGGTAAAATAATTTCAAAACAAGAAGTTAAAAAAGATTATGAAATAACTGCTTCTTTTGATTCTAAAGAAAATGGAATAGAAACAACATCAACATTTACAGTTAACGACATAGAAGGAAAAAAGAATAAAGATTTAATATTAGCTTCTAAGCCAGGGGGTTCAATTTCAATTGAGGGAAAGGGGATGTTTAATGAAACAAACAAAGCTCAGCGTATTTTGGGAATTAGTAACGAAGCAGCATCAAATATAATTGGAAATATCTCGGTTGAAATTAAAGAAGTTAATGAAAGAATTCTTGCTGATTTAAATCAAGAATTATTTGATAAAGTTTATGAGCCAGGAACTGTTAAGTCTGAAAAAGAATTAAAATTAAAAATTGCAGAGGGTATAGAAAAGCAATTAGAGCAACAATCTGAACAAAAACTACTTAATGATGTTACGGAATTTCTGATTAAAAACACAAAATTTAAATTACCTGAAAAATTCCTAGTTAAATGGATGCAAAATTCAGGAAAAGAAACTTTAAGTCCTGAAAAAGCAGAAAAAGAATACGCTAAATCTGAGAAAGGAATTAGGTATCAATTAATTGAGGGAAAAATCATTGTGGATAATGACCTACAGGTTAAAATTGAAGAACTAAAGGATTTTGCGAAAGAAATGATATTAAAGCAAATGGCTCAATATGGACAACCTGCTCCTGGAGACGAGGAGATGGAAGGAACAATAAACCGAATTTTATCTAATCAAGAAGAAGGAAAACGACTTCAAGAGCAATTAATGAGTAAAAAGCTTTTAGACTTTTATAAGGAGCACGGCCCATTGAAAGTAAAAAAAATCAATTTTGAAAGTTTTGTAAAAGAGGCTTATGCAAAAGCCTAGTTTTTTTAACTATTTTTAATAAAGATTATAATAATAAATATATGGATTACGGAAAAGAATTTAAAAATTACGCTACTAAGCATCATGGGATAAATTCTATGTATTATGATGAAATAGTAAGTAGCATGACTCCTTATATAATAGAAGAAAGGCAATTAAATGTGGCTCAAATGGATGTTTTTTCTAGACTCATGATGGATCGAATTATGTTTTTAGGAACAGCCATCAATGATAATGTTGCAAATGTAATCCAAGCACAACTTTTATTTTTACAAAGTACAGATGCTAAGAGAGATATTCAAATGTATATAAATTCTCCAGGCGGAGGAGTTTATGCAGGTCTTGGAATCTACGATACTATGCAATTTATTTCTCCAGATGTAGCAACTATTTGTACGGGTATTGCAGCTTCAATGGGAGCAGTTTTATTATGTGCTGGGACGGCTGGTAAAAGGTCTGCATTACCTCACTCAAGAGTAATGATTCATCAACCTCTTGGAGGCGCTCAAGGTCAGGCTTCTGATATTGAAATTACAACAAGAGAAATTCTTAAATTAAAAGATGAATTATATCAAATTATTTCGAAACATTCAGGACAATCAATGGATAAGGTGACTGACGACAGTGATCGTGACTATTGGATGAAGGCTGAAGAAGCTAAAAAATATGGAATGGTTGATGAAGTTTTAAAGGCCGCAAAATAATTATTAAAAATGGGTAATGAAAACGAATTAACTTGTTCTTTTTGTGGTCGTGTAAAACCGGAGACGCAGATATTAGTTGCAGGACTTGATGCGCACATATGTGAAAAATGTATTAGTCAAGCAAATAAAATAGTTGAAGAGGAATCAACAAAGGTTGATACGTCGGAGTTTAGTATAGAATTAAAACTCCCAAAAGTAATTAAGGCTTTTTTAGATGAATATGTTATTGGACAGGAGACAGCAAAAAAAGTTTTGAGTGTCGCAGTTTATAACCATTACAAGAGAATTGCTAATCAAAAATCAAAAGAAGATATAGAAATTCAAAAAAGTAACTTGCTACTTGTTGGACAAACAGGAACTGGAAAAACTCTTTTAGCTCAAACAATTTCAAAACTACTGGAGGTTCCATTAGCAATTGTTGATGCAACCGTTCTTACTGAGGCTGGATATGTTGGAGAAGATGTAGAAAGTATTTTGACAAGGTTGCTTCAATCTGCAGATTATGATTTAGAAAAAGCTCAACAAGGAATAGTTTTTATTGATGAAATAGATAAAATTGCACGGAAGGGAGATAACCCTTCAATTACTAGAGATGTTTCAGGAGAAGGAGTTCAACAAGCATTGTTGAAATTATTAGAGGGTACGATTGTCAATGTTCCCCCCAAAGGAGGGAGAAAACATCCAGATCAAAAGTTTATAGAAGTTGACACTTCTAATATTTTATTTATTGCAGGAGGAGCTTTTGATGGTATTAATAGGGTAATTAATAATAGACTGAACCTTCAGGCAATTGGTTATAAAAGTCAAATTAAGACTGAAAAAATTGATATTGAAAATTTAATACAATACATAACACCAAAAGATATAAGAACTTTTGGGTTAATACCTGAAATAATAGGAAGACTCCCTGTATTATCTCACATGAACCCTCTAGATAAGTCAACTTTACGATCTATATTAACTGACCCGAAAAATGCTCTTATAAAACAATATCAAAAATTATTTTCTATGGATAATATCTCATTAACCTTTACAACCGGAGCACTAGATTTTATTGTTCAAAAAGCTTTAGATTATAATTTGGGAGCAAGAGGATTACGTTCTTTATGTGAAGGAATTCTCAATCAAGCTATGTTTGAACTACCTGGTACTGAGATTTCTGAATTGAAGGTTAATAAGATTTATGCAGAAGAGCAATTTAAGAGTGTTGAACTTCCAGCTTTAAAGGCGGTGTCTTAATCAAATATTTGTTTTTAGAAGTGAATCAATATATTTTCTTGAATTTGATAATCTTGGAATTTTATTTTGTCCACCCAATTTATTGATAGAAGACAGCCATTCATAAAATAAATTTTTTTTAGCAATAGTTATTAATGGTTTTTTCAGAGTCATACTTTTATACCTTTTAGCCTCATAATCAGAATTTAGTTCTTTTAGTTTTTTGTCAAGAAAAATAGAAAAATATTCAATATTCTTAGGTGGTTTATCAAATTCAATGAGCCATTCGTGCCCTCCTTTTGAATTTTTTTTCATAAAAACAGGACCAACTGTATAATTTATAATTGACACACTGAACTCTTTTGCTGATAAACTTATTGCTTCTTCAGCATTTTCTATAATTAGCTCCTCCCCAAAAACATTAATAAAATGTTTAGTACGACCAGTAATTTTAATTCTATAAGGTTTTAAAGTTGTAAATTTTATTGTATCTCCGATTAAATATCTCCAAAGTCCAGCATTAGTTGTTATAACTAAAGCATAATTAATACCAACTTTCACTTCCCAAAGAGGGATTATATTTTGTTTTAAATCATTAAATGAATCCATTGACAGAAACTCATAAAAAATACCATAATCTAGCATTAACAAAAGTTCAGAGCTATTATTTTGATCTTGAATTGCAAAAAACCCTTCAGAAGCATTATATATTTCATAAAATTTAAGTTGCTTATCATTGAATAGGTTTTCAAATTGATTTTTGTAGGGTTTAAAATTAACCCCACCGTGAAAATAAACTTCAATATTTGGCCATATATCGCTTATTTTTTTTACTTTTTTTCTTTTTAAAGCATTTTGAAGAAGCACAAACATCCAGGAAGGCATACCAGCCAAACTAGTTACCTTTTCATTTAAAGTTTCTGAAATTATAGCTTCCATTTTACTCTCCCATTCAGTCATTAAGGACACCTTATTACTTGGCGTACTTCCTAATTCTGCCCAAAAAGGAAGATTATCTATGAAAATAGCTGAAAGATCACCAAAATAGCTATTGTTGTTTTCATACAATTCCCCACTACCCCCTAATCTCAGACACTTTCCAACCATTAGTTGAGAATCTTTATTATTATTCAGATAAAGAGAAAGCATATCTTTTCCAGCCTTATAATGACAATCTTCAAGAGATTCAGTGCTAACAGGTATAAATTTACTTTTTGAATTTGTTGTTCCACTTGATTTTGCAAACCATTTTATTGGTGATGGCCAAAAAATATTTTGTTCTCCTTGCCTGCATCTTTCAATAGATTTACTAATTTCTTCATACTTTACAATTGGTAGTCTGTTTTTGAAATCTTCATAATTTTCAATAGAGTTGAATTTATATTTTTTTCCGATTTCTGTATTTTTAGCAGTATTTAGAAGCTTAAGTAGGACTTCTTGCTGAGTTTCATTAGGGTATTTCACAAATAATTCGATTTGTGTAATTCTTTTTTTTAAAGCCCATGATGCTATAGAATGAAACAAAGGAATTGGCATAGGTTGCTTATATTTATAAAGTAAATTTAAAAACTTTGATCTATGTTTAAGGGTGTATTAAAAAAAATGCATACATATAACAATTCTCCAATAAAATATTTTTTGTCATTTGAAAATGATTTTATTGAAATTAATCAATGTATTGGCCGGGAATTAAAGATTATTAAAATTGGAGAGCAGTGTTTAAACTGTAATAAAAATAAATCTATATTTAGACAAGGTTTCTGCAAAAATTGTTTTTTTGAATCACCTTTTATAGGAGACTGGATTATTCGACCTGAATTAAGTACAGCACATTTAGGGATTGAAGATCGTGATTTAGAATTTGAAAAAAAAATGCAACTACAACCTCATATAGTCTATTTATCTCTAAGCAGTCATGTCAAAGTTGGAGTAACAAAAAAGGAACAACTTATAACTCGCTGGATTGATCAGGGAGCTCAAAGTGCAATTTCAATATTAGAGGTTCCAAATAGATATCTTGCTGGAAAAGCTGAGGTAGAGCTTAAAAAAGTTTTTTCGGATAAAACTAATTGGCGTAAAATGCTGCAAAATGAATTTGAACCAATTGACTGGAAATTATCTAAAAATAAAGCAATTGACAATTTATCAAATGATTTAAAGCCTTTTGTTTTGAATGACTTGAGTGTTACTGAGCTTGATTTTCCCATTGAAAATTACCCTAAAAAAGTTAGTAGCTTGAATTTAAATAAGTCAACATCATTTGAGGGCCTTTTAATAGGAATAAAAGGTCAATACTTAATTTTTGATGACGATACTGTTTGTAATATTAGAGGTAATGAAGGAACTGAAGTTTTAATTACTATTAACTAGTCAATAGTTTTATTTGAATCTACAACTAATTCCTTTATTGATTCTATTTCTTTTGAAGTAAGCTCTCTATATTTTCCAACATCTAGGTCTAAATTAACATTCATTATTCTTGTTCTTATAAGCTTAATTACTCTATAATCTAAATATTCACACATTCGCCTTATTTGACGATTTAGTCCTTGCGTTAAAATAATTTTAAATTGTTTTTTATGAGTTTGTTTTACAAAACATTTCCTGGTAATAGTGTCTAGGATTGGTATTCCTATTCCCATTTTAGATATAAAATCATCAGTTACAGGCTTGTTTACAGTAACTAAGTATTCTTTTTCATGATTATTTCTTGCTCTCAAAATTTTATTTACTATTTCTCCATCATTAGTCAAGAAAATCAGACCCTCACTTGGTTTATCCAATCTTCCAATTGGATAGATTCTAGATGGATAATTAATAAAGTCAATTATGTTGTCTTTTTCTACCCTAGTGTCTGTAGTACAAACAATCCCAATAGGCTTATTAAATGCAAGATAAACCTGTCTTTCTTTTTTTGTGTTTAATAATTCTCCGTCAACCTTGATTATATCATCACGATTGACTTTTTGACCGACTATTGCCGTTTTATTATTAATTAAAACTCTTTCCTGGTCTATTAATTTATCTGCAGCACGTCTAGAGCAAAATCCTATTTCACTAAAGTATTTATTTAAACGTATAGGTTCATTCATCATTTGTATTCCAATCTATTTCTTCTCCGAGTTTTAATGAAAATCTTTTTCTAAAAAGATGAACAAAAATGTATAAAAAAGGGGTATCAACTATTGCAATCATTATTTTAAAAATGAAAGAAGCTGTTGAAAGTCCCAAGAAACTATCCCAGCTAAGGACATTAAATGTACATAAAAGTCCAACAACAGTTAGGCTATCTATAAATTGAGAGGTAAAAGTTGAAAAATTATTTCTAAGCCAAAGCATTTTTCCTTTAGTCAACTTTTTCCAAAAATGATAAATACGAATATCAATAAATTGAGCCATTAAATAAGCAATCATAGATGCTAAAGCTGCAATTGGAGATAGTGAGAAAACTTTTTCGTATACAGAATCATTTATTGGAGAATAGTCAACGGCTGGCAGGGCATTTCCTAAAAGTAAAATTCCAGCAGAAAAAAAAGAAGCAAATATTCCAATAACAACAACAATACTAGCTCTTCTTTTACCATAAATTTCTGATATTAAATCTGTAATTAAAAATGTCAGTGGATAAGGAAGTAATCCTACAGATATTTCAAATAAAGATTGACCAAATAAAGAAAAATCAAAAGGATACCAATAAAAAAATTTTTGAAAAATAATATTAGATACAACAAGTGAAGTTATAAATAGAGCACTTAAAAAAAGATAAATTTTTTCAGCAAAAACTTTATCTGAAGCATTCATTTAATTTATCTTATATTTTTTTAAGATTATGATTGAATAATCTCATTCATGCAAAGATAGCGTTTTGTAATTTTGTTTTATGATTAAAGCTAATTCACATCAAGTCTATATTTCTTTTGGAAGTAATAAAGGAAACAGATTGAACCATATAATCAAGTCCCTTAAAGAACTTGAAGTTAAGGTAGGGAGAATCATGAGGGTTTCTAATTTATATAAAACAAAATCATGGGGGTTTGAAAGTAGAGATTTTTATAATGGATGTGTAATTTTAAAAACAAAATTTTCACCAGAGATAGTATTAAAAAAAATATTATCGATTGAAGATTCTTTAGGAAGAGTAAGAAGTGAAAGTGGTGAATATACATCTAGGGAAATAGACCTTGATTTATTATTTTTCGACAACTTAATCTTAAATTCAGAGGACTTGATCATTCCTCACCCACATATATCTAAAAGAAATTTTGTGCTAATTCCAATGCGTGACATCTCCTCTGACTTTATTCATCCAAAAATTAATAAATCAATCAAAAACTTATTAGTTATATCTAAAGATAATTCAGATGTAAAAAAAATAAAAAACAACAGCTATTATGTCCCTTTTTGGCAGAGGTATTCTTACATATCGATTGAAGGGAACATTGGAGCAGGAAAGACAACCCTAAGTAAAAAAATTAAATCTCATTTTGATATTGAATTGTTAAATGAGAATTATAAAAAAAATCCATTTTTAAGAGAGTTCTACTCTAATCCAAATGAGTTTTCATTAAAAGTTGAAAATTTTTTTTTAAATGAAAGAATAAATCAAATAAATAAGCATTTTTTAATTTCATCAAAAAGAAAAACAATTAGTGACTTTTGGATTGGAAAATCATTAGTTTTTGCGAAAAACAATCTTCACGAAAATTTATTTAAAAAATATATTGAGGAATATAAAAAACTCAATCATGGTTTAAGAGCTCCAGAAATTATAGTTTTTTTAAATCAAAACACTTTACAACTACAAAAACAAATTATTGAAAGAGGTAGATCATTTGAAAATCAAATTTCAAAAGATTATTTAGACTCTATTTCCAAGGAATATGAAATTGTTTTTGATGATAAACACAACTTTATTTTGATTGTATTAAGTCCAAAAGAGATTTTAAACCTCAAAGATGAAAAAGGTCAAGAGTATTTGTTAAGAAAACTCATTAACCATTAATTTTGCTATAAAAATCCCAAATTAATACTCCAGCGGAAACAGATATATTTAAAGAATGCTTAGTCCCAAATTGAGGAATTTCTATTGTATTATTTATACAATCAATTACTTCCTGTGAAATGCCTTTAACTTCATTTCCAAAAACAAATGCATATAATTCATGCTTTTCAGGTTTAAAATTTTCTAAAGAAATTGAACCTTCGGCTTGTTCTATAGCGATAACTTTTACTCCTTTACCTAGTAAACTTTTTATTAAATTATAAGTTGATTCAAAATACTCCCAATCTACTGAATCTGTTGAGCCTAGTGCAGTTTTTTGAATATCTTTATGTGGGGGTTTTGCCGTGATTCCACACAAATAAATCTTTTCAATTAAAAAAGCATCTGCAGTTCGAAATACTGACCCAATATTATTCATGCTTCTAATATTATCTAGAATTATAATTAATGGAGTTTTATTCGCTGCTTTATATTCAGATATTGTTTTTCTGTTAAGTTCACTATTTTTCAACTTTCGCATTTTCAAAAATAAACAAAACATAGCCACAGTCTACTTGATTTCCTTTTTTTGATTTTCATAAAAGTGTACATTCGTAAAAAGCAAAAAAGTGCAAAATAAAATAAAGGAAACGCCTTTAATGAAACAGTACAATCAAATCAAGGAAAAGCATCCTGATGCTTTGTTGTTGTTTCGTGTAGGAGATTTTTATGAGACTTTTGGAGAAGATGCTATTAAAGCTGCCTCAATCTTGGGTATTGTTTTGACTAAACGAGGTGCAGGAAGTGCTAGTGAAACACCTCTTGCCGGATTTCCTTATCATTCTTTGGATACATATCTACCTAAATTAGTAAAAGCAGGTTACCGTGTAGCTATTTGTGATCAACTAGAAAACCCGAAGCTAACTAAGGAAATTGTTAAGAGAGGTGTAACTGAGCTAGTTACTCCTGGTGTTGCTATGAATGATGCAATTCTTGATCACAAGAAAAATAATTATTTATGTGCAGTCTTTTTTGGAAAAAAAAATATTGGAATATCATTTATAGATATTTCTACTGGAGATTTTTGGGTTGGCCAAGGAACTAAAAATATAATTGCACAATTTTTACAAAATTTTATTCCAAGTGAAATATTAGTTGCAAAACCACATAAAAAAATTTTTGAGGCAACTTTCGGATCACAATTTCCTACATTTTTTGTTGAAGATTGGGTTTTTGAAAATGATTTTGCCAATGAAAAATTAACATCACATTTTGAAACTAATTCATTAAGTGGGTTTGGGATTAATGATCTGTTTGAAGGAAGTAACTCTGCTGGAGCAATTCTTCATTATTTATATGAAACCCAACAAAAAAGATTAAAGCATATAACCAAGATTCAAAGGTTAGTTAGTTCAGATTACGTTTGGATGGATGACTTTACAATTAGAAATCTTGAATTATTTTACCCTTCGAATATTGAAGGTGTATCATTAATTTCAATTCTAGACCACACTCAAACTTCAATGGGAGCCAGGCGCATGAAACATTGGCTTGCTTTCCCTTCGAAAGACATTAAAGAAATTAACTTACGACAACAAATTGTTTCATCAATCATAAATGTCGAATCGGTTTACCTAGCTCTTAAAGATTTTATGCCATTAGTTATAGATTTAGAAAGAGTGATGGCTAAAATATCAACTTATAAGGTTGCTCCAAGAACTTTGGTTCAGCTAAATAGTTCATTAAATGTGATCCCAAATATCCTAGATGTTTTAAACAAAAGTGGAAATAAAAATTTAAAAAACAATGCCTCTAGGTTCCCATCAATAGAGGGGGTTGTTAATTTACTTTCAAGGACATTAGATTCAGATGCGCCTGCATCAATTAATAAAGGAAATGTAATAGCTAAGGGAGTTTCTGATGAATTAGACGAACTCAGAAATTTGCTTTCTACTACTAAGTTACGCTTAGACAATCTTTTGAAAAACGAAATAAACCTGACTAAAATAAGTTCATTAAAAATCGCATTTAATAATGTTTTTGGATATTATATTGAGGTAAGAAATACCCATAAAGATAAAGTTCCAGAGCGGTGGGTCAGAAAGCAAACCCTAGTTAATGCTGAGAGATATATAACGGATGAATTAAAGGAATTTGAATCAAAAATATTTGGAGCGGAGGATAAAATAAAAATTCTTGAAGAGAGTCTTTATGAAAAACTTCTAAATGAGCTTCAGAGTTATTTAGACACTCTTAAGCTGGCTTCAAATGAACTTTCTTTTCTAGATTGTTTGTGGAGTTTTTCATTTTCAGCAAAAAAACACAATTATGTGTGTCCAAAATTTATAGATGAAAACTCAATTTTTATTGAAGAGGGAAGACATCCAGTAATTGAGCAAAAATTGTCAAGAGACTCCTCTTATGTTCCAAATACTGTTACATTAAACGACAAGGATCAGCAATTAATCATGATAACAGGACCAAACATGTCAGGAAAGTCCGCTCTTCTTAGGCAAACAGCACTGATAACTATAATGGGTCAAATGGGCAGCTATGTGCCTGCTAAGTCTGTTGAAATGGGAATAGTTGATAAAATATTTACTAGAGTTGGAGCAAGTGATAATATTTCAAAAGGAGCTTCAACATTTATGGTTGAAATGAATGAGTCAGCAACAATTTTAAACAACGTCACAAAACAAAGCCTAATCTTGCTTGATGAAATTGGACGAGGTACAAGTACTTATGATGGTATATCTATTGCATGGGCAATAGCTCAATTTCTTCATGAACATCCATATAAGCCTAAAGTTCTTTTTGCAACCCATTATCATGAGCTAAATGCGATGTCTCAGCAATTTCCTAGAATTAAAAATCATAATGTTTCTGTAAAAGAACTCAAGAATAAGGTTTTGTTTTTGAGAAAACTAGAACCTGGAGGTAGCGCTCATAGTTTTGGTATTCATGTAGCAAAAATGGCAGGCATGCCGAAAATTATATTACAAACAGCAGCTAAAAAGTTAAAAGCTCTAGAATCTAGTCATGCATTAGAGGAAAGAACAGATTCAATGAATGACAATAAGTCCTCTCTACAAATGACAATGTTTAAACTTGATGACCCTCTTTTAGAGCAATTGAGGGATGAAATAAATGAATTAGATATTAATTCACTTACCCCTATAGAGGCCTTAATGAAGCTAAATGAAATAAAACGAAGATTGGGTATTAATTAATTTTAAAAAAAACCCAATTTTTTTATTCAGCTTTAACTGCTATTTACATGTTTATTCTATATTTGTAAACCTTTTGCGAAAGTAGCTCAGGGGTAGAGCATCACCTTGCCAAGGTGGGGGTCGCGGGTTCAAATCCCGTCTTTCGCTCTAAGTATATTTTGCTCGAGTGGTGGAATTGGTAGACACGTTGGACTTAAAATCCAATGACCATTGCGGTCGTGCGGGTTCAAGTCCCGCCTCGAGTACCAAAAGGGAGATATTCGAAAGTTATCTCCCTTTTATTTTTTGATCCACAATGACAGAACTTAATTAAGTTATTGAGAATTTAAAAGCAGCTTTTAATCATTTAAGTAATGATAAGGTAATGCATTTTTTGATGAGAAAATTCTCAAATGAAATTCAACTAAATGATAGAAGGGAGGCAAATGATTATAAATCAATAAATAAAACTTTTATCTAGCTCTTCAGAATCTTTATATTTAATTCTCATTTCTTTTAATTCTTGAGTTAATTCATCAACTATGTTTTTATATTCAGGATTTTCATATATATTGTTCATTTCATTAGGGTCTTTTAAACGATCATATAACTCCCATTCATCAACGTCATAATAAAAGTGAACTAATTTGAATTCCTTACTTACAATTCCATAATGTCTTTTAGCCATATGTACTGAAGGGTATTCATAATAATGATAATATACTGCATCTCTATTCCAATTCTCAGAATCTCCTTTTAATAAAGGAATAAGACTTTCTCCTTGCATATCTTCAGGAGCTTCAATCATTGCAGCTTCTAAAAATGTTTGAGCAAAATCTAGATTTTGAACCATTTCTTCACTGGTTGTTCCCGGTGTAATTATATTAGGCCATTTGATCATTAGTGGTGTTTTAAAGGATTCATCATAAATAAATCTTTTATCAAACCAGCCGTGTTCCCCTAAATAAAATCCTTGATCAGATGTGTATACCACTATTGTGTTTTTATCTAGTCCAGACTCTTGAAGATAATCCAAAACACGACCAACATTATCGTCAACGGAAGAAATAGTTGCTAAATAATCTTGCATATATCTTTGAAACTTCCATTTCATTTTTTCTTTATTATTCATTTTCGGCCAATTTTCTTTAAAGTCTTTGCTGATTTTATCGAGAGTAATATCATATTTTTTCTTTTGATCTTCATTGGCTCTTCCAAAAGGACGAGTAAATCCTTTTGCAGTTGGACGCATTAAAGTTCCGTCACCTTTAACATAAACAATCTCAGGTTCTACTTTATTCATTTCCTCTATAGTTGAGGGCCTAACTTTACTGTCATGCATATATTGCATATGAGTTAAAATATTCATTTCTGCTGTTTTGGCAGCAGTTCCCCTTCCAGAGTAATTATCAAATAAGGACTCAGGTTCTGGAAACTCTTTCTCATAAAATTCTGCAAACTTTTCTGGACTTGGCCACCATGCTCTATGAGGAGCTTTATGTAAGTACATCATTAAAAATGGTTTGTTTTTGTCTCTTTTGGTTTTAAACCAATTCAATGTTAAATCAGTAATTATATCTGTTACATACCCACTAATTATTGTGTCTTTTTCTTTTCCTATGAATTTAGGATTAATGTAGTCTCCTTGTCCAGGAAGTATTAGAAAGTCATCAACTCCCTTTGGATTGTTTCCAAAATGAAGCTTACCAAACATAGCTGTTTGATATCCAGCTTTTTGAAAAAGTTGAGGAAAAGTAGTTTGTGAGTCATCAAACTTAGCATGATTATCAATCTTACCATTGATGTGACTATGTTTTCCTGTTAATATTACTGCTCTGGAAGGAGCACATATTGAGTTAGTAACACATGCATTGTTAAAGAGCATACCTTCATTTGCAATTCTATCAATATTAGGAGTTTTTATCAGTCGGTCATCGTATGCACTTATTGCTTGATAAGCATGGTCATCAGACATTATAAATAATATATTAGGCTTTGTTTCTAAGTTATCAGTGCAGCTTGAAAGAAAAAAAGAAAAAAATAATACTGGGTACAGATGTTTCATGATTGTGTTTAATTAAACTTTATTGTCAAATAAAGAGAGTGATAAGAAATAAATAACTTATGAATATTGCCTAGGGTTAATTGTAATAAATATAAAAAATTGAAAACAAAAGAAATACAAAGCCATCAAGTTTCTTATTAATTCTTTTAATGTATTTTGTGATTCCACTATTAAAAACACACCTATTATCATCTCCAAATAGCAATATTCACTTAGCCCCCTCCCTATCATTTAGCAAATCCTCAGGAGCAATTAAGTTTTTTTTATGTATTTCTACAATCTTATTGATTTTAATTAATATTTCAGGGTTTTTATCTGCTATATCATATTTTTCAGATGGATCAATATTTAAATTATAAAGTAATGGTTTTTTCAAAACTTTCTTCTTATCGCTTCCTGGCGGATAATTATAAGCACCTTGAGTAATAAAGTGAGCTTTATATTTGCCAAATCTAACTGCATAAATTTCCCTAGAGCGATAATAAAATATTGTTTCTCTTTTACTGGGTTCATGATTTAATAATGTATTCTTTAAACTTATTCCATCCATTATTCTATCATCGACCATACTAGTATTTGACATTTCTAATAAAGTAGGAAAGATATCCATCGTTGATCCTAAATCACTGACTACTCCGGGGCTTATGTCAGCTCCCCAAAATATTCCAGGAATTCTTTGTCCCCCTTCCCAGGTAGAACCCTTTCCTTCTCTAAGAAGTCCTGCAGAGCCTGAGTGAGACTCAAAGGGGAGCCATGGACCATTATCAGATGTAAAAACTACAATTGTGTTCTTATCAAGATTATTCTTCTTTAATTCCTCAACTATCAAACCCATTCCGTAATCAATTTCTTCAATTACATCGCCATATAACCCTCTTTTACTTTTTCCTATAAAATCGTCTGAAGCATAAAGCGGGGTATGAGGTAAATTATGAGCTAAATAAATAAAAAAATTATCTTCTTTATTATTTCTTATAAATTCAACTGCTTTATCCGAAAATCGCTTAGTAATTGTTGTTTGATCTACTGGTCTTTCTATGATTTCATTATTTTCAATCAGAGGAACATTATAGTTAGTTGATTCAGGTCTTTCATTTTCATACTTCTGCCAATACTGTGATCCTGGACAACATGTTTCATTATTAATCTTATCCATATCATTCGAATATGGTATTCCATAATAATAATCAAAGCCATGTTGAAGGGGAAGGTATTCTTTTTTATGACCTAGATGCCATTTACCTATTGCGGCAGTTTTATATCCATTTTTTTTCAATTTTTCTGCAATGGTTATCTCAGAATCAGGAAGACCATGTTTAGAGTCAGGAAAAAAAACCCTGTGTTTTCTACCAATCAAACCATTCCTTATGGGTAGTCGTCCTGTTAATAATCCTGCACGACTTGGTGTACAAACACTTGATGCAGAGTAAAACTGAGTCCACTTTTGTCCTTCGTGTGCCATTTTATCCAGATTGGGAGTTTTGATTGTAGGGTGTCCATATGATCCTAAATCACCGTACCCCATGTCGTCAACAAAAACTATAATAAAATTAGGTTTAATATTAAGTTTTGACTGATCACATGAATGAAGAAGAAATAATATTACTATTGAGATTATTTTTTTCATATTAAGGGTTTATATCCAACAATACTTATATGGGTATTAGCAGTTTCTTTATCTACAAATAATTTTCTATCTCGCTGATTTCCATGACAAGTCTTGTGTGAAGATAAATAAGAACCACCAGCTAATCGTATTTCACCTTTAATATTTCCTGTTGTATTTGCCATATCTATTTTATGCTATTATAGTTTAATGTCCTTTTTGTTTAACTGGGGTCATTTGGGGGAGCAAACTTATTATTCTATTAGCCTTTATTTTTTGCTCAATTCATTCACCGTTGAGTTAAATTAATTAGAGCTCCAATTTATTCGATTATCGGATTTCGTATATATATCTTTGTTTAAAACAATTTTATGTCAAAATCTTTCTCTGATATAGGAATTAACCAACTATTACAAAAAGGTTTAGCAGATTTGAAAATTGCTACTCCCACAGATATACAAAAAAAGATCATTCCGTTGTTACTCAATCAAAAAGAAGATCTTGTTGCTTTGGCAAAAACAGGAACGGGTAAAACTGTTGCTTTTGGATTGCCCTTGTTGCAGTTAATCGACATAGAAGAAACTCATGTTCAAGTTGTGATACTAGCACCTACCAGAGAGTTAGGTCAACAAATTTATGCCAATTTATTGACTTATGGAGCGTACATTTCTGAGATTTCTGTTTTAGCAGTATACGGTGGAATTCCAATAAAATCTCAAATAGAGAGCTTAAAAACTAAAACGCATATTATTGTTGCAACACCTGGACGCTTGATAGATTTAATTGGCCGTAGTGCTATAAATATTAAGAACATAAAGTATTTAGTGTTGGATGAAGCAGATGAAATAGTGAGTGCTTTTAAAGATGATTTAGATCGTATTATCGAAGTAATTCCAAAAAATCGTAGAACACTATTATTTACCGCAACTCTTTCTGGCGCTATAAAACAATTGATTCAAAATTATATGTCAAAGGATGTTTTGCAAATAGAAACTGACATGACTATGATGGGTCATCAAGGCATAGATCACTACTATATGGTTGTAGAGCCAATAGAAAAACTGAATGTTTTAATGCACTTTTTAAGTGCTAAAGAAGGAGAAAGAGGGATTATTTTTTGCAAAACAAAAGCAGCTGTCAATAAATTAGGTAAAAATTTATCCATCAATAAATTCTCATCGGGATCGATTCATGGAAGTTTAACGCAAGGAATTCGTGACCGGATTATGGATCAATTTAGAAAAGGATATATAGATATTCTTATTGCAACCGATTTAGCAGCTCGTGGAATTGATGTTAAAGAAATCACCTATGTTGTGAATTATCATTTACCTGACACCTATGAAGCTTACGTGCATAGAAGTGGACGATCAGCAAGAGCAGGAGTAAAAGGCTTTTCATTAACTATAGTTCAAGAAGAAGAAGTTAAAGAAATTGCTGATTTTGAAAAGGAATTAGGTATTAAGTTTAATGAATTCAAAAAAGGAGATGCACAAAGCATTGAAGAAAACAACGGTTTGTTATGGGCAAAAAAAATATTTAAAACCAAATCAAATCGTAGTGTTTCAGCTGAATTTAAACAGCAGGTGAGAACTATTTTTCATCACCTTACAAAAGAAGAATTAATAGAGAAAGTGCTTGCAAATTATTTAGCAAATACAGGTGTAACAATTTCAAAAAAATCTACTTTAAAAAAGGATTAATTATTATGGCAAATAGCATCAAAGAACAACAAGATATTTTAACAAAATTAAATATTCATGTACTAAATCCAATGCAAAAGGAGGCTATTTCTATAATAGAATCAACAACCAACACAATTCTTTTGTCTCCCACAGGAACAGGTAAAACCTTGGCTTTTTTATTGCCCATTATCAAGACTCTAGATCCGAATTGTAAAGAGCTGCAAGCATTAATTATTGTTCCTTCACGTGAACTTGCCATCCAAATTGAACAGGTCGTTCGTTCTATGGGTTCTGGATTTAAAGTAAATGCTGTATATGGTGGCCGTCCCATGTCTAAGGACAAGATTGAGATCAAGCATGTGCCTTCAATTTTAATAGGAACTCCCGGTAGAATTGCAGATCATTTTAGTAATGATCGGTTTTCTAAGAAATATATAAAAGCACTTATATTAGACGAGTTTGATAAGTCTCTTGAAGTTGGTTTTGAGTCGGAGATGCGTGAAATTATCAATCAGCTGCCCCATATAAATAAACGGGTTTTAACATCGGCAACGCAAAGTATTAAAGTTCCAGACTTTGTGCGCTTGGACCAACCCAAGATGGTCAATTATTTAAAAGAAAAGGTAGTCTCGAAATTAGAGGTTAAAACGGTCTTGTCCTCTTCAAAAAATAAATTGACAACCCTATTAAATTTATTAGAATACCTTGGAAATCAAAATGGAATTATATTTTGTAACTTAAGAAGTAGTGTTGATAAGGTAAGTCGTTTTTTAGATAAAAATAAGCTAAACTATAGCTGCTTTTCAGGCGGAATGGAGCAAAAAGATAGAGAGCGTTCATTGATAAAGTTTCGAAATGGGACCAACTCGATTTTAATAGCTACCGATTTAGCCTCAAGAGGCTTAGATATTCCAGAACTAAAATTTATTATTCATTTCGAACTGCCTCGTTCCGAAGAAGAGTTTGTCCATAGAAATGGAAGAGCTGCTCGAGTAGTTTCTAAAGGAACTGCCTATGTTTTGAGAGGAGAAAACGAAGACTTTCCAGAGTATGTTAAAAAACCTAAAGTTGTAAATATCTCAAAAAAAGCATTAAGAAAGCCTCAGTTTTGGGAAACACTATTTATTTCTGGTGGAAGAAAAGATAAGATTTCTAAAGGTGATATTGCAGGACTTTTTTTTAAACAAGGAAATATTACAAAAGACCAACTAGGAATAATTGAGTTAAAGCAAGATTGTGCTTTTGTTGCAGTGCCAAAAACAATAGCAGTTGTCCTGGTGGAAAAATTAAATAACACCCGATTAAAGAAGAAAAAAGTACGGGTAACTACTTTAATTTCGTGAAAGACAAAAAGGGTTTTGATTTGGAATTTAAGAGCAATAGAGACAAACAAAAAATTTAAATTTGTGTTAGTTTCTATTCATATTAGTGAACCTTTCAACCCTAATTTATAATAGAGTTTAGTTTCAATTAGTTGACTATCTTTATGATGATTTTATCACATGAAAAAACACTTCTCAACCTTTCAAATTACAGTTTCCATTATTTTTATTTTTGTCTTTTTTATTTGCATATTATTTTTTAACAATTAGTTTGAGTTTGATCCATGGAATATTTTGAGTTATTTATAGAGTCTTTTTTAGGAGTCTTACAATGGACTGTAAGGCAGTTTTTCTTTAAAGTTCCAATTAGTGAAAATTACTTTTGGGGTTTAATTATTATTTCATCGGTGGTTTGGACTATTGAATTAGTTTTTCCTTGGCGAAAGAATCAGAAAATATTTAGACAAGATTTTTGGTTAGATCTTTTTTATATGTTTTTTAACTTTTTCATTTTCTCAATAATTATTGTTGGCTTTTATAAAGTTTTTAATAAAATGATGTTTGATGCTTTTAATATAAGTTCAAATTCAATTTCTATATTGAATCTTTCCCATTTTAACCCATTAATTCAATTACTCATTTTTTTTGTGATTTTAGACTTTTTTCAATGGACCACACATATTTTAATGCATAAGTATACGTTTTTATGGAAATTCCATAAGGTTCATCACTCGGTTAAGGAAATGGGTTTTGCTGCACATTTTCGTTATCATTGGATGGAAAATATTTTATATAAACCTCTAAAAGTTTTCGCTATAATGTTGATTGGTGGTTTTGAGCCAGAGCAAGCATATTTAATTCATTTTCTAACAATCACTATTGGGCATTTAAATCACTCAAACATAAAGCTTAGTTATGGCCCTTTAAAATATATTTTCAATAATCCAATTATGCACCTTCATCATCATGCACATTCATCTCCAAAGAAATTTAAAATTGGAGTCAATTTTGCAATCAGTTTAAGTGTTTGGGATTATATATTTAAGACTAATTATGTTCCTCACAAAGATGGAGAAATAAAACTTGGATATGAAGGAGATAATAATATGTCTAAGGACTTTATTGGACAATTCTTTTATGGTTTTAAAAAAGAAGATTAAATAATTTTAATTTTTTAAAAATTTTTATTCAATTCTTTTATTTAGATTAAGTATAAATAATTATTTTTGTAACCTGTTTTATAGATTTCAAAAAATAATATTGATTTAAATAAACTTAGACAACATGCAAAATAGATTAAAAACCTCAATAGTTATAGTTTTGATAAGTTTCTTAATGTTTTCATATTCAAAAATATTAGACACTACTAATGTTAAATGTATGATTCAGATGACAGATTATGATGGGTTTGGCGCATATATCATAATATCACTAATTAACCCAGAAGGAGATTACGAAAGCACACTTTTTGTTCAAGGCAAAGATAAAGAGTGGTATAATGAATTAAGTAAATGGTGGAGATTTTATGGCAAAATTAGAAATAATATTGATGCCATTACTGGAGAAACAGTGAGTGGAGGTGAACGAACAGTTAGTTTGATAAAAATACCTAACGATAAGATCGATAAAGGTTATAGCGTTAGGTTTGAAAGTTCAGTTGAGGACCAAAAATATTATATTGAAGATATTCAGTTTGATTTGACCTCTGAAAATATTAATAATAAAATAGAAGGAAGTGGATTTATACATTACATAAGGATGATTTCTAATTAGATAAAATATATGTCACTTCTTATTTGGAGATATAGTCATTTTTTACTTGCATTAATTTCTTCACTTTTTTTACTAATCGCTTCCATAACTGGAGGAATTCTCGCTTTTGAACCTATAGCAGTTTCAATTCAGCCATATAATTTGACTTCACTTGAGGAAGTTTCACTCAATCAAACTGTTTTAAGTCTCAATAAAAATTATAAAGAAACAATTAAAATAGAAGTTACAGAGGATGATTTTGTTATAGCGTCAGTAATTACAGATGATGGACAAGCAAAGAAAATTTACATAGACCCTATAACTGGAGGAAATATTGGTTTGGTCAAAAAACAAAAACGATTTTTCAGTTTCATCACTAATCTACACCGATCACTTTTCCTCAAAACTATTGGTCGTATTTTTGTAGGTTTAGTTTCACTGCTGCTCTGTTTTATCGGAGTTACAGGAATTTTTTTGTTAGCAAAAAGACAAGGTGGTTTTAGTAAGTGGTTTAAGCGCGTAAAGGACGGTAATTTTAATCAAAAATATCATGTTGTTTTGGGAAGGTGGTTGGTTCTTCCTATAATAATAGTTGCAGTAACGGGAGTGTTTTTGTCAATCGAGAAATTATCGTTATTACCAAAGAATTATTTGAATTATAGTTGGAATGATAAACAAAGTGAATTAGTGAATAACAAATCATTAACAAGCTTTTTTGAAACTATTTCATTAGAAGAAGTTAGAAGTTTAACTTTTCCCTTTTCAAAATCTAAAGAAGATTTTTTTGAACTTTCTCTTAAAGATAGAGTGCTAATTATTGATCAGTTTTCGGGAAGAGTTATTAAAGAATCTCATTATCCTTTTATGAAACTAGCTGCACGATGGAACTTAATTTTACATACAGGAAGAGGAAGTATATTATGGTCTATTATTTTATTTATAGCAAGTTCAAGTATGTTATTTTTTATGTATTCTGGATTTTCAATGGGACTTAAACGAATTCTTAAAAGTAAAAAAACAAATAAAGTATTGGGCGAAAATGAATGTGAGTATATAATTTTAGTAGGTTCAGAAACAGGTAACACTTATACATTTGCCAAACATTTTTATAACAGCTTAGTTAAAGCAGGAAAGAATGCATTTATATCATCATTAAGCGACTATACTCAATATGAAAAAGCAAAGAATATTATTGTGTTTACTGCCACCTATGGGGATGGAGAAGCTCCATCAAATGCTCGCTTATTTGAAAGAAAACTAGAAACTAGTATTCCTGTAAATGAAATGAATTTTTCAGTTGTAGGTTTTGGATCATTAATGTATCCAAATTATTGCCAATTTGCTATTGACGTTGATAAAATACTTAATAATAATCCCAAGTTTAAATCAATAATGCCTCTTTACAAGATTAATGAAGAATCAAAAAGCGCCTTTGAGTTTTGGATTAAAAAATGGTCAAAGGTTACAGCAATTAATTTAAATTTAGAAATAACTAAACCGATCAAAAAGAAATTAAAAACCAATTATTTTAAAGTCATAAATCGAAAACAATTAAATATTGATAATACATTTTTATTAGAATTACAGTCTGAAAAAAACTTCAATTTTAAGTCTGGAGATTTATTAAATATTCTCCCAAAAGAAAATAATTATACAAGACAATATTCTATAGGAAAGATTGGTGAAGATTTATTATTGAGTATAAAAAAACATGATCAAGGTTTTTGTTCTTCTTATTTAAGTGAACTCAATATCGGTGATTCTTTAAATGCTACTTTTGAAAGTAATTCTAATTTTCATTTTCCAAAAAAAGCACATTCTGTTATTTTAATATCTAATGGAACAGGTATTGCTCCTTTTCTTGGAATGATTAATGAAAATAATACTCAAATACCATTATATTTATTTTGGGGAGGAAGAACTAAGGAGTCTCTAAAAATTTATGAAAAATATATAAATAGAGCTATATCAAAAAATAATCTTTCACATTTTTATAAGGCTTTATCGAAAGAAAATAAAAAACAATACGTTCAAGACGTTTTAATTGAAAACAAAGATCAAGTTTGTGATACAATAAAAAATAATGGAGTAATAATGATATGTGGATCATTATCAATGCAGCACGATGTTCTTGATGTTCTTGAAGAAATATCATCAAAAAATCTCAATCAATCATTAAGCGAGTTTGAAAATAATGGTCAACTACTTTTAGATTGCTATTAAGATCAGTCTAAACTCCATCTCATTCCAATAAAATATCGAATACCCTGATTGGAAGCGTAAACATATGATGGATCAAATGTAAGTGCATATGGATTTTCAATAGTTTGAGTAGCATTTCCATTTTGATCAAATAGTACTTTTTTGTCAAAAGGATCAAATGAGCGGGCAATACTATTTTCAGCAGGTGTAAAATTTAAAATATTTTTAACACCACCATAAAATTCATAATTGTTCTTAAGAGACTTTGTTATTTGTAAGTTTATTATACTAAAAACTGGAGAAAATTCATCTCTTGGATCCAATGACCCTAATCTAGGAAGTCTCATTTTCCCTATAATATTTCCAGTAAAATCTATTTTATACTTAGATTTAATAAATTTCTTTTCAATCTTCCAAACTCCTTGAAAGCTTTCTGTTAAGTATGGAGTGTACTCTTCTCCATCTTCAATAATTGATGAGTCTATATAAGTAGCACCAATGTTAATTCTAAGTCCATTATTAAATAATGAATTAAAATTTATTGATGCTCCTTTAGTTATGGATCTACCATTTAAATTATCATAAATTATGAGATTTGGATTTATATCATAATTTGGAACAATTTTATTTGAGAATTTTGTCCAAAAAATACTGGCATCAAAATCTAGTATATAACCTTGTTTAGCATATATTTTTTTTACATAATTCATGTTTGTGTTCCATGATCTTTCAGGTTTTAAATCATTTAAAAAAACAACATCTCTAGCTCCAGTTAAAGCTGCATGATCCTCTGTAAAAACCTTTGCAATTCTATAACCTGATCCAATGCTAAATCTTACAGTTGAAGATTTGTCTTGATTAGTAATTTTATAATTTAATCTTGGAGTGAATATGTTTCCATGAATTGAATTGTGATCATACCTTAAGCCTAGGAGAACTGTATTTAAATCATTGATTTTTATTTCATCTTGTATAAAAAAACCTGGAAGGTTTGTTATCTCTGCCATATTAGATGATGAACCCTCATTAAATGTTGCTGTTGTATCGTCATCATAATATGTATATCTATATGCTAAACCAAAAAGAAAAGAGTTAATTTTTAAATTTTTAGTCCAAATTAATTGACCAAAACCTATTGATTGCTTTGCGTTATATATTGTGCTTCCGTAAACTGAATTTTGATCATGATTATTAAAACTAAATTGAAAAAATAAGTTTTTATTAAAATCATATTTTCCAAAAACCTCAATTCTACTAGTATAGATGCTTTCTCCATATACTTCTTTTCCACCTCTAAAACTTGAAGACCAGTTCATTTGTCCTCCCCACCTATCTTCATAAATGTATCTAGTTGCAACAGATAGTTTGTTTTTGAAATCCAACTTATTAAAAATTGAGATTCTATCTACTAGTGTTAAGTCTGTAAACCCATCATTATTATTATCAATAGGATTCGAATAATTGAAATAATTTATACCTAAAATGCCTTGTATTTTGTTTTTTGATTTGTACTTGTAACCTAAATCTGTATTTATTTCTCCCCACCCTGAGGTAAAGGAATCAAAAGAAAATTTCGAAGCATTTGCAGGCATTTTAGTTATTAAATTGATTAATCCTCCTATTGCCTCTGACCCATAAAGAGTTGATGCAGGTCCCTTAACAATTTCAACTTGCTCGATTAAAGATTGTGGTATACCAGATAATCCATAAACTGATGATAACCCGCTTACGATTGGAAGTCCATCAATTAAAACCATTGTATAACTGCCTTCTTGTCCATTAATATGAATATCTCCAGTACTACAAACATTACAGTTTAGTTGGGGTCTAACACCATTTATTATCCCCATTGACTCAAAAACAGAAGGGGCTGGGTTTCCCTTAAAAAAATCTTTAGTATAAACTTCAACAGGTACGGGGCTATTTAGTTTTGAAACTGGCTTTAATGTTCCAGAAATAACTACTTCATTTAATTGATCATCTAACTTTAATTCAATTGATCCAATATTTTTTCTACTATAACTTATTTTTTGACTGAAAGATTTATGCCCTATATATGAAATAATTATTTTGGGATTCTTTACCTTAGATACGTTTATGATAAAATAACCAGATTGATTAGTTATAGTTCCTATTTTGGTTCCGCTAATTATTACAGAGGCACCTGGAAGAGGATAACCTTCAGAAAACACTTTGCCTGTTATAGGATAAACTTGGGCATATGATATTTTAACAAAAATGAAAAATATATATAGAATTCGATACACTAAAAAAAAGTTTTATACTGCAAAACTATTATAAAGTTTTATACTACAAAACATTTATGAAAAAAACAATTGAAAAAGAAAATTATCTAAAAACTATTTACAAGTTTGAAGAGAAAAATAATAAGGTAACAGTTACGGCGCTCAGTATTTTTTTTAAAGTAAGTAAGTCTACTGTCTCAAACATGTTGAATAAATTAGTGAAGATGGGGTTTATTGATACAATGCCATATAAGCCAATTGAATTGACTTCTAAAGGAAGAAAAAAGGCAATAGAAATTATTTCAAAACACAGGCTTATTGAATTATATTTAGTTAAAGAAATGAATTTTTCAGTAGATCAAGTTCATGAAATTGCTGAAGAAATAGAGCACATAGAGAATTCGAGTTTCTTTAACAGAATGAGAGAAATGTTAGGGGATGAATTAATTGATCCTCATGGATCGGTTATTCCAAAAAGTGATTATTAATTATAACCACCCTATAATTAAAGTATTAAATTGCGGATTAACATGAAAGAATATTTTCCAATATTAGAATGGCTTCCTAATCTTTCAAAAAAGTCAATTCAAAACGATTTTGTTGCTGGTCTAACGGTTGGGATTATGCTAGTTCCTCAAGGAATGGCATACGCACTTCTTGCAGGATTACCCCCGGTATTTGGTCTTTATGCAGCCTTGGTCCCTCAAGTTATTTATGCTATTATGGGTACTTCTCGTCAGTTATCAGTTGGTCCAGTAGCAATGGACTCCTTGTTGGTTGCTTCTGGATTAGCAGCTTTAAAGCTTTCAGGAATTAATGAATATATTTCAATGGCAATTTTTTTAGCTTTTTTCATGGGCTTAATTCAACTTGTTTTAGGGTTTTTAAGGATGGGATTTTTGGTGAATTTTCTTTCTAAACCTGTTATTTCTGGTTTTACATCTGCTGCAGCTATTATTATCGGATTAAGTCAATTAAAGCATTTGGTTGGAGCTCCTTTTGAATCAAGCAATAAAATACATTTATTATTAATTGAGTTCATAGATAAAAGTTCTCAAATCCATTTAATCACTTTATTTATTGGACTAATAGCAATAGCAATATTAGTTTTATTAAAAAAACTAAACCCATCTATTCCTGGAGCTTTGATAGCGGTAATTCTTTCTAGTGTCTGGATTAAATATTTTGGAGAAAACTCTGGAGTATCGATTGTAGGCGTAGTCCCTGAGGGCCTTCCTTCATTTAGACTACCTGAAATTGAACTGATAAATATTACAAAAATATTACCATTAGCTTTAACACTAGCATTAATCGCTTTTATGGAAGCTATTTCTGTTGCAAAGGCTATTGAAGAAAAAAAAGATTATTCGATTAATCCCAACCAAGAATTAATTGCTTTAGGAGCATCAAATATTGTTGGCTCTTTATTTCAATCATACCCAACTACTGGAGGTTTTTCTAGAACAGCAGTAAATGATCAAGCTGGAGCTAATTCTGGATTAGCATCAATAATAAGCGCTATAGTAGTTGGACTTACTCTTTTATTTTTGACTCCATTATTTTATTTTTTACCCAACACGATTTTAGCTTCAATCATAATGGTTGCTGTATTTAAATTAATTGATTTTGAATCACCCAAAAAATTATGGAAATCAAGTAAAAGCGAATTTTATATTCTTTTATTCACGTTTTTCATAACTCTTTTTATTGGGATAAAAGAAGGGATTATCTTAGGAGTTTTAGCTTCATTATTATTATTAGTATATCGATCTACTCAGCCACATGTTGCTGTTTTAGGAAAAATTAAAGGAACTGATTATTTTAAAGATATAGACAGGTTTACACAGGATATTGAAACTTATGAGAGTTTACTTTTACTAAGGTTTGATGAGCAAATATATTTTGGAAATTCACAATTTTTTAAAGAACAGCTTCTTGAAAGAGTTAATCAAAAAAAAGGTAAATTAAGTGTTGTTATTCTTAGTTCAGGGGGGATTAATTATATTGATTCTAGCGGAATGAAAATATTAAATGAAATAGTTTTAACTTTAAAATCTAAAAATATTCAATTTTATATAGCTGGTGCAATTGGACCGGTTGTCGATAGTTTATTTAAAAGTGGAGTTGCAAAAGCTATTGGAAGTCAACATTTTTTTGCTAATACTCAGCAGGCTTTTGCTTATTTTAAAAATAAAAATCCAAAAAATAAGATTGAAGAAAAAATAAGTTTGCAAGCAAATACAGAAATATTAGAATAAAATGAAAGTAGAACAAATTTATACTGGATGCTTATCACAAGGAGCTTATTATATTGAAAGTGATGGTGAGGCTGCTATTATTGATCCATTAAGAGAAGTAAACAGTTATATTGAAAAAGCGAAGTCTAATAATGTAAAAATCAAATATATTTTTGAAACGCATTTTCATGCAGATTTTGTTAGTGGTCATTTGACTTTATCAAAAAAGACGGGAGCTCCAATAGTATACGGGCCAAACGCTGATCCAAATTATGATGCTATAATAGCAACTGATAATCAGGTTTTTAAAATAGGTAATTGTACAATTACAGTTTTGCACACTCCAGGCCATACCATGGAAAGTTCAACATATTTATTGAAAGACCATAATGGAAAAGATTACGCTATATTTAGTGGAGACACCCTTTTTCTAGGAGATGTGGGTCGTCCTGATCTTTCTCAAAAATCTGATGACATGACAATGGAAGACTTGGCTGGAATTCAATATGAAAGCTTAAGAAATAGAATTATGCCATTGGCTGACGATGTGATTGTTTACCCTGCACATGGAGCAGGTTCTGCATGTGGTAAAAACATGATGAAGGAGACAGTGGACATTCTTGGAAATCAAAAAAAGATGAATTATGCCCTAAGAGCAGACATGACTAAAGAAGAGTTTATTAAAGAAGTTACAGAGGGACTCATGCCTCCTCCAACCTATTTTCCTTTAAATGTTAAAATGAACAAAGAGGGGTATGAAGATATCGATTCGATTATAGATAGAGGTATTAATCCAGTATCAGTTTTAGAATTTGAAAAAACAGCTAATGATTCAGGAGCTATTATACTTGATGTTAGGCATCAACAGGATTTTGCAAAAGGACATATACCTAAATCAATTTTTATTGGTTTAAAGGGTGGGTTTGCTCCTTGGGTAGGAACTCTAATAGCAGATGTAAAACAACCTATTTTACTAGTTGTTGAAAAAGGAAAAGAAGAAGAAGCCATAACAAGACTATCAAGAGTTGGGTTTGATAATACTATAGGGTATTTAGAAGGTGGCTTTTCAGCTTGGAAAGAATCAGGAAATCAGATTGATAAAGTAACATCTATTTCAGCTCAGCAATTTGAAATAGAAATCAAAAATAATGATTCTGTTATTTTTGATGTACGTAAAAATTCTGAATATGATAATGAAAGGATTGATTCTGCAATTAACACCCCTTTAGATGTTATTAATAATTATTTATCAGATGTTCCAGATGAAAAAAATTTTTATGTTCACTGTGCGGGAGGATATAGGAGTATGATTGCTGCTTCAATTTTAAAAAGCAGGGGAGTGCATAATTTAATCGAGATAAAAGGAGGTTTTAAATCTATCAAAGAGACTGCTATTCCAATAACATAAATCTATCTTAGGATAAATGAAAAATTTAAGCTTCATTTTATTTTTTTTTATTGGAATAGTAAACGTTTTTTCAGTCATGTACCTCCAACTTTACACTTTCAGATTTTAATCTTGCACTTGATGCTACTGTCTCTGCAAATGAGGCAAAATTAATCACGGCATCAAATTATAAAAGAGGAATGATTTGCTTTTGCAATATAATTCATAACTTTAATCAAAAGTTTTAATAGGATTTAGTTAGTATTAAATATGTTAAAAAGATTAAGCCTTTTTTTACTAATTCTTCTTCCTTTTATATCTTACTCACAAGATATTGATTTTGATGGAGATGGTATCCCAAATTCATTTGATTTAGATGATGATAATGATGGGATATTAGATACTGTTGAGTGCCCTCCAAATGTTAATAATTCAACTCTAGTTATCACTGGAGATTCATCTGGAAATTTTACGGGGGGATATCCGATTTCAACTTCTCCAATAACAGTTATCGGTTCAGGATCTGGACAGGTCGGAGGAGCATTTGAAAAAAATATAAATATAAAAACAGAGCTTGGTGAAGGAGATGTTTTTCAGAATTGTCATATAATTTTTAATGTAAATGGAAATTTTGATGATGGATTAACATTTTCTATTGATGACGTAGTTTATCTTAAATTTAACGAATACCATTGGAATGGAAATTTTTTAGGAACATCTGCGCCAGAATTTATTGGTACTGGAAAGTTTAATTCAAGTGGTAATGGAGGGCAATGGACGCCCTGGACTGGCGAAGGAAATCCAACGGTTGAGATAACTCCGGGATCAATTAGATTAATGTTAGACACTAAAGGTGGTGGTAGAGAAGATGCTTTGCCTTATATGGACCCAAACGGTAATTCAAGTGCAGGAGAATTAGTTATAAATCCAAATTTTACATACGATTGTTTAACCGGTTTTAAATTGACTTTTGGAAACTCAAATCATGGAGGTCCCGGTTCAATTAACGCAAACGTAGTTGTTGAAACTTTTATTAATCCATGTAATACTGATACTGATGGAGATGGAATGCCAAACACTGTAGATACTGATTCTGATGGAGATGGACTACTTGATTCAAGTGAAGGAGCCTCAAACGACACGGATAATGATGGAGTATTAAATTTTTTGGATAATGACGATGATGGTGACGGTTTTTTAACATCTTACGAAATTATATGTAATACAGATCCTCTGGATAACTCATCTGTCCCAGCTGATTTTGATGGTGACACGATCCCAGACTGTATTGATCCAGATGACGATAATGATGGTTTTACAGATGATAACGATGCCTTTGAATTTGATCCAAATGAATGGTTGGATACAGATGGAGACGGTATAGGAAATAATGCGGATCCGGATGATGATAACGATAATTATACAGATGAGGAAGAGATTATTTGTCTTAGTGATCCTTTAAATACTAGTCAAACACCACCTGATAATGATGCGGACTATAATCCTGATTGTATAGATCCCGATGATGACAACGATGGTTTTTTGGACACCTTTGAAATATTTTGTGGAACCAATCCTTTAGATTCAAGTTCAGTACCCATTGATACTGATCAGGATGGAATTTATGATTGTGAGGACTTAGACGATGACAACGATGGTTTTGATGACACTCTGGAGATTCAATGTAACACAGATCCACTTGATCCTTTATCAATTCCTGTTGACACAGATGGAGATGGAGAGTTTGATTGTCTTGATTTGGATGATGACAACGATGGATTAACAGATACCGAAGAGCTTTTGATTGGAACAGACACATTAGATGCAGATACTGATAATGATAATGTTGATGATTTACCTGATGTTTTCCCATTAGATCCAACTGAGTGGTCAGACACTGACGGAGATGGTATAGGAGATAATGCTGATCCTGATGCGGATGGTGATGGTTATTTAGATGAAGATGAGATTATTTGTGGAACTGATTCTCTTAACCCAGGAAATGTTCCTTTGGATTATGACGGAGACTTCATTCCAGATTGTATAGATCCCGATGATGACAACGATGGTTTTTTGGACACCTTTGAAATATTTTGTGGAACCAATCCTTTAGATTCAAGTTCAGTACCCATTGATACTGATCAGGATGGGATTTATGATTGTGAGGACTTAGACGATGACAACGATGGTTTTGATGACACCTTGGAGATTCAGTGTAACACAGATCCACTGGACCCTTTATCGGTACCAATAGATACTGATGGAGATGGAGAGATTGATTGTTTGGATTTGGATGATGACAACGATGGATTAACCGATGCTGAGGAACTACTTATAGGAACCGATTCTTTAGATGCTGATACCGACAATGACTCCTATTTAGATATTAATGACGCTTTCCCATTAGATCCAACAGAGTGGTTGGATACTGATGGAGACGCAATAGGTAATAATACGGATACTGATGATGACAATGATGGTTATTTAGATGAAGACGAGATTATTTGTCAAAGTGATCCTTTAAACTCAGGTAGTCTTCCTCCGGATTATGATGGGGATTTTATTCCAGATT